>Ga0326728_10008246_pt1 | contig 26017 bp, 28 predicted proteins | sample MB3enrmetagenome_FD_207602 | JGI IMG/M metagenome (GOLD analysis project Ga0326728, IMG submission 207602) | Lab enriched peat soil microbial communities from McLean, Ithaca, NY, United States - MB31MN | ecosystem: Environmental > Terrestrial > Soil > Wetlands > Peat | place: USA: New York... | reverse complement strand
GCCCAAAATCAAACGGTAACAACGATCCAGTGATGCCTATGAGGCTAGACAATGAAATCTCCACAGATTGTTAAAAAGTGGATAAGAGCCCAACAGCGCGGCCCGTCAATTGAAGAAGTAGATACAGCCTTCCATCAAGCTGTCCATTTCCAATGATGATGAAATTTGCATATCGCCGGGGTGCGATCTGTGATGGCCGGCACAGATGTATGGCGAAGCGCGATCTCTATCCGCGGCATTTCCCCGCCAGCCGTTCCACTGTATCTTCGAGCAATGCCTGTGCGCCGGGCAGCGCAGCTTCGACCGCTGCGCTGAACTGCTCGCCGATCTCGACCGATCCGGCGCCCATGGTTAGCAGCAGCGTCTCGCGGGGTAGGGAACCGTAGAGGCTTTTGGCCAGCGCCAGCAACTCGCCCGCGTCCAGTTGATGTGTCTGCGCGCCCGTGGCCTCGCGCGCCGCGGCCACCTGTTGCAGAATCGTTGTTCCGGCTGGCAAGGCCAGCGAGCAATCGATAAAGATCGCTGTCTCGGCCCGCGCAAGATCCTCGGCCAGCTCCGGCGTCCACTGCTGCCGCGAAACCACGCGCAAGCCTGCAACATTGCCCAACTGTTGCCCGGCCCACGATGCCAGATGCGGCCCCACGCCGTCGTCGCCGCGCAGCGTGTTCCCGCAGGTCAAAATCAGGCAACGAACAGGTTGGGTTTCCATGCTCAAATTCTATGGGATGGATGGTTCTCGGACAAAAGAAAACCTTGCACCCGAATCCGGAAGCTGAAAAGCTGGGGAGAATCCAGCATCTTTACAAATGTTGTGTGGTTCAAGTAAATCGCCTGCGCTCGCGCTGTAGGAATGCCCCAGCCGCTATTCTCCGGTCTTCCACACATACGCTTCCGGCTGCGGCAGGCCAATGTGCGCCAACACGCGGCAGGCAAACTGGCAGGCCATCTCGGCCGAATCGACGGGGCGGTTATAAAACGACGGAATGCAGGGAAAGATGGTGGCGCCGGCCTCGGCGGCCAATGTCATATTGCGCAGGTGAATGCGGTTAAAGGGCGTCTCGCGCACGCAGAGGACGAGTGGACGCCGCTCCTTCAAACACACGTCGGCGGCGCGGGCAATCAGCGAGTCGGCCAGCCCATTGGCGATCGCCGCCAGCGTCCCCATCGAGCACGGCAGCACGATCATTCCTTCGCAAGGATAGCTGCCCGATGCAATCGGCGCGCCGATATCGGCGTTGGCGTGCTGGACGATTTTCTTAGGCTCGGCGGCGAGCAATTTTTTAAGCAGATCGTTGCGTCCGCTCAGATTGAGCTCTTCGGCCAACACGCGCAGCGAGTTTTCCGAGGCGACAAAATGCACGCGCTCCACGTGCTCGTCAGCTTCGAGCGCGCGCAGCGCCTCCCGGCAAAGAATCGAGCCCGAGGCTCCGGTGATGGCGACGGTTAAATGCATGTTTCCAACTCCAGGCTTTCAGAAACCATTGCCAAAAGCATACTATGGCTTTCGAATGAATTGGTGCATCATGCTAATCCGGTCCAAAGTTCCAAAACAGCGTGCCCACTTCTTTCGTAATTTTTTTTGAAAGCGCGGGAGAACACTATGCAAATCTGTAAGACATCCTCCGGCAGAGCCGGAGGATGTCCTCACCCTTTAGGCCAGATCACTCATTGCATCATGGTGGCGCTCTGCGCCGTAGGCGCGGACCTGGCCCATGCCGACGCTCGTAATTGTGGCAGTAATTCAATCAACCGGGTGGCAAAAGCGCCCGCGGCTCCGGCGATAGCGATGGTGAGGTTCATGGGATCAACCTATCTTGTTTTGTATAAGCATGAGCAAGCTTGTAACTACCATCGTCAAATCGATAAATGTTCGTGAGGTGATATCCAGCAGCCGACCACCAGACAGTTCTAATGCCTTTGTATCCGTTTGATTCTTTTGTGAGCAGCTCAAGCGAGTTTCCATGCGCAAAGAGAATGACTTCTGCGTGTCTGTTGACTTTGCGAATGATCCAAAACCAATCATTCTCCGCACCTCTCATCGGAAGGCTGGTTCCATGAACAACGTAATCCTTTTCGCCAGCGGGCCCAAGATTGACGCGCACAACCTCAAACAGGTCGCGCAGATCTTCGCGCTTTAAAGCTGCCAGTTCATCGTGAGCTTCATTGGCTTCCGAAGTTGCCAGAAGTGCATTGAGTATCGAATCAGATGGTGGATCAGCATTTTCGAGCCCAAGATTCTCTTGATCCGGCACAAAGAGAGATGGCCTTGTGTTTAAATTGCGTGGTGATTTCTGGGCTTCAGCACAAGAAATCGTGATAATGCCAAGAAGCCACAGCAGCGTCATAACCGGCCACGTACGTCTCATCTTCACTCTCCCAGCACGCGCCGGAAGATCGCATCCACGTTGCTCAACTGCCGCGTGTAGTCGAAGGTTTTTTCCAGCTTCCCGGGCGCGATCAGCTTGGTGATCTCCGGGTCCTTGGCCACCTCGTCGCGGAAGACCAGATCCTCTTTCCAGGCGCGCATGGCGTGGCCCTGCACCAGCCGGTAGGCGTCCTCGCGCATCATGCCGGCCTCGGCCAGATCGAGCAGCAGTTGCCCCGAGAAGACCAGCCCGCCCGTCGATTCCAGATTCTTCTTCATCCGCTCGGGATAGACCAGCAGCCGGTCGACGATGTTCGCCGTTTTGGCCAGCAGATAGTCGGCAAGAATGGTCGAATCGGGGAAGATGACGCGCTCGACCGAAGAGTGTGAGATGTCGCGCTCGTGCCAGAGGGCGACGTTTTCCATGGCCGCTTGGGCGTTGGAGCGCATGACGCGCGCCAGGCCGCAGATCTGCTCGCAGGTGATGGGATTCTTTTTGTGCGGCATGGCCGAGGAACCCTTCTGCTTTTCGCTGAAGTACTCCTGCGCCTCGCGCACCTCGGTGCGCTGCAGGTGGCGCACTTCAAGCGCGATCTTATCGAGTGTCGATCCAAGCACGCCCAGCGTGGCAATGTAGTTGGCGTGGCGGTCGCGCTGGATGACCTGATTGGCCACCGGCGCGGGCTTGAGCCCTAGCCGCGCGCAGATTTTTTCTTCGTGCTCGGGTTTGAGGTGGCCGAAGGTGCCCACCGCGCCCGAGAGCTTGCCTACGCGCATCTCTTCGGCGGCGGCATCGAAGCGGGCCAGATTGCGTTCCATCTCGGCATACCAGTTGAGCAACTTGAGGCCGAAGGTGGTTGGCTCGGCGTGCACGCCGTGGGTGCGTCCGATGGTGGGCGTGTGCTTGAACTCGATGGCGCGGCGCTTGAGCACCGCCAGCAGCGCCACAATGCCTTCGCGCACAATCGCCGATGCGGCCTTGATCTGCAACGCCTGCGCCGTATCCACAATGTCGTTGGAGGTGAGCCCGTAGTGCAGCCAGCGAGACTGCTCCGCGAGCCCTTGCGCCTTGAGGCTCTCCGCCACCGTCGTGGTGAAGGCGATCACGTCGTGCTTGACCTCGGCCTCGATCTCGGCGACGCGCTTGGCCGACACCGTTGCCTTGGTGGCAATGGCCTCGGCCGCATCGGCGGGAACCACGCCATACTCGGCCAGCACCGTCGAGGCCGCCGACTCCACTTCGAGCCAGCAGCGGTACTTGTTCTCTTCCGTCCAAATCCGGCCCATCGCCGGCCGCGTATACCGTTCGATCAACTTCAATCTCCTTGAAAAGCAGCTATTAGCTATTAGCTTTTAGCTATTAGCTATTAGCTATTAGCTGATGGCTAGTTCGTGGCAACCGCTGGTTCCTCGTCATGTCATCCTGAGCGGAGATCGACGCGTATTTTGCGTCGACCGGAGTCGAAGGACCGGCGGTTGATTTTCACTTCCTCCGCCATAAACTTCGGAACGCAACGCAACCATCGGGTTATCGAAGCCCAGCCTGAACACACCATAACCCCGCCCCACTATCGATTGTACGAAGAAGCGCCCGGCTCAGGCGTTGGGAATCTTGAGCCGCTGGCAGAGCTCGTCTTTGAGCAGTCCCTGGCCGGGCTTGTAGGGCTGGAACCACTCGCCATCGATCACCAGTTGCGGCACCGCGCGCTTGCCCACGCGGCGCACCAACTCATCGGCGGCGGCTTTGTTGGCATCGATGTCGATCTCGGTGTATTTCACGCCGTGCTCTTTGAGAAAATTCCGCGCCATGCGGCAGTCCGGGCACCAGTTCACGCCATACATTTCGACGATCATGAGGGCATTGTACTGCCGCGCGGCGATACGAATCCACGATAATGTCAAGCAGAGAGGCTATGACCGCCACAGAGATCAAGACGCTGCTCCAACTGGAACCGCACCCCTGCGAGGGCGGCGCCTTCCGCCAGACCTACATCTCCGCCGCGACTGTTGAGTTGCCGCGCGGCCGCCGCGCGCTGGGCACGGCGATTTACTACCTGCTCGATGCCGGCGATTTTTCCGAGATGCACCGTCTGCCCGCCGACGAGGTCTTCCATTTTTATCTGGGCGACCCGGTTGAGATGCTCCAGCTCTACCCCGACGGGGGCTCCGCCCTCTTTACTCTTGGACCGGATTTAGCTGCGGGCCAGCGGGTGCAACTCGTGGTTCCTGCCGGAGTGTGGCAGGGGACGCGCTTGATTGGCGCCGGCCAAGTGGCGCTCGTCGGCTGCACCGTCACCCCCGGCTTCGATTACGCCGATTACGAAAGCGGCCATTGCCTGGAACTGACGGCGCGCTGGCCACATCAGGCCGAAAGAATTCACTCTTTAACCCGGCACTAATCGTTCCGCTCAGTATCTTCAGCGATGGCTTGGCAACGGAGAAAACAGGCCATGCCATCGCTCCCCTGCGATTTCACGCCATCGCCTCGCGCGTCATCGGCGCAAAGACCAGCTGGTTGGAATTGCGGTCGGCATCGATGCGGACATGAGCGCCATGCAGAATCTGACCGTCGAGAATCTTCATGGCCATCGGGTCTTGCACCATGCGTTGCAAGGCGCGTTTGAGCGGGCGCGCGCCGTAAGCGGCGTCCGATCCGGCGGCAAGAATCAGTTGCCGGGCCGGCTCGGTCAACTCGATCGAAATCGCGCGGTCTTCCAGCAGTTTGCGCAACTCGTTCAGGCGCAGGTCGAGGATCTGGCCCAGTTGCGCCTGGCCCAGTGGCCGGTAGATGACGATGTCGTCGACGCGGTTCAAAAACTCTGGCCGGAAATGCTCGCGCAAGGTGCGCATTACCGATTCGCGCGCCATCTCGAAGTCGTGATCGCTCTTGAGCGCATCGGTGTTCAGCATGGCTGCGCCCAGGTTTGAAGTCATGATAAGCACGGTGTTCTTAAAGTCCACGGTACGGCCCTTGGCGTCGGTCAGACGGCCATCGTCCATCACCTGCAATAAAATGTTGAAGACATCGGGATGTGCCTTTTCGATCTCGTCGAAGAGGACGACTGCGTAGGGACGTCTGTGAATCGCTTCCGTTAATTGGCCGCCTTCGTCGTAGCCGACATAGCCCGGAGGCGCGCCAATCAGCCGCGCCACGGCGTGCTTTTCCATGTACTCGCTCATGTCGATGCGCACCATGGCCTGCTCGTCGTCGAAGAGAAATTCGGCCAGCGCGCGCGCGGTTTCGGTTTTGCCCACGCCCGTCGGCCCAAGAAAGATAAACGAACCGATGGGGCGCTTGGGATCGCTTAGCCCGGCGCGGGAACGGCGAATGGCGTTGGCGACAATCGACAAAGCCGCGTCCTGGCCCACGACGCGCTCGCGCAGCCGCTCCTCCATGGTGACGAGTTTCTTCACCTCGCCTTCGAGCATGCGACTTACCGGTATGCCGGTCCACTTGCTAACGATCTTGGCAATATCTTCTTCGTCAACCTCTTCTTTCAACATGCGCGGGGCTCCGCCCTTACCGTCTTGGACGGCATCCAGGCGCTTCAGATCGGCCTCGAGCTTGGGCAACTCGCCATATTGAATCTGCGCGGCGCGTTCGAGCTGGCCCTTGCGCGTCTGCTCTTCGGCTTCAAAGCGCAGAGCTTCTAGTTTCTTCTTCAATTCGCTGATGCGGCTGATGGCCTCGCGCTCTTTGGTCCAGCGAGCGCGCAGCGCTGTAGTCTGCTCGCGCAGCGTGGCCAGCTCACGCTCGATTTCGCCGAGCCGCTGCTTGCTGTTTTCATCGGTCTCGCGCTTGAGCGCGGCGCGCTCGATTTCCAGCGAAGTCGCCTGGCGATCCAGTTGATCGATCTCGGTGGGAACCGAGCCGATCTGAATCGACAGCGAAGCGGCGGCTTCGTCGACCAGGTCGATAGCCTTGTCGGGCAAGAAGCGGTCGGAGATGTAGCGGTGCGAGAGCGTGGCCGCGGCAACAATGGCCGCGTCTTTGATGCGTACGTTGTGGTGCTGCTCGTAACGGTCCTTCAGGCCGCGCAAAATCGCGATCGTATCTTCGACGTTGGGCTCGCCGACATAGACGATCTGGAAGCGGCGCTCGAGTGCTTTGTCTTTCTCAATGTACTTGCGGTACTCGTTGAGCGTGGTGGCGCCAATGGCGCGCAACTCGCCGCGCGCTAGTGCGGGCTTCAACATATTCGAGGCGTCGATGGCGCCCTCGGCCGCGCCCGCGCCAACCAACGTATGCAACTCGTCGATGAATAAAACAATCTGGCCGTTCGATTCTTCGATCTCTTTGAGCACGGCCTTGAGCCGGTCTTCGAACTCGCCGCGATATTTTGCGCCGGCCAGCATGGAGCCAAGATCGAGGCCAATGACGCGCTTGTCGCGCAGGCTTTCCGGCACGTCGCCAGAGACGATGCGGCGCGCCAATCCCTCGACGATGGCGGTTTTGCCCACGCCGGGTTCGCCAATCAGCACGGGATTGTTTTTGGTGCGGCGGCTCAGCACTTGCACCACGCGGCGAATCTCTTCGTCGCGGCCGATCACCGGATCGAGCTTGCCGCGGCGGGCCAGTTCGGTAAGATCTTTGGCATATTTTTCCAGAGCCTGAAATTTGGCCTCGGGGTTCTGATCGGTAACGCGCTGCGCGCCGCGCACGGCAGTGAGCGCCTTCAAAATGGCATCATGTTTGGCGCCGGCCGCGACCAGCGCTTCGCTGGCCGGGTCGTTTTTCAGCGACGAAACGCCGAGCAGCAAGTGCTCGGTCGAGACGTATTCGTCTTTGAAGTTCGTGGCTTCGCGAAAGGCCTGTTCGAGAGCCTTGTTGAGCGAGGAACTGAGGGAGGGCTGCGCGGCCTCGCCTGCGACACGAGGCAGTTTTTCCTCGATCTGGTGCAGACTGGCCTCGAGCCGTTCGATGGGCACACCGATCTTTTCGAGCACGGCGGGAATTACGCCCTCGCGGTCTTCAACGAGCGCCAGCAACAGATGCACGGGCAGAATCTCGGGGTTCCCCAACTCGGTCGTGTGCGTACGCGCCGCCTCGATTGCCTGCTGCGATTTGACGGTGAATTTTTCCCAACGAATGGCCATGAAAAAACTGCTCCTCGCTATGAGCTGTCAGCTCTCAGCTTTCAGCGTCTACCGATGCACTGAATGCCGCGCGCGACAGGTTGAGTCCATCCTGACGGACGGAAGGTGAAAACACAAGCGCCGGGCACAAAGTTTTTCGCGCCCGGCGCTGCTGCGCATTGTTTCCCGTACAGCCTGGTGGGGCAGGATCAGCTAAAAGCTGAAAGCTGCTCTTACGCCGCCAGCGCCTTGCCGACATTCACCTTGATCTGCTTGGGCTGGGCCTCGGGCTTCTTTTTGAGTTCCAGCTTGAGTATGCCGGACGTGTAGCTGGCCGCGATGTTTTCCGTGTCGACGGTCGTGGGCAGCGTGAAGGCGCGGAAGAAACTTCCGTAGCGGCGCTCGATGCGATGGAAGTTCTCTTCCTTCTCCTCGCTCTCCAGCTTGCGCTCGCCCTTGACGGTCAGCGTGTGATTCTCGACGCTCACGTCCAGATCCTTCTCCTCGATGCCGGGGACTTCCAGTTTGAGAACGACCTTTTGTTCGTCCTCGTAGATGTCGACGGCGGGAATGAAGCTGGCCGTGGTCATCGCGCTCTCGCCTTCGCCGAAATCGCGAAACAGAGCGTTGACGCGATTCTGCAACGAAGCAACCTCACGAAACGGATCCCAACGAGTGATAGCCATAACAATCTCCTTCTTCATAGCGAAACTTTTGTTTGGCGGCAGGATGTGAGTCCATGACGCTCAACTAATCTGATAAAAATATAACACAAAAGATTCATGAAATATGAGCATATGTTGCTAATGTTTTGACAATATTATTATGTCTTTTTTTATCAATGAATTAGATGTAGAAAATTTTTCTCTTCGGTCGGCCGGAGGGGGATTTGCAACGGTTGGAAGGGTTTTTCGGCACGGCAAAGGCGCCTAGTATCGACTGTGATCGGTAGAGCCATCGCAAGGAATGCAAAGAGCCACCGCAGAGAGCGCAAGGAGATAAATAGTCGCTGGCGTGGTGTTTACTCTTTTTTGCCGCTCCATTCCACCAGCGAAGTGAAGTCGGTCTGGTTGGGGAGCTTGATTTCAAGCTTGCCGCTCAGCGTGCCCTCGTCGAGCTGGTAGCTGAGCCGGTACTGTGGGCCGGGCTGGGCCGCGTCGGAGAGAAAGACGGCGGAGTTGACCTTGGGCGTGGTGACATCGTAGCGGATGACGTGGCCGGAGTTGTCGAAGTAGATTGCCTGAAAGCCTTTGCCGTCGGCGGTGGGATAGATGTAGAGCAGGTCGGTGTGGGCGCACTCGTAATCGTCGGGATTGGTGCAGGGGCCGACGCGCGCATGACGGGCCAGCACGTGATCGTGCAACTCCAGGCGGAAGTTGTAGTGGTCCGCCGAGGGGCCCTGCGCCACGCCGCCGGTGATCTTGGTTTGCCATGCGCCCATTAAAAAATGCAGGCTGGCCCAGGGATCGGCCTTGCCCGGCGTGGGCGCCTGCGCGGGCAAAAAACAGACAGCGAGCAGGATCGCCAGCATCAATAGAAATGATCTGCCAAACATCCTCATCACAGGTGGAGTGTAGGCCGGGATCGGTGGCGCCGAGGGGGCTTTTGCGCGTGGATTTTATGGGCAGGACCGGAAGCGGACGCGGTGTCATTCTGGTTCTGCGGCGCGGCTTTCATCGGGCGCCCGTAGAATAAAAACAATGGTGCATCTTTTCTCTGGGGTTGCCGCGATCGACTGGCGATGGGTCTGGCTGGTGACGGCGGCATTTTTGGCCGGGCTGCTGAATGCCGTGGCTGGCGGCGGCTCGTTTCTGCTTTTCCCGGCGATGATGGGCACCGGCATGTTGCCCGTGCAGGCCAACGCCACCAACACCGTGGCGCTGTGGCCGGGGCAGTTTGCTTCCGTTGCCGCCTATTGGACGATCATCCGCAAAAATCTGCGGCTGGCCGTGCCCATGGCCCTGGCCGGGCTCGCCGGCGGATCGGTGGGCGCGGTGGTGTTGCTGGCGACGCCGCAGATGACCTTTCTGCATCTGGTGCCGTGGCTGCTGCTGGTGGCGGCCAGCATCTTTGCCGTCAGCGGGCCGTTGACGCGGCAACTGGAGCGCTGGAAGGCGCGGCGGCGCGAACGTGTCGAGAGGCCGCGGCGCGAGCCCCATGTGGTGGCGGTCTTTTTCGCGACGATGCTGATCTGTTTTTACATCGGCTACTTTGGCGCCGGAGCGGGTTTCCTGATCATCACGCTGATGTCGTTGTTTGGCCTTGAAGACCTGCATCGGATCAACGGTCTCAAAGTGGCCGCGACGACGCCGGCCAACGGCATCGCTTTTGTGATTTTTGTCGTGCGCGGCCAGGTGCTTTGGCGGTACTGCCTAGCGGCGATGGTGGTTTGCGCGGTGGGCGGCTACTCGTCAGCGCGGCTGGCGCGGCGGGTGCGCCAGCCTGTATTGCGCGCGGTGGTGGTCATCATAGGCCTGAGCATGGCGGCCTGGTTTTTCTGGAGGAATTCTTGATCCTGGCACAGTTTTCCGGCTCGCGGGCCGCTTATGAGGCGATCGGTTCGTGCGCCGCGGTTTGCACTACCATCTCGTTTTTGCCGCAGCTGATTCACGTCTGGCAGCGCAAATCGGCCGACGATATTTCGCTGGCGATGTTTCTGTTGTTCAGCTTCGGTGTCTTCTGCTGGCTGGTTTATGGAATCGGCATCGGTTCCATGCCTATCACCGCGGCCAACGCGGTTACGCTCACCCTGGCATTGGCGATTCTGTTTCTCAAGCTGCGTTATGGCAGAGCCAAGCCCAAGCAGGACCGTTAACCTTTGTGGCAATGGCGTTTTCCATGCAACAACATTGCTGTCTTCGTCTGCCGGAACTGACCCCTGATCCCTGACCCCTGATCCCTGTAAACTGAATGCATGAGCCACGAGGGAATCCGTTTTGTGCCGAAAGAAGAGCAGGAGCGCGCCAACGAAGAGGCGCGTCCGCTCAGCCGTCTTGCCGTGAAGCCTGAAAAAGTCCGCGTGCTTTTGACCGAGGGCAAGGGGTTGGAGATCGACTGGGCCGACGGGCACAAGAGCGCCTGGAGCTTTGCCTGGCTGCGCGCGGCCTGCCCCTGTGCCACGTGCGTCGAGGAGCGCAAGGAGCAAGGCCGCCAGCCCGGCCAGCCGGCGCCCAAGCCCGCCGAATTGCTGCCCATGTTTACTCCGCCGCCCAAGCCTTCCAGCGCGCATGCGGTGGGCCGCTACGCCATCGGCTTCGACTGGCTCGACGGCCATCGCGGCGGCATCTATTCGTGGGAATATCTGCGCCGCGTTTGCCAGTGCCCGGAGTGCGCCTTTGCCGCGGCCAAAACTACGAGCACGCCGAATTAACCGGCTGCTTTAAACGTGGGCTTCGGAAGTCGGTTACACTAGTTGCGCAACTTCGACCACGAGGCCCCGATGCGCAAGAATAGCGTTCTTTTACTGTTGTTTCTTCTGTCCTTTCCGGTTACAAAACTCCGCGCCGATATCGCCGCGATTCATGCCAGCGCGCTGCCGCAGGAAATGACGGTTCTAGCCGCATTAGACGATGCCAAACAACTCGAACCATATAGCCGAGCCTGGAGTCACGATTGGGGATATCCGATTCCCAAGGACGAAGTGGCTGCTCGTTTGAGCAAGGATCTAGGCTTTCTGACTCTGGCGGCTAAGAATCATCCGGATAACGCGGAACTGCGGCTTTTAACCGGATTGGTTGCGCGCTACGCATATAACGTTGATGTGGATGGTAGCCACGAGACAGCCATGAAAGCGCTTGAAGAGGCCGAAAAGCTCTCTCCAGGCGATTTTCGCGCGTCTTGGTTCCGCGCTACGCTTGAGTGCCAGACAATGGAGATAGGAGCTGGAGCGAAAAAGTTTCTCGCCATTGAGAGCACTCATGCATGGGATAGCCTTCCTACCGCTTTCTGGCGGGACTACTCGAACTGTACAACCATCGACAACTTACCCGCTCACACGCTTCGCGCGGTAGATTACCTGGAGAAGCTACATGCGGGCGCCCCATCGGATTTTGCGAGGGTAATTGAATTGGCCCATAATCGCTTCGACGCTTTCGATCCAAAGAAAAACTACGATCCAAAGGAGGTATGGGCTGGCGAGAATACCGGAGACGATACGTCGCTTACCAGCACGCTGTGTGGTGTTCGCCTTCGTGTACATGGAAACTGGGAGATTGATGATTTGAGGTTTGACAACGGTTCCTGTATTGCAAACTTCAGCACGGGCCTCTATCAGGGTATGGCTCGCAAATTGAGTCCCAGCGTTCTGTTGCTTGTACGGCAGCCGAAGGAGAACGAATCGATAGAGGATTTCTCGAAGCAGTTTCTCAAGAAGGGAACGTTCGAACCTTTTATTCCGAAGCATTGTCCTGCGTCGAATTGCATAGCAATGAAGGGCGTTCAGCCGGGAATGTACAACAAAGATGGCGATGGCCACGGCCGGATCGTTGTTTTCGAGCGGGAAGCGCCTGAATTTCCCGGGTTGATCTTTGAATCACCACTTGAGTTACCCAAATCGGATAATAAAGAAAGCGTGAAGTATTATCGCCCCAATCAGATCCAGCAGCGCATATCCGGCAAGCTTTACTATCTCGTTTTGCTGGATACTGCGGCATCGATTGAAGAACCGGCGATGAAGGACTTCGACTTCTTTCTGGTGAACCTGACGGTCGAGTAAAGTACATCTCCAGGCGGGTGCAACGTTGACGGGCCTCGCTCATCCATTCAAAGAGGGTTTTTCTGGAGAGCAGTCAACTGATGGAAAGGATCGCGCGATGAAGATAGCGTTTTTAGGCTTGGGTAAGATGGGCCGTCCGATGGTGCGGCATCTGGTGGCGGCCGGCCACGAAGTTGCGGTGTGGAACCGGACGCTGGCGCGGGCCGGGGAACTGGAGAGCCTGGGCGTGCGCGTGGCCATGACGCCGGCCAGCGCGGCGCGCGGCGCCGAGACCGCCATGACCATGGTCTTTGACGATGCGGCGGTCGAGGATGTGGCGCTGGGCTCGGGCGAACTGGTTGCCTCGCTGGCTCCCGGTGCGCTGCACATCGTGCACTCGACCATCAGTGTGGCGCTGAGCGAGCGGCTGGCCGCCGAGCACGCCCGGCGCAATGTGGAGTATGTGGCCGCGCCGGTCTTTGGGCGGCCGAATGTGGCCGAGGAGGGAAAGCTGTGGGTTGTCGCCGCCGGAGCCGCCAAGGCCGTCGAACGCGCGCAACCGCTGCTCAAAACTTTCGCGCGCGGCGTCTCGGTAGTGGGCACGGAGCCGGCGCAGGCCCACGCCGTCAAACTGGGTGGCAACTTTTTGATCAGCGCCATGCTTTACGGGCTTAGCGAGGCCTTTGTCTTTGCCGAAGGGCAGGGAATCGATCCGGCGGCATTTATCGAGGCGATCAACAGCGCCCTGTTCCAGTCGCCGTTCTACGCGGCCTATAGCAAGGTGATGCTCAATCCGCCCCCGGAGCCGGGCGCCACGGTGGCGCTGGGCGAAAAAGATACGCGGCTGTTGCGCGCCGCCGCCGCCGGACACGGCCTGCGCCTGGGGCTGGCTGAAACGCTGTCCAAGATATTTGAAGAAGCGCGGATCGCCGGCATGGAGGATCAGGATTGGGCCGTGGGCCAGTACCGGATGGCCAAGCGGCGGGCGTTGCAACAGTGAAGCAGTGAACAAGTGAAAGAGTGAAGCAGTGAACGAGGGAATCGTAGGCGAGCGGATACAATCCCAATGGCGATAAGATAAAGGCAAATCCATAAACGAGTTGAGGCCGGCTATGAAGATGAAGGGAAAAGTTGTATTGATCACGGGCGCCAGCGTGGGCATTGGCGCGGCCACGGCGCTGGCCTTTGCCGATGAAGGCGCCAAACTGTTGCTGGCGGCGCGCCGGCCGGGCAAGCTGGCCGAGGTGGCCTCGAAGGCTCTCGAACGGGGCGCGGCCGCCGTGCACTCGGTTAATCTGGATGTGCGCAACCGCCACGCCGTGCAGCGGGCCATTGACGAGTTGCCGCCGGAGTGGGCCGAGATCGATGTGCTGGTGAATAACGCCGGGCTCAGCCGCGGCCTGGAGAAGCTCTACACCGGCAAGATCGACGACTGGGAAGAGATGATCGACACCAACGTCAAGGGGGTGCTCTACGTGGCCCGCGCGGTGGTTCCGGGCATGGTGGTGCGCCAGCGTGGCCACGTGGTGACGGTAGCCTCAATGTCGGGCGAGATGGTCTATCCCAACGGCGCGGTCTATTGCGGCACCAAGGCGGCGGCGCGGGCCATCAACGACGGCTTGCGCGAGGATCTGCTGGGCACCCCGGTGCGGGTGACCTCGATCGATCCTGGACTGGTGGAGACGGATTTCTCGCTGGTGCGCTTCCATGGCGACGCCAAGCGCGCGTCCAAAGTCTACAAGGGTTTGAAGCCGCTTACCGCCGAGGATATCGCCGACGCTATTGTGTGGGTAACTACGCGGCCGGCACATGTGAACATCGCGCGCGTCTCACTGACCTCGATCGATCAGGCCAATACGCTGCTGATTCACCGCGAGCCATAACGCCCGGGCGGTAAAATGCGGTTGGCTTGGAAACAAGAAAGATTGCCGGCCTGCTTCGGCCGGTTCTACGGGCCGAAGCAGGCTTAGCAGATGGCCTGCAGTTCGTTCTCGATCTGGTGGAGCGCTGCTTCCAGCGCCGCGCGGCGGGCCGGATTCGAGGTGCGCTGAGAAAGAATGTTTTCGCGTTGCAGGTTAAGAGCCTGGAGCTTCCGCTCTTTTATGGCCCGGCGTTGCGCGGCGGCGCGTTTCAAATCGTCTTCGGTCATATATTTGTCTGCATTGGCCCCCGCCGGCGTTGGGCTTGCCGCGGGGGGCTCTGAACTGGCGACAGTATCTTCAGTGACAGTGCTTGCCATCTGCTCCTCCACCGATTTACTTTCCCATCCACGAGCCATATCTTCATTTTACGGGGATGATTGTCTTTGTCGTCCCGCAGAGTGACTATTGTGAAAGCGAAAGGAGATGAACGTCGATGCGTATTGCACAGGTTTCAGCCTTTGGCCTTGATTCTTTGGAGTTTGTCGAACGGCCCGCGCCGGTGCCCGGAGCGGGCGAGGTCTTGGTGGCGGTGTGCGCGGTTTCGCTCAACTATCGCGATTTGCTGGTAGCCAAGGGCCTGTACAACCCCAAGATGAAGTTGCCGCGGATTCCCTGTTCGGACGGAGCCGGTGAGGTGGTTGCGGTCGGCGACGGCGTGGAGCAGTGGAAGCCGGGCGACCGCGTGGCCGGCATCTTTATGCAGAACTGGCAGGAGGGCGTGCTGACCCAGGCCAAGGCGCGCGGCGCGTTGGGCGGCGACATCGACGGCATGTTGGCCGAGCAGGTGGTGCTGCACGAGGATGGGCTGGTGGCGATTCCCGCCCATCTCAGCTTTCAGGAGGCGGCCACGCTGCCTTGTGCCGCGGTGACGGCTTGGAACGCGCTGGAGACGGCCGGCATCAAGCCCGGCTCGACGGTGTTGATTCAAGGCACCGGCGGCGTGTCGATCTTCGCCTTGCAGTTTGCCCGGCTCCGGGGCGCGCGCGTGCTCGGCATCAGCTCCAGCCACGAGAAGCTGGAACGGGCGCGGGCGCTGGGCTTGGACGCCGGAATCAACTATCGCGAGAATACGGAGTGGGAGCGCTGGGTGGGCGACCAGACCGGCGGCGAAGGTGTGGATCTGGTCGTCGAGGTGGGCGGTTTGGGCACGCTGGCACGCTCGCTGCGCGCCATCCGGCCCGGTGGAACCATTGCCCAGGTGGGCGTGCTGGCCGCCGGCGCCGAGCCCTTTCCCATTCCGCTGATCCTGCATAAAATGGCGCGGATTCACGGCATCTACGTCGGCTCGCGCCAGGATTTTCTGGAGATGAACCGCGCCATTGCCCTGGCCGAGCTGCGCCCCGAGGGCGAGGAGTTCAACTGGCGGCAGACGCGCGAGGTCTTCCGCAAGATGGAAGATGGCGGCCACTTCGGCAAACTGGTGCTGACGTTGAACTGAACCACGGCGCGCCTTTTGCCACTGACACTCATGGCATTCAAATCAGGAATGCCGCTGTCCGCGTTACCGCCTGGATGCGCGAAGTGAAATTTGTTCTCCTGTAATCAGCTATGATGCACAATAAGGTATTCAGGGAGATTGGCTCGTGCCTCGTATTCATTTTCAAATGCAACTCGCCGAATTGAAGGACAAGCTTTTAGCCATGGCCGCGCTGACCCAGCAAGCGGTTGAATCCGCCGTGGAGGCTTATCTGCGGCTGGACAAAGGGCTGTGCAAGTTCGTCAAGCAAAGCGAGCGGGCCATCGACACCGCGCAGCGCGAACTGGACGAGATGGCCTACGAACTGCTCGCCAAAGAGCAGCCCATGGCCATCGATCTGCGCTTTATTCTGGCCGTGATCAAGATCAACGGCGATCTGGAGCGGATTGGCGACCAGGCAGCGAACATCGCCCGCCGGACCAAGGACATGCTGGCCACTGAGCCGGCCGATCTGCCAGTGGACTTTGCCGCCATGGGCGACTTTGCCAGCCAGATGATCCGCACCGCGCTGCAATCGCTGCTGGAAGGCGACGCGCGGCTGGCCGAAACGGTGCGCGAGATGGACGACGAGATGGACCGTATGAACCGCCGCGCCCACGACGATCTGCTCAAGCTCATCGAGCAAAAGCCGCAGTTGACGCAGCAGGCGATGAGCGGAATTCTGATTGCCAAGAATCTGGAGCGGACCGCCGACCACGCCTCCAACATCGCCACTGACGTCATCTTCTGGGTTCGCGGCGCCGACGTGCGCCACGCGTTGAGCGTGGCGGTGGACTGATCCGGCCGTGGCGATCATAGCGGATTCTAAGCCTTATCTTTGTCCGATCCGAGCGAGGGCTCGGCTACTTGTGTCAGCGGATAATCCGGCACATCAGGCGTTGCCCCATTCAACCAGCCGCCTAGGGCCGCGAGCATTTCATTTCGCTGTTTCAGGCTATTAGGGGCCAGCCCGAGGGCTCGCAGCCAGCGTAAAACGTGACGATCAAGAAGCGATTCGATTTCCTGCCGCATCTGATTGGCTGCGTACTCTGCCGAGCGTAGCGATAACCATGCCAATAGCGGGGCACTGAGCGTAACAGCAATTCCAGCTAGAAACGGGCCCGAAAACAGTTGATTTCGTAAATAGATCAGATTTCCGGCACTTGCCACGCTCAGCAGTACCAGTGCGACGGTCAGATTCAGCAATAGCGAGACTACGGTCTGAGAGCCCTGCAACGCATCGCGTTGTTCGTCTGATAGCACCGTCACCACGCGCGACCAAAGGGTCGAGGTGTCGATTCCATAACGCTGCGTAGCATAATCGTCCAGTGCCGACAGCGTGTTCCCTATTTCCGTCGGTGCAATCCAGGCTTCGGCGGGAAAACGCCGCAATACCTTATATCTCCGGCTGTAATAATCGTAGAGCAAGGAATCGTCGAGCGATTTTACCCGTTCGGCGAAGAGGTTGTCTGTCTTGTAGAGCTGCCGCAATTCTGAAAGCACTGCATCGAGCCAGTTGCCATCTGACGTGAATTGATTCGTGTTCTCCACCACTCGCGTCCGGTTGGCCGTCGCAATATGCAACTGGCCGAGCAGATCCATGAGTTCTTTCCGTAGCGCATCGCGAAAATCGTTGGCGGGATTCGCAACCTTGGCGAAGACACTTTGTGCCGTACCCGGCAGCGTCTTCTCATCAGGAGGCTTTTCGCTTCTCAGTATGCGTTCGTCTACAAAGGCGTGTTCTTCAAATTCCCGGTCTTTCCAACGCGCCACATCGATCTGCCAAAGACAACGCGCCACGGCGAAATCTGCCTCTTTGCGCTTCTTGGAATAATGATTAAGCCGCCACTCATGCAGTTTCCACACCGGCAGCGTTTGAAAGAACTCGAAGATCGGCATGCGCGCCGCGTAGAGAATCACACTGGCGGTTGCTGTTGCCAGCAGTGTTCCTGCGACCGAGGCCAAGCCGTCCGCTTTCCATTCAAATATTTTTTGCAGCAGAGCTGTGCAGCCCCCCCATCCCGAAAACTCGAAGGTCAGGACCAGCATGCAAACCGAAGCGGGCAGCGCTCCGGTCAGGAACACCCCCCGCCATGCCCTTCCACTGATATTCAGTTGTTTGAGCAGTGTCTCCATAGAGAAACCTTGCCGGGCTATCGGTGGTTGGGGCAGGGATCGCATATCCACCAGTGTCCGCCGCGGCACCAGACAAGAGGTGGCTTGGCCACCGTCAACCAATCATGATGAAAGCTGCCAGATCGTGGGCCCAGTTTGTGTACCGCGCTTACCGCATCCCCAAACGTTTGGATTGTGGCCCCGGTATTTTGGATCACTTGGGACTTCAGCCAGTCAACGTCAATCACTCCGGCGATCTCCTCGCCGTTGTCCAGTACAAGAATATGGCTGATGCCGTTTAAGTCGATCAGAGGAGAGAGCGCGATTGCATCGGTGTTTTCATGAACCAGTAATGGCTTGGGTCGATCTGGCCCGAACTGCAAATTCGATCCAGTAGCTCGTTTGAGCCGTATGCGGCCGTTCGGATCATCGAACTTGAAGGCGAGGTCTTGGATGAGAAAGGGTGGTTGATTGCCAATCGACATAGGCTCCTCCCGAATTCCAATGTGCAATCCCCGGATTACATGTTCATAGTGCGCTTGTTGGTCCTATCGATTCAACTTAAATTTTTCCAGCCGTGCTATAAATAGCAGTTTGTGCGCAACGGTGTAGGAATACAAACGCCCCCGACTCCAATGGAATCGGGGGCGTTGCAGTTAGGAATAGAAAAAGTGCTAGACGTTGATGACCGCGCAGAGTTCCTTGACCGCGGCGGCGCTCTTCTTGAGAGCGGCATCTTCTTCTTCGGTGAGCTTGATCTCGACGATCTGCTCGATGCCGGCCGCGCCCAGTTTGCAGGGCACGCCGATGAAGTAGCCGTTGATGCCGTACTCGCCTTCCAGATACGCGGCGCAGGGCAGAATCTTCTTCTTGTCCTTGAGAATGGCCTCAGCCATTTCGACGGCCGCCGCCGAAGGTGCGTAGTAGGCCGAACCGGTCTTCAGATACTTGACGATCTCGGCGCCGCCGTCGCGGGTGCGCTGCACGATGGCGTCGATGCGGTCCTTGGGGATCAGTTCGCTGATGGGAATGCCGGCGACGGTGGTGTAGCGGACTAGCGGCACCATGGTGTCGCCGTGGCCGCCCAGCACGAAGGCGGTGACGTCTTCGACGCTGACATTCAGTTCCCTGGCGATAAAGGTCTTGAAGCGGCCGGCATCAAGCACGCCTGCCATGCCGATGACGCGCTGGCGATTGAACTTCGACTGCTTGTAGGCGGTCTGCGCCATGGCGTCCAGCGGATTGGAGACGATGATAAGAATCGCTTCCGGCGACTGTGCCACCACCTTTGTGACCACATCGGACATGATCTTGTAGTTGGTGTTGAGCAGGTCGTCGCGGCTCATGCCCGGCTTGCGGGGCAGGCCGGCGGTGATGATGACGATATCGCTATTGGCGGTGGCGGCGTAGTCGTTGGCGCCGACGATGTGGACGTCGGAACCCTCGATGGGTTCGGCCTGGCTCAGGTCCAGTGCCTTGCCCTGCGGCACGCCCTCGACTACGTCGATGAGGGCGACATCCGCCAGTTCTTTTGCCATGATCCAGTGCGCGGCCGTAGCGCCAACGTTGCCGGCGCCAACAATGCTGATTTTATTCCTCATGTGGTTCATTCCTCAGGAAGTGCTGCTTTGGATTAGGACCCGGTTCGTGCGGTCGGTTATGGTTGGTGTTTTTTTGACTGTTCGTTTTTGCTGCTTTCGCTGGCCGTTGCCAGCGGTTAAGAAACCCGCTCTTCTGCCGTGGTGATTCTGGCCGTCTGCGCGCTGCCTGCTGCCGCTGAAACGAAACAGCCGGCCCGAGGCCGGCTGCGCTTACATATTGGCGATGATGCGCGTTGCAAATTCGCTGGTGGAGATTTTGGTGGCTCCCTCCAGTTGCCGCGCAAAGTCGTAGGTGACGGTCTTCTGGAGGATGGTCTTTTCCATCGCGGTTTCGATCAGCTTGGCCGCTTCCTTCCAACAGATGAACTCCAGCAGCATGACGCCGGAGAGGATCACCGAACCAGGGTTGATCACGTCCTTGTCGGCGTACTTGGGCGCGGTGCCGTGGGTGGCCTCAAAGACCGCGTAGCCGTCGCCAATGTTGGCGCCGGGCGCGATGCCCAGCCCACCGACCTGCGCCGCCGCCGCGTCGGAGATGTAATCGCCGTTCAAGTTTGGCGTGGCCAGCACGCTGTAGTCCTCGGGGCGGATGATGATCTGCTGGAAGATGGAGTCGGCGATGCGGTCGTTGACCAGAATCTTGGCGCGCCAGGCGCCGTTGCCGTGCGACTTGCCGATGGAATCGATCACGGATTTGACCTCGGCGACAATCGACTCGCGGAAGCTCGGCGAGCCGAACTCCAGGCCAGGCTCGATCAGCACGGCGTTTTCTTCGGCGGTCAACGCGGGGTTGGCTTCGATGTTGCCCAGAATCCAGCTCTCGCGCTCGGTCACGGTCTCGGCGCGGAACTCCTGTGTCGCCACCTCGTAGCCCCACTCGCGGAAAGCGCCTTCGGTGAACTTTTGAATGTTGCCCTTGTGCACCAGGGTGACGGTCTTGCGGCCATTGGCCAGCGCATAACGGATGGCCGCGCGGACCAGCCGTTTGGTGCCGAAGACAGAGATGGGCTTGATGCCTACGCCCGAGTCGGCGCGGACTCTTTTCTTGGTTTTGGACAACAGATCGTCATTCAAAAAGCCGATCAGCCGGGCGGCGTCTTCCGAACCCTGCTTGAACTCGATGCCGGCGTACACATCCTCGGTGTTTTCGCGGAAGATGACGATGTCGAGCTTCTCCGGATGCTTGACCGGGCTGGGCACGCCTTGGTAATACTTGACCGGCCGCACGCAAGAGTAGAGATCGAGAATCTGGCGCAGGGCCACGTTGAGCGAGCGGATGCCGCCGCCGACCGGCGTAGTCAGCGGCCCCTTGATGGAGACGCGCAGATCGCGCGCCGCGGCCACCGAGTCGTCGGGCAGCCAGGTCTGGAACTGGCGGAAGGCCTTTTCGCCGGCGAAGATTTCGAACCAGCGGATAGCGCGCCGGCCTCCGTAGGCCTTTTCCACGGCTGCGTCGAAGACCCGCTGCGAGGCCCGCCAGATGTCGCGGCCCGTGCCGTCGCCTTCGATGTAAGGAATGATGGGGTGGTCGGGCACGGCGAATTGGCCGTCTTTGTACTCGATTGGCTGACCGTCCTGCGGCAGCGACAGTCCGTTATAGGTGCTCGGCATCGTTTCTGAAAGCCTTTCGCGGAGGAAAATCGCTTTAAAGGCAAGCCTATCACCAGCGATTTAGGGGCGGCAATGGCAGCGAAGAAATTCGCCCGGTAAAGGGCCGGCGGGTGCTCCAATCTGGGCCGAGGAAGGCTGTCGGGTCAAGAGACCGAGGCCGCTTGACATCATGATGCTTTTCGGCCGAACATCATGATGTGCGTACCACGCTCACCCTCGATGACGATGTGGCCAAATTGGTTCGTGAGGAGGTGCGCCGTACAGGCAACAGCTTCAAAGGCACCGTGAACCAGTTGTTGCGCCAAGGATTTATCGCAGGTAAACAACAGGTTAAACACAAGCCATTTGTCGTCAAACCGATTGCGTTGGGTTTGCCTGCCGGACTGAGCTACGACTGCATTCCCGAACTGCTCGAAAAGCTGGACGGACCCGACTGGCTGTGAAGATCCTCGATGCCAACCTGCTTCTCTACGCTTACGATAGCGATTCACTGCGGCATCGCGAAGCCAAGAAATGGTTGGAGGGGATTTTCTCTCAAAACGAACTGATTGGATTGCCGTGGCAGTCGGCACTGGCGTTTTTGCGCGTCATGTCTGACACCAGGCTTCCGGGCCGCCGGCTTACTATCGATGAAGCTGTAGAGATTGTAGAGACATGGGCAGAACTACCTCAGGTTCGCTTTCTATCCCCTGGGGCAGATCACTGGCGATTTTTGCGGCAGATGTTGATTACGGGGGATGCAAAAGGGCGCATGGGAAGCGATGCGGAACTGGCAGCCCTGACGGTCGAATATGGCGGCGTACTCTACAGCAACGACCGCGACTTCGCGCGGTTTCCAGGCCTGCGGTGGGTCAATCCGCTGGAATCCTAGAGAAAAAACAAACGGTAGGCACCGCAACGCGCTAGTGCGCCGCACCGCCGAAGCCGTCGCTGTCAAAGCGCGGAATGCCGAAGTGCCCGCGCAGGCGGAGCAGGTCCACGGTGCTGATGTTGCCGGCCAGCGTGGCCAGGGTCAGGCTTTTGGGGGTGGTGACCAAAACCACCGCGCCGCGCACGTTGACTCCGTCGAGCACCAGCCACAGGTCGGTCGAGCCGTTGGTCTCGGGGTTGGCCGTGCTGGCGGCGATGACGTGTTTGAATCCGCGCAGGTGGTAGGCCTGGCGGATGGCGTCGATCTGATCGGGCGCGGCCATCGTGGCCGCGGCAAAGCGCAACATGTGTACACTGACGCCGTCCAGGCTGGCGACGGCATGTTTGATGTCGGCATCGGCTTCGGGCAGGATTCCAGCGGTGGCGGCAAGCAACGTTCGATCGAGCGTAAAGTGCTCTTTGGCAAGGGATTGCGAGCTTAATCCAGCCAGCGCCGGAGGCGTCCACTCCAATAGAGACGAACTGAGATTGGCGGCAACAGGCGAAACCGCCGCGCTGGCCGCCCCAGCCGTAGCAGGATCAACAGGGGGCTGGGCCAGTGCGAAAGTGTAGCCGAGAGTTGCGCTCAAGGCAGCAATGCAGAGGGGAACATGCCAATACTTCATACTGTATTCAACGTAGTTGGGGCAAAAAAGTTGTTTCATTTTCGCGCAGAGAGGGAAAATTTTTTGGGCCGCTGGACGTTCCACTCCAGGCCGCCGCTGCGCCAGTGGGCATGAATCGGAGATGAAATTTTCTGAAAATCTATCTTCAGCCGTTCAAATACGATAGACTCGTTCGGGAACGTAAGAAAAATCCTCATTTTTTCTCCTACGGAGGGTACATCGAAATTGGGAAAAAGCATGGTCCCAAAGAAGATCTTCTTCACCAAGGGCGTTGGCAAACACAAAGAGCGGCTGACCAGTTTTGAGATGGCCCTTCGCGACGCCGGCATTGCCTCGCAGAACTTGGTGCGTGTCTCATCCATCTTTCCGCCGCAGTGCAAACTGATCTCGCGCAAAGAAGGGCTGACGTATCTCAATGACGGCGAGGTTGTCTTCGCGGTCATCGCCGAGAACTCGACACGCGAGCCGCACCGGCTCATCGCCTCCAGCATTGGCGTGGCGCTGCCCTCGAACCGCAACACCTATGGTTACCTGAGCGAGCACCACACCTTCGGCGAAACCGAGGAGCAGGCCGGAGAGTACGCCGAGGAACTTGCCGCCGAGATGCTCGCCACTACCCTCGATGTCGAGTTTGACCCGGACACGAGCTGGGACGAGAAGAAAGAGATCTACCGCATCTCCAACAAGATTGTGCGCACCAGCAACGTGACGCAGTCGGCCGTGGGCGACAAGAACGGCAAATGGACGACGGCCATCGCCGCCGCGGTGATGATTCTCGACGAGAAGTAACCGCGACAACCATCCATCGGCCAATTCCGCTGCCGCGGGATTGGCCGCGTTGTCTTGGAAAACGATCTTCCGGCGTATATTTTTGAGTGGCGTAGTTTCAAGGACAGAGAAAAATCTCGATCCGAAGACAGCTTGTGCCATGCGCGACGGTGCGAGGCCGCGGGAATACGCTACCGGAGAAGCACGAAGTGTCAAGGCACGACTTCAGTCGTGCCGCTCCGTCATTGAAAAATCCTCGGGCCTTTAGACCCCGAGGGATGCATGTTCGATGCAACGTGCGGCCCGAAGGCCGTACCCTTCATGAAAGACTAGAGGTTCGTTGGCATGACATCGGTACGTAAAACCACGATTGCCCTGGTACAAATGCGCATGGGGCCCAAGCCGGAGGCCAACTTTGCCACCGCGCTTGACCGCGCGCGCGAAGCGGCTCGCCTGGGCGCCAACGTCGTCTGCCTGCCCGAGCTCTTTCGCGCGCAATACTTCTGCCAGCGCGAGGAGCTTGCGCTCTTTGATCTTGCCGAGCCGATTCCTGGACCCTCGACGGAAACCCTCGCCGCTGTGGCCCGCGAACTGGGCATCGCGATCATTGCTTCGCTCTTCGAGCGGCGTGCGCCGGGGCTCTATCACAACACGGCAGTCACCATTGACGGCGACGGCCGCCTGGCGAGCGTCTATCGCAAGATGCATATCCCCGACGATCCGCTCTACTACGAGAAGTATTACTTTGCGCCCGGCGATCTGGGCTTCAAGGCCGTGGATACGCGCTTTGGCCGGTTGGGCACGCTGGTTTGCTGGGACCAATGGTACCCCGAAGGCGCGCGGCTGACGGCTCTGCAGGGCGCCGAGGTCTTGTTTTATCCCACGGCCATCGGCTGGCACCCGGCCGAGAAGGCCGAGTTTGGCGAGGCGCAGTATTCGGCTTGGCAGACCATCCAGCGCTCGCACGCCATCGCCAACGGCGTCTACGTCGCGGCGGTGAACCGCGTCGGACTCGAGCACGGCGACATCGATGGCAACCGCGCCCCTGGGCCGGGCCTGGAGTTCTGGGGCGGCAGCTTCATCGCCGATCCCTTTGGCCGCGTCATCGCCCAGGCCGGCCACGATGCCGAGGAGATTTTGCTGGCCGAGATTGATCCCGCGCTGATCGAAGAGACGCGCCGCAACTGGCCGTTTCTGCGCGACCGGCGCGTGGATGCGTACGCGGGCATTACGCAGCGCTTTCTCGATGCGAAGCTGTAGGGCGCCGATTGGGCTTTGTGTTGGGTTGGATTTGACGGGGTGGTTTTTCAGACAGCGAACACCCCCTCAGGGGCTCAAGCCCGCGAATTGATTGGCGAGTTGACGTACGGCCTGAAGGCCGTTCCCTTCAGAAGGCAATTGCAAAGGTTCTCTAAAACGGGCGTTGAGTTTGCTCCAGGCCCTTTGAGGGGTCTGGTCGAAGATAGGCCTAAGCCCTGGGATGGCCCGATTTCATCGTTCCCGAGCCCCGGCAGGGGCGAAAGAACCGTCGCACAATATTTTCAGGACACGTATTTAGGATACGAAATCATGACCTCACGCCGATCTTCAGATGTAGAGCAACAAACCCCGCGCGCGCTTGGCTACTGCATGCCCGCCGAGTGGGAGCCGCACGAGGCCACCTGGTTGGCTTGGCCGCACAATCCCACCGACTGGCCGGGCAAATTCGGACCCATCCCCTGGCTCTATGCCGAGATCGTCCGCCTGCTGGCTGCCCGCGAGCGTGTCGATCTGATCGTTGAAGACGCGGCGATGGAGAAACGCGTTCGCTCCATGCTCAAGCGCGCCGGGGCCGGTCTCGATCAGGTTGAGTTTCATGGCTGGCCTACCGATCGCGGCTGGACGCGCGACTCCGGTCCAATTTTTGTGCGCAATGCCGCGGGAGAAGTCGCCATCACCAACTGGCACTTCAACGCCTGGGCCAAGTACGACGACTGGCGGCTCGACGACAAACTCCCCGGCCGCGTGGCCAAACTGCTGGGTTTGCCTGCGTGGCAACCGTCGCTCCAAAACGAGGACGGCACGAAGTGCAACCAGAGCGGTGCGAAGTGCGTTCTCGAAGGCGGATCGATTGATGTGAACGGCGCGGGGCTGATGCTCACGACAGAAGAATGTTTGTTGAGCGAGGTGCAGCAGCGCAATCCCGGCCTGGGCCGCGAGCAACTGGAGCGGATTTTTTCCGATTATCTAGGCATCGATCAGGTGATCTGGCTCGATCGCGGCATCGTGGGTGATGACACCCACGGCCACGTCGACGACATCTCGCGCTTTGTCGCCGCGGAGACAATCGTGACCGCCGTCGAGCCGGACACGCGCGACGCCAACCACGCGCCACTTGCGGAAAATCTTCGCCGCTTGAAGGCCGCGCGCACGCCCGCCGGCAAGCCATTCAATATCGTAGAACTTCCACTGCCGCGGCCGGTCGTCTTTCGCGGTCAGCGGCTGCCGGCCAGTTACGCGAATTTTTATATTGCCAACGGGCTTGTACTGGTTCCAACCTTTCACGATCCCAACGACCGCATCGCGCTCAACACGCTGGCCGAAGTCTTTCCGGACCGCGAAATCGTAGGCATTCACGCCGTCGATCTGGTCTGGGGCCTGGGCACGTTGCACTGCATGACGCAGCAGCAGCCGGCGGCATTACTATCGAAAGCATGATCGATGATCGCCAAGCCATGCAGGCCGCGTTGGACCAGGCACGGCTGGCCGGAGCCGCGGGCGAGGTGCCCATCGGCGCGGTGGTGGTGCGCGAGGGCGCGATCGTCGCCTACGGGCAAAATCGCGTGCTGCGCGATGTGGACCCCTCGTCGCATGCCGAAATCGTGGCCCTGCGCGC
>Ga0326728_10008245_pt1 | contig 26017 bp, 22 predicted proteins | sample MB3enrmetagenome_FD_207602 | JGI IMG/M metagenome (GOLD analysis project Ga0326728, IMG submission 207602) | Lab enriched peat soil microbial communities from McLean, Ithaca, NY, United States - MB31MN | ecosystem: Environmental > Terrestrial > Soil > Wetlands > Peat | place: USA: New York... | reverse complement strand
TCACGGCGCCCACGATGATCCCCGCAGCCGCGCACGTAGAGGCAACGCCCAGGATGCCGAGCGTCCCCGCCCGCAAGGCCGGGATCAGCTTGCTCCACCGGAGCGCCGTGTCCTTCCTGATGAAGCTCACGGCAAAGGCGATGACCGTGGCCCAGAATACGGCGTATATGGGCGTGTAGCCGATCACCATTATGACCACGATGGCGATGAGGGAGATGAAGTGGAAGCCGTAGAGCTTAGTCAATCTGCCGAGCGAGTAAGACCTGTCTACGGATATTTCCTTGACGCCGTGCTTCTTGGCGTCGAACTCCACCATGAGGACGATTGACCAATAGTACAGCAGGGTAGGCACCACGGCCATGACTATGACGTCGAGGTAGGAGATCTTCAGGAACTCGGCAATGAGGAAGGCCGCTGCGCCGAGGGTCGGCGGGGAGAGTATGGCCCCGATCCCGCCGGCCGACAGCAGACCTCCGGCCGCGTCCTTCGAGTAGCCTGCCTTGGCCAGCATGGGATAGGCCACGGACCCGAGGGTCACGGTGGTTGCTACGCCGCTTCCGGAGGGGCCGCCCAAAAGGAAAGAGGCCAGCGTCACCGTCCGGCCGGCGCTCGTCGGCTTTCCCCCCATGGCTGCAAAGGAGAAATCGATGAAAAACCTGCCCGCCCCGGAATATTCGAGGATCGCCCCGTAGATGGTAAACAGGATGATAAAGGTGGCCGACACGTCGACGGGGACGCCGAAGATGCCCTCCAGCGTCATGTACATGTGGCCGATCACACGGTCTAAGTCGTAGCCCCTGTGGGTCCAGGGCGGCGGGAGCCACGGGCCGACGAAGGCGTAAGCGAGAAAGAGCAGGACGACGCCCGGCATGATCAGGCCCGTCGTCCTCCGGGAGGCCTCAAGGATGAGCAGAATCAGGATGATGCCGGAGACCTTGTCCCATAGGGTGGGCACGACCGCCCTGTAAATGAAGTCGTCGAACTGGACGAGCATGTAGACGATTACCGCCAGCCCGAGGAGGGCCAGCACCGCGTCGTACCAGAGGACGCGCCCCTTGGCCCCCCTTCTGAACGGGAAGACCAGGAAGGTGAGGAAGAGGACGATGCCCACGTGGATGCCCCGGAGCATCTGCGTGATGACGACGCCCACAGCCGCGTAGAGATGGAAAAGGGTCGAAGCGACCGCTACCCACGTGACGAACTTATCGAGCCAGCCGGAGAGCCTCCTGGTAGGACCCTCCTCTTCTTCGACGTACTTCTCGGCCTCTCTCAGGGCCTCTTCGCTTACGACGACTTCGCCTTCCCGCTCCTTTATGTCTGCCATGGCATTCCCTTCGTCCCTATTTGACCTTCAGCCCCTTCTCCCTTAAGTAACGCAGGGCCCCGGGATGGAAGGGGATAGGCGACCCGCTCAGAGTCTGGTTCCTGAGCGTGATGTAGCTCGCGTCCTTGTGGACGGCCGCGATCTCAGGCTGGTGCTCGATGAGGACCTTCGTCACGCTGTAGGCCATGTTCTCCGGAAAGGCCTCGTGGCAGATGAATATGTTCCACACCGTGGCTATGGGGCAGTCCTTCAGCTGGCCGGGGTAGGTCTTGGCAGGTATATTGCCCGTGGCGTAGATGGGACCGTATTTCTCCCTCATTTTCGCCACGAGGTCGCCGTGGGGGAGGAGCTTCATCTTTGTGCCCGGTGTTGCGGCAAGGTCGAGGACGGCGGCGGTTGGGACGCCACCCACCCAGAGGAAGGCGTCGATCTTCCCGTCCTTAAGGGCGCCGGCCGACTCTGCCACGCTCAGCTTGTCGCGCTTGAGGTCTTTATCCGGGTTGAGCCCGGCCGCTTCCAGGAGGCGCAGGCCCATGACTTCGGTGCCGCTCCCCGGCGCGCCCGTGGAGACCCTCTTGCCTTTCAGGTCCGCCACCTTCTCTATGCCCTTGCCTTCGATGGCTACGACGTGCATATTGTTCGGGTAGAGGGCGAGGATGGTGCGCAGAGGCACCTTCTGGGGGAAGGGCTTCCCTATGCCGTTGTAAGCGTCCCAGGCCGTATCGGCCATAGAGAAGGCAAGGTCCGCTTTCTTCCTTCCGATGAGGATGCAGCTATCGACGGACGCCGCCGTCACCTCCGCCGTCGCCTCAGTATTCGGGATGTATTTCGATATGACGGCCGCCATGCCGCCGCCCATGGGGTAGTAGACGCCCCCCGTCCCACCCGTGGCAATGGACAGCCGCTCCAACCTGGCCGCAAAGACGCAGAAAGCGCCGAAGAGAAAGGCCAGGAGCACCGTGGCTATGAGCACTCTCTTCATCGAACCCCCCCTTTTTTTCTGTAGTGGTAACGGCTGAACGGTCCTGGACTTCAAGACCCAGCCTTCGCATCCACACGAAAATATTCCTCTCCTGACCCGGTGCGAGGCCCAGCGGCGCCGTAACGGTCGCCCCGCAGACGCCAGGCGTCTCAAAAGCCCAGCTTCCTTACGGCAGCTTGAAGACATCCTACTCCTCTTAGGGGTTTGAGCGCAACAGTAAAATTTCGCAAAATTTCGTCGGCGGAGCCAGGGCGGGTGCGCCCAATATCTCTTGCGCGTTCAACTTGTTGATTCCCTGTAGCTTGCTACAGGGATGATATCATTTCCTCCTTTTATTCCACTCCTATCGTAAAAACCTTTACCTGCTTTTTTGTCTCCCCGCGTTTTTTGCACCGACTATCATCCTCGGAGCTTTGGCACACCTTACTACAGCCAGCCATTGGCGACCCACGCGGCGGGACGCCGCGTGGGTACCCCGGCGCCCCCTCCACGCAACTGCCTGTTTTAGCCGGGTACCCGCGTGCTCCCAACTCTTCATTCGCGGGTGGCACCCCCCTCAATAAATACCCTGCTGCTTGCAGCAGGGTATTTATTGCACTGTTAGAGGCGGGCGTATTCGAGGAGCGTCTGGGGCATGGGGACGAGGGGCGCGACCGCGCGGAGGTCGCGGGGGGCAAGATCACGGCCTGCCGACGCACCGAACACGACCGCAACGAGGCCGATCAACAGGCCGAGCACAGCCAGAGCGATGGCAATCCGGTAGGATCTTTTCAGGCGAGCCTCCAGGTCGTCCGTGATGCCCATCCATGCGGCATTACCTTGTAGTCGCCGGTACCCCGCGGAAAGGTTACACGATCTGCGCTGAAAGGACGTTTACGGCGTCTTGCGGTGACCTGGCGAAGCCTTTATCGCACGGCGCACATTAGCAAGCGGCGTGCCGTATGCGCGTCGTTTTTCAGGCCTTCCGGCGGGGGAAATCGACGGGCAAAGGGGTGGCCCGCTAAAACCGGCGGAAGAGGCCGGAAGACGGGGACCGAAAATAGGCTTCCGCCAAGTGCCTAATAAGATTGGGCTTTATTTTTGGCGTAGTAAGCGAGAAGTGGGATGCAGGGGACATTCAATTTCCTGAATACTTCTTGAAACGATTGGGTTTTCCGGCTTGCCTAGTGATGAGGCAGAACGCTGAAAAGCCAACGATGCCGCTTTGTTGGCCTGCGGCTCCCACAAGTTTTCTACACGTTTTGCACATTTGCTGTGGAAAAGGGAGGTAAGGGGGCGAATTGACTGCCGTCTCCTGCCACCCCCCGCGCTTTGCCGTGCACCCCTCTCACTCAGCGTAGCCGACCAGCTCCACATAGCCCAAGCAGGTTATGGGGGTACCGCCGGACGTGCCGCTCCCTTGCGCTGCCCCCTCCCAATAGGTCACGCCCGTAGAGCCTGTCGTGACAAGCTCCTGGTCGGTCAGGAGCGGCGCGAAGGTGAGGTCGATCCCTTCGGAGGCGATACGCAGCCGCCATTTGGCCGGATAGGTCGCTCCGCTCTTCGGGCTTTTCCAGCGGCCGAGGACATCGACCTTTACGTCGGACAGGGGGATGTGGCGGCTTCTGCCGCCTGCATCCACGACCGTGCCCGACGAGGCAGGCTCGACCGCGCCGTCCTTTCGCCGCAGCAAATAGACCATGAGATCACGGCCGTCGGAGAGGTGCAGGCCGAACCAGTCCCAGCCCGCCTGGGCTGCGCTCAATTGGTTGGAGCCGAACTCGTGGTCGAACCAGCTCACCCCCCGGACGGCGCGCGCGTGTCCATGGTCGAGGCTCACGGAGCCTGCCGTTGAGAGGGTCGTGCAGGAGGCGTAGTATGAGGCCTGGCCGGGAAGCGGCCCCTTCCTGCTGATCCCCGCTTCGCCGTTGATTACAGGCGGCTTGTCGAAGGCGAGGCGTAGGTCCAGGGCCATGCGGTCGGACCGCGCGTGAAGGCGGATCGCGCCACCTTCCATGCGCGCCGACCAGCCGAGGAGCTTTACGTCGAGCCGGTCCGCCGCAGCGCCCGCAAGACCGGGACCTTTCCTCGACGCGCGCTCGTCGAAGAAAAAGCGGCCTGCTGTTGCGTCCGTCACGGTGAAGTGGGCGAGGTAGACATCCCGCAGCGACCAGGTGTTCGCCCGCGGCCCCGGCACAAAGCGCACGCCGTGCCTGAAAAACGTAAGCTCGTAGCCGAAGGGGCGCCCCGCGTCGTCCGTCAGGTTGCCCGTGAAGTACCACCATTCGGTCTTGCAAGCGGGGTGCGCCCCGTGGTCCTTCGGGAAAGACCACGTCCTGGGCGTACAGGCCTGTAGCCAGGCGCCCGCCTCGTCTTGCGAGGCCATAGTCGCAACTGCGGCCGCTGCGACCGTTAACGTCAGCGCACAGATCACCAGGCAGCGCCGCACCACCCCCGCCATCACTCTTCCCTCAACTGCATGTGGGGATAGGTGCGAAGCACCTTCCAGACGGGATAAAGCGCTGCGGCTGCGCTCGCCAACAGCGCCGTGGCCGCTGCCGTCAGGTACGGCCCCCATTCGGGGTAGATGAATATCGTCCAGTTGAAGCTCTGGAGATTTATCACCTTTATGAGTATGACGGCGAGGATGGTGCCCGCGACCGCCGCGAGGCCAAGGCTGACGACGCCCATTGCAAGACCTTCGAGGAGCGTCATCGCCGCCACCTGCCATACGGAGAAGCCCAGGGCGCGCAGGATGCCGAACTCGCGCTGCCGCTCGACGAAAAGCGTAAGGAGCGCCCCCGCAACGCCGAAGAAGGCGACGACGATGGCGAGCAGCCGCATCGACCGCGTGACCGCGAAGGTCGAGTCGAATACGGAGAGTATCCTCCCGTGCATCTCGGCGCGGCTGAAGGCGGGCAGGCCGGCGGCTGCGGCCCGGCGGCGCACGTCGGCAAGGACGCGCGGGCCGTCCGGGTTTCCGGGGTCGATGAAAACGGCCAGGCTGTTCACCGTATCGTCGCCGAAGGCGGCCGCGTAGGTGGACCAGTCCATCATGACGAGGCCGTGCTCCGTCGTGTAGTCGTAGAATGCCGCGGCAATCTTCAGGCGCACCGGCCCCGCCCTGCCGGACAGCTCGATGGTGTCGCCGGGAGCGACCTTGAAGTTCCTACAGAAGCTCTCCGAGACGGCCACTTCCCCGCGCTTCACCGGGTCCCAGTTCTCGTTGCCCCCTTTGAGCCAGCCGAAGTGCGTGTAGCGCTGGAGCACGGCCGCCCGGACGGCAGCTACCGTGATCGCCTCGCCCCTGTACGCTACGGGGGCGTTCCTGTACGGGTCGATCCCGCCGATGCCAGGCATGGCGTCGATCTCCCGGTGGAAAGCCCGGGGCACCTCGATGCCCTCCGACGTGCTGCCGATATAGAGGTCCGCCTGAAGCTGCGTGTCCATCCACCAGATAAGAGACTGCCTGAAGCTGCCGATCATTGAGCCGAGGCCCACGGACATCGAGAGGGCCACCATGAAGGCAGCGATGGCGACCGCCGTGCGCCCCAGGTTCTGCCTTATGCTGCCCGCGGCCATGCGTCCGGGCAAGCCGCCTGCAGCGCCGAAGACGCCCTTGAGGAGCGGGCCTATCCGCACGAGGACCGCGCCGGTCATGAGGCTCGCGGCGAAGAGGAAGGTAAAGGCCGAGGCAAAGCCTACGTAGACGTGCATGGGCGACATGAGGAGGAGCGCGGCCGTCAGGCCGAGGACGGCAAGGCCCACTACGGCGATGCGCCGGACTGCCGCCGTCCTCCGGCGCGATGCGGTCTTCGGCTGCATGATGCGGACCGGGTCCAGGCGGGAGAGCTCAAGCAATGGGAAGAGGCTGCCCGCGACGCTTGCCGCAGTGCCGAAGAGCGCGCCCCAGGCCAGGGTCCACCACGACCACGGCAGGGGGGCAGGCCGCAGGAAGAAATAGAGGTTACTCACCGTGAGGCCGACAAGCCCGGTGAGGAAGCGACTCAAAAGGTAGCCGCCCGCGCCGCCGAGGACCCCTCCCGCCACGCCGAAGATGAGCATCTCCGTGAGGAAAGCGCGTCCCACCTCGCCCCTGCGCGCCCCCACGCAGAGCAGTATCGCTGCGTCCCGCCTGCGGCTCGCCACCGCGAAGGTCGCCGTGTTGTAGATAAGGAAGACACCGACGAAGAGGGCGATGAGTGAAAGCGCCTGAAGGTTGAGGCGAAAGGCACGGAGCATCCCGACGTAGAGCTGTTCCCTCTGCCGCACGGACTGCACCCGGTGTCCGTCGCGCCACCGGGCGAGGAACCCCGCCTCGTCGCCGACGATCAGATCGACCCGGTCGATCCGCCCGTCGAGGCCGTACAACCTCTGCGCGTGGCCTATATCGATGACCATGAGCGGCTCAGGAGAGAGCGTCGGGAACGTGCCAATGAGCGTGAACGCGCCCCTAGACGTTTTGACTCTGTCGCCTGCCGCAAGGTGGAGGTGGGAGGCCGTATTTGCGTCCATGAGGACAGCCCGCTCGTCCAGGAGGAAGGACGAGCGCCTGTCCGTCTCGGTGCGGATGTCGGACGCGCCGCCCTGCCGGGGGGCGAGCATGTGGGGCCTTATCGCCTTGTCCAGGAAGGGGTCGATGCCCAGAAGGCGCACAGGCTCGCCGTTTTCGAGGCGCATCTTCCTGTCGATGACGGGCGCAAAGGCGCGGACGGCCTCGTCTTCCGCGAGGCGCGGGAGTACCCTCTCATCGAGAGGCCCCGCGACCGACTCGAGGGAATGGGTTGCCTCTCCGTTCAGGTACTCAATGGCCGCCGAGAAGCTGACCATCGCTGCCCGCGCCGAGAAGATCATCCCGATGGCCGCGGCGACGCCGCAGGCGATGCCGGCGACGTGGAGGAGGCTCAGGGAGCGCCTCCGGGGCAGGTAGCGCAGAAAGGCCCTTGTGACCGTCCTCAAGGCAGGACACCACCTCCGTGCGGCAGGCCGGGGCGTCCGGCGATGCCGGAGCGCCCTTCCTCGACGAGCACGCCGTCTTCCATGCGCAGTATGCGGTCCGCGTGCCGGCCGGTCGCGGCGCTGTGGCTCGCCATGACGAGGGTCGTTCCCGATGCCCGGCAGCGGCCGTGGAGAAGCTCAAGGACCTGCTCGCCCGTCCTGCTGTCGAGGTTGCCCGTCGGCTCGTCCGCGAGGATGATGGCTGGCGCCTTGACTATCGCCCGCGCTATGGCCACCCGCTGCTGCTCGCCTCCGGACAGCTCGTGGGGGTAGCGCGCTTCCTTCCCTGCAAGTCCGACATCGGTAAGGGCGGCCGAGGCACGGCTGGCATCCGTTATGCCCGCAAGCTCCAGGGAAAGGTAGACGTTTTCGAAGGCGGTAAGGGTGGGCAGGAGGTTGAAGAACTGGAAGACGAAGCCGAGGCGCAAGCGCCGCAGGCGCACCAGGCCTTTCTCGCCCATAGCGGACAGGTCGCCGCCGTCCACCTCTATTGTGCCCTTTGTCGGGCGGTCGAGGCCCGCCAGGAGGTTCAGGAGCGTTGTCTTGCCGGAGCCGCTCTTGCCGAAGAGGGCCACGATCTCGCCTTTGGCGACCTCCATGTGCGCGCCCCGCAAGGCGCAGACCGCTTCGCGGCCGTCCTGGACGTACTCCTTCCAGACATCGACGACGCGGATCGCGGGCGCGGGCCGCGAAGGCGGGATCGGCGGTGAGATCGGCGAGTCAGGCACGGTCTATGTTACCTTTCGGGAGAAGTCAACTTGTCGAGTAGTATATGTTTTTTTGCTCTGTGGGTAAAGCAGTCGGGGGAGGAGAAAGAGGTGGCCGGTAATGAGGCGGAGGAGCTAAGGGCCTTTCCTCTTCCGTTACGTCAACGGTGGAATTCGGGTGCGGCCATCGGGGTCGCACCGGGGACGGGGTTGGAGGGCATGCCCTTGCTCGTGTCGGGGGCGACCTGTGTCCGTGTGCCCGTGAAAAATTCCTCCGCATCGCCTGCCGGGGCCTGCGGCTGCTCCTGCGCAAGGTTCCCGCGTAGCGGCGGGGCCGAGAATGGGCTTGTCGCCGGGCCTTTCTCGGTCGTCAGCCTTTCGGTGCGGCCCCGGTCCCACGTATCGGGAGGACCGGCCGGTAGCGGATAGTCGTTCTGCGCCTGCGCCGGCCATGCAAGACAGGAGATATAGACAGCGTAAAGGATGCAGATAAGGAAAACTCTTTTGCTCACCATCTTTTTATGCCTCAAAAGAAGTATATGACGCGCGTCCCCGAGTTGCAAGGCAACCGGTGTGGCTCATAGAAACGGACGGCGCCTTGCGGAAGCAAGGTGGACGCATTATTGAGCAGACCCTATATTTTACTGTAAAGTTCCCATCGCGCGTGTAAAGGTTGCTTTACGGGTCCGGGGCGATGGTGACGAACGAGGCAGGCATCGATGCTTGTATTTTGCCTGCCGGAAGCGGCCATTCGCCCGGTTGAAACGCTTGTGAGAAGTTGGTATACTTCTTGCTATATCATCAGTTGAGGTAAACAACATGAAAAAACGAGTAACCATTTGTTTTCGGACGAGCCAAGACCTGCGCGTCGCGGTCGAGAAGGTGGCCCAGCAAGACCATCGCTCCCTCTCCTCCGCGATAGAGCTTATATTGATGGAGTACCTGAGCAGGAACGCAGACTACCCGCAGCAGCACGAGCGGCGCCGCTACGGCCGCAAGCAGGTCTCGATACCCGCCCGGATCAAGACCGCAGACCCGAAGAAGAAGCATTACAAGGCGACCATCCTCGACATATCGCTCAGTGGCTTGCGCGTCTCCATGCCGAAGGAGTCCCTGCCGGAGCTGTACGAGGGAAGCGACACCCGCCAGTTCGAGACCTCCTTCGTGCTGCCCCAGGATGACAGGAGCCTGCGCATCGTATGCAGGCCGCAGCGGGTCGTCCCCGTGAACGGCAGCATACAGGTCGGCGCCAGCTTCGTAGATACGGAGTTCACGCAGTATCGGCAGTTGCAGCAGTATCTCATGTAGGTTGTCGGGGCTTCCGATCATCAAACCGAAAAAGCAGCATGGGCGCGCCTGTTGCGCTCACCTCCGCCCCCGGTTTGGGCCAGGGCGTCAGCCTATCTCCGTTATCGGCGCTTCGTGCATCCATATCTCATGTATCGAGCGGAAGAGGTCCTCGCTGACGGATACCTTGTATGGCGTGGGGTTGATGGCGCGCATGTGGTCGGGGCGCATCTCGGAGATCTGGTCGATCACGTACTGGCGTATCGTGTCGAGGGAGGGGAAGGCGTAGGTCTGCCACCCGTCCCAAACGCACCGGTGCAGGGGGACGACGCTCTTCGGGACGACGTAGGCGCGCTTTGCCTCGTTCAGCGGGTGGCGGCAGAGGATCCGCTCCCCTGCCTTCGGCGGGAGCGTGCCAGCCTCCACCATCAGGTCTAGCACGGGCTGCCGGTTGGCCCCGATGAGCCTGTACGCTTCCTTCCTGGCGGGTATCGTCATCTTTTCCACCTCGTCGGAGAGCTTGATCCTCGGGTGGCCGTTCAGGGCGACGAGCTTGTAGACGCAGCCGAGGGCAGGCTGCGCCTGGCACGTGACGAGGTGCGTCCCTATGCCGAAGACATTGATCTCGTGCCCCTGCTGCGTCAGGCTGAGAAGGATCGACTCGTTGATGTCGTTGCTCGCCATGATCGTGAGCGCCCCGAAGGCGTCGATGGAGAACTGCTTGCCCACCTTGTGGAAGACCTTCCTCGTCTCCTTCGAGAAGTAGGCGAGGTCTCCCGAGTCGAGCCTGATGCCGACCGGCTTGTAGCCGACGGCAATTAGCGCCAGGGCTACGCAGATGAAGTTCGGCAGGCCGGACTTCATGGTGTCGTAGGTATCCACAAGGGCGAGGAATCCGTCCTTGAAGGCGAGGGCATATGATATGAACGCGGCGAGCTCGCCCTCGTGGGTCTGCTCGTAACCGAGCCGGCTGCGGTAACTGAGGACCATCTCGACGAAATTGCGCTCCCTCCCGTCGGGCGACTTGATGGTGGGGTCGGAGATATCGTCCAGACCGGAGAAAGAGGCGACGTAGGAGTGCGCCATCGTCCCCTTCGTGGGCAGGCCGAAAAGCTGGCCCGCCTCCACGTTGCTCGTCCCGTTGAATCCGCCTATGTAGGCATAGCGCGACGCGGAAATGCCGCCGTCCGGCCCCTGCGCCCTGCGCAGGCCGAACTCTATAAGCCCCTTGTCGGTGCCGGCTGCCAGCCTGAAGCGTGCGGCGTTCGTGGCGAGCAGGCTGGGGAAGTTTACCAGATTGAGGAAGGTCGTCTCCTGCATCTGGGCGATGCACAAGGGGCCTTCGACCCTGATGAGCGGTATCCGAGGGAAGGCGATGGTGCCCTCAGGCATCGCGTAAACCTTCAGCTCGGTGCAGTCTATCCCTCTGAGCCAGTCGAAGAAGGCGGGGTCGCAGTCCGCCATCGGGCCTGGTATGGAGAGGTCGCCCGTGGGGGGACGGACGGGCTGCCATGCGCCGACGCCCCGGCGGTCGAAGCCGAACTCCTCGTAGCCCCCGTCCTTCTCTCTGATAAAGCCGTTCTTCAGGCCCGTCTCGAAGCCGCGCTCCAGCTCCGGCTTCCGCTTCACGGTCCCGTCGCGCAGGAAAGCGATGTCCGTATCGGTGAAGGTGAAGGCGTGGAGCGAGCGGATAACCTCTTCGAGGCCGGCAAAGACGGTGAACTCGCCGCCGAAGGGGTTCTTGCGGAAGAAGAGGTCGAAGACGGCCTTGTCCCGCTCCTTGCCGGTTTTCCAGTATCCGTACGCCATGGTCAGCTCGTACAGGTCGGTGAGCATCGGTCCTACGAAGGCGTCAGTCGGCTTCATTGCGGTCTCCTTGCTCGTGCGCGGGCTGGAACGCGCTCGTGCGCCACGTCCACCCACCATCAATATATTAGTTTAATAAATAGTAGGGGCTTATGACAAGGGATTACCGCGATCCATTAACATATTATTCGCGGAAACGGCCGTCGCGGATTAACGGAGCGCCTCTAAAATCTGTACGGGACATTTTCCCTAGGCCTTTCCGTCGTCTACGGCATCGTGAAGAAGCACGGGGGCTTCATCACGGTAGGGACGGAGAAAGAACGGGGGACTTCTTTATGTGTCTACCTGCCGGTCTCAGGCGAGGCGTAAGCCGTGGAGGAAGAAATGGCGCAGCCCCCGGTGACGGGAAAGGAAGGCATACTCCTTATCGAGGACGACTATGACTTGCGCGAGTTGCTATGCGACATGCTGACCGCCCTCGGGCACAGGGTATACGCAGCACAGGACGGAGAAGAGGCCCTCGCCCTCTTCCGGCAGCACATGGATGCCCTCGACCTTGTCGTTTCCGACATGGTAATGCCCGGCAAGGGAGGGCGCGAGATCTTCGAGGAGATGTCGAGGCTAAAGCCGGGGATCCCCTGCCTCTTCGTCAGTGGCTACGGTGTAGTGCTGGAGGAGGCTGGACCGGTAAACGGCGGCAGAGTCGGATTAGTGCAGAAGCCGTTCTCCGCCGACGCATTGTCCCGAAAGATCAGGGAGATCCTCGACGGCAGGGGGCACTCCGCGGTCGGGACAAAAGGGGAAGGACCAGGAGTGGAGGGCCGAAGGCGGCAACCGCCTGAAGCTAGAAACGTAGAACCCTTTGGAGGGGAGGCCGGGAAGCAGCCTATTGAGATATCGAGGAAAGCGTCCTAGGCCTCGAGCTTGTACCCGATGCCCCGCAGGTTCTTAATCAATCCGCCTGCCTTGCCCATCTTTTCCCGCAGGTGCTTGATGTGAACATCGACCGTCCTGTCTAGGACCATCTTGTCGCTGCCCCACAGGTGGGTCAGTATTTTGTCCCGCGAGAAGACCCATCCGCGCTTCGACGCGAGCAACTGGAGGATGCGGAACTCGGTGACGGTCAGCTCCACCTTTTCACCGTCCACTATGACCTCGTACCTCTGCGGGTCGATCCTGAGCAGGCTGCCGAGGTCGATCATCTCCGCCTCCGCCTCGTGCCTCGACGTCCGCCTCAGCACTGCCTTGACGCGGGCGATCAGCTCGCGCGGCGAGAAAGGCTTGATGATGTAGTCGTCGGCGCCCAGCTCCAGGCCGAGTACCCTGTCCGTCTCGCTCGACCGGGCCGTCAGTATGATGATGGGGATGGCCGCATAGGCGGTGTTCGTCCGGAGGTGACGGCAGATCTCCAGGCCGTCTACGTCGGGCAGCATGAGGTCGAGGACGACCAGCGCGGGCGCGGCGCCTTCCAGGGAGCGCAAGAAGGCCGTCCCGTTCAAGAACGCGGTTACGTTGTATCGCTCCTTCCTTAAGTGCAGGGAGACGAGCTCAAGGATGTCCTTGTCGTCTTCCACCACAGCTATCTGTCTGCCGTTTTGCAACCGGCCTCCTGCGGCCCGCCGGGACCTTCGCCACCCTGTTGCCTTGCTCGACGCATTTTACGAACGCCCGGTTAAGGCGTGATGAAGTAATGGTGAAAATTACGTTAATTCCGAGGATCTCCGGGGGTTGGATGACCGCCCCCCGGCCTCGAGAGTGGCCGGCTCGTCATTTCTGCTTCTCGCCGGCGGCCTCCTGCGGAGAAATGTCGCCGGCCGGTCCAAAAAACCTGCGGCCTGAAGAAGGGGTTATTACTATCTTTATTGTATATGATATCTGGTGAGGAAAGAGCGAATAAGGAGGGGATAAGCAATGGCGACTTCTACGGGTAAGGAATTGGCTGAAGGGATCGGCCGGAAGATCGGAGAGCTGAAGAAGGTGTGCGAAGGGATCGATGAGGGCACAGCCTCCCGTGCGCCGGAGGGACGATGGACTCCCAAAGAAATCCTTTCCCATCTCTGCGGGCCGGAAGGGGGCCATATGGCGTTCCTGCAGGGGTTCCTGAAAGGTGAGATCCCCGCCGGTATGGAGCCGGGGAATGCCTTTTTTTCCGAGAAACGCGCCGGGATGACCTTCGATCAGCTTTTCGCCGAGGTCGAGAGGGAATACGACCGCGTCTCGGCGTTCGCTGCGGGCCTATCGGCGGAGCAGCTCGACCGCAAGGCCCATATCCCTGCACTCAAGGAGACTCCCCTCGGAGAGTATCCTACCCTGGAAGCGATGATCGGCGGCCTAGGGCAACGCCACATTCAATTCCATATCGACCATATGCGTGAGGTCCTTCAGGGTCTGGGCGTGCCGGTGAAGTAAAAGGGCGCAGCGGCATAAGCTTTCACCGGGGCCTCGCCAAGGAAGCAGCTACCAACCTTTGTCGTTCCCTGGCCGGCTCTGTCTTCGGCCGTCTCAGCATTTTTGTTGATAATTACGTTGGTATGACATATAGTAATACCTGCGTGGAGGTACGCCATGAGCACGACGAAGATCGCCATTACAATCGATGAGAAGACGCTGGGCAGGTTGGATAGGATGGTGGAGGCCAGGAAGTTCCCGAGCAGAAGCAGGGCCATACAGGATGCGGTCGAGGAAAAGCTGAGCCGCACGGAAAAGCACCGTCTGGCGAGAGAATGCGAGAAGCTGGACGTCAGGTTCGAGAGGGCAATGGCTGAAGAAGGCATGACGGAGATTGCCGAATGGCCCGAATACTGAGAGGCGATATCGTCTGGGCGGACCTCAACCCCGTAAGAGGAAGAGAGCAGGCGGGGATCAGGCCGGTCCTCGTAATCAGCCAGGATATATTCAATGAAAAATCAGGCACCGTCATTGTCCTTGCCCTTACAAGCCAACCTCAGCGGGCGGGTTTTCCCCTCACCCTTGAGATCAGCAGCCCCGGTCTTCAAAAATCTTCGTGGGTCAAGATAAGCCAGGTGAGGACGCTCTCGACCGAGCGGGTAGGCAAGAAGATAGGGAGAATCCTTTCCGAAGACCTGGAGCACATCATCGAAGGACTGAACGAGATAGTCGGTTGACGCCCTGCGCCAGTCGCGCCCTGGCTGCGAAAGAGCGATACCCGGCTCAGGCCGGACTAGCGTGGCCGGTTGTTTATTGCACGCCTTTGGCGTTGAGAAAGGGGCCGAACTTCTTGTCGTTCCGAAGGATGTGATTATTGAGCCAGTTCTTGAGGAACGTCATGATCTCGGCACTGAGGACCGGCTCTCCGCGGGAGAAGCGCGCGCTCAGGTCCAGGGCTTGCTCCGTAAGCGCCTCATGTTCTTTCTTGTGCGATATGGAATCGGGATATCCGTATTTCCTGAAAAAGTCTTCCTCGGTCCCGAAGTGGTAGACCGTGTAGTCGAGCAGCTCGGAGAACGTCTTTCCCAGCGCTTCCTTTCCTTTGCCAAGCTTCATCGCGTCATGGAGGTTGTTGAGGAGCTGCACCAGTTTCATGTGCTGTTTGTCTACAAGGCCGACATTGACTTTGAGATCGTCGTTCCATGCCATCAAGGGCATAATCTGCCTCCTTACATGGGTTAGTAGGATCCTTCATGTTTATCGGCCGGCACGAACGCCCCCTTAAGGAACGGCTCCGAAGTCTCCGGGCTGCGCGAGTAAGGATGCTTTTGCGCTGCTCCCAGGTAACGTCACGCTGAAGCGGCGCGGAAACAGCCGGCCATTTTCACCAACTCTTAACACTATCCTTGCCGTTTCCTAACAATCCCGTGGCATCATAAGTCAACGTCAGCCGGGCTTCGGGCAGGCAGCATGATTCGCATGGAGAGCGTCAGCGTAACCTATTCGGGCGGAATAACGGCCCTGGATAGCCTGTCAACGATATTCGCCGAGGGTGAGTTTTCCGTGTTCCTGGGCCGGTCGGGGGCGGGCAAATCGACCCTCCTGCGGTGCCTCAACCTGCTGAACAGGCCCTCGACAGGGTCGGCCTTCTCCATAAGGCGACGGAGCGGGTTGACGGTTGATGGGCGCCCTTCGCGTCATGCAGCGCAGGGAGGTCTCGGCGCTCCTTTTGATTATCCTCATCATGGTGGCGCTTGTTGACGCCCTCGGTTCGTACCTGAGGCTGCGGTTCAAATGAATCTGCCTGGAGAAGGGGTGAGCATGGCGTGCGTTGTCATAACCCATTGGGTCCACCCGGAGGTCATCGACCTGCTGCGCGGCGCCTTCGAGGTAATCGCCAACCCCACGCGGGAGACCCTGCCGCGAAAGGAGCTGGTCCGCCGCGCGAAAGAAGCCCAGGCCATGATGGTCTTTATGCCGGACAGCATCGATGAGGATTTCTTGCGCGACTGCCCCGACTTGCGGATCGTGGCGGGGGCGTTCAAGGGCTATGACAATATAGACGTGGCCGCGTGCACGCGCCGTGGCGTCTGGGTCACCGTCGTGCCCGACCTCTCGACCATCCCTACCGCCGAGATCGCCGTTGGCCTCGTCATCGGCCTTGCCCGCAACATCGTGGAAGGGGACCGGCTGGTCAGGAGCGGCGTCTTCGCGGGCTGGCGCCCCGTCCTCTATGGAAAAGGGTGCGCGGGGCGGACAGCGGGCATAGTCGGGATGGGCGCGGTCGGCCGGGCAATAGCTGTGCGCCTTTCGGCGCTCGACATGCGCATTCTCTATTGTGACCCCGTTTCCGCCGGCCCGGCTATGGAGAGGCGTCTGCGCATGGCCCGGGCAGACCTGGACCGGCTCCTCGAATCGAGCGACTTCGTCGTCATTGCCGTCCCGCTTACGCCGCAAACCTTCCACCTGATCGACGAGAGGCGTCTGGCGCAGATGAAGCTGGGGGGCTGCCTTGTAAACGTCGGTCGCGGCTCGGTAGTCGATGAAGACGCCGTTGTCACGGCGATGCACTCCGGCCGTCTATCCGGCTACGGGGCCGATGTCTTCGAGATGGAAGACCTCTCCCGAAAGCAGTGGCCGGCAGAGGTCGCGGCGGGGCTCCTTTCCAATCCGGCGAGGACGCTCCTTACGCCGCATCTCGGCTCCGCCGTCGATGAAGTCCGGCTGAAAATAGAGCTGGAGGCAGCGGCCAATATCTTCGAAGCGCTGTCCGGCAAGACGCCGAAAGGCGCGATAAACAGGCCGAGCTTCAGGGGCGGGCGGAAGATCAGGCTCAACGGGGCCGGGTGAGACGGGGGCTAAAGGCGCCGGAAGCCCGAATGCGGACCATGTTCGGCCCACATTCGGGCTTCCGCAAATCAATAAAACTTACCCCTTACTCCTTACCAGGCGCAGCGGAAGGGCTCGACAGCCCCGCGAGCGATGCGTTGAGCACCTGGTGCGGGACGGGCAGGCTGAAATCGGAAAACCCCGGCTGCTGGTTGAACGTCCACTCGCCGTCGTGGCCGGCATACCGGTTGAGGGTCGGGGAGTATGTGATGAAGTGGATAATGCCTGCGTCCATATTGAACTCCATGAAACGGAGCCAGCCGTCGCCTCCGGGGTCCTTGCCCGGTATGCCGTCCATGCCGAGGGTGTTCCCCTGGTAATCGGTAAGCACCTGATAGACGGGGTGGCCCGCTGCGTTGTTGTCGATGCGGATGTTCTCCGATTTCGAGACACCGGCAATCGTGGGGCCCCAGGCGTGACCGCAGATGACCATGAAAATCTGGTCGTTCTTCGAGATGAGCTTGTCCCACACAGCCTGGGCGTCGTTCCATCCTCCGGGCGAGCCTTTAAGGTAGTTGGTTGAAGCGGCCACACGCTCTGCGGGGACGGCCAGGGGTGCACGGTTGTCTTCGCTGGCCGGCGGGTTGAGGTATTCGTGGGTCGTTACGATAGTAGCGTAGCCCTTGCGGGAGTCGATGACCGCCTGCGCCCAGGCCAGGGCCGCGTCGCCGGCTTCCATCTCAAGGGCGATATGGAGGAAGTTTCTACCTCCGGCCGCAAACGTCTGAAAGCTCGACAGGCCGGGGTTGTAAGAGAGGTCGTCCGAAGCGCCGCCGTACCATGACTTGCCCGCGAAATAGGGCGAGCCTGACCCGAAATAACGCTTCCACATGACGTTGCTCGTAAGGGTGGCGCGGCCCGGATGGCTGTAGTTGTCGTAATCGTGGTTGCCGGGGGACATGGCGAAGGGCACTCCGGCGGCAGCGATGATGTCCATTGCCGAGCGGGCACGATCCCATTCGGCGCCCGCACCCCAGGCTGCGTTGCCAGGCGCGCCGTTTGCGCCGTCGCCGTGCTCGACCACGTCGCCTACGTGGGTGACGAAAACGAGGCCCATTTTATCTTTATGGTCGGCGATGTATTGGGCTTTCGCCTTGAAGACGGTGAGGCTGGCCGGCTGCGGCTTCGTGTTGTCAACGTAATTCTGCGTGTCGGGGATGACGGCAATGGTGAAGGTGTTGGCCGCATGGGCTGCGCCCGGCATAATGGAAGCAACGGCCCCGAGAAACAGGAGGAGCGCAGCGAGCGCCCTCATTGAGCGGGATGGTCCTTTCATAGTCCTCCTCCATTATATGGCTCTTGATGATGTCCGGCAGCTTCTGTTTCCAATTGTTTACCACAGCCTTGTTGCGGCTCTGCCGTGAAATGTGTGAATTGGACGTTAAGTCAGGGTGGAAAAGTCGGCCCAGGGACGCCGAAGCCGCCCTATATAGTCCGGGCGGCAGCGCTACGGCCCGGACCGGCAGGCCGCAAAGAGTATGAGGTCGAGGCGCCCGATGGAGCCTGCACCGGGCGCCGGAAGGCCAATCCTACCAGTAGTTTATCCCCGCCTGGCCCTTCCAGCCCGGCTCGAAGCGGTCGTCGAAGTAGTTCTCCAGCTTGTCGAGGAGCCGCCGCCAGCCTGTCTTGTACTCGTGCTTCAGCATGTCCTCGAGGAAGGGGACTATCTCACCCAGCTTGTCCTTCGGTAAGTAAGCCCTGGCGCCCAGGTCATGCGATTTCTTGAGCGCTTCAGGGCTTAAAGCGTGGGCAGTCAGCATGGCCACCTTGTAGTTGCGGTTGACGGCTATCTCAAGGAGGTCGAAGCCCCGGACGCCCATAATGTCCAGGATCACCGCGTCGTAATGCTTCGAGCGGAGCAGGCCGGCTGCGTCGTCGTAGGTAGTCGCCTGGTCTATCTTGCAATCCGGGCACGACGCGAGGATCTCATCCTTGAGCACCTGAAGCACGTCCGGCTCGTCATCGACGGCGAGAATCGTCTTGCCTTTCAATAGTGACACTTCCATGAACGCCTCCTTTCAGGACCCTGAAAACACTTCTCGGGGTCGCTCAGCGACCCGGACATCCCTTGTACAAAGATACAACGAATCGCCGCCCTGCGTCAACCTGTGGAATTGACAATCGCCGCCCGGCCGTATAGAATCGGAAGGTTGGGGGATGCAGGCGGCAAGCGTGCGCCGGCACCGCACTGGAGGTGAAGAGATGGCAGGGACAGAAAGGGCAGGGGGCGAGGTCGGCCTGGCGCAGATGGCGGTGAGCCAGGTCGAGAAGGCGGCGGCGCACATACCGGGCACCGATAGGGACGTCATCGAGTGCGTCAAGCATACGAAGAGGGAGGTCATCGTCCATTTCCCCGCGAAGATGGATGACGGCTCTATGCGGATTTTCACCGGCTACCGCGTCCAGCACAACGACGCGCGGGGGCCGTTCAAGGGCGGCTTGCGCTACCATCCGAGCGTCGATCTCGACGAGATGCGGGCGCTTGCCATGTGGATGACGTGGAAGGCCGCAGTCGTCAGCATCCCCTTCGGCGGGGCGAAGGGCGGGGTGGAGTGCGACCCTACCGTCATGTCGCCGCGGGAGATCGAGAACGTTACGCGCCGCTTCACTTGGGAGATATCGCCTTTCATCGGCCCTGAGATGGACATACCCGCGCCGGACGTAGGCACGAACCCCCAGGTGATGGCCTGGATAATGGACACGTTCAGCATCCGCAAGGGCTACGCGGTCCCAGGGGTAGTCACTGGCAAGCCGGTCGATCTGGGCGGCTCCCTCGGCCGTCTGGAGGCGACGGGCCGGGGGGTTTTCACGATTGCGGCCAAAGCCGCGAAACACCTCGGCTTTTCCGCCGGAGACGCCCGCGTGGTCATACAGGGGGCGGGCAACGTCGGCGGCGCTGCGGCACGCCGGTTCGCGCAGGCCGGGGCGCGGGTCGTCGGCATATCGGATGTCAAGGGCGGCCTCTACAACCCTGCGGGCCTGGATGTGAAAAAGGCGCTCGCAGCCAAGGCGGACGGGGAAAGCGGGAGCGCTGCGGCCCACGGCGTGGAGGCCGACGAGATCACGAACACCGAGCTGCTGGAGCTCGACTGCGACATACTGGTGCCGGCCGCCATCGAGAACCAGATAACCGCTGCGAACGCCCCGAAGCTGCGCTGCCGGATGGTCGTGGAGGGGGCCAACGGGCCGACGACCCCGGAAGCCGACGCCGTCTTGGGGGAGCGCGGCATCTGGCTCGTGCCGGACATCCTTGCGAACGCGGGGGGAGTCATTGTCTCGTATTTCGAGTGGGTTCAGAACCTCCAGGAGCTGCTCTGGACGGAGGGCGAGGTTACGGACCGCTTGAACGAGATACTATCGAGGGCCTTTCAGGAGGTCATCGCCGTCGCCGAAAAAGAGAAAGTAGATCTGCGCACGGCGGCCCTGGTGCTGGGCGTGGGCAGGGTGGCGGAGGCGGTGAGGCTTAGAGGTATCTTCCCCTAGGAGTAACTGGCGGCCGCGTATAAGGCGCATCTTTCGCGTCGCGCTGCGCCCTGCGGGACTCCGACGTACACAAACAGTACGCCTCCGTTCCTCGGGCTTGTGCTTCACGAAATCTGCATCCTTCTGCGCAGTTGCTTTCCCGCCCGGCATGTCCCTCGTCCCCCGGGAGCAGGCTGTGTCTGCTTGTTAGCGCATCAAAAGCCTTAATCGATGTCTTACTACCTCAACTGTAAATACAGTACAGCCCGCTCTTGCCGCCGCCGCAGTCATTGGGGCTCAGCGCCCCCTCCACCGGCGAAGCCGGATCGGGGTACCCGCTTTAGGGGGTCGTCCCCTCTCAGACAGGCAAAGAATATGCGCTTTATACGACCGCGGCGGTCGCGGCTGGAGAGCTTTTCGCGTAGCGCGCGAAGCGCATTTTTCTAGCGCTTCGCGCAAGCAAGAGTTCCGTACCGCGCAGCGTCGCGAGTCCAGCCGCAAAGAGCATTGGTTCAGCCTTTTATCTTAGGCCGTGATAACCGTGAGACCTGTTATATGCCTGCAAAAAAAGGGGGCGGCTAAGCGCCGCCCCCTTTGAGCCGTTTGATTGTCCTTTCGCTAGCTCTGCGTCTGCGCTGCTATCGCCTGCTCCACCACCTCGGGGGCCAGCGCTATATCCTGCGCGTCCTCAGGCACGTAGGCCGGGTCGATGGGCGTGCCCTTGAGGCTCGCCACCTGGGCGTCCATCGCCGCGAGTTGGTTCTTCAGGTCCTCGTTGTCCATGGCCATCTGGTCTAGCTCGGCGCGCCACTGCATCATGCCGTCGTCGTTCTGATGGTTGTAATACATCAGCGCGTACTGCTGCTCGTTAATGTGGTCCAGCATGAAGGAGAGGAAGGTCGAATCCCACACGCCGTAAGACGGGTACATCCTGTACACGTAAGGCGGCGGCAGGTAGTTGTGATGCGCGTAGAAGACGTCGCGCCGGTAATGGTAAGTGCCGGGGATGATCCTTACCCTGGCGAACAGGGGGCGGTAGGCGTCGCGCGAGAAGTGAAGGGGCCCCGGCAGCGGCCGGAACATCGAGCGCTGCTCGTTGAAGTGGTGCATGGCGCGTATCTGGTCCTGTTTAGGCGGCTGCAGCTCCATCTTCCTGTGGAGCTCTTCCCGTGAGTAGACGCTCGCGTGTATGGGTGGCGGCGGAGGGCTTCCCGGATGAAAGCCGACGGGCGCAGGCCTTATACCCGGCTGAAACGGCCTGGGGCCGGGACCGGGGCCGGGCCTATTCTGGGGCGGCACGTTCGACATATGTGGGCCGGGCGCGGGCCTCGGCGCCACCCGGGGGGATGGCCTCGGCGCCACCTGCGGCGCGGGCCGGGGCGGCGGCGCGGGGGGCCTGTAGGCGGGGGCAGGGGCCGGTCTCGCCGGGGCAGGCGCGGGCCTTGGTGGCGTATACCTTTTCTGCTCTGCATAACCGGCGCCTGCCGCGGCAAAATAGGCGAACAAAACGAGCAGTACCGTTGTTATCCAGGTTCTTGCCTTCATTCTGGATCTCCTTTTTCCGGCCGAAAAGCGCGAAGGACAGGGGGGCTGGCTCAAGGGGTGGGTCTTGGAGGAGTATTGCCGCTTAGGGCCGGTTCGAACGCAGGGCAAAGGTCTTTCCATCCGACTGCCTCTTCCATGCCGTGCCGAAATCGTAAAACCGCTAAATCGCAAGATCTGTCAAGATGCACGAGCCGACACAACTTTACCGCCGTCGAAAAAACATTGTCAACAATTTATTTTCGGTTTATTTTGGGTTTACTTAAGGGCATCGTGGGCGTTTGCCGGGCGCCCCCGATAGACCACAGGCTTTGACAGCAACCACCAGGCACGGTGGTGGTAATCTGCGAAAAAATCTCTCCGGCCCCATCGTACGATGACGTGGGAGGATTCCGGCGGGTGAGGGTAAGGAAACGGGGAGCAAACGTAACTTCCTGAATTCGAGCGCCAGGACTGGCGCTGAAAGCTGCTCTATTTCAGGCGGTATTCGACGACAGGATAAACTGGTTGTGACCCTGGTTAAGACTGTTACCTGTCGGGGCTACTTCCCCGTCCCTTCGGATGGCTGCGTCGCCTGCTGGGGCTGTTGGGCCTTCGCCTCCTTTATGAGCTGGGCCACCCTGGAGTTGGCCGCGACCGGCTCTATGAAGGCTATGTGCTGTTTATTGATATACATGTAGTCCGGCCCGTGCCATTCGCTGCCCCTCTTGATAAGGATGGCCTTCGTCTCCTTGCTGTCGGGGGAAGGCTGCCTGCCGATATAATAGACGTCCCGGAGGAGGGGATAGGCAGCGCCCGATTGCTCAAGTTTACCGAAGAAGACCTGGCCGCCGTCCATGAAGACGGCCTGGTAGTCCGTCTTGAAGGACGGTTTGTCGCTACAGGAGGTCAAGAAGAGGCAGAAGGCCCCCGCTGCGATAATCCCGTGAATTACTTTTCTTTCCCTCATGATGCACTCCTTTGGGTTTTCAGTTCAATGAAGAACGCGCCCCTCGCCCAATTCGCTTCCGCATGCAATAAAGGCAGACTAATCCGGGCGCGAGGAGGAAGAGGCCGGGCGGTACGGGGGTGGGCGTGACATTCTGATCGGCAACGAGAAAGACATCGTTCGCCTCGTAATCCAGGGTGAAGTAGGACGAATCGCCCGTGACCTGGCCGAAGGCGCCCGACAACCCGCCGGATGCGTGGAGGATGTCGAACCTGTCGCCCGTCGTGAGGAAGGCGCCCGTCATGAGGTCGATCTGGAGGGTGCCCCCGAGTATCGTAACGATAGAGCTGTTGACGACGAGCCGGCTGTATCCCGTCCCCGGACCCTGGGTGAGGTTGAGTATGGCCATAGCGAGCGTCCCTGCATTGGTGTAGGTGCCGTTCACGGTCATGACGCCGGGGGAGTTGCCGGGGTGAAGGGTCGCCCCCGCGGCGACGTTGAGGGCGCCGTTTATCGTGCCCGTGCCCTGCAGGGTGCCGCCCTGGATGTCCACGAGCGTCTGGGTGATGATGCCGTTGTTGACCGTGAGTCCGGCGGTCTGGACGTAGGAGCCGGGGCTTACGGTATTGGTGTCGGTGGTGCCGGCGGCGCTGTTGCTGTTGATCGTGACGCTCGTCGTGCCCGTGATCGTGCCGTTGTTGATGAACGTGCCCGAGTTCGTGATCGTGCCCGTGTAGGTACTATGCAAGGTCGATCCATTTTGGGTGTGAACCAAATCAAGGCTGTCGCTCTCTATCGTAGAGCCGGCGTAGTTGTTCAGCGTCCCTGAATTCGACAGGGTGCCGCCCGAATTGCCGATGGTGGCGCCTGAATAGTTGTTAAGCGTTCCGGAGTTCGACAGGGTGCCCGCACTGTTGAGAATCCCGTATCGCGACCCGGCCAGGTCGGTCGGGCCCTGCCAGTTACCGGCAGAGTAGTTGTTCAACGTGCCGGAGTTGTTGAAGGGGGCCGAGGAGTTACCCTGGCCATGGTTGAGGAGCCACGCGCCGGCGTAGTTGTTCAGCGTGCCCGAATTGTTCACCGTGCCATACTCGTTGTCAAGCCCTTGGCCGGAGGCGTAGTTGTTGAGCACGCCCGCGTTGGTTAGGACCGCGTTCGGGTTGTTGGCGTCACTCCGATTGATGAAGAGCAAGCCTGAATTGTTCAGCGTCGCCCCTGCGTTGTTCGTGACCGTGCTGTACTCGATGTCAAGATTGCCCCCCGGGTAGACCGTCAGCGTGGCGCCCGCGTTGTTGGTTATTGCCGCGCCCATCTGGTTCGTGAAGCTGCCGAAGACATGGATCTCGCCGGCGTTGTAAAGGGGGGACGTGTTTGATAACGAGGACTGCACTAACATGGCCCCGTTGTTGGTCCCGGCCGGCAGCGCGTCTACGCTGATACTGCTCGCAGCCGTGAGCAGGAGATCCGTGCCCGTGTAGCTTTCGGTGAAATATGAAGCAGCCCCGGTCGCGTTTGTGAAGGTCCCGGTAAGGCCGCCGGCCGCGTGAAGCACGTCGAACTGCTGTCCGGCCGTGACCTGGGCGCCGCTCGCAAGGCGTATCTCCAGGGTGCCTCCGGTTATATCGGCCACGCCGCCCATCGACAGGCTGCTGTAACCCGCGCCCGCCCCGCCCGCCAGGTTGAGTATGGAGACGGCCAGCGTGCTGCCCGGCCCCGTGTAATTGCCGCCGACCGATAGCACGCCCGGCACTTGGTAGGCCGTGCCGTAGCCCAGGCCGGGGTGCGCGACGGCGCCGGCGGCCACTGACAGGTTGCCCGATATCGAGCCGGTGCCTTCGAGGATGCCTCCCTGTATGCTCACCGTCGTCTGCTGGATCGTGCCGTTGTTGACGGTCCTGCCCGCCGTCTGGACGTAGCTTCCGCCGCCATAGCCGTTCTCGGTGATCGTGCCGAGGTTGATGAGCGTGCCCGAGTTGGTGATGGTGCCGGTCAGGCAGTTGTATATCTGTCCCAGGTTGACGAGCGTGCCGCCGGAGTTGTTGTTCAGCGCTCCGCCGTACATATTCGCGAGGTAGTAGCCGGAGCCGGCGTTGTTGACGAGAAGGCCGGAGTTGTTCAGCGTGCCCGGACCGTAATCTGCCCTGTTCACAAGAACGCCCGTGTTCGTAAGGGTGCCGCCGGAGTTGTTGTTCAGCACGCCGTAGTTCGTCAGCGCTCCCAGCCCCCCATTGACGCTGTTGTTAACCAACTGCCCGTAATTGTTAATGATGCTGTGATTGTTTATGACGCCCGCGCTGGTCAGGCTCCCGGTATTGCTTATCAGGGCGCCGGCGTTGTTGGTCAATGGGCCGCTGTTTACGAAGCCCGCCACGTTGTTGAACCCCCCGGAGTTGGCGAACGTGCCGTAATTGGTGAGGGTGCCCGCGCTGTTGGTGAGCGTGCCCGGATTGGTCAGCGTGCCGTAATTGACCAGGCTCCCTGTGTTGCCGATGCCGTAGGACTGGGTGTCGGAGAGCGTGGCGCCGGGGGATATCTCAAGCGTCCCGTTGTTGGTGAGGTACTGGCTGCCCAGCGAATACTGAAGGAAGGGGGCCAGGGTGAGGCTCCCGTTGTTGACGGAGGGAAGCTGGATGGGTGTGAGGACGCTCTGGGTGGCCACCAGATAGACGTCCGTCGACGTGTACGTCTCTGTGAAACCGGAGGGGACGCCGGTGATGCTCGCAAACGTCCCGGTCAGTCCGCCGGGGGCGTGCAAGACGTCGAACGTGTCCCCGGCGTTGACGAGGGCACCCGGGACCAGGCTGATCTGAAGCGTGCCTCCCGATATGTTTGCCGCGCCGTTCGTCACCTGGACCTGGCTGTAGCTATTCCCCGCCCCGCCCGCCAGGTTGACCAGAGAGACGGCGAGGGTACCTGCGTTCGTATAGTTGCCGGTGACGCCGAGCACGCCGATGTAAGGCGCTATGAGGCTCGCCCCGTTTTGGACCGAGAGGTTGCCCGTGACGGGGCCGGTCCCCGTCAGGACACCGCCCTGGATGCTTAACGATGCCTGCGTGATGCCGCCGTTGTTCACGGTCTGGCCGGCCGTCTGTACGTAGCTGCCCGTGCCCGTTATCGCGCCGTAGTTTGTCAGTATCCCGGCGTTCGTCAGCGTGCCCGCATTGTAGAGCTGCGACCCATTCGTCAGGGTCGCGCCCGTGGCGATGCTCAGGCTCCCGCCCGCACTGTTGTTGAGCGTGCCGGAGTTCGAGAGGCTCCCGCCGGTTCTGTTCGTCAGCGTCCCCGAATTCGCCAGTGTCCCGGCGTTCGACAAAGCGCCGGAGTTCGCAAGGGTGGCCCCGGAGTAATTTGTAAGGGTGGCGCCCGTGTTGTTGTTCAGCGCCCCTGCGTTCGTCCATGTCCCGCCCGAAATGTTCGACATCGAGCCCGAGTTCGATAGGGTGGCTCCGAAGGAGTTCGTCAGGCTGCCCGCGTTCGTGAGGCTTCCGCCCGCGTAGACCGTCAGGCTGCCCCCGTTCGTGATGCCCGCACCTACGTTACTATTGAGAGTTCCATAGTTGTTGAAGGCGCCCTGGCTAGATATGGTCCCGGAGTTCGTGAAGGTGCCGCCCGCGGAGGCGGTCAGCGTGCCGGCGTTCATAAACGTGGCCGCCGCCGCATTGGTAAAGCCCTGCGTCGTGAGGGTCGCGCCCTGGAGGTTGTAAAGCGCGCCCTGGTTCGACACC
>Ga0326728_10008244_pt1 | contig 26018 bp, 28 predicted proteins | sample MB3enrmetagenome_FD_207602 | JGI IMG/M metagenome (GOLD analysis project Ga0326728, IMG submission 207602) | Lab enriched peat soil microbial communities from McLean, Ithaca, NY, United States - MB31MN | ecosystem: Environmental > Terrestrial > Soil > Wetlands > Peat | place: USA: New York... | reverse complement strand
GGCTGAGTCCAAGCGGGCAGTCCCCCGCTGATCCCCAAGAACTGGTTGCTTCCGCCGATGGACAAGCGGGCGAGAGCCGGCGTCGAGTTCGTGAAGAGAAGATCTCCCGCCGTGGTGAGAGGAGTCTGCCCCAGCGTTAATGAACCCGCAAGATTACTGAACCCGGGCTGCAAGCAATTGGCATTTCCGCTGCTGGCAATCCCCGTGGCCCAGTTGTTGCCTGAGCATTGCGTGGGGTTGGACGCCAAGGCGGTGGCCGTCGCAGCATTGCCGGATGTGTTGCTGGTAATGGAAGTGGGCAAGTCTGAGGATGCCAGGGCGCGGAAAGTGGGCGTGGCTGCTGGTCCGGAGCCCGGCCCCGCCAATACCGTCTTGGCCGCCTGAGTAAGAAGTTGTGGCGCCAGGGTTCCACTCGCGGTGATGGGAGATCCTGAAACGGTCGAATTGAAAATGATGCCGTCGCCAGACATTCCCACACTGGTCACAGTTCCAGGGGTGGTCACACCATTCGTGATAAACATCGTCCGCACGTCGGTGATCGAGGAAATCACTGTGCTGGTGGTGACGACCGTCGCGATGGGGATGCTGGCAGTAGTGAAGCCCGTGGTGTTCGAAGCCGGCGCGCAATTATTTGCAGGGTTGAGATACACATAGTTCGTTGCGCTGGGCGCCAGGGTAAGTGTGCCACCGGCGTAGGTCTGAACGGTATTGCTGCAAACGGCCGTGCCCGGGGCCAGATTCAACGTCAGGTTTGATCCCGCTGTCGGCCAGTACCCAGGCCCAAATCCTTGCACGAATTTCGCGTTGACGGGGAAGATCTGCTGGCCCGCCTGCGCCTGGGGCTGCTGGGGGAATGCGGAATTATGAATTATGAATTGAGAAAGGAGGAAGAGGAGCAGGAACCGAAACAAGGATGTCCATGGTCCGTTGTCTGCAGTCCGTTGCAACCACCGGCGACTCGCAACCGACAACGGAGGCCGGACGATGGACAAGCAATTCATAATTCCGAATTCATAATTTTGAATTTTTACCATACCTGCACCTTTGCGGTCACCCCAACGTCTGAGGCAACGAGATAGAGGTTTACGCCGTCCACGTCCGTCGGCGTCTGCCACCAGATGGCTCCCGGGCCGGTCATGCGGATTTGCGCACCTACGGGAACGCGCCCGAGCAGATGCGGCACCGTGAAATTGCCGGGCGCGGTGGGGGCCACCGGAATCTGGCCAAAGAGGCTTGTCGCCGGGGTCACGCTGGTGACTTGAGTCCCATTGGTCGCGATGACCCCAATGAAAGCATCACCAGGATTAACGGGGGCAAGAACACTCCGGTAATAGTAGCTGCTGGGCCAGTTCTCCTGTTGATAAAAGAGATAAGAGGTGGTACTCGCCGGGGCCGGGTTGATACTGGGGTCGGAGGGTGCGTAGCGCGAACCGTTGGCGTACAGGATTCCGTTCGTCACGCTGGGATAAAGGGAATTAGAGGTGGCGAGTTGAAAGCCGCTGACCACACCGTTCAAGCCCAGGTCACCCACCAGCGTGTCCGCCACCGACGCGAGGTCGCTCAGAAACGCCACGTTGGAGTCGAGCAGGGCCATGTTGCCGTCCATGTCCGATTCGTATTGAGTGATCCCATGCTGCGGCTGGACAAGGCCTTTGCGGGGCAGCACGGTTCGCACTATTGCCATAATTAGTCCTTTGTCCGTTGTCCGTAGTCCGTGGTCCGTGGCAACTCACAACGGACAACCGACGACGGACAGCTTTTCGATAAATCACTCGCCCATTGGCTCAATGAATCAATCACCGCTGACTCCCGCGGGCAGATTCACACTCAATCTCTGGCAAACCGCCAAGACCTTCACGGTGCCTTGATTTTCCGCGCCGCTCGTTGACCAGTAGGTTTGCATCACGACCTTGCCATTGGCGTCGTTCACGTCGAGTTGATAGGGACAGACGACCATACTGCCCTGGCCGGGATCGCTATTGGCCAGCGCCGGAGGTGTGGCTTGTCCCGGAACGTAGCCCGCCGCCGGCGAGCGGGAGGAATAGAGAATCGGGATGAAAAGGCATTCCGCGTAGCTGTAAGCATAGCCATCCACAGGTGAGACCGGGGGCGAGACGGTGTCACCCGGCCCGTAAAAACCCATGTAAATGATCTCGCAGCGCACCGCGCCAAATTTGGCATTGTGCGAGATCTTCGCCAGAGCGTAATCCGTCAATGGCTGCCCGCCGGCAATCGTCGAGTCGGCTAAATCAAAAAATCCCGGGATGGATGACATGAGCATTTGCGACATTTAGAAGCCTCGTTAAAAGTTGAAAGTTGAAAGTCAAAAGTCGCAGGTGGGTTTCTTTCAACTTTTAACTTTTGACTTTCGATCGCTCTTAAAAGATCGTGCTATACGCCTCCGTGTACACGCCATTCGTGGATGTCGTGATGAAGAAGTACGTCTCCTGCTCTTCCGCCGTCGCTTGCAAGTAGGGCGGCAGCGCCATGGATGCGGAAGGCACGATTTCGTAGGGCGAGGTGGTGCTGGCCCGGCGCATATCCAGGAGCGTGAAGCGCACCTGTCCGTTGGCGTAATCGGGCGCGCGGCCGATGATCTCGCACGGGATATTGGTGACCCCGCGCCCGCCGCCGATGTAGTCCGGAACCAACGGGTGGGTGAGCGAAACCCAGTCTTTCAATTCGGGCTGAAGCGCTCCGAGCTGCGTCACGATTTGATAAACGGGCGTGGCAAAGCCGTAGCGCCGGAAAAGCTGGTCGCCGAGCAAGAAGGCTCGCAGAGTGCCCCCGCGCCCGGTGCGCAAGCCGGCGGCTTCCACCTGATGGTTGTAGAGGTAGCGGAAAAGGTTATAGCTCGCCTGCTGAAGCATGGTGACGGTGGTGTTGTACGTGCGTGCGCTGGTGTTGGTAGCGGAGTCGTCCGCATCCAGGCGATAGGCGAGGGCGTTAATGACCGGCGCCAGCCGCACTTCCGGAATGCCCACGATGTTGCCCTGTGTGAAGCCCAACACCGGCGTCTGATTCGCCGGGTTCTTCATCGCCTTCAGGGTGAGTTGGCCGGAGGCGGTGCCCACCATGACCAGACCCAGCGGCTTCAGGATCTGATCTTCCAGCCAACTGCGCGCCTGCTGTGGCGAGGTGACCTTGAATTCAAACCAGTCTCCCGAGAACATCGCATCGCGCAGCGAGGTGATGCCGGCCACGTCGAGATACGGGTTGGGGTTAATCAGCGTGGAGGGATTGCCGCCCGTGGCTTCTGTGGAAAGCGGAACGTACTGGGCCCAAAAAGGATTCACTGCCGCCACCAGTTGGCCTGTGCCGCCCACTTCCACGACCGCGCTGAGAGCGAGGTCCTGACCTACCCCCAACTCGTTTTGCATCGCCGCGAGAAAAATGTCGAGCGGGTTGCCGCTGATCCAGCGCGGGTTGTCATTCGAGACCGGATAGCTGTTGCCCAGCCACTGCGCTCCGCTCGGTTGCCAGATGTTTTTTTGTCCCGGCAAGTACTCTTCCGGTCCGCCGTTGGCCCAAAGGAAAGCGCCCTGCGCGAAGCGTTTCAAGTCTTCCGCTTTAAGGATGACGCGGCCATCGGTGTCGAACCCGATTTCGGAAATCTGCATCACGTGCAGGGGAACGAAGTCACCGATCGAGCAGCCCGGAAAACCCATGCTGAACGTCACGACCTGCCCGATCAATTCTTCCTGCGCCGCCAGGGTGTGCAGCACCCCGCCGGGATCGATGCAACGAATCTCCATCTGGCCAACCGAGCTGGAGCCATTCTTGTCGTCAATGGATTGTTCCGCCCCGGCCGGCACGTACATGTAAGGCAACAACTGTGGCAGCCCCGCGACGGTCAGCAACAAGCTGGGATTGGTGGCCACCAGCCACATCCACGCGGTCGGGGCGAGGGCGGGCCAGACTTCAAACTCATAAGGCAGGCCGCGCGCCGCCAGCGAATAAGCCACCAGCGAGCCATTCCCCGTCGCTTGCAAAAGGGAGGCTTGTCCCGCGATCAGATTGGTGAGCACCGCATCGATCGTCGTGCCGAGGCTGCTGAAGAAATTGGCGAGGCCCGAAATGGAATAGAGGTCGAGGAGCATCAAGATCATGCCCCAGGTACCCTCCTGCCACACCGACAACGGCGAGCCGGAATACCCACCGGATGAATCGTTGTACGGTTTCATGCCACTGAATGGCGTGGCGACTTGATAGGCTTCATTATAAGAATTCGTCTGGTTGGTAAGGGCCAACGTCTGATTTGTTAACAGGAAGGTTGTGTAGACGAACTCCGCGCATTGCAGGGCGATGTCGTCGCGCCCCGTGGCGTGTGCCCACAGCGCCGCCCAATGGCCGGAGGCGTCGAGCGCCTGGCTGGTGTCAAGGGTGTTTCCGGTCACGCCCTGGGCGAAGTGCCCCGGTGTGGAACCCGCGGGCGCAATGTAGAGGTTTGTCAGCAGGTTGGTATCGATGCTGGCCGCGGCCGCGGTGGCCGCGGCCGCTGTGGCATTCAGCGAACTCGCCTGCGCGGAAGTGATTTGTGCCGTCTTGGTCAAAGCGGTGGCTGCCGCCGGCAGCGCATTGGCGGCGCGCTGGAAGGCAAACCACAAGTCGAATTGGTGTTCGGTGGAGACAGTGGGAACCAGCCCCGGCACAAACTGATAACCCGGATTCTGATAGCTCCCATATCCTTCGTAAAACAACCCCTTGGTAAGGTCCGACGCGGTGCTCTGCAGGGTGAGCAGGAAGTTGATCATCCCTTGCAAGGCCAACGCGGGACTAAAATCCTGCGAGAGCCGCATGTAAACGCAGTAGGCATAAACCACCCAGGCCATCGCGCCGGCGCGGATGTAAGCCTGGTCCACCTGGCCGTTGTAGGTGTCGTAACTGAAGCTCAGGGAATTTGCCGGCTGGATGGTTCCGACGCTCAGGTTGTCGAAGTAGAGGTCGGTACTCGCCGCCGTAAGCGTGAGCTTGAAGCCGGTAATCCTCACCAACGTGTCGGTTACGAGATTGGAGATTTCCGATTGCAAATTTAAGAGCGTGGTACGCCAATTCGTGGCTCCCGGCCCGATGGGCACGGTGATGACCGTGCCCGCCAGCGTCGCAGGGCCGGGCGCGCCGCTGGTGACCTGAACATCGGTCACCAGGCCCTGCGCCGTCACAATGCTGATGTCGAACACAAAGCCTGCCGCCGGCGCTTCCATGTGCTCGAAGCTGACGTAAGGATCTGTCGAGTCAGGGAACCCGCTCCCGGCGTAAGTGAAGACATCATTCACGGAGCCGGAGTGAAAATCCAGGATGTTGCCCGTGCCGTAAGGTGGCTCCAGGGGAGAAACACTTGCGGCCGCAACATTATTGATAGCCGCGCCCGTGCCGCTCTTTGACCACCGTGCCGTGGAACCGTCTTCGGCATTCTCCAGCACCGTTGAAGCCAGGAAACCCGGGGCGGCGAGAAAAGCATTCAGTTGGCTAATCACCTTTTCTGCCGCGGTGAAATTACCCGCGGACGTATAGGCAAGGATGGCCAGGGCGGAATCGTAGATGTACCCGCGATTCTGGATCGCGGGGATGTCCGTCGCGCCGGGATTGGGCACATAAAGCGGATCGCTGGTGGGAACGTCGAAGGAGCGCGGCAGGTCAGAATACTCCAGCGCGGATCCCAGGGAATTGAGAACTTCCGTCCATCCCACCACCGGGTCGTTGTAGAGGACATGGACGGTCGGAATTCCGGATTGCGGAATAAAAATTACGGAGCTGCCGGCGCGCGCGTGGAAGCCGTCACTCTGCACGATGATGGGGACGTTGTCTTCCTGCAAGTATTCGATGTCGGTCTTGAGGTAGATCTGCGCTTTGTAATTGGTCAGCTTACCGCCCAGCGTGGTTCCGGCCTGCGGCGTCTGGCAAACGCCTGTGTTGGTTTGCGCCACCCAACCGGAAGGAATGGCAGAGCCATACCAACCACTCGCCGGCGCCGCGACGCTGGTGGGGTAGAGCGCCGCAAGCAGCAACCCGGAGCGCACTCCCGCCAGGCTCCAGGTAAAACCTCCGGAATAAGCGCCGCCTCCAGCGGGAACCGTGGTTTGCAGCGCGGAGCTGCCCTGGTAATACCAGACATCGGTGTGGACAAACACATCGACCCGGTAGGAACTCTGCGCGTTGAGCAAATTGAACACGTACCCTGTCGCCACCCAGTAAGTGTTCTGATAACCGAGAGCAATGAGCTTCCACACCTGTGTGTTGTCGCCGGTCAGCGCGCCCAGTGTGGTCGGCCAACTGGGAGGATTGTTGGTGTTGGCCGTGGCGCCGCTATAGAGCGCCATCTGCACGTTATTGTTCGAGTCGACGATCAGCGAACCGAAAGGATAATTAGCGTTGGCCGTCCACTTGGCGATCACCCCGGCGGTCTGCGGCAGCCCCGGCGTAATTTGGCTGGAATTGGCGTTGTAAAGCAGAGCACCAATGGATTGCTCCATCGCCGAGGTCACTTCGTAACCATTCGCCAGCAGATTGCCCCAGGCGAGCGCCACGCCCGATTCATTCACCGGGTAACCGTCCGGGCCAAGCTGATTGTCGGGGAGAAGGCCGGGCGGCAGCGCCGCCACGATCGACTCGATTTGCGACATCGCGAAGGGAGTCTCTTGCGCGCCGCTCACCGTCAGGCCCGTCAGAAAATTAATCTGCGAGCTGAGGCCGCATTCCACCAGACCGGAGGTGGGCTCTGCGGTTACTGCGGAGCTCGTGGCCCCCTGCGTCAGCACAGCGTCGGCCAGCCAGTTGCCGGCGGGGCTCGATTGCCGCCCGTAAAGCCAGGCCAGCGATTGGTTCATCGCCTGCCAGAAGTTTCCGGGCCAGTATGTCGCTACATTGGGCATTGAAGTGGTTAACTTCCTTCGGTCAAACTTGCTCGGTCTTCCTGTTCAGCATGAATTGAGTCATTTGTTCATCGGGTCATTGAGTCATTGAAAGGCGCCGTACGCCTCGACAGGGTCTTTAAATAAAGCAATGACCCGATGAATCAATCTGTCGGCGCTTCGCGCCGCTAGGTTCCCCACCCGCCAATCCCCCACGTCATCGCCCCGTACCCGCATTGGGTGAGCGATTGGATTTGTGACTGCGTGAAGCTGGCGAGTACGATCCCGAACTGCGGGATCTGCAAAATGTACAAGGGCTGCTTCGCTTGCGCGTTCAAGCCGGATTGCCAAGTTTGATTTCCTTGGATCATTGAGTCATTTCCTCATCGGGTCATTGACTCATTGAAAAGCCCGCTGGGCCTCGCGGCAGATAAATGACTCAATGACCCGATGAAAAAATGAACCAATCTCACGTCACCACCTGCCTAAACTTCAAATGAAAGCTGTACTGCCCGGCCGCCTTATAGGCTGCCGTCCAATTCGTGTCTTCGAGCCAGTAATTGGTAAAGCTGGATTGTGAACTATCCGGGTAATAAGCAAAGACGCCGCCCTGGAGGGCATAGTTCATAAATTGCGCCCAAGCCTGCACGTCGGAGCCAATGCCCACCCACTCCAGATCGAGGTCGAGGTAATTGTCGATGCGCTCGAGCACTGATTCGCGCACGCCGCTGGACGCCACGTTGTCATGCCGCACCGCCACCGCCGAGTACGCAGGCACCCGCCGCGGCGGCCGCAGAAACATGAGGGTCGCGCTGCCACTGCCGAGGGGATATACGATCGCTGGGTTTGCCATTTTTTCATCGGGTCATTTAATCATCGAGTCATCGAGTCATTGCTTCTGGCCGGCACAGCCGGTTTTCAATGATTCAATGATCCGATGAATAAATGACTCGATCCTCTCAGTGCCCCACCGGGCTTCCTCTCTGCGCGCTGGTGGCGGTTACGTTCACGCCCCTTGCCACCGCGCCGTTCACCGCGCTCGCCACATAGTTTTCAAAATCCTGCGTGCCGCGAATGATCACCACACCAGAGCCGCTAAACCGGCTTCCTGCTCCGGCGGCGCCCGGGGCCAGCGCTGCGGAATTCGGAATCCGCAATCCGGAATCGATGTCCCCGGACCCATGTCCCGTCTCCCCTGTCCCGTATCCCGAACTGCCACCGCTGCGGCGATGACTGCCCGTGCCGGCCAGCAGCGCATATTGCGCCGCCGCTTCAAAGTGCAGACCCGCGGCCATGATGGCGGCAGGATTGGGCGGCCACGTTCCTTCGGCAAGGAGAGCAATGCCGCGCGCGGTTTCCCAAACTGCTTCCACCCCCGCCTGGGCCTTGCGGCCGGCCACGAGGCCGACCAAACCGCTGGTTACCAACTCCGCGCCGGCCGAGGTTTGCGCGCGGAGGGCAAGCGTGGAGCGTCCCAGGGCATTCGCGTGCTGATCGGTCTGTGCGGTGGCCATCTGGCTTTGGGTGTGCATGCGGGAAAACACTGTCAGAGCCTCTTGCTGAGCTTTCGTCGCTTTCAAAACTTCCCCCGTGTGCACACTCATGGCTTTGGCGCTCTTCTCCAGGCCGGCGGAAGATGCGTCCAGAATCCTTAACGCCGACTGTGCACGCTGTGGGTGTGCGCCAAGTTGGAGCAGCAGACTGAGAATGTTGTTTTCGCCTTTTTCCATGGTTAGCTCTCAGCTTTCAGCGGTCAGCGAGCATCTTGGCCTTGTCCGTTGTCAGTAGTCCGTGGTCAGTTGCAACGGACTACGGACCACGGACAACGGACTACTGACGTCTTTTCTCCTTACCATTCGAGCACATTCTCTTCCTTCTCAAATTCGCCTCGGTCGCGGGCGGCTAGGGTCTCAGCCGCGGTGCAATCCAGCAGGTACGCCGGCATGCCCGTGAGCTCCATGAGTGCGCTCGGACGGCAGTGGCTGCGCTTCGCCACTTCCGCCAGGTACAGAAGGCGCTCTTTGTCGAGAAGGAAACCTGCCGAGGTCTTCAGTCGCCGATGTGGCCTGGCCATCTTGGCCATGCGTCACGGGCGGGACGCCCGTGCCACCTTCAGCGCTGAAAACCTCCCCCCTAAGCCAGCGGAAAATGAACTTCAAATCTTCAATCAGGATGTCGGCCAGCCCGACTTCGTCTGTTTCTGGAGCCGCCGCGAAACGGGGCTGCACAAACAAGCGCGTGAGCGTATCGGTGAGCCATTGGGTAAACGCCTCGATATCTTCCGTCCTGACTTCCTCGGGCTTGGCGTCAGTAATCCTGGCTTGCAGTTGTGTCCCCGCGCGTCCCATGGCCAGGGCAGCGAAGACCGGCGGCCGGCACAGCAGCACGGTCAGGCCGCTGCCTGGCAGCACCACCCGCTCGACGTTTGAGCGCTCCACCGCCCGTTTGAAGTCATTTGCTTTGGCAATACCGTTTTCTGGCATCACGACCTCTTCACTTTTGCCATTTGCCGGATTGCGCAGAGTGAAGCTCTGCGACCGAAAACGCAGAGCTTCGCTCTGCGCAATCCGGCAAAGTAAGGACTAAACTTGCCGATATACTTTGCCCCCGCGATCGCCCACAGGTCGGTTCAGGTCCGCGATCGCCTGGAAAGTGACCTTGTAAGTTGTCTCCTTGCCGCGCTGGAAGGGCAGCTTCACCGTCTCTTTTTGATAGGCGCGGTAGATCTGTGAAATGACGAACTTCGAGGTCTGGTCCTTGCGTTTGGAGATCAGCAGGACGCTGAACTTGGGCACGGGCTTCAGTCCGCCGAAGGCAATTTCTTCATAGACTTGTGCTCCGGCGGGCAGCGCACTATCGGTGCCCGTGGCATAAGTGCCGTGGGGAATGAGAATCTGAAGCTTGTTGCAGTCCGATTCCTTCAGCGTGATGGCAATCGAGTCCACTTCCCCCGTCATCACGGCATCGATGGGCAGGGTTTCCTGGTCGGCAGTGGTTTCCTCCACCTTGGCGCCAATATCGAGATCCGTCACGCCTTCCAGGGCTCCCGCAAAAAGGTAAGCGGGTGCCAGCGCCACGCAGGTCCACACTACGGTGGAACCGTCGGAGGTCGTCGCGCCGAGCGTGTTGCCCCAAGTGCTGGGCGCAATTCCGTACGTGGTGCCACCGGTGGCGCACTCCTGAACGTTGCCGTTGGAGTCCACGACCATCTGTCCGGGGGTGACGGCTTGCGTGGCCGACCACGCGGGTTGCGTGGGCGTGCCGTCCGCGGCGATGATGTGTCGCTTCCCGCTGGCCGGTGCGCAGACATTCAAATAAATCCACCCGGGGCCCTGGTGGATCAAAGTTGGAGTGGCAGTTCCGAGAGCCATAAAGTCTCCTTTTTCTGATTGCCGATTGTCGATTGCCGATGGACGATTGAAAAAATTAACAATCGGCAATCGACAATCGGCAATCGAAAATTCTTACGTCTCTTCCAGCTCAAACAGCACCGTCAGCGTAATCCGCATCACCGGCGCGTCGATTCCTTCCACGCTGATCTTCCCCGGCACATGCGACTCGACAAAGACCTCGTTCACCGTCCCGGCGGCGTTCGGCACGGTCGTGCCGCTGGGCACCGTCTCGTGTTGAATGGACAGAGAGGTGGTCCAGTCTCCGAGGGAGGGCCAGGGACCGGCGCTGGTGATAATCATGTCGAGCAGGCGCGCATAATCCTGCGCGTCCTCCTGCGCCGCCTCCTGATCGTATTGGCCGGTATCGAGCGCCAGGTTGATGCGAACTTCGTGATGCCGGGTCGTCTTGTCGTCGCCCCGCTCAAAGTTCGTGGGGCCGATTTCCAGAGACAGCCATGGCCAACCCGTACGCGGTCCGGGGCCTTTGTGGAATTCCGCAATGCTCGTGAGCGGCTGATTCCCATCCACAGCGCGCGCCGCGTTGATCACCGTGAGTGCCGCTGCCTGGTCGCGCTGGATAATCGCGATAAGTTGATTAACCAGCGGCTTCGCAAACTGTGCTTGGTACGCTTGAGTCCAGCTCATAATTATTGCCGATTGCTGATTGCCGATTTTCGATTGCCTTTCAATCGGCAATCGTCAATCGACAATCGTCAATTCAGAATTCCCTTCTGTCCCACTTCTTAAACACGTTCGTTGAACCCTCGCCCGAAGTCTCGCTTGGGTACTGGTCTCCGCCGGCGACGCCGCCCAGTTGCGGGCGCGGTGTTTCGACCTTGGCGAGAGGGTCAAACAGGTAGTCGTAGTCACCGCCCTGGGCCAGCGGCTTGCCGTCGGCATCGCGAGCGTTGAGCTTGTTGCACAATTCGCGAAATTCATCCTCAAAGCCCTTCGCCACGCGGGCCGCGGCGGCGATGCCGGATGTTTCAAACACCTCGGCAAGTTGCGCGCATGCGCCATAACGGTTGATTTTTTCGAGCAGGTTCAACTGGTCGGTGCTGAAGGTTCCCTGCCAAGCGGTGAATCCTGTGCTTGCATAAGCTTCTTGAAAACGCCGCTGCAAGATGGCGTCAATTTCCCCCGCCACGTCATCAATGTAATTCTGGATGAGCGTGTCGGCGGGTCCCTTCGGCCCATTGCGCGTAAACGTGGGAAACATGCCGGCGACCTGCGTGATTGTCGTGTAAGACATATTCATAGTCCTTCGTCATTCGTCCCCTGTCCTTTGTCCCTTGCCACTGATCCCCCGCGATGCAACCGACAAAGGACAAATGACAAAGGACCAAGGACGCTCTTCTAGACGGTGACGTACACCGAGATTGTCGTCCCGCTTCCCGAATCGACCGTGTAATACAGATTCGTCGAGTCCGCTGCCTGGGTGCGATGCACCGCCACGGCCGAGGTGAGCAGCACCATTTCGTCTTTGGGCGACTGCCCGACCGACGGATTGTTGGGCGCCACGATGCCGTGGGGAATCGTGTTGGCCCCGCTCGCGAGACCCGTAATGTCCACCCGAATCCGCCGCACAAGCTGGCGACGCTCCAGGCGGAAGGTGTAAAGCGTGGTGTAAGTTGCTGAAGCTGACATGGAAAAACCTCCGGTTTTAGGCAGTGGGCAGGTGGGCGGGTGGGCAGTGGAGATCTTCCCTATCTGCCCATCTCACCAACTGCCTACTTGCCAGGCTCTTTCTTTTTCGCTGCTTTCGCCGCGCGGAACGCCACGAACTCCTCGTACTCGGCCTTCTCGGCCGCAGCTTTGGCGGCGGCTGCCTCCGCGTCTTGCTTGGCTTTCTTTTCCCGGGCTTCCGCGCCGCCCATCGGATCGGGCTTGCCCTGAAACAACGGCACCTGGCCGTAAATCAGAATGCTGGCTTCCTCCTCGGTCAGTTCGATCTCGCCCGAGGCATCCACCGGGATCAACTTCCCGTGACAGGCGCTGGGCATCAGCTTCACCGCGCCCGCTCCGGTGGCGACATACATGACGTTGTTCTTTTCGATCGGCTGAAGAACTTGATACTTCGGCATTGAAAACCTCCATTTATTCATTTGGCCATCGAGTCATCGAATCATTGAAAGGCAGGCGGGATTCGCCGTTGCCGTGCAATGACTCAATGACCCGATGAACCAATGATCCGATCCTCTACGCCACGGCGCTCTTGAACACGTACATGGCGCCGGGTACGACGATCTTCACGCAGTAGTAGGTTTGGTACTCGATCATGTCACCGCTGCGCTCTTCCACGCGATAGCGCTTCACCAGCATGCCGCCGTTCTGGGGCACACCGTAGAGCCAGCGGAACGTGGTGCCGGGGGTGATCATTAATTGGCCTTGCCCCGGGGGCACATACGCCAGGATGGCGTTCTTGCCCCAGATGTAGTTGAGGTTGTGCGCGATGCCCTGTTGCGATGTGTCATACAGAGCTTTGGCAACCACAAAGTTGTCAACATTGAACAGGCCGGCCAACTGCTGATCGGTGGGATAGCCGAGAGGCAGGGCGTGGTTCTTGAAACGGTCGAGGATGATGGGGTGCTGAATGAGTTGGAGCCACACGGGATAGCCGATCAGGAGCGTGTTGGGCTCCTTGGTGCAGCTCAGCAGGATGGTGGAACGCTGCGCGGTGATGGCCGCCACAGGGTCGGAGTTCTGGAAATCGCTCCACTGGGCGGTGCCGGCCAGCGTGGTGCTGGGCACCGACGCGGAGTTCATGATGAGGTTGTAGATCTGGATTTCCCGCTGCTTGTCGATTATGTCGGCCAGCGTTTCCGTACTGAAGACCTCCGGGCCCGTCGAGAAATCCCATTTGGCGCGCAGTTCGTCGGGGATGAGTTGCTTTTGCGCTTTGCCGTCGCAGTAGTACTCATCGTTGGACATGCGCCAGCCGGGCATTTCGTTGGCTTCGCTTCCCGGCGCGCGCTCCGTGTTGTAAGCCTTGAAACGTTCGAACCCGAAGATCGGGTAGCGATCATTCTGCTTCGAAACCGGGAAGTCGGGGAAGAGCCGTCCCCCCACGAAATCCTGGTTGCGATAGACGATGGAATAGTTGGTCAAAAATTGGTCGAGATGGGCTAAAGAAACTTCCATGGTTTGTCCTTTGTCCGTGGTCCTTTGTCCGTCCCGACTTGTCGGGACGAACTACAGGATCCGGACCGTCGCGCAGCGGCGTAGCCCCGATGCAGTGAATCGGGGTTCGCAGCCGGGCGAGAAACCCGCTTCCATGACCGGCGGCCCGTTGCCACAACAAGGGACAACGGACCACGGACCACGGACAGCACTTACACTTTGGTTTGCCGCAAGCTCACCTGAATGCGAATCTTCTGGTTCGCGGCGGTGGGCGGGTACTTCGCTTTGCCCACCACGTATGCGGTGTTGCCGGTGGTGACATTGCGAATGGAAGTGACGCGGCCGTAGGTGTCGGCGATGACCACGTCATCCTCCGCTTGAATCGTCGTGTCCGCCGCGATCACCTCCGCCTCTGCGGCGCTGAGGATCAGGCCCCAGGCGCGGCCCTGCGAAATGAAAGGCGAGGGCGGCACCGTGCCGTTGATGGGGTTGCCCGAGTTGGGGTCGAGCCACAACTCGGAAGTGAGCGGGTAGCCCGGCTCCACCACGTCCTGGGCCAGCACGCCCGTGGGGACAACGTTGAAACCGGAAGGCAGCCCGACGTAGAAATCCGATTCGGTCGAGGGGTTACTGACCGGCAAGCTCATCACGGTGCCGCGGAGCGCGCGGATATTCGTGTCGAACTTGGCGGCCGTCAATCCTTGATTTCCAAGCATGTGTTTTCTCCTTTAATGTTGGCAGTGGGCAGATGGTGAGATGGGCAGTGGTAAAAACCCTACCTGCCTACTGCCCACCTGCCTATCTGCCGGTTCTTACGCGCTCTTCGCATCCGACCGGTAGTTCTTGAGCAGGTCGGGATTTTCTTTCGCCACCAGGGCGCCGGCCTTGCGATGCGCTTCCAACTCGCCCAGCCGCACATCGGTTTGCATGAGCTGTTGTTTCTTCTCTTCCACCAGGCGCGAGAAAAGCTGTCGGGGTGATTCGCCGGTTTCCGAGCCCGAGCCGCCGATGCCGACGACCGAGTTGGTTTTGACCAGGGCGGGCCGGTCTTCGATGAGGGCTTTGAAGGCCGGGCCGTCCGCCAGCGCCAGGCGCAGGGGCGCGCCCGTGGCCATCATGGCGGGGGTGATTTGGCCGCGGTTGAACGCGTTCTGCACGCGCTGTTCGGCGTCCTTGGCGCGGCGCCACGCGGAGCGGCTGATCTTGCCGGAATCATCCAGCGCATCCAGCCGGCTGTTATCCAGCTTGCCGTCCGCGCCGATCGCTTCCGAAAGCAGGGTGACCTCCGCCTTGAGGGGATGGAGCGCCAGCGTGACCAGACCGCGAATTTCTTCTTTGCTCCGGCCTTCGGCGCCGACTTCCTGCGCGAAGGTGGCATACGCATCCGGGTGGACGCCCGCGCCACGCGCGCTCAGGTTGCCTTGAACGGAAACCCCCTCTTTGCCGACATGCTGGGTGGCATAGTCGTAGAGGTGGTTGTTTTCGATTTCACCGACTTTACCGTCTCCGTCGTAGGCGTCGTGCGTACCTTCGGCGGAGCACTTGAGAGTCAGTTTTGCCATTTTTCCTCCTTGTTCCGCCGAAAGGCGGGGTGACAATTGACGATTGTCGATGGCCGATTTTCGATTGTCGGCAATCGGCAATCGCCCTTCGTCAATCGGCAATTCTTTATTGGACAGCCAGATTTCCGGCAATTCGTCCAAAAACGGTTGATTGGTCAGCGCCACGCTGGTGAGCGTCAAGCCTTGCGACTCGCCGCTTTTGCGGTCGGGGTAATCCTTGGCGAAGGCCGCTGACACGTAGCGATACTCGCGGTTCCGGATCAGCTTGCGCGCGCGGTCCGTAGGTTCGTAGCGGCCGTACAAAATCCATCGGGCAGATGGTGAGCTGGGCAGGTGGGCAGTGGGGTCTTTCCCTACCTGCCCACTGCCCATCTGCCCAACTGCCCGGAACTCCTCCGGCTGATCGAGCGCCAGGATTCGTCCCGCGCTCGGTGTGGGCTCGCCGGCGGCGCGTTCCAGATCCTCGCACGCGTGGTCGTAATCCACGTTCAAATCGTGGTTGGCGAGTTTCTGAAAGTTCTCGACGGCGGTGCTCAGCTCGTCGCGAGTGAAAGAAACTTCCCGGCCACCCTTCACCCAACTGCCGGTAACGAGGATGGGAATACGCGCCAATCCTTCCGCCGGCACGGCGCTGAGCTGCGAGATAAAGTGGTAATTCCTGTTTTCGTCAGACATCGTTTTGTTCCTCGAATAAGCGGTTCATCGGTCCATCGAGCCATTGAGTCATTGATTCATCGGGTCATCTTCGGATCGAGGCATTTTTTCATCGAGTCATTGAGTCATTGAAAACATGCGCACAGAGCGCGCGGGGGACTTTAAATGACTCAATGACCCAATGACCCGATGACCCGATTCCTTCACTGGATCCAGTTCCCATAAACCTTCAGCCCGCAAACCTGAAATGTGGTCGCGGATGTGCCCGCCGTGCTGAACACCTGGTCAAAGCTGACCTTGGAATTGTTGGTGTAAGTGAACGGCGTGGCGAAGGCCACCTGTTCGTTGTAGCAATTCCCGCTGCTGGTGGTGGCGGTCTGGAGGGTGGTGGGCGTAACGGTATAAGCGCCGCCCGCCGAACTCGCCGAGCCTGACGCCGCGCCGCCCGCGGTGGGCAGGCTCACCGTGGCCACGGTGGCCGCGGCAATCGAGCTGAGCGCGGTGGTTTGCACGCCGTAATACAAGCTCACGCCGGTCACCTGGAAGCCCAGGCCGCTGGTGGTGCGCCCGCCAAACGTGATGTCGCAGGTGAGGGCAATGGTCCCGGCGGTGGTGTTGGTGGTTCCGGAATACACCAACTGGTTCGCCCCCACGCGCACCAGCGCCGGCCCGGCGGTGAACGCCGTGGTGGTGGGGCTCATAAAGCAGTTGGAGGGCTGCACGAAGTAAACCGCGTCACCGTAGGTGGTGGGTGTCGAGCCGTTGATGTCCAACTCGGTGGGCGAGCATGCCGTAATGTTGCCGCTCGCATTGGTGGCGCAATAATAAAGGATGCGATTGCCCGGAGCGGCGGCCGTGGCGTAAGCCGTGGTGGTGGCCAGGCTCGTGCCGCTGGTCCAATAGACGATGTTGCAGGATCCCGCTTGCACGCCCGCCTGCGTGCACGTCCCGTCGTTGGTGGTCAGGGTCAGGGTGTTGGCGCTGATCGCCTGCCCCGAGCCATTCTGCCAAACGGTGCCGGCGGTGTAATTCAGCGTCAAGCCCGTCGCCGCCCAGGAAACGCTGGGGTCGGAAAACGCGCTCGACAGGTTGCCGTAGTTCGTGCCGCCCAGCACCGGCCCCGCCGTGCCCTGGCCGAGAAGAACCGTAGGCAGCAGGCAGAAGGCAGTAAGCAGCAGGCCAATCGATTTCAACTTAAAGTTCGTGAACATTTTCATCGTAAGCTCCTTTTTTTAGAGTCAGTTGAAAGTCGACAGTTAAAAGTTCAAAGTAAGTGCTTTCGACTTTCAACTTTCGACTTTCAACTTCACTTATAGATCGCCGTGATGGTGACCGGCGCACTGCTTCCGTAGCTGGTGCACGCGAAGGTGTATTCGCTCCACTGTCCGAATCCCGCCGCCGCGGAGCTGCTGACCGTGGTGGTGGTGACCCCGGTGGTGACCGGGGCTTGCTGATAGATGTCCCAGGCGTTGACGGCATTCGACGTAACCGTCACCGACGCCGCGCTGCCCAGGGTCAGAAAGTTGACGCCATCGAAGCTGGTTTTCGCCTGCACCGTGCAACCGGAGTACGTCCCCGCCACCGTGCCGAAAACCCAGGTGACGTGCGCGGTGGATGCGCCGGTGGTGGAGGTGGGACTGGTGGTCGTCGTCGCGCCGGCAATCGTCAGAACAGGATTATCCAGAATGTAACTGAACGCCGGGAAGCGGTGCGAGCTGTAGGCGTCCGCCAACACCTCGGGCGGGCGCAAGCTGAGAGTCGCCACCAGCACCATAATCACGGCAACCAGCAGGGAAAATACAAAACAGTTACGCAGGGTTCTCATAAGGTCTCCATCTCAAGCCAGTGGCTTGGTTCTTTAGGTTCAGCACCACCCAGTGGGTTTGGTGTGTTGGGTCAGCACCACCCAGTGGGTGTGTTGGGTCAGCACCACCCCCGTCGCTATCGCTCCGGCCCCTCCTCATCTGAGGAGGGGAGCTTTTACGAACTCCCCTCCTGATTCAGGAGGGGCGGCGCGGTAGCGCCGGGGTGGTTACCGGCGCCGGGGTGGTTACCCACGCCGGGGTGGTTACCCGCGTCGGCGTGTTTACCCGCACCGGGGTGGTTACCGGCACCGATCCTTATGGCCTCTCCGCCCTTGCCGCTAATCTGCCCGCCGGGCGTGGCGATGGTCTCGCCACGGATCGAAACCACATCTTCATCCGCGAAATCTTCGAATCCCAGTTCATGCCGCGCCTGGTTCACGCTCGAGCGGTCGGAGATCCACGCGCCCGCCTGTGCGAGTTGGCTGATGATGGCGGACATGGTTTCAATGGACCGCGCCTGCACGTTGGCGGGAACAAGATAGGGCACGGGCGCGTCGGGGCCGAAATTCCACATCACCAGCCGGCGAATTGTCGAGTTGCGGATCTGGTGCGCGATGTAGTCCGCGGTATTCTGCGTGGCGAGCAGGAAGAAATCGGTTTGCGAATCGCCGAGCGCGCGCGAGCCGCTCTGCGTCTGGCCGAGCTCCATGAACATGGCCAGGCACGATGTGGCGATTTGCTGCTTGTGGTACTGGAGCGAGGGCAGAATTTCGCGAATGCGTCCCTCGATGCCCACCAGCTTGAACTCCGCCCCATTGGGCAATGACAGGCCGGTTTTTTCGTGCGCGGCCAACTGCGTCACCCAATTCTGCGCGGTCTGCACGTCCTGCTTCGAAGGGTTGGGCGGCAGCATGATCATGGGCACGCCCAGCGAGTTGCGCTCGCAGGCGATGGCGTCAATGCGCTCGAGATGCTTTTTGACGAACCAGTGCGGATACATGGCGCGCGTCAGGGGAATGCCCCAGAAGTTCGCGCCTTCCTGGTCGTGGGTGAAGATGCATGCCTTGTCCGTGGGCAGCAGCACGTACTCGAAGCGATTCGAGCGGTAGCCCCACTGTTCCAGCGCGTAGAGCGTTTCGCCGTCGTCGTAAACAACCGGTGGAATATCGGGATCGACGGTGTGGGGATCGGTGTGCCAGCGATAGAAGGTGAGCGCCTGGCGGTCCGCCATGCGGCGCACGCGGATGCGGTCGCCGTCCACGGACATCACTTCTTCGTAACACGCGGCGCCAAAATCCTGCATGCGCAGCGCGTAACGCACCACGTCTTTCCAGCTCTGCGTGTGCCACGAGCCGCGCCAGTCCTGCCACTCGAGGCCGCTGAACAGATTGGCGCGAATGAAGGCGGCAACCTCTTTCGCCCGTTGTCCGTTGTCCGTTGTCCGTGGCCCACTGACAACGGACGACGGACCACTGACATCCCCCGGCACCACTTCCCATTTCGCGGAGAGTATCGGCATTTTGCAGGCGCGCAAAGTTCCTGCCACCTGGCCGTCGCCGCGGCGCATTTCCTGGTAAGTCCAAATGCCGTTCAGGCCTTCCAGCTTGGGGTTGTACTCACCCAAATCGCGCACAAAGCCGGAGGTGATGGGCGTGCCGGGGAGGCCCATCACCGGAACCCAACCCGCGCGGATGCGTTCTGTGTAATCCGCAACAGAAATTTGTTCCGGCGCCGGAGTTGGAGGGATGGAGTGCATGGGCGCAACAGGGAGACCGCCTGGGGTGGGCGGCGCCGGAGTGAGGGGGAGGCGGTCGGAGGGGGAAGTATGAAGTGTGAAGGATGAAGGATGAAGGCCGATTTCCTTATCGGCCAGCGCTACCGCGTGGTCGATCTGGGATTGCAGCGCCTTGGAAGTCGATTTACCTTCGCGGATCAAGTGGCGCATTTGATTTCCGTTTCCCGAACTGTGTGACTTGGTCATAAGTTTTCAGTTCTCAGGGTCTTGTAGCGCTGAGGATTAGCTCAGCACATCCCGACCTGGGGGTTGACGCTACCGTCCTTCTTCGAATTTCTCTCGACGCATCGACGCATGGTCTTTAAATGACCCAATGACCCGATGGCCAAATGACCCGATTACAAAACCGCATGCATAAATCCGTTCAGCACGGGCGATCCCACCAGTCCGGCGACTTCATCAAAGTGCGCCGTCGGTTCGCTGGCGGCGTTGACGACCATGGCCAGGGCCCAGAAGCGGTCGGCGTGGCCGCGGTCGGTGTGTTCGGCGTCAAAGCGCACGTTGCCCGCCGGGGTTACGAAGCGCTTGACGGAGTTGATGTCCGCGCGCACCTCGCGATTGTCGGGGATGCGCACGGTGCGCTCCTCGAACGCCTGCTTCACCATGGGCGCCAGGCGTTCCTTGAGCGCCGCGGTGAAAGTGACGGGCTCGACGATGGCGCCGTACTTCTGCACCAGGTGCTCTGCCAGCATCATGCCGATGCCGGATTGGTCGATGCAGCAGCGCCGCACTGTGGCACGGGCGTCCCGCCCGTGTTCGAACACGGGCGGGACGCCCGTGGCACTTCCCTCGATCAGGTCGCAAATCGCTTTTTCCTGGACATCAAAGGAAACGCCCTTCATGACCTTCAAGAACCGCGACCAGAGAACGCCGCCGACTTTCTCGAAGAGCCAGGCGATGGTCAGGTCGCGTTTGCGGCCGATGTCGACGCCGAGATAGAGGTCTCTGTCCGTGGTCCGTTGTCCGTGGTCAGTTGCAACAGACGAAAACCCGCGGGCAACGGACAACGGACTACTGACCACGGACAGCTTTTCCGGCAATTCCGTCGTCGCCTCTTCATGCACGCACGTGGAAATCAGCTCGATGGGGATGTAGTTCTGCGCGTCGGAGAGGAACTGGCAGCAGTATTCCTGCAGCCACGTTTCTTCGTCGTCGCAGCCGGATTTGAGCAGATCGACGTTCGCCGGCAAGCCCTCGGCGACGGCGTCGTAGATGTCCACGCGATGGCCGGACCAAATCGCCCCCGGCGATTGTAGGGGCGGTTCGCGAACCGCCCCTACGGACCCGACGCTGGTGTCGCTGCTCACCAATCCCGCCTGCTTCGCAATCTCGTAAAATTTCCCCGTGGTGCCGTTGGGCGTGGAAATAACTTCAATCGAATATCCCCGAGTAATAATCGGGAAACACGCGGCATAGATTTTGTGGGCGTCGCCGTGGAAGGCAAACTCATCCAGCACAATGTGCCCCGAGTAACCGCGTGCCGTGTCCGGATTGGCAGGTAGACCGATGATGCGCGAACCGTTGTGCGGGAAGTAGATTTCCATGGTTTTGTCGTCGGTCTCCGGCAACTCCTTGTAATCCCGCAGAAGCTTCAGCTCTTTGAATGTGCAGCAGAAGTCTTTGACCTTTTCCATGAACAGCCGCGACTGCCGCTCGCCCTTGGAGAGGATGATGTATTGCGTGCGCTTTTTAATGCACTTGAGCGTGGCGCGCATGGCGGCGGCGAAACTTTTGCCGCTCTGGCGGCTCCAAACCGCGATCTTCAATTGCGAGTCGTCCTCAATCCAGCGCTCCTGGTAGGGGAGCATGGGGATGGGGTTTTCGAATGAAGCCTTGTATTTGGTGGTCTTAGCCATTTTGATTTTGTCGGTCGCGCTCATCAGTTAGTTCGGTCGCGTTCTGGGTCGGCGGTAGCTCGATCTGCCCTGGGTTCGTCTGGCTCTTGTTTTCGGACTCCTCATTCTTGGCTTCCGTCTGCTGATCGTCTGTGTCGTACGGCAATGGATCGAGCCCAAAAATGCCTCGAATCTTGTTCATGACTCGTTTCGTTTTGGCCTCTTCGGCTGCCGGATCCTCTGCTGCGGCGTCCGCCCCCTCGCCGGGCTTCAATTGACCGGTTTTAAACATGAATTCTTGTTCTTTGAGGGTTTGGGCGCGAGTTTTAGCCACAAGTTCCCGAACTTCGGTCAGCTTTCTCCAGTCCTCAGTGGTCGTCAAAATCTCAAAGATGCGGGCGGAGGCGAGGGCGTCGATTCCAGCATCGCCGCCGAATTCCTTCACAATCACCTGCATCGTGAGCCCTATCTCACGCATTTTTTCCCGATCCGGCACCCAGACCTTGGTGCGATACCTGCCCACTGATGATTGCGATACGGAAACGGGGTATTTTTTGTTGATGAGCTCGCTGACCTTTTGCGTGCTGACGCCGTGGTCAAGCTGCGACCGTACTACGGTTGCGAGTCCGCTATGTGTGGCGTCGAGTTTCTCGATTGTGTTCAGAACCTTACGCATCGGGCATTTCTCCTGAGAAACCTGCTGATCCGTTCATTTCACTTGCCCCGCAACCTCGGCGGCCAGGGAAGCTCTTAGCGCTTGCTCATGCGCTGCCTGAAGCTCCGCCAGTGCGTTCAACCGCTTTTCCCGCAGCATTTCTTGCTCGGGCACCCAGAAATGGCAGCGAAATTTCGCGACGGGAGTTGCCGATATCGAGATGTTGTACTTCTCCAGAAGGAGCCGTGGGATCTCGCGCACTCCTATGCCCTGCGCAAACCACTCCCCTAACTGGTCCGCCAGGCCCGGAAACTGGAAGTCGAGTTTTTCGATCTTGGTCAGTCTTTTCATATTCAACCGTTCTCGAAATCGGGCCATCCGGCCGCTGTGCCTGTGAACCTGCGCGAAGCGCTTTGGAGTGCGGTAGCAGCAGCTACCGCTTTTCTTGCTCTTGCGCCGCCGCCGAATGGACCGAAGCCGGAAAGCGGTAGCTGCTGCTACCGCAGTCGAAAGCGGGCTTCGCCCGCAGACTCCTGTGGGGCGGCCAAGGCCGCGCTCATCTCCTGGACCAATTCCCGTCGTGCCAGCCAATGCTGTTGCTTGTACCTGGCAATCGACCGCGTGCTCAGGCGCTCGCCATACTGGGCCTGGATCATGTGCCGGACCTCGGCAGTGGCCGAGAGCTCGGCAAACATTGTGTGCACTTTCTCCATCAACCCCGGGTGCCGGACGTCCAGGACGCGGATTTTCGAAAAGCTTCTTCGGGCCATGGGATGCAACTCCTTAACTAACCGAGTCATCGGTTGCGGGTAGGTGGTAGGTCGTAGGTAGTAGGTGGGGGAAAACCCAAGGCACCACATGCCACCTGCCACTTTTCCCACCTACCACCTACTACCTACCACCTACCCGCCGCCCGATTACTTGGCTTCTCCGAGCGTGACGCAGCGCCGGTCGTACTCATCGACGCCGTTGGCGGTGATGCGGGTCCAGCGGACGACTTCCGGCAGGCCCACCTTCTTCTCAATGCCCAACTCCACCCAGCCACGGTCGCGCATGTAGCGCAGGTGAAATTCCACACCCGGCAGACTCACGGGGCGGAGGCAATCGTCCAGGTAAATGAGAATGCTTTTCGGCGTTACCGGCTGAAGTCCGCATTCGTTCAGGTAGCGCAGAATTTCCGTGCGATCGAACTCTTGCTCCGATTTGGTTCTCACCTTGGTCATGTTTACGCCTTCTTCCGTGATTTAGGATTCAGAGCTTTCTGTCCGTGGTCCGTCGTCCGTTGTCAGTTGCAAAAAGCGACCAACCGCGGGCAACGGACAACGGACAACTGGCAACGGACAGCATTCATTCCTCCATCGCATAACAGCTAAACGCTTCGATCTTGCGCGACATCAGGCGAAGCTCGCGGCCGATCTGCTCGCGCTCGCTGCCCATTTTCAGAATTTCTTCGCGAGTCGCCATCAAAAGACCTTTCAGTTCCATCACTTGGTCTGACACCGCGTTCTGAGTTTCCACGGCGTGCGCCATCCGCTCCATGGAGTCGGCGGTTTTCTCCAGGCTGGCCGGAACCCTCAGCACACCGCGGGTGGCGGCGGAGAAAAGCCGGTAAGCCCCCACCCCTGCCATGCAGGTGCCGAGAAAACCACCCGAGCCGAGCAGGAGAGCCTGGATTTCGATAGCGGAAACCATGATTAGTTCTCAGTTATCAGTTTTCAGTTCTCAGTCAGTACCAAGGTCCTCAACTCTCAGTTTTCGGTTGTCAGTTACTGATGACTGATAACTGATGACTGATTACTTACTGCCGGCACCACATGCCTCCAAAAGCCGTCGTAAAGAACGTGCTGGGCGGCGAATTGGAGAACCACCGAGACCACGAGGGTCACGAGCCCGCGCACCAGCGTGGCCGTGTCCGGCCAGCTCACCGTGAGGCTGTGCGGGGCGTGCACAAACTCAATCCCCATGGAGGTCAGTAGAGCCGTCACGCCGCTGGTCATCATGCAGATGCGCGGCTTGTTCTGATCAATCCAGGCGAACCCGGCGCTTTGACTGCGCTTGGCAAGCTGGATGAGCAGGGGCATGACGAAGGTTATTAAGGCTTGTACTTGTAAAGATTGGGCGTTCATGTCTGACTCCTTGAGAGTTAAAAGTCGAAAGTCGAAAGTTGAAAGGTTGCTTTGAACTTTTAACTTTTAACTTTCAACCTGACCGCTACGCGGTCACCAACTTCAAATCGTTCTCCAACGTCGCCAAATCAAACCCACTCGGCGATACGCCGGTGGCCTTGATCCAGTCTTTCGACACCAGCGCGTAGGCTTCACTGCAATACTTCTCGAACCACGCCCAGGTCATCTTCTTGAGCTGGCCCCAGGTAATACAGGTCAGCGTGTCCTGGTCGTAAGCCACCAGATAAACCGCGTGCCCGCCCCAGGAGCCGGGATCATCGGGAGATCCGGCGATCGGTTGATCGGTTGATCGGACGATTGGTTCATTGATGCGACAACGGACGAATGACGATGGCGGATTTTCGACGGGCGGCAAATCGTCAATCGGCAATCGGCCATCGGCAATTGCTGCGGGCTCAATGACCCGATGATCCGATGACCCGATGACCCGATCCTCAACGTCCCAGATCTCCTGGGTCTGCGCGCGCACGGGAAGCTCGATGCCAATGTACGCGCCGCCGAATAACCAGATGGCGTCCATCACATCCAGATTGGGGAGAACCGAAATGCGCTGGGTAGTTGGCGCCGCGGGTAGGCTGTCAGGGTTTTCCCCTGCCCCTTGTCCCTTGGTCCCTGTCCCGTTTCCCGCATTACGTGCCCCGAGATCGATGGCGACGTAGGCGTCCAGCGACTGGCCGGCAAAACCTTGCTGCCGCCAGGCATTCAGAACATCCAGCTCCACGCCACCTTGATCGGACGAGGGGTCGGCGGGGTTGTAACCGTCCCAGGCCTTGTAGTAATCAAGGATGATGGGGTCGGGGAAGCTGACCTCGGCGGCGGCATTGGCGGTCCAGACTTGCACGGCGTGTCCGGCCGCCGCAATCGTGCAGCAGCCCAATTGGTCGTTCAGCATCATTCCGAAATCACTGATGCCGTGCGAATAGTCAACCGCGGGGGGCGCGGGAGGCAGCTCCTCCATCACATAACGCGCCAACTTCAGAGTGCGCGCGTCGTGCCGCCGTGGGCGCTTGCCGAGACGCATTGTCGAGTGGTCGAGCATCATGATTCGTCCGTGGTCAGTTGTCCGTTGTCAGTAGTCCGTTGTCAGTAGTCCGTGGTCGGTTGCAACTGACAACGGTCAGCCTTTCACTGATTGGTCCGTAGTCCATCGTCCGCAGCCCTTGGTCCGGTGCAACGGGCAACTGACAACTGACAACGGACAGTCTTTCAATTACTTCAAAGCCTCAAACCTCTTGTCGCCTTTCACAATCTTGTTGAACTCGCGCTTGAAGTCCTTGGCCTTCCAGCCCTTCGGAATTCGGGATCCGGAATTCGGAATGCGGACTTCGACTTTCCCAAGTTTCGTTCCCGGAGGCACGAGGGCGGAAATCTCCGTCACCGCCTGCGAGAGTAGTTGCACGACCGCGGTCACCGTGTTCTGCGTGTTGGCATTCTTGATTTGCGCGGCGGATTCGAGTTGCGCCACGTTTGCGTTCACCGCCGCGAACGCCGATTGCACCGCCTGGAGATTCGTCGCCGTGGGGGACGCCTTGTAGGTGTCGAGCGTCTTCACCAGCGCGTTGAAACCATCTTCGATGAGCGTCACCACCGGCGCCAGGGGCGGGTCAATGACGTCAATCAGGCTGGCGGCGATGGGCGCGGCCACCTCCGCGTCAGATTCGGCCGTGTTCACCCACGCCGGGACCGTACAGGCCTCCAACCACAAAACACTCGCCAACAGAACACCTAGATACGCTCGCTTCATAGTTCGCTCCTTTTATGAATCGGTTCATCTGGCCATCGGGTCATCGGTTCATCTCCCAGCCACGTCGATCTCGGCCTGTTCTTCAATGACCCGATGACCCGATGAGCCAATGAACCAATCATTTCATCCCCTCCACGTCGCGGACCATCCACAGGACCGCCGTGGCCAAAACGTTCAGGACGAAAAGCACTGCCAACGACCAGGCCATGAGCATCGGAATTCACCTTGCCGCCGCGCGCAAAACAATCCACAGGCCCATCGCGGAAAAAGTTAGTAATAAGACAAGCTCTGATACCAGAAGCATAAACACCGACCGGAATTCGAGACATTGAACGCGTAAGGGTTTTCGCATGGCGTCTCCATCCTTAGTTCGGGTAGCCACGGTCAGTGCTTTTCTGACCGTGGGTTCTTGGTCGTGG
>Ga0326728_10008241_pt1 | contig 26026 bp, 21 predicted proteins | sample MB3enrmetagenome_FD_207602 | JGI IMG/M metagenome (GOLD analysis project Ga0326728, IMG submission 207602) | Lab enriched peat soil microbial communities from McLean, Ithaca, NY, United States - MB31MN | ecosystem: Environmental > Terrestrial > Soil > Wetlands > Peat | place: USA: New York... | reverse complement strand
CCACCGCCTCGCTCGCTCAGCTGCGTGTAGCCTTCAGCCTCAGGCAATTGGAGTTCCGCGCTGCCGCCACTTCTAACTGTGACAGTGCTACCCTGGAACGCGCCTTCAACATCCTGGCCCAACCTGAACTGAGGGCTTGTTACGACTCGCTGCTGAAGGATTCCTCGGCGCCGGCACTCTTTCCGTATGGGGGCTTAGGCTCGATTCTGGTCGCAGGAGACCGCTCGCGGGATGGTCAGACCTTCTTCGCAACCCAAATCCTGTCCTTCCAGCCCGAGCACCGGGACCGCCGCTTCCACGCGCCGTTGCGGAATTTTGACTTTTACGACGACCATGCCATCTACCACGATGCTCGGCGGAAACTCGAAGTGAAACTCGACCAGTCAGCGATGCCGATCCCTTGGGACGCAACCTGGAACCGATGGAGGCACCTGTCGGGGGTCAAAGTTGAGCTGCAGGGAACGTTCGTCAAGACGAGCAAGTACCGTCATCGGAATGGTCAGTGGACCCTGCTCAAGTGGGAGACTGCTTTGCCGAGCCGCATCCACGTGAAGCTTCCTACCAATATCGCCGAGCAAATTGAAACAGCCCGGAGGAGCTACAATCGGTTTGGCAAGTTTTCCGAAGCCCTGGACCAAATCCGCACCCGCATCGAGCGCGAGCCAATGGAAAGGGAACAACTGCGCTGCCTGTGCTGGGACCTTGGTATTCCAAGCGACTTCGATGTCGCTCAGATTAGCTGGCGGCCAGATTACGATCCGTTCTTCTATCAGCAGCTTTGCCGGCGGGCGCGACGGCTTTACCTTTTCCGCGAGGAGTATATATTTGACCTTCCTAGGGCGGTCGCCGTCGAGACACCGCAATTGGGTCACGCGACGTACCTGTTTTCCAAGCCCCACAACCTCGAGTCCTTCCTCGCTGCTTACATCGCCACCACGAAGGAAGCTATCCGAGGGAATCGTGCCAACGTGGCGGAACGGCTGGGATTCCTGGGACGCGTCGTTCACGGATCCAACCCACGCATCTGGCTTCGTACGTTAGCCGCCCGTCTGGGTGAAGCAGCCGATTCCGCTCAGGTCGCATCCGAGGGAGAATGAATATGCAAAACGAAACGAACACGAAGGTTGAAATCATTACCCTTCTCGAAACTCGGACGCAGGTGAGCCTCGAGAACATCCGTCAATTCATCCTGGACCTGGACGAACGGGATTACACCGAGTTCCTGTATCCTTCCGACCCCGATTTCGCCGAAGAACTTGAGGGGCGCGCTGCTGAAGCCAAGGGAATGCTTGAGACCCTGAGAGACATTGAAGGAACTCTTCGCGGCCTCGCCCAAGGCAAGATCAGGGTCCAATGACCCCGTATGCGCAGGGTACCGGTCGCGTCTGGGGGCCTGGGAGGTTGCCTACCCGGCGTGCGAGGGCGGTCATTGGATGCACCTGGAGTGGTCGCCATAACAAACAGGGGCTTGCAAGCCGATGGAGTTAGACACACGTCCGCTCACAGGCGGTGACATTGAGTTTCGCGACCGTACTAAAAATGTACTAAAAGGCGATCAAATTGAGGGAAAAGGGGTTAACTTGAGAGCGAGAGCAGATACCCCAAATGGGAGGAAAGCGAAGAAAAGACAAGAGATACTGAAACGAGGGGAAAAGGCGGGGCTGCCTACGAAGCAAGGGGTCGGGTGTTCGAATCACCCCGGGCGTACCAACTTAACCCCCACTGCCTCATTGGATTAGCTCACTTCCTTTGGTTATCAGTTTTTGTTTCGAGGGAACATTAGGGAACAACAAGCTTGCCAAGTCCTCGACGGCTTGGCGTTTCACGTCTTCGAACGGATGCGTGTAGATCATGGTCGTCTCGGGGCTCACGTGCCCGAGCAAGGATTGCAGGACGGGCACGGCGACGCCCGCATTCCCGTTCAACGTGCTGAAGGTGTGACGGAGCGAATGCCAGCCGAAACAGGGAATGCCCAAGAGCCCACAGGCGGGCCGCAGGTGCCGTCGCATGAGGTTGCGGTCACGGAGCGGCGTTCCTACGGTGCTCGGGAATAGCCATTCAGAACGAGCTGGCCTGACACTGAGCCAGTGTTCGAGGATGGGAATGAGAGGTGAAGCCAGCGGCACTTGGCGTTCGCTGCCGGGAGTTTTCGGAATCCCCACCCGCCCACGATACACGTCGCGCCGGACGCAGATGAGAGCTTGAGTGGTATCTACGTCCTCAACTTTGAGGGCAAGGATCTCCCCGATACGCAGGCCGGTCAAAGCCCCCACCAGAAAGATCGTGCGCACCGGCTCTGCCAGAGTCGCTGCAAGCTTGCTGATATCTTCCGGCGAGAGCACCCGAGCCGTGCGCGTGCGTTCCATGGGTGGCAGGCCGATGTTCTGGGCGGGATTGAAGTCCATCCACTCCCAGGTCATCGCAGTGCTGAATAGCTTGCTCAAGAGGTTCCGAAAATGTGCGAGCGTTTGCGGAGCGTACTTTTCGCGCTGCTCTTGCCCAATGAACTGCTGAATGTGCAACCGCGAGAAGTCGCAGAGCATGTGATTCCCGAGCGTGGGCAAGATGTGCTTGGTCACCAATAGCCTGTACAGGTTTTGGGTTGAAAACTTCAAAGTGGGCAAGATTTCGGGTTCAAAATATGTGCTCAGTACTGTCTCATTATAAGTTGAACAGATCCAGTTGGATGCAAGGATCTGATTCTAGAATTTGCTCGTCGTATCGCGAAAAAGCCTCGGAAATGGGCGTTTTTTCGAAAATCGTGATACTCAGAATTTGCAGGATTTCGTGTAGGCTCCGGTCTAGGCCGAGTTGTTTTTTCAAGATGGCCACCAGGACATAGACCGTGATCGCCACCCATACTTGGGTCTTCACGGCGTTCTGCGAAGTACCGTAGAAGGCCTGGATACGCAGATGTTGTTTGATCCAGCGGAAGAACAATTCGACCTGCCAGCGGGCCCGGTAGAGTTGCGCCAGGGTCAGGGCGTGGAGTTGAAAGTTGTTGCTGAGAAAGATCAGGCGCAAGTCTTTCTGGGCGTCGAAGTAGTGAATGCGCCGCAGGGGCGCGGGATAGCGACGCGAGCTCTTGGGTCCGGTCAGGCGAATGGTTTGATCGGAACGCAAGCCCGTGGAATGATCGACCCAGCGCTGTGCGCAACGCCGGTAGCGCGTATTGCGCTCGGCGCGGGTGACGAAGAAAGCCAGGGCCTGGGTGACCAGATAGAGACACCGGTAGTCGACATCGCCGCGATCGAGGAGATAGAAGGCCCCCGCCTCCAGCCCCAGTTGATCGAGAAGTCTCACATCGTTCACCCGTCCGCTGGTCACATAAACAGCGGTCGGGATGTTGCCGCGCAGGTCCAGCAAGGTGTGAAGTTTCACCGCACTCTTGTGCCGCCGAAACTGCGCCCAGGGGAAAAGCGACAAGCACAGATCGACAGTGGTGGAATCGAAGGCGTAGACTGTCTGCTGCAATTCCACCCCAAACGGTTCGTGCTGATAGAGGGTGCGGGCCTGCGCGATGAGCAGACGGGCAAAGTCGGCGTAGATACGCCAGTCGCGCTGCTGGTTGGCGTTGGCCAGCGTGTTGCGCGAGATGGCGCTGCGAAAGCCCATGTGATAAAGCTGCGACTGATGCGCGCGCAAGCAGGTTTCGATGTCGCGCAGACTCTCGCGATAGGTGAGCTGGGCAAAAGCCAGAGACAGGAATTGATCGAGGCAGGAAAAACTCTGCACCTTGTAGTCGCCCTGGTAACGATCCACGCAACGGCGAAACTCGGTGAGCGGAAGCCAATCCATGAGTTGAGCAAAAATCGTTCGGCCACTGTTCATCTACCCTCCGACGGCAGCTTTCTAAATGGCCGAATAGTACATCCAAATTCAAATCGATTTTGCTCATTTTCACGCGTAACTCACAGCCGTACTTGCACTTACACGGATTTGCGAATTCAACATTGGGACAGTACTGATATGTGCTCCAGAAATCGCGCAGTGTCACATGGGATTGCGGCTGGCGCGAACCGTCGTTGATCTTGAGAAGGCAGGCGTCCGCCGCCCGCTGCGCTTCTCCTTTCGTTGTCAGAACGCCCAACACCACGGAGCGGTGAATGCGCCCCACGGCGCCGTCCGGGTTGAGAATGTCTCTTCATCGCCACGTGCAATTCGATCGCAGGCCTTCCCCCGGAACTGCCGAGAGGCTTCACTCCGGGCAAGTTCTTCTTGGATCTGCCGACAGTGGAGGAGCGCGAAGTCATTTGGCAGACCTGTTTCAAGAAGTACGGGGTGAGAAGTGGTCTTCCCGACGATGAGGGTTGGAGAGGCGCAGAAATCAAAGAGTGTTGCCGGAAGGCACATTGTGTGAGCACGACCCCACCCAGGCCGCCAGATTTATCGTCCCGGTGTCACGATCCGCAGCGGAGCTAACCAAGGCGTTGCGGCAAATGGCATCCGGGAAGTTTATCAGCGCATCGGCTCCAGAGGTTTGCCAGTACCAGGAAAACCAGCTTGTAACAAGGGGACACGTCATGCGGGAGTTGCACGGGCCACTCATCATCTAACCACCCTCGAGATCCCAAGCCTGAATAATCCTGGCAGAGTGCTCCGTAATCTCAGGCGGATTTCCCGAGTTCAGGGAAGACATGCGGCCCCTGCGGCAGCCAGGGTGCCGTATCCGGCCGGCTATTTGGTTGCGGGGACGGGTTGAACGATAACGGCGCGTGCAGGCTGTAGAGCATAGTTGTGGATCGACCCACCCGTGCCCACTCCAATGTGAGCAATGGAAACCCAGCGTTCCAGTGTGTGGTGGTGGGTGCGATGGAAAAGGTAGGACACGCCGATGGAAGCAGCCGTCCCCGCCAACTCGATGCCTACAAAGAGTGGGCGGTTATCCACGGCCCAGTTGGAAAGCAGCCATTCGTTTCTTCCCCGGTCACGTACGCGGCGGGTGGACGCGTAGTCAAGCATACGCGCGCCACAAACCCCTGCAAATAGACCGATGTTTTCCTTATCCCAAAACTTGTGCGTCTGTGCCTCAGTTTTGGTTTTGCCGGACGGATTGAACCTGGCAGGGGTGAGTTCTGTAGAGGAGGTAGGAACGCTATCCTGCGCGAATAGTTCCACGGCGCTAATCAAAAGCACGGTCGCTACGAGTAATCTGAGGATTCTCAACAAGCGGAGCATGTTAATAGAAACTCCTCTGGGCGCTCGTTGTTCGCGCAAACACAGAGGAGATCGCCTCCGGGATTTCTCCCGCCGACCGGCACGCACTACCCTTTCCTCCCGTCGCGTCAGCCAGGGTGTCCAGGCCATTCTGATAAGCAACGTTGTGTTGGTCCCGCCGGTAACTGAGGCTAACCACAAACAAGGGCGCCTCGAGCGAACTGCTATCCTACATCAGTTTGGCAATCTTGTCGTTGATCAGCGCCTCGGGGGAAGCGTCGGCTGGGATCGTGGGGATCACTCTCGTTTCGAAAGGGGACCGAGAACTCATTGCTCCTGTAACATGCATGCATGCATGGATATTGCAACTTTCTCCTCTTTGCGGGATAATTACGTGAATGGTGAAGGCAAATCGGACATCGAGGCGGCGCCAAAAGGAACGTACCGAACTGACCTGCCAGAGGCTTCTGGAAGCCGCAGAAATGGTCTTTATTCGTGATGGCTTTCGAGCTGCCAGGCTCGAGGACATCGCCCGAGCCGCCGGATATACTCGTGGGGCCTTTTATGCGAATTTCCACAGCAAGGAAGAACTCTTTATCACGGTCGCCGAGCGCCAACTGAAGGGTTTGAGCGACACGTTGCGCGCGGCCGTGCATTCTGCGTCTGGAGTCGAAGAGAAGTTGAAGGCCGTGCGGCGCGTTGTTCAGGAGAGTTCTGCCGCACGACGGTGGGCCCTGCTCTTGCTCGAATTCGACCTGTTTGTTCTGCGTCAACCCAACTTGAAAAGACGAGTTCTTCCCATGCAGTTGAGGCTGCTCAGCGGGATCAAGGCCGTCTTCAGAGATCTTTACGCCGCGGCAAAACGGAAGCCACCTCTCCCCCTTGCGGTGATTGCCATAGGTTTTGGCGCAATGTTTCAAGGTCTGACTTTGCAGAGGGTACTTAATGGAAAGCAGGTTTGCTCGGGGGAAATTGCGGCTGTCCTAAATCGGTATATAGAAGCGATGTTATCGGTAGGAGAGGCATAGAGCTACACAATTGGCGGCACTAGCTTGGTGGTCGAAGCAGGCCGAATGCTAACGGCATTTCTATCGCGCGTGAAAGCCAGGGGGGGATCGTTTGCAATCCAAGGACCGGGAGAAGGATGGAATTCAACAGACGCGTTACGAGGTTCTGCAACAGGTTTCTGGCGTCATCGCCTCGCAGGCGGATTTAAATGGGGTACTGGAGAACCTCGCCCGGTTTCTTCCCTCGGTGGTTAGCTTCGAGTTCCTTGGGGTGTCGCTTCACGATCCCGAGCGCCAAGTCTCTCGCCTCTATGCTCTTGGAGGCACTTTGGCTGGCGGCGCAGAAATTGGGACCGAGATTCCTATGTCAGAGTCCTCGGCAACCACGATATTGATGGAGGAGCCGAAGCCCATCATTCTGAATGATATCGAGAAGGAGACAAGGTTTCCCGATATCGTCGAACGGTCGCGGTCCTACGGGGTTCGGTCGATGTGCATCCTCCCTCTGTTATCGCCGCGACGCCGACTCGGCGTACTGATTTTCGGGACCACTCGTCAGAAGGACTATAACGAAGAGGACTTGAAGCTGATGTCGACGGTCAGCTCCCATGTGGCGGTGGCGGTGGAAAACGCCCTGAATTTCGAGGAGGCCCGGGCCTACCAACAGCTCCTGGCACGTGAACGCGATCGCCTGAAGCTGCTTCTCGAAGTAAACAACAACGTCATCTCTCAGTTAGATTTAAGTGACCTTTTCCTGGCGGTCTCCTCCGCGCTGCGGGATTGCTTTCATCATGACTACACCGGCTTATGGTTGTTTGAAGAGGGCGCTAGCCAGCTACGTTGCGTGGGCATGGACTTTCCTAGCAATCGTGGGTTCATCGAGAAAGTACAGTCAGTGGACCTGACGCCTGCTGAAGTTGAGCATCTCCGATCTCGTATGCCTCACGTCATGAACCGCGAGGATATCTCGAAGCTTCCCCCCAAGTTTGCTTCCCCGATTTTGGCGGACAACATCCATTCTGTGGTTTCCATCCCTTTGGTCTCACGGTCTAGACCGCTCGGCATGTTGACGCTCGGAAGCGCGGAGGAGTCTACGCTCAGGCAGGAGGAGTTTGGTTTACTTCTTCAGGTTGGCAACCAGTTGGCCTTGGCGATCGAAAACGCTTTGGCCTATGAGAAGGTGACGGAGGCTCGCAACCAACTCAACACCGCAAAGACCTATCTGGAAGACGAGATCCGCTACGATCACAACCTTGAAGACATCATCGGCAAGAGCCGTGCCTTATGCGAGACCCTGAGCAAGGCGGAAGTCGTCGCCAAAACCGACGCGACCGTGCTGCTCACGGGTGAAACAGGAACCGGAAAAGAGCTCATCGCGAGGTTGATTCACGGCCAGAGTTCGCGGCGAAACCGCACGTTTGTGAAATCTAATTGTGCGGCGGTCCCCTCCGGCCTCATGGAGAGCGAGCTCTTCGGGCACGAACGGGGAGCCTTTACTGGCGCTGTGGCGACCAAGCCTGGGCGTTTCGAGTTGGCCAATCACGGGAGCCTCTTTCTCGACGAGATTGGCGATATCACGCTGGACCTTCAGCCCAAGCTTCTCCGCGTCTTGCAGGAAAAAGAATTCGAGCGGCTGGGAAGCAATCGGACATTGAAGATCGATGTGCGCCTGATCGCTGCTACCAACCGTGATCTCTCCCAAATGGTTGCGAATCGAGAGTTCCGTGAAGACCTGTATTACCGACTTGCGGTGTTCCCGATCCATTTGCCTCCTCTCCGCGAAAGACGGGAAGACATCCCCCTCCTCGTTGAGTACTTCGTGAGCCGATACGCGCAACGGATGAAGAAAAAAATCAAAGATATTCCGGCGCGGGCGGTGGAAGCACTGACCGCGTGGACCTGGCCCGGCAATATCCGGGAGTTGCAGAATTTCATCGAGCGGGCGGTGATTCTGACTCGGGGAGCGTGCCTGGAGGTACCGCTCGAGGAACTGGCATCCCAGCGGCGAAGGGAACGAAGTTCGCCGCGAACCAGCAGGACCCTCAATCTCCGGGAGGTCGAGCGCGAGGCGATCCTGGAAGCTTTGAGGAAAACGGACGGGCGGATTGGGGGCCCGAGAGGCGCGGCGGCACTGTTAGGCCTCAGGCGCACAACACTCCAATCTAGAATGCGTATCTTGAATATCAGGATGTCTCATCAGGCTGCCGAAACATCTTAACCTTTGCCATCCACCGGGCAACCGCCACTATTCGGGCACTTGCGACGTCTGTCGGCATAATGTGAATGCCCGTATCTATTGAATTCACAAGGGATTACACGCCAACGACACCTGGCAAGAAAGCTGCACTTATCGTGGTCGTGTTGCGAACCACGGTCCTCTACCTCCGAGATCAAACCAAGGTTGTCCTAAGGGGGCAGCTCGTCGGGCAATGGGCAGAGAGCCTCCCGAAGGCCATCGACCAGTGTTGCTCGCCGACGGACCCGGTCGAGATTGATCTGGACGGTATCACTTGCGTGGACCACGCCGGCGAGCAGGCTCTTCTCGCCCTCTGGCAAGCTCATCGGCGCTTCGTCTGCACCTCCCTTTTCGCACGCGCACTCTGCGAGGGCTTGGGGATTCCGGTCGAGGGGGGCGACCGATGAGCGTCCTTCCCCAAGTTGCGGAAGGCAAGCAGCAGGCAGTAGCCGTGCGGCTAGCGAGTCTTAGCGAAGGTCCCTGGCTCATCAGCGCCGCCGTGATGCTCGCGGCATTCATGGAGGTCCTCGACACTACGGTCGTCAACGTTTCCTTGACGCACATTGCCGGCAGCCTCTCGGCTACGCCCAACGAAGCCACTTGGGCGCTCACCTCGTATCTAGTTGCGAACGGTATTGTCATTCCGATTTCCGGATGGCTGGCCAGCCGATTTGGGCGGAAGAATGTGCTCCTGGTTTCCACCACCGGTTTCACGGTGGCCTCTTTACTCTGTGGAATCGCGCCCAGCATGGGTTTGTTAGTGATCTTTCGCGTTATTCAGGGCGCCTGTGGCGGTTCACTGCAACCCCTGTCGCAGGCCGTGATGCTGGAAACGTTTCCTAAAGAGCAGCACGGCAAGGCCATGGCGATCTTCGGGATGGTCGTCATTGTGGCGCCGGTGATGGGGCCGGTGCTGGGTGGCTGGCTGACGGACAACTTCACCTGGCGCTGGGTCTTCTACATCAACCTGCCGACGGGTTTGCTCTGCGTTTTCCTGCTCAAGATGTTTCTGCACGATCCGCCCTACCTCCGGCGCTCCTCCGCGAAAGTCGATTCCTGGGGACTAGCCACCCTGGTCATCTGGGTGGCGGCGCTCCAGATCATGCTGGATAAGGGGCAGGAAGAAGATTGGTTTGGTTCCCGATTCATCGTCGTGCTGGCGGTTGCCTTTACCGTCGGTGTAGTGGCGTGGGTGACCGGCGAGCTGCGAACCAAGGACGCTGTGGCAGATCTGCGCGCCTTCGGGCAGAGGACTTTTGCCGCCGGCACCCTAGGGATGGCCATCATCGGTTTTGTGATGTACGGCAGCCAAGTCACCATTTCGATTTGGCTGCAAACGCTGCTGGGTTATCCCTCGATGCAAGCCGGCGTGGCCATGGTGGCCATCGGGCTGGGGTGCGTCATCTCGATGCCGGCGGCTTCGGTTCTCATGACCCGGCTTGACCCGCGCAAGGTTTTCGCCTGGGGAGTGGTGGGATTCGTTTTTTCGTTCTATCGGCTCATGGGACTCAATCTCCAGATCGGCTTCTGGGACATCTTCTGGCCGCAATCCCTGCAAGGCATAGCGATGGGGTTGATAGCAGTACCGCTCATGGTGATCACGATGGCATACATCCCCAAGGAGAAAATGGGAAACGCTACGGGCCTGTTCAACATGATGCGAAATATTGGCGGCGGGGTGGGTATTTCGCTAGTGAGCACGATGTTGACCCGCATGGGGCAGAAGCACACCAACTTGTTGGTTGCCAACGTGACGCCGACCTCCACTCTGGTGCAGTCCCTTTTCGGCGGGCTCAAGGGCCTATTTGCAAGCTCCGGCCCTGGACTGGCCGATCAGCAGGCTTACGCCACCCTCTTCGGGCTCGTACAGCGTGAAGCCACCATGGTAGCCATGGTGCGGGTCTTTCAATATCTGGGAGTACTGGCTCTTGTCATGATTCCCCTCATCGCCCTGACCAAGCGGCCGCCAAAAGGAGAGTCAGGAATGATCGCCACGCATTAGGCATCACCTAGTTCCCAGCGCTACTTGGGGGTTGAAAAGGAGAAGCACTTGCAAACGCAAGGGGTGGACATTCGCAAGATCGAGACGGAATCACAAGCTGCGCAACCTGACATCCTGATTCTGACGGTCTCACACGGCGCATCACACACGCGGACTGCCAAAGCTCTACAGAATGCCTTCGCCGCAATTGCTCCATCTGCGCAGACGGAAGTGTTAGATGCGTTGCGCCTGTGCGCACGCTGGTTTCGCGCCTACTACAGTTCTTACCTGGTTTTGCTAGAGCGCTGGCCAAGATTCTGGGGCTGGATCGAGGGCATCCAGCACCGCTCACAGGCCACCGGACCACGCTGGCTCTATCGTTGCGGCGCGCAACCTCTGTTTCGTCACCTCCGGGAGGAAAGGCCGGATATCGTCATTGCGACGGAAGTTGGGATGTGCGAGCTGGCCGCTCTGGTGAAACGTCATTACGAAATGGATTTTCTTCTGGTGGCTTCCTGCGGCATGGATGTAGATCGCGCCTGGGTCCAGCCTGAAGTGGACGTATTCATTGTCCCACCCGGTGACGCCGTCTGCCAGATCTCGGCAGCCGGCGCGCCGAATTCGAAAATCCGTGTTACCGGCGTCCCTATCGATCCTGCCTTTACTAACCTTCCAGACCGTCGAACGGCGCGCAACAAGCTTGGACTTCAGAACGATCTGCCAATGCTACTGATTCTCTTCGGCGGGGCAGGTCTTGGAAGCCCCGCCGAGATTTTTCCGCAACTCCGCAAAATCCAAAGTCCTGTTCAAGCGGTATTTATCGCGGGCGGAAACGAGCGTTTGGTAAGAGAGTTGGAGCAACGTTGCCAAGGCCAGCCCAATTTCCGCGTGCAGGGCTGGGTGAGCAATATCCATGAATGGATGGCGGCAGCAGATTTGCTGTTAAGTAAGCCCGGAGCTTCCACCGTAAATGAGGCCCTCACCGCAGGGCTGCCGCTGGTGGCCTTTGACCCTCTTCCCGGCAACGAGCGCCGACTCTGCGATTGTATCGAAAGATGGCAGGTGGGGCGCTGGGCGCGCCACACCGGGGACATCGCAACGATCATAAATCATCTTCTCTCGAGTTCCCAGGAACTCCTCCGGCTTCGCAAGAACGCACAGGCTATGGCCCTGCCGCACGCCGCCTATGACGCTGCGGAAGCCGTTCTCGAATGCTGCAATCTCAGTCCCGCAAAAAACGCGGGGCGCAGCCCAGAGCGGCAGATTCAGATTTCGAGCAGGAGGAATTTATGACGGAAAGCGGCACGGAAACCCAAACCGAGGCAGCGACCGGCCAGCTTCATCCGAATTCCAGACTTCAGGAACGATGGACGGAGCCTGTCCCACACCTCTCGACTCCACTTCGTCTATTCCCTGGGCAGGCAAGACTCCCCCATGCGGTCTTTCCCTTGCACCCGGAGCTTCTGAGCAGCGCGAGTGTCGAGAGCGTGATTCAGCAAGCGCACATCCCCCCCACCCGCCGGCATTGGACAACGCCATTGATTTATCGCGCCATGCGCGGTTGGTTGTTCCCTTACCTCAAATCGCGCCTGCTTGCCGGAGAATTCCACCCCATCATTTGTTACCTCTTCACGGAGTATAAGTGCAATCTCGACTGCCACTACTGCTGGGCTTTTGACAATCGCGTGAAGGGAATGACGGAAGAGGTGGCAAAACAGTCGATCGATTGGCTTCATTCAACAACCTGCCGCGTTCTCGCACTTATGGGAGGCGAGCCGCTGCTGCGCCCGCATTTCGTCCACAAGGTGATCTACTACGCCGCCAAGAGAGGCTTTTGGGTGTACCTGCCCACCAATGGCCGGCTGATGCGGCCGGAGGTCATTGACCGAGTCTTGGACGCTGGTGTTGCGACCATCAATCTTGCCGTAGACGCCGTTGATGAGAAGCCGGGCTTGCCGAAGGCGCTCAATCCGATTCGCAGCAATTTCGAATATCTCGTGCGCAGGCAGTACGCTTACGGCGCCACGGTCTTCTTCAACATCAATATCTGTCGCAACAACTTAGAAGACGTGAAGGCGCTCACTGAAATCGCGCACGCCAACGGGATCGCCACGGACTACCACATCAATGAGGAACCGATGATTGAGCAAGACCACTTCAGCCACATGGAGGGAAACCCCACGTTTGTACGGCAGGAGGACCGGCCACAGATTGACGAGTTGCTGGACTGGCTTATTGAGAAGAATCGGAGCGGATACAAGATGGTGAACTCGACTTCCCGTCTCGCGGACATGAAAAGGTTCATGCGAGGGGAGCTGCAAAAATGGGACTGCCGCGCCGGGCAGAACTCACTGATCATTCGCGTTGATGGAAGCCTTGCGCCGTGTTTCCCATTGTATGCCTCGACCTATAACTGGGGATCGGTGGAAAACCCGAAGTTCGACAGGCGGAAACTCCGAACCCTGAAGAAGGCTTGCCAAGCCCGCTGCTTCTCCACCCTCAACCACAATCTTGCCTTCTGCTACAACGACCGGCGGGTGACTAAGTGGGTTGGCAGGCAGGCGTTGAGAGGCTTTCAAGGACTGACCGGCAGCTTTGATTGATGCAGGTGGATTGAGTGATGTCGGACACGATCGCACGGGTCTTTATCCTCTCGGTCCTGACCGGCTATTCCGTGCTTGCCGTCGCACTCGTTGTGTGGCTCATCAGACACCTAGGCGCGGGACCTTCCTCTCGGTGAACGTGAGCGGATTCTCAAACCGGGTACGGTATGCGGATATCAATTCGCTCGTACGGCAACCTGCTTCATCGGATGATGGACACCGCGGGATGTCCCTCAGGGTCAACGATAGCTACCAATCCGGCTCGGCTGGCATGCTGAATACGATCTTCCGCTACACGCGGTTTGACAGCAATGCCCACGGCCAAGGGTCAGACGACATGACTTCGGACACTTCGCGGGTTTCGAACATCGTGTCAATGGTCTGGTCATCGACTTGGTGGAGTAGCAGATAGGGGACATGGCTATGAGAACAAGACTGAGGTCGTCAACAGGGATGAAATCCGTAAGGTCGAGACGTTCGTTGCGTACGGGGAGAGGAATTAGAAGATGACGACCCAGCGTAAGGATTACATGCACGAGCCCCTGCTGCGTACCTTCGGTCGTCTCGGCAGAGAGCCCAGTTCGGCCCTCACGATCCTGAGTTGGAATATCAAACAAGGAGGAGCCAAGTTAGATGCAATCGTGGAGGCCCTGCGAGGGCCCCTGAAAGCCGACCTATACGCGCTCCAGGAAGTTGACAGGTGGACCCGGCGTTCAGGTTACCGGGACCTTCCCGAGAAGATCGCATGGCAACTCGGCGTGGACTACATCTTTGGCACGGAGTTCGAGGAACTCGCCCAAGATGGCGCATTCGAGCTGCCGCTACACGGGCAGGTGATTCTTAGCCGGATTCCTATTCTTCACACACGTATCTTGCGATTTCGTCATCAGCCTCACAATTGGGGAGGTTGGTGGAAACCGCGCCTTCCATTCTTCCAGCCGCGCCGAGGCGGTCGGATGGCACTCGCGGCGGAGCTCAAATGGGGCGAGACGAAGCTTGTCCTCTATAACGGCTGCCTTGAAGGCCAGGCCTCCGATCAGGACCGTGCGCTCCAGGTGAGTGAGATCCTTGACGATCTTTGGTCGCGGTACCCTCCGAACACCCCGGTCATTATCGCTGGAGATTTCAATGCGAAAGAGAGACGCGGCTCGGATGTGGTCCGTTTGCTTCAGGCGGCCGGGTTTAGTGACGTGCTCAGTACTGCGCCGGGGTGGCTTTCCACCTCGCCCAAGTCCGAGCAGAGACTGGATTGGATATTCGCACGGAGCCTACAGTCACATGATGCGCGGATTCACCCTTTGCAGATCTCAGGCCATTTTCCAGTCACGTCAACAGTCTCGATGGTCCGTAATGGAGAAGCGTAAATGAACGTGTTCAATGGTGAGAGCAAAGCGACAGTGGGTTGTAGTACAGAGTCAAATCAAGAAGTCAAAGAGAGACATCACTCCGGAGATCCAAGCTTAGACACGCCGCTCCCTTCCCATGCCTCGTCACCCCGCAGGGCCGCGCCAATACCGACGTCCAACCACGTATTGGAGGACATTCTCGCCAGGCGCACAGTGCGGCGGGTTCTCGGATGGTTGGCGGCTTTGAATAGGGGAGGTGCTTCCCGCCTTGAACGGATTTTCGAAACTTACGACCGCTCGAACCTACCGCTCCTGGATCGCTGCAAATTCGTTCTTCCCCACCTTGCTATCAGTCTCTGGTTGAAACGGGCCCGGCTGGACAAGGAAACATTAAAAGCCAAGCTGTTTCACCACCACCCGACCGTGCGCGCCCTGGCCTTAACTGCCCGCAGTATCGCGCGCTACGGCTTGACCGCTCCGCAGAGGTTTGTGGCGCCGCTTCTCGTGGTGTGGAACATTACGCGGGCTTGCAACCTCGAGTGTCAACACTGTTACGAAAACGCCACCCGCAAGCCGCAGGGAGACGAGCTGACGTTGGGAGAGAGAATCGGAGTCATTGACGAGCTGGCCGCGAACGGCGTGCCGTTCCTGGCCATCGCTGGCGGTGAGCCTCTGGTCTGCAAGGATGTGTGGCCGGTCATGGAATATGCCCACAAACGCGGCATTCACCTGACCGTAGCCACCAACGGAACCATGATTACCCCCGAGGTCGCAGCTCGGCTGATCGCGTCGGGCGTGAAGTACGTTGAAGTCAGTATTGATAGTATCCATCCGGAGGAACACGACCCTTTCCGGGGAAGGCAAGGCTCCTGGGCGAAGTCAATCCAAGGCATTCGGAATCTGGTCGAGGCAGGAATGCGAACCGGGTTGGCGATGTGCTTCACGCGCGCGACCTATCGCGGCGTTGATGAGGCGGTCCATTTCGCCATTGAGCCGTGTTGCAAGACCTTCTCCCATTTCAACTTCATCCCAACCGGGCGCGGCAAGGGAGTTGCCGACGTAGACCTGACACCACAACAGCTAGAATGGCTGATCCAGAGGCTTGCCTGGCACCTGCAAGAGGGAAAGATCAACGTAATTTCTACCGCCCCGCAATTTGGGAGAGCTTGCATTATCTACGGATCGCCGGAGGGTACATTCGCTATCGGGCATGCGGGCAGGGGCACCGGGAAGCGAACCCAGGTACTGGCTCGCTACATCGGGGGCTGTGGGGCCGGCCGGTGTTATTGTGCGATCCAGCCCAATGGCGATGTCACACCCTGCGTGTATATATCCTCATTGGTGCTCGGCAATCTGCGAATCGAGAGACTTAGCAAGATCTGGGATTGCGAGCTGTTTCGAGTGCTCTCTGATCGCACCGACCGGGGCGGCCATTGCCGTAGCTGCAATTTCCGGGCGTACTGTGGAGGCTGCCGCGCTAGGGCGCTGGCTTACACAGATGATATTAAGGCGGGAGATCCAGGCTGCTGCTACAACCAATCTGATCCAGAAACGATTGAGCACGATTCGGAACTGTGCGGACGACAGTCAGTTGAGCAATTGCCCGTCCATCAATACCTGGCGCCGGATTCCCCTCCGAGCCGGGCGAATATTCTCCAGAAAGCGATCGCCGTGGGGGAAACAGAGGTACCGAGGTCGTAGGGTGGGAGAAGCCGTGGTGTCGCTACGTAGGGTCATGATGGAAAGCGAGATACTCCGCGGCCTTATCCTTGCCCATATACCTCTCCAAGATCTTCGGGTCGGTTTGTGCGAGGTCCACAAGGATCAGTGCGTCGAGCACATTGGTGAATTTCGGGTCCATGTTAAAGTCCAGGACTTTCCCTCCCAGCTTTAAATAGTGTTTGAGGAGGATGGGAATCCCGGTGCAGTTCGGTTCAATGTCGGAGATTATTGCCGAGAGTTCGTCGAGGTTGTTTCCGATCAGTTCAAGGGTCTTGCGCGCAAGATCTCGCTCTCTCGAGGGGCGAAACGGAGTTCGGGGCTTTACGGTGGTGGACAGGCTGCTCGAACAGTAATGAGATCGCAGGAACGACACCATGAGTTGCTGGGAAAGGGATTGATAGCGATTGCTGATGCTGACGGCGCCAAACAGGACTCGGTACCTGGGGTGTCTCAAAACAAAGTCGCCTATGCCTTTCCACAACATGGGAAGGGCTCCCAGGCTATTTTGGTATTCGGGGCGGACGAAGGATCTTCCCATCTCGAGCGCACAGGCGATTCGTTCCTCGAAGCTTGCAGTGAGATTAAAAAGCGTACTGGTGTAAAGCCCTTTCACGCCGCGGGCGGGCAGAATCTCATCGGTTGGACCGAGCCGATAAGCCCCCACCAATTCGTCATGGCCAGCATTCCATAAAAACAGATGGATATAATCGGCGTCAAATTCGTCCAAGTCGCACGATTTCGCCGAGCCTTCACCCACGGCGCGGAATGAGATTTCCCTTAATCTTCCAATCTCCCTCAAGGTGTGCGGGATTTGCCTCGCGCGCGCGAAGTATGCCGCCAGATTTCCGGCGGCCACCAGGCGCTGAGTGGGCGGCAAGTTTTCGATCTCCTTCCGGACCTGTTGACGGGGAACTTCCGGTGCAATCGGCTGTTGCATCAGCTTGCGCGTTCTCCGCGGCCACAGGTGCTCTAGAGGTTCACGCGGCAGCGCATCGCTGCATGCGAGGGCGTACGTCCGGTGTCGGAGATACGCCATCAAATCGCGATTGGCTTTGAAGCCGGACAGACGGTTAGAGGGTATGGGACTGCCTATGCGCAGCGCAATCGTCTTGTCGCGCTTGTTTAGGAACTCATTCGGAAGCAGAGCGGTGCGCAGGCGCGGGTGGACCAGGCCGAGTACCTGGAAGGCAAGGCCGTTGGCCCCGCAGAAGCAAACCGGCAGGGCGCGGGCGCCGGTAGCGCGGATGATGCGGGCAATCGACTCGTTCCACTCGGGATCGGTCACCCGCCGGGACGGGAGGTCAATATGCGAGACTTCTCCGGCAGGAAAGACCGCCAACATCCCGCCACGCTTCAACCAAGCCAGGGTTTCTCTCAATGCCGGGACGTTGGCAAACGTTGACGTTTGGTGCGCAAAGGGGTCCACCAGGATGAAAAGGTCCCTCAGTTCAGTGATACCTCCCAAGAGAAAGTTTGCCATCACCTTCACGTCAGGCCGCACGGAACGAAGGACGGCGGTTAAGATGATTCCTTCGATGGCCCCGAAGGGATGATTGGAGGTGACAACCACCGGACCGTCACGCGGGATGCGAGCCAGGTCGCCAGGCGCGACCTCATAATGAACCCGAAGCGCCTCCAGAATCTTCTCGGGGAAGTCCCGACTGTCATGCAGGAGGAGAGTCTGGCGATAGAGAGCATTCAGTTGGTCGAAATGCAGGACGCGCTCTAGTGCGCCACTGACCACAGGCAAAAACTTCTGCTGCGCGGCGGATTCCCATCTGAAGTTGAGCTTCAGGACGGGTTCGTGGTGGTTGGACTCGGTTTGCATTTCAGAATTCCCCCCTGGAAGCGCTTCGCCGAAGTCACCCCCAATTTAACGTTTGCGAACGACGGCACGGCTGCTTCAAGCAATCTTTTAAAGGAGACAAGTGAAGGCTATATGAAGGAAGCGAGAAATGTAGGTGAATGTGTTCGTCGGTAGTGTCCTGGTTTCGGGGTAGCACTGGCCTTTAGGCCAGCATCTGCCGACCTGAAGGTCGGCGCTACATCCAAGATTAGGACACTGCGTGTTCGTTCGCTATTTGCTATTCACAACGGAGCGCCACCGTCGGCTCCACCTTGGTGGCGCGCTGCGCCGGGAGATAACATGCCGCGAGAGCCACTAGGCAGAGCCCAAGCGTGACGCCCACGTAAGTAAGAAAGTCCGTAGCTGTGACTCCGAAGAGCCAGGTGTGCAGGAGGCGCGTCACCGCCAACGACACTGCAAGTCCAACGCCTGCGCCGATCAGAGTCAACTGGAGGCCCTGGCCGACTACTAGGCGAAAGACGTCGGCCCTCTCCGCGCCCAGCGCCATGCGAATGCCGATTTCATGCGAGCGCTGGCGCGTGGTGTAGGCGACCACTCCATAGATTCCCACCCCCGCAAGCACCAAGGCGAGCAAGCCGAAAACACCCACCAACGTCCCGGCGATCCGTTCGACTATGCTCGCGAGCTCGATGACTCTCTTAAAGCTCATCACGTTGTAGAGCGGCAGGTCGGCGTTGAGTGCATGGACGGTTCTTTCGACTTCCGAGGAGAACGCTGCGGGATCGCCCGAAACCCGCGCGTGAATGACCGCGTCGTAATAAAAATCCTGGAACAGCGGCAAGTAGATCATGGGCTGCGGAGTCTCATTCAAACGCTGGTAATTACAGTTCTTCGCCACGCCGACCACGGTGAGCGGGTCGTCTTCTACCCCCAACCGCTTGCCCAGCGCGTCCTGACGTGGCCAGAAACGGTCCACGAAAGCCTGATTGACGATGGCCACCGACTGTGATTTGGCGGTGTCCTGCGGCGTAAAGTCGCGTCCCGCGAGAAGAGGAATCCGCAGCGTGCGAAGGTAATTGGGACCGACATCAGCGCGCATGATATCCATCTGTTCATGGGGCCGGGGTACATAACCTTCCGGCCCGACGGTGGCGTTGTGGTGTCCGGTGCCCAGGGGCACCCAATTGGCCAGGGTCACAGACTCCACGCCGGGGAGGGCTTCGAGTTTGGCGAGGAGTTGTCGATCGAACTCGATTCCGGCCTCTCTTGAATAGCCGAAAGGAAGAAGGTCGAAGGAGGCCAGCAGGACGTGGTTGGGGTCGAAGCCGGGGTCGAAGCGCTCCGCCGCGCGAAAACTGCGAATGAGAAGCCCGGCGCAAATTAGGAGGAGCAGCGAAAGGGAGATTTGTGCTACGACCAGTCCGCGCGCGAGAAACGACTTGTGGAGTCCACCTGTCACGGTGCCTGCTTCCTCCTTGAGCACCGTCCCGGGAGCGATTCGGGAGGAGCGCAGCGCTGGCAGAATGCCAAAAACTACGCTGGTAAGAACCGAGATGACTAGCGTCACCAGAAGAACTATGTGGTCGGCGCGGATGTCAATCGAGATGGGGATGCTAGTGGGCGGGATGAAGTCCGCGAACGCCCCAGCCGTCCAGACGGTGAGCAGCATGGCACAGGACCCGCCGGCCAGGGCCAGCAGGAGGCCCTCAACCAGGAACTGGCGCACCAAACGCCCGCGGCCGGCGCCGATTGACAAGCGTATGGCAATCTCCCGCCGCCGTCCAACTCCACGCACCAGCAGCAGATTCGCCACATTCGCGCAGGCCAGCAGCAGCAAGGCGCCCGCCAGGACCTGCAACATAGGGAGGAGTGTCGAGGCGACGGAGTTGAGCCCAAAGGGAGAACGCCAGAGCGGATCCAGCATGATGTCGTTCGGCCCCTGATGCGACTCGGGATACTGCCTGACGATCTGTTGCATCAGGACATTCATTTCTTCCTGAGCCTGCCGGCGCGCCACTCCGGGCTTCAGCCTCCCATACACATTGAGCCAGGAAGTCTCGCGCATGTACAGCCGGCGCCAGCCGGCGGAGACCACGGGATCCATGACCAGGGGAATATAGATGTCCGGACTCAACCCGGTCATGCTTCCCTGAAAATTGGCAGGGGTGACTCCGACAATGGTGAAAGGATGCTGGTTGATCTCGATGGTCCGGCCGATCACGGAGGCGTCTCGGCCGAAACGGGTTTGCCATAGGCCATAGCTGATGACTGCTACCGGAGCGCCTTCGGGCTTCAGTTCTTCCGCGGGAAGGAAGCCACGGCCGAGGATGGGCCGCACACCGAGGACGTCGAAGTAGTTCGCGGAAACCAGCATGCCTAAGAGGCGTTCCGGCTTGCCAGTACCGGTGAGGGCTAGAGAGTCACCAATGTGATAGCCAAGCAGGCCGGAAAAGCTCTGGTTCCTCTCCCGCAGGTCTTTATAGTCAGCGTAGGAGAACGGCGGATTCGGGTTCACCCGCACTCCCCGCGTAAAGGAAACGAGCTCGACGCTGCGCCTGACCCCTGGAAGGGGGTTGAGCAGAGTCGAGTTAATCCAACTGAAAATCGTGCTGTTCGCCCCGATGCCCAGCGCCAGCGTCAGAACAGCAACTGCCACAAAGCCGGGAGATTTTGCCAGCACTCGAAGGCCGTACCTGAAATCCTGAAGGAATGTCGTCATCTAGTTTCTCGTCAGCCGTCGGCTCTCAGCCATTCACTCTTAGCCGAATGAAATTATGAATTCCGAATCATCACCGTCTACTTTCTGAAACTCGCCGTATAGTTCTTGCCTCCGCCATAGACCCTTTCAAAGCGGAACCCCACGCCCTCGACTAGCTTCCGGACGTAGGGGAGGGCAATGAAATCCGGATCGCCGGGTTGCTCGGTCAGGGACAGCAGACCTTTAGGCCGGAGCACTCGATAGATTTCCCGCAGGCAGGACTGCGGGTCCGGCACTTCACCGAGGACGGCGACAAGGAACGCGCAATCCCATGCGCCGCTGGGTAGCGGAAGCGCGGTGCCGTTTGACTGGACGAATCCCGTGTTCCGGAAACCGGCTCTGGCGAGCTTTCCCCGTGCTTTTCGGAGCATCTCACGTTGCAAGTCAGCCAAGAGAAGATATCCTTTGGGAACCCGTCGAGCCACAGCCCTGCTGAAATAACCCGGACCTGGACCTAATTCGAGCACCCTCGAGCCCTCCTTGAGTTCCAACCGGTCAGCCAGTCTCTCTGGGGAGAGGATGAACCGCCGGAGGCCGAAGTCCAACAGGAAAGCGAGTTGGTGCGGGCAGGTACCACGACCGAAGCCGCGCCTCAATATATCCTTGAATTCAGCCCAACGCATGTTTCCTCCGGAACTTGGGCAACCGTATCATTCCGAGTTCTAAGTATGTTGCAACTTCTCGGCCAGACAGCTCGCCCAATCATGGATTGCTTTCCAGTCACGAATGTCGCTGACCGGCAATCGCTTGAGGGCAGGCACGAGATTATAGGGGAAGCGGAGTTTCGCAGGGTCGAACTTCCCGCCGAAGACTTCTTTGGCGACCGGCACAAGCCACGGAAACCTGGCAAGCTCCTTATCGAGTTGGGCGCGCACGGCCTGCCACTCCTTCTCCTCATTGTTAAACGGCCCGAGCGCAAAAATTGCCACAGGCCGGGTGGTGAGGGCTTCCCGATGTCGCGACAGGAAGCGGCGCGCGTCCTTCTGCAAGCGGAACATGTAAATTGCTGTCCCCAGGACTACGGACTGGTAAGCTTCGAGGCTATGCACTTCCCGCGCGGGCCGGAGATCGACCTCCGACCCACCCTCTCGCAACGTCGCCGCGACTGCCTCCGCAACTTCCTGAGTCGAGCCGTAACGCGTGGCATATGTTACAAGAACGGAATTCGACAACGCACACCTCCGATGGGCGCAGATCGAGCGAGCTATCGACCAGCGGTTCGTCTCAATAGAACCGGCAGCCAACTAAAGTGCGTCTTAGGCGGCTGTCCCCGAACGCGCTTGAGATTCTGCTGCGGCAGAATTCGCGCCGTCAGCTTTCTGCGGTTTGCGAAACGTGAGGGCGTAAAATCGCCCGCCCCAGAGCATCTCCACGTGTATTTCCTTCATTTTCGGCGGAACTAAGTCCACGGGAACTGTCACTGCTTCCTTGCGGTTCTTGAAGAACCGGCCCGTGACAGGTATCCGCTCGAAGGCGTCCTGCACATGTTTTTCGGTTTCGTCGGCGATGAGGATCCGGCTGCCCGGCTTTGCCACCCGAATCATCTCCCGAATGGCCTTTGCCCGATCGTTGAAGAAGTTGATGCCGCCAGAGTGGTACACCACGTCGAAGGTCTCATCTGCGAAAGGCAGGACTTCGGCATTACCCCGAAACAGGTCCGCCTCCAAATCCCAACGGCGCAGGTTGACCTGGCAGTTCGCCAGCATGGCCGCTGACAAGTCAAGACCGAACAGTCTTGCGTCGCGCGGGAGGTACTTGAAATTCAGACCGGTGCCGACGGAGGTCTCCAGCACCAGATCTCCTGGCCGGGCCTCCACAAATCGCATATAGGCCATGAAGTGTTCGCGCCTGTTCATCCCCGTCAGGCCGCACATGACTCGCTGGCTATCGTCGTAAAACCCGGCGATCGCCTCATACAGGCGATTGTATTTGAGATTAGAGCCAGTCAGCGCATCCGCTTTGACGAACACCGGAACTCCGTCACGAATGGGAAACGTTTCGCCGGATTCGCTGACCAGCGCCTCACGGCCTTCTGTATGGCTGGCGTGTAACGGCTCCGCCGTGTAGGGGCTGCGAAGAAGTGCGACGGTCTCCGGTCTGTCGGCCCAGATTTTTCGCCGTTTGCGGGGCTTAATGAGAGCCGTGGCAGTCACTGCCATGGCTCCGGCGAGACACACCCACGCCAGCGCGGGTTGCCGCGGCGGGGCGTAGGGGGCCTTCAGATGGGCGGCCTGTAGTAAGAAGCTGCACCCCACGGCGAGGGCGATCACTGCGACGAAGGCGGCGCCGGCGACTTTCTTAAGCCTGAATTCATAGGTCCACATCCATACGACTGCTGCCGCAAACCCGAAAACCAGAAATCTGGTGGCGTCTGGCCCGGCGACGACCGCCAGGTGCGCCACAGGAGAGCTCCCGCCGCTTCCGTGCCCTGGGGAGAGCATCGCCAACAGGGCGGAGGGGATCCATTTCTCCTCGAGCGCCTGAAGCAGCACTCCCCAGAGCGGCAAAGAAAGCGCCGCGAGAAAACCGGGCCGGCGCTCGCCGATCAACCTGTACAACAGAAAAGGCAGCGCGCTCAGAAGCGCGGCGGCCCCCATCCAAGCCACATGCTCGGCGACTGGTAGTTTGGATGCACCCCAGCTCGGGAGTACATTCAGAATCAGGCTGATGCCTGCGAGCAGGAGGAAGCCGCGAATTGGCCTTTGCGTCCCTACCAGCCAAGCCGCCAGTATCGCGCCGGTCCAGACGCCGACCGCGGGGAACACGAAACCGAGCACAAAAATCCCTGCGATCACAATGGCCGAGGCTTGCACCAAACGGTCGATTGTCGATTTATCACTCATCTGTTGCTTCTCCTATAAGAGCGCAACTGCCGCGACCCACGCGTAGCGTCCTAATTCGACTGTAGCGCCGACCTTCAGGTCGGCAGATGCTGGCCTAAAGGCCAGCGCTACGAGTCAAATTAGGACACTGCCGTTTTGGAAAGGCCTTTGATTTCTGATTGCAAGCCCATGTAGCCCTCCCTCTCACTTGCTGGTGCGCGGTCGGCAAATGCTGCTCCCACGCCGCGCAAAAGGCGGTTCTTTGCCGGTTTTGGGCGTTAATTCTGGTTCATTTGCGCTCAAAAACCGGTTCGTTTTTGCACATCAAAAAGTGATGTCCTTTGTTTTCAAGGACTTCTTAGCTTCGTTTCCACTGAATGACATCTTTTTTTGAATCACCCGCCTTTTTCCACTCTGAACGTCGTTCTTAGCTTCCTTGCCGCCGCGGGAGCGCTTGCGACAATTCGTCGGCTTTTCCGCCTGACCACCTATATAGGCTACTATAACCGGGAGCGCCTGTCAAGTGAAGAGTGTAGCAGGCAAAAGGGCAGGTGGCACAATTTCGCTTTGCAGGGTGCCTGGACAACACGCCGGAGGTTCCTTGGGCCTACATGGCTCGACCGCGCAGCGCGGCTGCGAACACCACCGGCAACTCCTGCAAGACGGACCGGGCAACGCTGCTGCGGCCGAGAGATGCGAACTCGTCCGCCCTCCCTGGTGAGGGCTTCGCCTCGTTTGTTTCGGGCACGATTGCCGCAGGCCGCTGAGCTACAGGGTCGGAGCGGCCGGGGTCAGCCTGAGGCGCGTCCATGAGACTGAGAAGGAATTCCAGGCGTGCATCGACTTTTCGGCTCGAGACCATGTGGGCCAGGAAAAGCCAAACGACCAGAAGCAGGATTATGACCATGACGACGGCAGAAAACGGAATTGGGTCCATGATGAAAACCCCCAGTCTAGTCTGCTTGGTGGAGATTAAATACGAATGACGGAATGATGAAGGGCTGGTTAAATCGCAGACTGCCCAGAGCAGCCCCTTTTGTTTTCTGGCGCCCGCGGCGCGACGTAGGTGCGAAGAAGAGGTTCCACACCGTCGTCAGACAAAGCCGCTCCCCAAAGCCGGGTTTCCGCACGCGCGGCAAGAAAGACAACCGTTCCGCAGTCAGGCGACTTTGGATTTAACCGCGAAATCTTCCTGCTGTAACGTTTGTTTCACCAAGCCGGGTCAAACTGACCTCCGTGTAAGCTGACAGCAGTCTGAAAGTACCCAATGGAGGTGTAGCAATGAAGGCCATTCGGCTAACGGTGAAGTGTCTACCCATTTTGGCGGCAATTATTTTTACCATCGGCTTCAGCGGTCAAGCGGCTGGCCAATCCACCTACGGAATAATCCTGGGGACGGTAACGGACGCGTCTGGTTCAGTCATCCCCAACGCAGAGGTTCAGGCCCGCAACCAGGACACCGACGTGACGCTCACAACGCGCACTGACAGCACCGGCGACTATCGCTTTGTGAATATGGATCCCGGCAGCTATGCGATCACTGTTTCCGCGCAGAACTTCACGCCGGTAAAGAACGAAGGAGTGGTTCTGCCCGCGCGCGAAACCGTGCGCTCGGACTTCAAACTGAACGTCCAGACCATGAACCAGCAAGTCGTGGTCACGGCGCGCCAGGAGGTGGTCAGCGAAGATCTGACACAATCCAGCTCGATGTCGGGCAAGGAAATCGACTCCTTACCGCTGAACTTCCGCGCCACCAACGCTCCCAGCCCCATCGGCACGGCTATGCTGACTGCGGGTGTCAACGAAGACCCGGGCGGTAACCTGACCTTTTCCGGCCAGTTGCCGACCGCGACGTCGTTCACTCTGGATGGCACTTCGGTACAGTTGGTGCGTTTTGGAGGCCCCACCCGCGATCTGTTTCCGTCCGTCGAAGGCATCGCGGAATTCCGGGTCAACACCTCGGGCAACAGCGCGGAATTTGCCCAGCCCACCGACCTGACGGTGGTCACCAAGAGCGGCTCGAACCAATTGCACGGCACCGGCTTCTGGTACTTCCAGCGCAAGGCTTGGAACTCCATCGATCCGATTGCCGACTACAACCCCTCGCTCAATGCGAACACACTGGGCGGCTCGATTGGCGGTCCGATCATCAAGGATCACACTTTCTTCTACTTTGACTATGAGGGCGTGCGGCTGGACCAGAATTCACTGATCGCAACTCAGACCATCCCGACGGCATGGGCTGGCGGAGACTTGTCCGGGGTGCCGGGCCTGGTCCTGACGAATCCGCTCACCGGGCAAGTCATCTCCGGCAACCGGATCACCAACATCGATCCCACGGCCGCTAACATCCTCCCCTTGTTTTTCCCACAGCCCACCAGCGGCAGCACGAATATCGACTCGACCGGCAATAATCTGGTGACGACGATGCCGGGCAAGTACTCGGTGAACGGCTACGACGGGCGCCTCGATCACGTCTTCAATTCCAACCATCGCATCTTCGGCCGCGTTACCCAGAAAAGCATCTCGAGCACGGGTACGGACGGCACGGCCGCGACGGGAGCGTTGGGAAGCACCGGAGACACCA
>Ga0326728_10008240_pt1 | contig 26027 bp, 21 predicted proteins | sample MB3enrmetagenome_FD_207602 | JGI IMG/M metagenome (GOLD analysis project Ga0326728, IMG submission 207602) | Lab enriched peat soil microbial communities from McLean, Ithaca, NY, United States - MB31MN | ecosystem: Environmental > Terrestrial > Soil > Wetlands > Peat | place: USA: New York... | reverse complement strand
ACGATCTTTTTTCTATCCACCATAGGCTTGAGCCTTCCCTTGTATTATAAGTCTCTGTTGATTCTTAAGTTAATAGTACATTTGCTTGACTTATCCCGCAAGTTCTTATTTTTATCCTATCTTGCCGAAAATGAAGTTTTTCCCGATTCAGAACACAAGGAAGGCGAAATACAGTGTTTCCTCCCTCGTGATTACTGCAAACAATGTATTTACCGCCTGCCAGCAGGTGTATGAAAATGGATTCGCTACTAAACTCGGGGGCATGAAATCAGAATTGCCATAGGTTTACAGGGGTCAAAATGTGCCATGTTCTGTTGGTGGAAGACAATTCAGTTTTTCGAACATCGTTGAGAGAAATGCTTGCGATTCGGTTTCCAGGGATCAAGATCCGTGAGGCGTCTGATGGCGAGGAAGCGCTTGTGGAATTCAACCGCAATTGTCCCGACCTCATCTTTATGGATATCAGGTTGCCGGGCAGGAACGGCCTGGAAATCACGAAGATAATCAAAGAATGTGATTCCAGCGTTGAGGTGGCCATTTTGACCAGCCACGACATTCCGGAATACAGGGCCGCCGCTTTCGACAGCGGCGCGAGCCATTTTTTCACCAAGGGAAACGCAGGGATGGAGGAAATATCGGATTTCGTGAGATCCACCTTGCGGGAGAAGTGCAAGGTGCGGGGGTGCACTCTGGTTGACTTCTAGCGGAACCTTCTCACTTTTCTACTGCCGGTATTCCAAAATACCGCCCAAATTTGCCGTCAAATTAGTAGATCACTCTATTCATATTTCACTTTCATTACCATATAAGTAGAGCCATGTGCACCTTGGTCTATCAAAGCAGATATTCCGAGTAAAAGGGAGGAGGGCTTAAAATGGGTGGAGCAGATGTTGCGGGTTTTTTGTCTGCCGATGAAGTCAGGATGAAAATGCGAATGTCGTCCGGCTTTCTGAGGTTTCAAAAATGGCTTGTAATTTACAACCTGCTGGTCGACCCCAGGCCGATCACGGAAATCGCCAGACACACCGGCCTCTCGGAATCGAGCGTCTACAGGATTATTGCCGAATATAACGATGAGGGGCCCGAATCGATCGAATCCATCGGCAAGATGGGGCCACATCCCTGGTTCGGACAAGCCGGGACGTTTTCGATGTGAGCCGGCTCACGTCGATGATCGATCAATCCTGCCATAATTTGTATGCCGTCAGAGCGGTAAGGAACTGCATGCAGATGATAATTGCCACACAGCCGGGCCATCCCGCCTGCTTCCAGAAGAGGCCGGGAAGAATTGATCCCATGCAGCCTCCGGTGTAGTAGGAAGCGACGTAGAGACCCGCAGCGCCCGAACGGCCCTCACATGCCGCCTTGCCGACATAGGTTGATGATGCCGACTGGCTCGCAAACACTCCTGTAGCTTCGAGCGCCAGCCCCGCGACGACAACCGGCAAATAGTGAACCATCGTAAGCAGCATCCCGGTTGCCGATATCCCGACGGCCCCGAGCAGGGCCCTCCGGTGACCGATATGGTCCAATATGCGTCCGGCCAACGGAGTCACCAGCGCTCCGATCAGATACACGCCAAATATTGACCCCAGAGATGCGGTCCCAAGAGAAAACGGCTTATCCGCCAGATAAAAGTTAACGTAAGTAAACGCCCCGACCATGCAAAACAAAACGTTAAATCCGACTGCGTAAGTCGCCAGGAGCTGGGGATTGCGCAAATGCGCGCGCACCGACATGAAAGCCGCGCCCGCAATGCTTTGACGCTTGAATTTCGTGGCGCGCGGCAGCAGGCGCCATGTAATGATCGCTGAGACCAGGGTTATTGCGCCCAAGAGGAAAAAGGCGGGGCGCCAACCATAATGGGTATCGGCCAAGCCGGCGATGAAACGCCCCGAAAAACCCCCGATAACGGTGCCGGTAACAAAAATTGACATTGTTGAACCAACCGAGTCTACGGAAGATTCCTCGCTGATGTATGCAATGGAAACGGCGATAATGCCGGGTACGAAGACCCCCTGCAAAAAACGCCAGAAAATGAGCTGACCGAGGTCCGCCGATGTGCCGGCCAAAGTCGTGGGAATCACCAAACCCAACATAGCTGCGACGATGATCCGCTTTCGTCCGATGGCGTCGGCCAGCATGCCGACCATCGGCGCTACTATCGCGACTGCCAGTACCGGAGCGGTCACGGTAAGGCTCACCATCACCTCAGAAGTCCCGAAAAGCTGCCGAAAGCCGGGTAAAAGGGGCTGAGTGGCATAAAGATTTAGAAATGTACCGAAGCCGGTTATGAACAAAGCCGTAAGAACTTCCAACCGGCCGGTGGGCAAATGCTCGGGGTTTTCCTGCACCCGATGATTCTCCTGTCGCTGTCTCACCTCGTTATTTATTTTGCAGTGACTCTTCTATCTGGTCGAGATGAAGTTTCCGATGTATAGAGCGGAAAAGCCGAAAATCACTCCCCATATTCTCTACCTTTGAAATGAAATCAGGGGATGATTCGGCAAGTTCCTTGTCTATGGCTTCAGCCGCCGAAACCGCCAGCCTTGCCGCACTCTTCGGGTCCAATGCAAGCCATGTGGGGAGCAGCGAATCATTGGCGACATCAACGTCAATCGGTGAGGCTTCGACCCCGGTGGATTTCCATTTACGAACGAGGACGAGGGACCTTTGATCCCAGAAGGCAAGATGGGCAAAGGCTACTGAAATCGTCCAATTACTCCCCAAAGGCATCTTCAGTTCTTCGTCGGACAGGCGCGCCACAATTGCCCGCAATCTATCAAGCTCTCGCGCATTCTCGGCTACAAAGGCTCCGTTCATCCGGTCCCCTCCAGCAAGTTTAAATGTTATCCAACGAACGTATCCCGGGCGCGGATGTCGCCTATTCCCGATCTATCGACACTTTGACGCCGACTTCCCGGGATTGCCCCCCCCGGAAAATAGTCAACACCAGAGTCTGCCCGGCAGGAGTCGAGGCTATTTCATCCAGGAAAGCGTCAGGGTTGTCAACGGTCCGGCCCTCGCAGGCCAGGATTATATCTCCCTGCCTGATCCCGGCTATCGCCGAAGGCCCGCCCTTTGAAACGCCCGCCACCAGGATTCCCTTTGCATTTCTCAATTCAAACAAACGCGCCAGTTCCGGCGTAAGTTCCTGAACCGTCAAACCCAGGGATCCACGCTGGATTTTTCCGGAAGAAATCAACTGCTTGGCCACTCGAACCGCAATATTGCTCGGGGTGGCAAAACCTATACCCTCAAATCCACCCGATTCGGTCACTATGGCCGCATTGATGCCTATTACTTCACCAATGAGGTTGAGAAGCGGTCCGCCGCTGTTGCCCGGATTTATGGCTGCATCAGTTTGGAGAAAATCCTGGTAACTGCTCGGTTCTGTAATGCCTCGACGGTGCTTGGCGCTTATGATCCCATGGGTCACAGTCTGATCCAGACCCCTTGGATGACCGATTGCAACAACCCACTGCCCCACGTCCACATTGTCCGAATCCCCGAAAGGAATAAATGGAAAGCTCTCTTCGCTCACAATCCTTATAACTGCAAGATCGGTCTTAGTGTCTACACCGATCAACCTGACCGATCTGTCCGAATACTTCCTGCCGTCTGACAGTATGACGGTCATTTTTGTGGCCCCGTCGACCACGTGGCTGTTGGTAACGATGTGCCCATGCGCATCAATAAAGACCCCGCTCCCCAGACCCCGTATTTCCCTTTCGAATGTCTTCGGCATTCTGCCCTGATTTCCAAAGAAATACTGAAAAAACGGGTCGTTCTGAAACGGCGTCATCGGGTTGGGAACCCTCTGCTTCTCGACGACTTCAATATGAACGACAGAGGGGATCGCCTTTTTTGCCACATCCTGGATGGCCGTTATCAGGCTTTGCGCATTTGCGGCTATCACACCGGCAGTGAAAATCATGATTGCCGTCAATAAAATCAGCCATCCAAATCTCGAACGGCATTTGATCTTCATGGATAGAAACCCCTCGAAATAAGTGTGAAAAGCCCGTTTACACCTGGAGCAGACTTCTCCGGTCCCACCTCCGAACCTTAAAACCATAAAATGTTTCGATTGAAGATGCAAGTGGCAGAGGATGAACTGTGGGGCCTTGGAAGAACGGCCTGTTGGAGCAGCCCTGCGGATATCAGCCGGTTTGATTGATCGCGTTTGTGACAAAGTTGTCGATTTCATCCAGAGAATGAACCAGCCGGCAGGGCGGCAGACTCTTGACGAAAATGTGTCCGTAGCCCTTGGTGAGCATACGGACGTCAAATACTGCTATAACCCCCCGGTCCCTGGATGAGCGAATCAGCCTCCCTATCCCCTGCTTCAACTGGATGGCTGCCCGGGGGACCTGGTAGTCGTAAAAAGCGTTGCCTCCGCTGCGGTTGATGCGGTCCAGTCTTGCCGCAAGCACCGGGTCGTCAGGAACTTCGAAGGGCAATTTTTCTATGATCACGCAGCTAAGCGCCTCTCCAGGCACGTCGATCCCCTGCCAGAAAGAACTGGTAGCCAGCAGGACCGAGTCGACCCTCTCCTTGAATTCCTTGAGAAGAGCCCGTTTGGTCTTTTCCCCCTGTACGAGGAGCGGAAAGGAAATCCTGCCCTCGAAGAGTTTATGGACCTCGTACATGTTTCTGTAGCTGGTGAAAAGGAAGAGCGTACGGCCGCCTGTCTTTTGAATGATTTGACGGGCCTTCTCGGCCATCTGGGCACAAAACGCTCCTTCATTGGGCGCAGGAAAGAGAGAAGGTATGTAGGCTATCGCCTGCCGCTCATATTCGAACGGCGAGAGAACCAGCAGTTCGCGGCTCGTTAGCGGCGCACCGAGAGCGTTTCGCACAAACTCAAACCCTCCGGCCACTGACAGAGTGGCCGACGTCATCACCACCGCCGAGACACTGGAAAACAGAAACTCGTTCAGCACAGGCCCGATCTCTATGGGCGTAGCGTGTATAAAGGCAGCCTGCTTCGTGATCTCATGCCAGTAAACGAGGCTCTCCTCCTTTTGCTCGATAAGCAAATTGAGGGCGGCCGAAAGCTCGCCGGCCCGTCTGCCGGTTGAGGCTAAACTCTCGGCATTTTCCGCCTTTCCCGCCTTTTCCGCCTTGGCAGCCAGGCGTTCAACCATGGCGGCAAGTTCCTCCAGGGCGTGAGTGATCTGCCGGCACGTTTGAGCAAAACCATCGCCCGCTCTCGCAGGTTCAAAGCGGAAGCGCCCGGTCTCTTTTCCGGACTTCGCTGCTAAACCGTCATGGAAAAGGCGGCTCAAAACCTCAATCTGCCGCCCGACCGTTTGAACTACCTTTATGTCCAGCCTTTGCGAGTTCTTCTGGCATTCCTTCGAGATGTCCTGGCCGAGCTGGGCTAAAGCGATACTGCTGAAATGGACCCCGAAGTACTCGGCGGCAACATCCTCCACCTGGTGAGCTTCGTCAAGAACCACTGCTTCATATTCGGGTATGACTTCGCCCAGGCCCTTTTTACGGAGCGCAAGATCGGCAAAGAACAAATGGTGGTTCACCAGCACTATGTCGGCTTTGGCCGCCTCGCTTCTTAGCCGTGTCAGGTGGCATCTTGAAAACTGAGAGCACTGCTGGCCCAGGCAATACTCGGAACTGGAACAGACTTCGCTCCACGTCCGGAAGTTGTCGGGCAGCCATTCGATATCGGAACGGTCCCCGGTGTTCGATGTTGCCGCCCACTTCTGGAACCGGCGAAAAAGCTTTGCCTCCTCCTTGTTCCAAAGCGTAGGTTGATAAGAGAATTCCAGAAACCGGCGCCGGCACAGGTAATTTCTGCGTCCTTTGAGGCAGACGGCCTTCAGCTTCGGGTCGATGTTTTTCTTTAGAAAGGGAATATCGTGATCGAGTATCTGGTCCTGGAGGGTCTTTGTGCCGGTGGATATCACCACTTTCTTGCCGCTGAGAACAGCGGGGATAAGATATGCCAGAGTTTTGCCGGTTCCGGTTCCGGCTTCCACTATGAGGGGTGTTCGAGAGCGGAAACATTCCCGCACGGCCTCGGCCATTTCAAGCTGGCCCCGGCGGTACTCGAAACCTTGAACTCTAGAGGCCAAAATTCCCTGCGGCCCAAAGTATTTTTGCATTACTAAAACCTGGCTCGCGACTCGTCCGATCCCATTGATCCCGTGAGTGGCAACGTCCTTTACAGATTATCCTATTGAGATCCAACACTCAAGCATGAGGCTGAAATGCTCGGCCCTTGCCTTTCACCGTTCACCCTTCACTCAGTTTCACCTGCTGCACGAAAAGGATGCTTGGATGGCCCCGCAATTTTTCCAGCGCCTCCGAAGGAGCTTCATTATCCAGCCGCACTATGGCGATCGCCCTGTCCCGGTCTCTGCTGCGAGCGAGATGCATGTTGGCGATATTTACGTCAAAACTCCCCAGAGTTGTCCCTATTAATCCTATGGTCCCGGGTTTGTCGAGGTTCTGAATGATGAGATTGATTCCTTCAAGTTCGGCTTCGAGCATGTAATCGTTTAGCCGGACAAGCCGGGTCCCCTGCCCGAGAAAAACCGCGCCCGAGACCGAATATTCCTCTGGTGCACAGCCTTTGACGGTTACGGTGATCTCCCCCGTGTAGCCCCTGGACTGGGTGGTGGTTGAGGACGTAAGCTCGATCTGACGTTCTTTTAGAATAAGAGGCGCATTTATAAGGTTGACCTTCTCCGCCATGATCGGATCGAGCAGTCCTTTGATTACAGTCTGCGTCAAGGGCTGTGTAGGAATATCCTGGAGATCGGGACCGGCGTAGGTTACCTGCAGCTTCAGCACCATCCTGCAGAGTTGACCGGCAAGCCGTCCGAGCCGCTCGGCCAGGTGCAGGTAAGGCCGCAATCTTTCGTAGTCTTTCATGCTGACTGAAGGGAAATTGATAGCGTTTCGGATCAGACCTCGCTGGAGATAGTCGAGAATTTGCGAGGCGATTGCCAACGAAACATTTTCCTGAGCCTGCTCACTGGATGCCCCGAGGTGAGGAGTCAAAATGACGTTGGGCATATCGAGCAGAGGACTCCCGGCGGGAGGCTCCTTTTGGAAAACATCTAGCGCAGCCCCCGCTACGTGCCCCTTCCGAAGAAACTCAAGCAGGGCTTCCTCATCTATCAGCCCGCCACGGGCGCAGTTAATGATGCGCACACCCGGCTTGGTCTTTGCCAGCGTCTTACTGTTCAGGATCGAGCGTGTTTCATCGGTAAGCGGCGTATGCACAGTGATAAAATCCGAGGCCGCGAGCAACTCGTCCAGCGAAACATACTCGGCGCCCAATACCGCCGCCATCTCCGGCACTATATGCGGATCGTAGACAAGGAGCCTCATCTTCATCGCAAGCGCCCGGTCGGCCACTATCGAGCCGATCCTGCCCAGGCCCACTACGCCCAGGGTTTGGTGAAAAAGTTCGGTGCCGACGAATTTCTTCTTCTCCCAATGCCCGTGCCGCATGGAGTCAGTTGCCTGCGGGATGTGGCGGGCAAGAGCCAGCATCATCGCGAGCGTATGTTCGGCGGCAGCCATGGAGTTTGCGCCGGGCGTGTTCATGACGAGAATCCCTCGCTCGCTGGCTGCTTCGACGTCGATGTTGTCCACGCCGGTGCCAGCCCTGCCGACCACTTTGAGCCGCCGGGCGCCCTCGATCAGGTCGGCGTTAACCTTCGTTCGGCTGCGCACTACCATAGCGTCGTATTCAGGAAGGATCTTTTTGATTTCACTCGCGCTCAGCCCTTCGGGCATATCCGCCTCTATCCCTTCGTCTGAACGCAAAATCCTGAGACCGCTTTCATCCATTCCGTCGCATATAAGAATTTTCAGCATATGAACCAATCCTCCTATTTATCCCAAATAGGCTTTCCGAATATCCGGATTCTCAGCTATCGTTTTTGATGGGCCTTCAAGCACGATTCTGCCTGCCTCGAGCACATAAGCTCGATGAGCATACTTTAATGCAATTCCTGCATTTTGTTCCACTACTAAAAATGTGGCGCCGCTTCCGTTCAGCTCTTTCAGTACGCGAAAGAGTTCCCCCATTAAGAGAGGCGAGAGCCCCATCGAAGGTTCATCGAGCAAGACGAACCCGGCTGCGCTCATAAGCGCCCGTCCGATCGCGAGCATCTGCTGCTCGCCGCCGCTCAACAGGTCCCCTCTCTGAGACTTGCGGTCCGCCAGTCGCGGGAAAAGAGTGAAGACTCTCTCGAAGTCTCTCTGTATCTGCCAATGGTCCTTTCTGGCGAACGTCGCCAACTTCAGGTTTTCAAAGACGGTTAGGTTCCCGAAAATATGCCTGCCTTCCGGCACGAGTCCAATCCCATATCGGGACACAAGGGCGTGTGCCGGGACCCGAAGAAGGCTGGCGCCGTTGAATTTGATTTCACCTTTGGTCACCTTCGGCCCTTCGGGGGGCGGAAGGCGCATGATGCTCATAAGAGTAGTGGATTTGCCCGCGCCGTTTGCGCCCAAGAGGGCGACGATCTCACCCTCGTCAACGCGAAAAGATATGCCGTGCAGGGCCTCGATATTTCCATATTCCACATGGAGATCAGATACTTCCAGCATTAACCGGTCCCTGTTCTCCCAGATAGGCCTCGATTACACCCGGGTTTTGCCTGATTTCATCGGGCCGGCCTTCAGCGATAGTTTCGCCGAAATTGAGCACTCTAATATTTCCGCAAACGCTCATCACCACCCGCATGTGGTGTTCTATCAAGAGAATGGTCAACTTAAATTCGTCTCGAACCCAGCGGATCGTCTCCATCATCCTGTCAACCTCGCCCGGATTCATCCCGGCCACCGGTTCATCCAGCAACAGGAGCTTTGGTCGAAGCGACAGCGCGCGCCCTATTTCCAGGCGCCGCTGAAGACCGTAGGGGAGGTTTTTCGGCAACTCCCGCGCGCAATGAGCAAGCCCCAGCAAGTCCAGCAGTTCCTCGGCCCTTTTTCTTACCATCCGTTCGCTGCTGAAAAAGTTCGCGGTGCGCAGCACCGAACCCATAAATCCATATGCGAGTAAACAATGCTGTGAAACACAAAGGTTTTCGAAAACGCTCAAGCCGTTCCAGAGGCGAATATTCTGGAAAGTGCGCGCAATCCCGAGGGCGGTAATCTGATGCGGTCGCAGGCCTCCTATGTTGCGGCCCAGAAAGCTGATGCGGCCTTCCGAGGGACGATAGAAGCCGCTCACCAGGTTAAAGACCGTCGTCTTGCCGGCCCCGTTGGGACCAATCAACCCCATCAGCTCACCGCCGTGGAGCGTCAGATCGAACCTGCACAGCGCCCTAAGACCGCCGAAAAAATGTGTTACGTTTTGTATTTCCAGAAGAGACATGCATCGCTCCGCGATCAGTAGCCAGTGAGCGGTGAATGGAAAAATCTTATATCGCTCCCTCTTTGGGTGCAAAGCACTTGCGCAGCTTCGGGAAAATATCGGTGAGTTCGCGCTGCCCCATGATCCCCTCGGGCCGGAAAAGCATCAGGAGAATGAGCAGAAGCGGCACGACGACCCATTTTATGATCCCAAGGGGCCTGAAAGCTTCAAGGGCAAGTGTAAAGACAATCGCGCTGATAACCGAGCCGCTGAGCGACCCCATTCCTCCAAGATAAACCATCACCAGCACTTCGGTGGATTTCATAATGGTAAAAGTCCCGGGGTTGATATATCCGAGCACGTGAGCGAACAGTCCCCCAGCCACTCCGGCCAATCCTGAGGAGAGCATGAAGGCAACGATCTTAATTCGCTGGGTATTGATGCCCATTATCTCAGCAGCAATTTCGTCATCCCTGAGCGCAACAATGCCCTTGCCATAAGTGGAATTTACGAGACGATGGATTATCCAGACTGTTACTCCGACGCATATAAATACCCAGATCATGGGCCAGGGGAGGTTTACTGTTTTCTGCATGGAGTCGATCACGTTGCGCATACCCATGAATCCGCGCGCGCCGCCGATCGGCTGGATGTTTTCCACCGAGCTCTTGACGATATAGTTGACAGCCAGGGTTATGATCGCAAGGTAATCGCCCCGCGTTTTGAAGGAAGGCACCGCCACAAGCAGCCCCGCCAATGCGGCGGCGGTCCCCCCGGCAATAAGCGTAACCGGGAAAAGATATAGGGCGCTCCCGGGCGATAGCAGGGGAGGTCCGAAAGTCGAGCTTCCGGCAAACAGCATCACGCTTAAAATGGATGCCACATATGCCCCTACTGCCATGAATCCGGCATGCCCCACCGAAAATTCACCCATGTAGCCGTTAACAATGTTGAGCGAAGCAGAAAGAATTATGTTTATCCCGACATACATGAGGACGAGTTGCACATAAGCATTCAAAGCACCGAGTTTGGAAGCGGCGACAATGAGTGCGCAAAGTATTGAATAGGATAGAACGGACATGTAGTTGCGCATGGCGGCCTAGATCTTTGTAGCCCGCGCCACGCCGAAAATTCCCGTGGGCTTCATGCTGAGAAAGGCCAACAGAATGCTGAAAGCTATAAGGTCGCGTAGAGTCGATGGGAATAAAGCCGCGACGAAAATTTCGACGAACCCGAGAAGAAATCCCCCCGCGATGGCGCCGCGAATTTCTCCTATCCCGCCCAGGACTGCGGCAATGAAAGCTTTCCATCCGACCAGAGCTCCCATGTAAGGGTCGAGCACCGGGTAAGCGAGGGCGAAGAGCACGCCGGCAAGCGCAGCTAACGAAGACCCCATCATAAAGGCAAAAACGATGACCGTATCGAGAGGGATGCCCATGAGCGGGACTGCCATTCGGTCGTAGGAGATGGCGCGCATCGCCATCCCGATCCGGGTTCTATGAACGATTATTTCGAGCAGAACGAAAACGAGCAGGGTGGTGAGGATCACAAGCACTTTGATATTGGTGAAAGCCACCCCGCCGATGATATGCGTTGCATTTGAAAGAAGCTGGGGAAAGCTGCGTCGGCTGGCGCCGAGAACGGCAAGATTGCCGTTCTCGAGGATGAGCCCGCACATAAGGGCCGTAATCACCAGGTAGAGGCGCGATGCTCCTTTGCGCCTCAAGGGACGATAGGCAACCCTCTCGATGGCTACCCCGACTCCCGACGTAATTATCATTGTGATCAGCACGGTGAGGCAGAAAACGAGCGCCGGCGGCAATCCGGCATACTTTCCGAGCAAAAATGAGGCTGCAAAAAACCCGACATACGCTCCAACCATGAATATGTCGCCGTGTGCAAAATTGATAAGGAGCAGCACGCCATAGACCATCGTATAGCCGAGAGCGATCAAAGCATAGAAACTCCCCCACTGAAGGGCGTTTAGCAGGTCCTGAAAAAATGTTTCCAAAGACATCCGACGACCCCTTCGGATACTGCGCACCCAACCGACAATGCGCTACGGACAAACCGACTTATAGAATTCAAATTCGCCTTTGCCGCCGATCTTGACTATCACGGCGCACTTGACCGGATTTCCGCCCCCGGTAAAGCTCATCTTCCCGGTAATGCCCTCGAAATCCTTTATTTGGCCGAGCTGGTCCTTAACGGCGTCCCGGTCCTTTTCTATGTTTCCGGTAAGCCCGCCCGTATTTCGGATGGCAAGGCACATCAGGTTTATTGCGTCCCAGGTGAGCGCCGCCACATCATCCGGAACGTAGCCGTATCTGGCGGTGTACTTCTCGATGAATTCCCTGGTGGCGCCCGCGGCGCCGGCAGCGGCGAAATGAGTACTGAAAAAGGCCCCTTTGCAGGCGGCGCCGCAGAGGTTCATCAGCTCGGCCGAGCCCCAGCTGTCGCTTCCCAGCACCGGCTTTGTCCACCCCAGTTCCCGCGCCTGCCGCACGATAAGAGGGACCTCGTCATAGTACTGCGGCGTAAAGAGAACGTCTGCATCGGACTTGGATATCTTTGTCAATTGAGCGCTGAAGTCCTTGTCGCCGTGAGTGAAAGTCTCGAATGCAACGACGGAACCATGTCCGTTGATCTTCTCGAAGGCTTCCCTGAAAAACTCGGCAAGCCCCTTTGGATAGTCGCTCGATATATCGTATAGAACGGCCGCTTTTTTTGCCTTGAATTCCTCAGCGGCGAATCTTGCCGCCACCGGTCCCTGGAATTGGTCCAGAAAGCAGGCCCTGAAAACGTAGGGACGGTTCTCTGTTGTCTTGGGGTTGGTCGACCAGGGCGAGATCATCGGGGTCCTTGCGGCGTTGCAGACTTCCCCGGCCGGTATGGCCTGTTTGCTTGCCTGCGGACCGATCATTCCGATCACGCCGTCCTCGGTTATGAGCTTGAGCGCGACCGCTACCGCGGATTCGGCCTTTGCTTCGTTATCTTCAAAAATGAACCGGAGCCTGTAGGTCTTGTCACCCACTTTAAGCCCGCCCTCCCCGTTGATTTCCGCAAGCCGGATTTGCGCGGCGTATTTGGAAGATTCACCGACTTTGGGGATGTCCCCTGTCATCGGGATGTTAAAACCTATCTTGATCTCGTCGGCGCTCAGGGCCGGATAACTGAGGACAACAGATATCAGAAGGACCATCCCTGTAATAAAGAATTTTCGCATGCGGTTCGGCCTTTCGGTGTGAGTCGATCTGATTTACCGCACAACGGGAAAAGCTGTCAATCGGCAACTACCCGTTTTTTCTCGCATGGCGCGCAAGCGGCGCCTAAGTGGTCGATTCCAAGATTCTTTCCGCTTGACACTTAGTTTTTACCTCCCTGAAATGAAATCGTAACATAAGCCTGCTAGATTCGCGGTCAATTATTAAAAGCTTCATCGCAATTCTATATAAGCGGGGTACTTTGCTGACCTGCCAAAAATCAGGGACCAGGAAGCCCCAGTCATGAGCGCTTTTGCGCGCAGGCTGGGGCTTTTTTTGTCGGCAAAGAATGTTTCACATCCCGTGCTTTTGGAGGCCGGGCTTTTCTCCAGGGGTGTTTTAGAAAGGGACCAAAAGAGACGAAGTCTGCCGTCCCTGCCACCGCCGCAGATGACGGGAAATCTCGGATAGCTAATTTTTTAGCTTTGGGGGCTTTGAGTCATGAAACGCAATGCAACGCTTTGTTTAAAGTTATTGGTGGGGGCGGCGCTTTTTGCGGCCGCCGTGTTTGTAGGTGTCGGGGAGGCAAGGGCTGATTTCACGAGCAGCAATTATGTTAATTTAACTGCCTTTCAAAATACTTTGACTCCCTACCCTCAATTTGACGTGAGTAGCGGCTCCGGATCGGTAGATTTCCAATATTACAAAACAGGGCACTACTTTACGATCACCCATACGGCTAGTGGTGACCTCACAGCGTATCAAGGGAGCAGCGGCCACTCCAATGGCATGATCGGCGGCTATTTCGATATCAACATCGAGGCCTGGGAAAACGGATCAACCTGGACAGTAGGACACGGCAGCGCCAGCAACGACCTCACGGTATACGCAACCGGGTTTTCAGGCAGTAATCCCCCTCCCTACAGCGGCACCCTGCTCACAGGGACATTGAAAGACTTTGAAATCAATGAAGTCAGTGAAACCGGCGCCGGCACTCCCAACGATTTTCTCGAATTCTATTTCAAGGTGACAGGTGGGAGCATGGCTACCGTGTTTGGCGGCGACGGCACTACGGTCGGCATTTTCTTTAATACGGCCGGCGCCTATGTCAACCTCGCTTTCGACGGCAACAACTTCTCTTCGACGGCGGAGCAGTTGGACGGCGCAAGCTTTTTGGCCCAGGAGAACCTCACTGCTCCATTGCCCCCATCGCTCCTCATGTTCATGTCGGGTCTCATCGGTCTTGGGGCGCTGGGCAGGTTCCGAAGAGCACGGATCTAGCCTGAGAATTCAGGTTGCATGAACCCGCCGGGGAGAGGATGCGAGCCTAGAGCTAATGGCCAATAACCCCGGCTCTATACTCAGTCGAGCTTTTCTACGATGCGTACCCACAAGAGTTATGCGAGCCGCGTTTTGTCTCACCCTCATAGATTCTTGTCACGGTATCGAGGCCAATGGGTGGTTTAACCCAGCGAGGCAATAAGCTATCCGACGCAATTCCAATAAAATAACGGGGAGAAGGAGGAAGCGAAATGAAAAATTCAAAGAATTCTTTTATTGTTGCGGTCATTGTCCTGGTGACCGTTGTTTTATGCGCTTATGACAGTGGCCGTGCGGATCTTCTCGACAACCGCATTGACGCTCCGATTGTCAGCAGTTATGGAGAGATCACTTTCGACCCCACGACGGGAACGCTGTCAACCGATCCCACACAAACGTTTTCTTTTTACCTGTTAATGCAAGACGGTGGTACGCCGATCTATTTCGACAACTACGCCGCTCCCCTGTCGATCTCCATACAGGTCGACCAGAACGGCAATCTGATAGAAAACTTCAGCGATACGCCCGATCTAACCATCAACGGCAGCATTACAATTCCAGGCGTTGGCAGCTATTCCGGCACGCTCCTGACCGCCAAGGCCACGGAATTCGGGTGGCAGGCAGCAAATGGGCAGGACATCACCTATAATTCGTTCGACTTTCGTTTCACCATTACCGGCGGGGCCCTTGCCTTTCTTTGGGACGGCGACGACCTGGGCGTGAGCTTCCAGTTCAACCCCACCGGGGACAACCAAACCTTCACCGGTTCTTTCACCAGCAGTTTTTACGGTTATTTCACCGATACCAGAATCGGCGGCATTCAGCCCACGCCTTTGGGATGCACCGGCGTGGTTACAAATATGGCCATTGACAATTCTCAGCCATTCGATACGGTCGACCCAAATGGACAGCCCATATATCCTGTTATTTCAGCAAACGATACGGTGACGTTCAGCCTGAACGTCACCGACTGCGACAACAGTGCGGCCAATGTCGGAAGAATCAGGAGCAAGGGGCTGTATTTAGGCCGTCCCTGGGCGGACAGCAATAAAACGAAAATAACTCTTCAGCCCGGCGACACCGCATTCTTAGACCAGAACAATTTTAATCCGAGATATGCCAAGCTTGTAGAATCAAATATCTGCATGCACAAAACCTGGATTTCGACCCCCATCGACCTGACTTTCGACGTCCTGCTGAGGGAAGGCTGCGACGCCAAATCGGTTTCCGGCCCGGCCTTCGTGAACTGCGCATGCGTCAGCATAAAGGAAGAAGTCAGCAAGGACGGCGGGAAGACTTACTCGAACGCGAACAATCCCTGCAACGCTCCCAATACGACTCTCAAGAAAGGCGTGACCAGTTTTTACTATCGCTACACGGTCTCCAACCCATGTGCCGCGGCCCTTCAAAACGTCCAGATCTCCGATCCGGAATTGGGGATCAATTACACCATTCCCGGCACGCTTGCCGCAGGAGCTACCCAGGTCATCGATTACACAACCATTCATGCTCTGGTGGTGCCGGCGGCAAATGTATGCCAGGCCGCCAACGTCTTGACAAAACAGTGCGGAACGGCCGCCACGACCAGCGGCGCTACTGCACAATGCCAGCCTGTTAATGGAACCGTCAACTACGACCCGGGCGTCGCAACTGTTACGGCAAACGGGGTGACCGACCCAAGGCTGACGATTTTCCAGCAGCCGACGATCACCGTTACCGACCAGGACAGCGCGAATATCAAATGCCAGTAGGAAGAAGCTAAAACCTGAATTCCATAAGGGGCGTAACATGAGTACCGGCCGCCGTTGAAAGCAAACGCTTTCGCGGCGGCTTCGTTTTTGACGACAGCAGCTTTTCTTCAGCAATCCTGCGCAGACGATCAGAGGTGATGTAATGAAGGGGTTTGTAAAGAGTTTCCTGTTCGTAGGATTGATGTTTTCGATTTGCGTTCTCCCGCCGCTTAACACAACGGCACAGGCCAAGTGGGTGGCTTTGGGTAGAAACGGCGCTGCCAATCCTTACAACCTTCAGGTTACTGAAATCGGTCCGACCGTTTTGCGGCTTCAGATCGGCATCAACGGCTTCAACCTGCAAAACGCGAAAGAATCCGCCACCAAAAACCAGCGCATAAGCCTCGCCGGCCTTACGCCCATTGAAGAGGCGGGGTCTCCGGACTTGCCGCACCTGCTCCGAGCCATCAGGGTTCCGGACGGAACCGGTCCAAGGTTCGAAATCGTCGAACAGGATGAGCGCACGTTTGAAAACATTCAGGTGGATCCTTCCCGCGGGCCGATTATCATAGGGCAGGACCCGTCGACGAAAAAGCTCAGCAAGGGAGCGCCTTACCAACTGAATCGTTTTTTCCCATCAAAGGTTTTCGACATCATAGAACCTTTCCAGATACGCGATACCATGGGGGTTAAGTTCGTATTCTCGCCTTTCCGATTCAATCCGGTCCGGCGGGAACTTCAGGTAGTCACGCAGATTGTGGTCGACGTATTTTTCGATCCGGTAGCAGTCTCCGGCGCGAACGGCCGCAAGCACAGGCGCTCGCCGGCGTTCGACCTCATCGAATCGAGAATTTTCCTAAACGGCCCGACACCGGCAAAAGAAGACTCCAGCGGACCCCAGGCGATGGGATCTATTAAACCTTTGGCTGCCGCACCCAGCGGCGACAATATGCTGATCATCACTACTCCGACGTACTCTTCGACACTTCAGTCATTCATACAATGGAAGCAATCCCAAGGGATAAACGTGACGATGGATACTACTTCGGCTTCGGGCGGAGTGAGCGCAATCCAGAAAACGATTCAGTCGATGTACAATACTGAGGGAGTGACCTATGTTCTTTTGGTCGGCAACCTTACCGATGTGCCCAGCCCCATGGTCACACTTATTTCTCAGAAGCCTTCGGATCCCTACTATGTTGCTCTATCGGGCAGTAATACGGTCGCCAGCGCTCTTATTTCCCGGCTTCCGGTTAATTCAACCACTGAGTTGCAGATCGAACTGGCAAAAATCATGCACTACGGACAAACCACTTTAACCAACGACTCTTGGGTGAACAACGCCCTTGTGGGTGCGTGCGCTTCAAATCCAAACGACACCGGCGAGGCGAATACGATTGTGAATGCTATGCTGGCGAACCCACTGAACTTTGTATCCGCGCAAAGGGTGCTTTCAACGGATAGCAATACGTCGAAAACGGTCACGACCGCGTTTCAAAACGGGATCAACATGTTCACCTATGTAGGGCACGGTACAGAGACATCCATGCTCAGTCTAGGTTTTTCGACCACGCAGGCTTTGGCGCTAACAGACACCCACGGGGCCTACCCGTTCGTTCACACCGTTGCCTGCAGCCTTGGAGACTTTAGTTATCCGGGGGGATGCTTTGCCCAGGCGATACTCAAAGCCGGCGCCACCTCCGCTCCCGCCGGCGCGGTGGCCATAGCCGCGGCCACAGAGGACATGTACGCGGGACAGGGCGACATAGGGCAACAGATAGCCTTCACCAATTATTACTATTCCCCGCAGTATGATACGATCGGCACATTATTCTTCAGCTCTACCGCTTATGCGATTAGCTGCCTGACCGGCACGCTCGCCGAGACCCTCTACAGGCAATGGCATCTTTTTGGCGACTGCTCGCTGCCCATTCAAAAACTCTCCTCGCAAACCCCTTCAGCATCCGTCGAGGCGCCTGCGCAAGTCAACCAGGGAGCCGGTTTACTTTCGGGACAGGGCACTGTCACGCTCAGCAAGGCTGTCACCTCCGAGATAATCGTCAGTCTCTCATCTTCCAATTCGAGTGAGGTTTCGGTGCCCGTCACGGTCGCGGTCCCTGCGGAGACCACATCTGCGCCTTTTGACATTTACGTCTCCAACGATGGGGTCAGCGGCAATCAAACGGTCCAAATCTGTGCTTCCATTGCGGGATGGCCCTGCGGGTGCTCGCAAATGACAATTGTCGAACCCCCCGGGGGCCTGGTGAATTTCTCCTCCGCCTCTTACACTGCGGGCAGCGGGAGCGCCTCGATCACGCTGCTGCGCACGGGAAGCACCAATGGAACCATCAGCGTCACTCTCCAGACATCCGACGGCACGGCCAAAGCAGGCGAGGATTATACACCTGTAACCACGACAGTCACATTTGCAGACGGGGTAACACAGCAGACCGTCGCTATCCCCATCCTGACCGAGTCCCACGAAGATCCGGCAGAGACCTTCAACGTTTCCCTCAGCGGTTCGTTTGCAGGCACATCGAACAGCGCGGTTGTCACTATCCCCGCCAATTACACCGTCGATTATTTCACGGAACAGTCCGTCTCCGGCAGCAGTCTGAGCTTTCAGTCCATGTCGCTGATTCCGGACGGCTCCGCCAGCTTCTATTCCGCTTACGTCAACCCCGTGAGCACTTTTTTCACCGATCCGACAGGCGGCATCCCGCTCACGCTTGGCGACAACAGCTACGCTCAGGTCAATTTGGCCGGCGCCACTGTCAGTCTCTATGGAACGTCTTACTCGACCTTCTATGTGGGCAGCAACGGATACATTACTTTTACCGCCGGCGATACAACGGCTACACCTTCCCTGCAGTCCCAGTTTTCCCTTCCGCGCATTTCTGCGCTATTCGACGACCTTGACCCATCCGCCGGGGGGAGCGTCTCTTGGAAGCAGCTCGCGGATTGCGTCGCCGTAACCTTCCAGAACGTCCCGGAGAAAGGAACGACCAATAGCAACAGCTTTCAGGTGGAAATGTTTTACAACGGCGCCATCCGGGTAACCTGGCTGTGCGTCATGGCGTCCAGCGCGCTTGTGGGATTGTCTGCGGGGCAGGGACAGGTACCTTCAGGCTTCGTGCAGAGCGATCTCTCGTCTTATGGAGCATATTCCTGGCAACTCAACCTGAATTTTCTCGGCGCCCCGGGCTCAGGGACCGTTGATGCTGGCGCGGGCCTGCTCAGTTCGGCTGGAACAGTGGCCCTCCAGTCTCCTCTGTTTTTCGATCTTACCGTACAACTGTCCTCAAGCGATCCGACCAGGCTCTCAGTACCCGCTTCAGTCACGATTCCCGCCGGACAGACGCAGGTTCAATTCAACATCATGGTATACAATAATTGCGTCGCTGACGGGGACCATTCGGTCACGATTACGGCGTTTGCCCCAAACGGCGCTTCAGTTCAAAATTCAATTACAGTCATAGACACAGGGGACTGCCCTCAGCCTGTGGGTGTCCCGGCGCTTGGAAAAACCGGCCTCGGTTTTCTGATGGCCTGCGCAATGGCCCTAATTGGCTGTGCGAGGAGACGTACACGGCGTCAATGACGTCCCGGACGAAGGCGGGAATGGTTCGAGAGATCCTTGCCGGATTGAGAAGCAGGTGGCCGGGCAGATTTTTTCCGGCCACCGGCAACTGTTTTGTCAGTTTCCTGATTCGATCTTAATACATGTCGTCCATACCGCCCATACCACCCATACCACCCATACCGCCCATACCACCCATGCCGCCGCCGGGAGGCATCATCGGTGGAGCTTTTTTCTTCGGTTTTTCGGCAATTACGGCCTCGGTCGTGAGCAGCAACGACGCGACGCTCGACGCATTTTGAAGAGCAAAACGGACCACCTTGGTCGGGTCGATGACGCCTGCTTCCACCAAGTCCCCGTATTCGTCGGTGTCAGCATTGAAACCGTATGCTCCCTGGCCGTTTTTCACGTTTTCTACGATAACGGAACCTTCCCGTCCCGCATTGTTCGCAATCTGACGGATAGGTTCTTCAAGGGCGCGCCTGATTATGTTAAGCCCAAAGACTTCCTCTCCTTCGAGGTTCAACTTATCGAGCACAGGCACGCAGCGCAGCAGAGCAACACCGCCGCCGGGCACAATCCCCTCCTCCACAGCAGCCCTGGTAGCGTTAAGTGCGTCTTCGACGCGAGCCTTTTTTTCCTTCATCTCAGTTTCAGTGGCTGCGCCGACCTTGATTACCGCGACTCCCCCAACCAGCTTCGCAAGCCTTTCCTGGAGCTTTTCACGGTCGTAGTCCGAAGTGGTCTCCTCGATCTGCGCCCTGATTTGTTTCACGCGGCCTTCGATAGCTTCGCGCGAGCCGGCGCCGTCGACGATCGTGGTATTGTCTTTATCGATATTGATGCGTTTGGCGTTGCCCAAATCCTTCAATGAGACGCTTTCGAGTTTAACGCCGAGATCTTCGGAGACTACCTGCCCGCCAGTGAGTATAGCGATATCCTCGAGCATCGCCTTGCGCCTGTCGCCGAACCCCGGGGCCTTCACTGCGCTCACTTTGAGGGTTCCCCGAAGCTTATTCACCACGAGAGTCGCCAGAGCTTCGCCTTCGACGTCTTCAGCTATGATCATAAGAGGCCGGCCCATCTTGGCAATCTGTTCGAGAACAGGAAGCAAGTCCTTCATATTGCTGATCTTCTTCTCATTGATCAAGATCATGGGATCTTCGAGGACTGCATCCATCCGCTCAGGATCGGTCACAAAATATGGAGAAATGTAGCCGCGGTCGAATTGCATACCCTCCACGATATCGAGGGTTGTTTCCATGCTCTTGGCCTCTTCAACAGTGATCACCCCTTCTTTGCCTACCCTGTTCATGGCTTCGGCAATAATATTGCCTATTGCGGTGTCGTTGTTTGCGCTTATCGTCCCGACCTGGGCTATTTCCTTCTGGTCTTTGGTCGGTTTGCTGAGCTTTTTGAGTTCATCGACAATAGCCAAAACCGATTTCTCGATCCCGCGTTTAAGCGCCATCGGGTTGTGCCCGGCGGCAACCAGTTTGGCGCCCTCATGAAAAATGGACTGGGCGAGAATCGTGGCGGTGGTCGTTCCGTCACCTGCCACATCCGATGTCTTGCTCGCCACTTCCTTGACCATCTGAGCGCCCATGTTCTCGAACTTATCTTCCAGTTCGATCTCCTTGGCCACCGTCACGCCGTCCTTCGTGATATTGGGCGATCCCCAGGATTTTTCGAGCACCACGTTTCGTCCTTTTGGACCCAGAGTCACCTTGACTGCGTTGGCCAGTGCGTCAACGCCCTTCAGCATCTTCTCTCTTGCCTGAGAGTCGTATTTGATTTCTTTAGCCGGCATCTTTTTCGATCCTCCTTTGGTTTTTACTCCAGGATGCCCAGGATGTCGTCTTCACGCATCACCAGGTAATCTTCGTCTCCGAACTTGACTTCAGTTCCGCCATACTTGCTAAAGATCACCCGGTCGCCCGGCTTTACCTGCAGCGGGACGGTTTTGCCGTCTTTTAAGACAATTCCTGCCCCGACAGCAATCACCTTGCCCTGTTGAGGCTTTTCTTTGGCGGTATCCGGAATGATGATACCTCCGACGCTTCTTTCCTCTTCCTCAAGACGTTTAATGATGACTTTGTCGTGAAGCGGTCTGTACGCCATTTCTGCAGCACTCCCTGATCTTTGTTGTTTTTATTCTGAGGGAACTATACTAGCACTCTATCTGGCTGAGTGCTAACCAATATAAAACTGCGACATGAAAAATCAAGTTTAAAAAATCAATCCGCCCTGAGACAATTTCTTGCACTGTTGCAACTTTTTCGACTCCCATGTTTTCCCGGTGTATTGTATACAAATCTATCTCACGAAGAGGGGGACGAAATGAAATGGTTCTTCGGGACTGAGGGATCGTGGCAAAACCTGATTATACGAATCAGCCTCGGGATCGTGATGTTCCCGCACGGGGCGATGAAGCTTTTCGGCTGGTTTGGAGGCAACGGCTTTTGGGCCACTCTTGCGGCCTTCTCTCAAAATTATCATATTCCCGCATTCTTTATCCTGTTGGTCATCGCTGCTGAATCGCTCGGCGCGCTTGGCCTGATTGTCGGTTTTGCCACCCGGTTGTGGGCCTTTGGAATCTTTTGCAACATGATCTGGGCTGTTCACCTTGTGCACTGGCAAAACGGTTTTTTCATGAACTGGTTTGGCAAACAGCGTGGAGAAGGGTTTGAATATCATCTTCTGGCCATCGGGATGGCGCTCGCGCTAATGATCGGAGGAGGAGGCAGAATGTCACTGGACAAGACAATGGCCAGGGACCGCAATCGTTACAGGCTAAGTCTCTAAAGCAGAAATCATCTCGCCCGCAGAGCGGAAACGATATCCATGCGGGCGGCCCTTATGGAGGGCAGCGCGCCTCCCACTATGCCCATGATAACGGCAAATATGGCGGAGTCGGCGATTATTCGGCGGTTTAGGAGAAAGCGAAAGGTCAGCTCGGAGAACGTCGTCCAGTTCATAGTGGAGACGGTGAGTCTGTTCATGAATGAAGCTGCTGCAAGACCGATAAGCGCGCCGAGCAGGCTCAGGAATACCGCTTCGGCAAGAAATGCGAGCAGGATAAACCCACGGCGAAACCCGAGCGCCCTCAGGGTCCCGATCTCCGAGGTTCGCGCAGCGACGGCCGCGTACATGGTTATCATAGAGCCGGTAATGGCTCCAAGGCTGAAAATCAGCGTCAGGCTTATCCCGAGGATTCTGATAAACCTGGCCATCAATTCGGATTGAGTTTCGTAGTATTCGTCCTCGCGTCTGGCCTCCTCGACCAGACGTGGGTCTTCGAGAACGGTTCGCTTGAGTTCGGGAAGCTCCGAAGGGTCCCTCATCCGAATGATCACTGAAGAGTAGGCCGGTCTCTTGAAGGCGCCCATCACCGTATTTACATCTCCCCAGATTTCCGAGTCGAAAGCGGCCCCGCCGGCGTCCATAATACCGGATATCGTCCAGGTGCGCCCCGCGAAATTGAGAGTTCCGCCAAGGCCGGCGACCTTAAACTTTCTGGCCACGTTGCGGCCGATCAGGATTTCCGAGGAACCCGCGCTGAACTCGCGCCCGGCGACTATTTTGATTTGTGGCCTCAGTTCAAGGGAAATTGCGTGTGTTACCCCCCGGACCTCAACGTTTGAGGCCGAGCCGTTTTCCTTTTTGGGCAAACTTATCAGCACCACCACTTCACGCGATGCAAGCCGACCCAGGTCCTTATCCAAGGCCACCTGGGAGAAAGACTCTATAATACCCGCATCGTTATGCTCGATGATGCTCTGGATCTCGGTTTCCGACGATCTGCGTGTAAAGACGGCATTATCGCGGCTTCCTGAAGTGATCAGCGTTTGCTGAAAGCCGTCGGCAAGCATCAGGACCGTCGCAAAGACGAAAATGACCAGTCCCATGCCGCCTGCCGTCAAAACGGTTGTGAGCCGCCGAACAAGAAGGTTTCGATAGCTGTAATAGAAAAGAAGCATATTGAGTACGTTGTTAACCGCGGGATTCGCTGCTGTAACTCAACGTCCCTGTCAAGAAGCATTAACGCTATGGAAAGGACTCGGTATATTCACGAGGAGTTTTACCTGCTCGAACCGGCCCGATCAATCCAAAAAGGAGCTGATCCTGTCGGCGACATCCCCGTCCAGGGTTTCTATCAGTTTGAGTATGAGTCTGAGCGAGTTCATATAGTCGCAGATATCAATTATCGTGTTATGAGTATGGATATAGCGCGAAGGGATGGCGACGACAACGGTAGGTACCCCCGACGCGTGCAGGTGGATTGGGGCGGCATCGGTTCCACCCTTTCTCCTGGCGGCAATCTGGTAGGGAATCGAGTTCTTTTCCGCTGTTTCGATAACGAATTGCGTGAATTTACGATGCATTATTGCAGATGAGTCAATAAGGCGGATCTGAGGACCGGCGCCCAGGACGGCCTGACGCTCCTGTTTGCTGGCGCCGGGCAGGTCGTCAGCAGGCGAGCCCTCAGCCACTATGGCCAGATCAGGATCGGCGGAAAATGCGGCGGCCTTGGCCCCTCTCATCCCCATCTCCTCCTGAACCGTCCCGGCAAAGATAGCCCCATTCGGGTGCGGCATCTTCGCCGTTTCCAGGGCCGCATGCACCAACAAAGAGAGTCCGGCGCGGTCATCGAAAGCCTTGGAGAGCAGAAGGTCCGGGTTTGCCATGCGCACGAAGGGGCTGTCCGGAACGACGGCATCTCCCAGCCGGACGCCGAAGGCCCGCGCCTCGGAGGCGTCGCGCGCGCCGATATCTATGAACATCTCTTCTATATTCATCACCTTGTCGCGTTCGGCATCGGAGAGGAAATGCGGGGGTTTTGCGCCGATTACGCCGGGGATTTCATTCCCTTCCGCGGTGCGGATGCGCACTCGTTTGGCAAGAAGCGTATGAGCCCACCAGCCTCCCAGCGCAAGAAACCTGATGAGACCTTCATCTGTTATGGTCTGAACCATAAGACCGACTTCATCCATGTGGGCGGCAACCAGAATCCTTGGACGTGCGGAACTGCCTTCATGCCGGTAAAAGATGTTGCCGGCCCTGTCCGTTTGGGCGCCTTCTCCAAGCTCGCTTCGGAAAATTCTGCGCACTTCGTTTTCCTGCCCGGGCGCGCCGTGGGCCTGGCTAAACTTCTCCAGCAGTTCGACGCCTTTTTGTTTTATATCATCATTCATTTCTTCTCCACATTTTGCAGGACTGCACCAAACAGTTCCAAGGCCGCGTAATTTGTTTAAAGTTAATTGCCGGCGGACACAATAGAAATCTGAAGGAAGAGAAATACAAAAGGAAAAGATGAACATTTTCATGCCAAAGCAGTCATCACGGCGCACGCAAATGATGAGCGAAGAAGAGGCGGGTACCCATCCAAACAAAAATGTGTTATCAAGGGTGTCGAGAGGGACCTTTACTGCTTCCGGATTCTTATTCCAGAGATGAATTTGCCGGGCTGACAGCCGGACTCGGCCGGTGCTGAGGCCATAACGACATGACTCCGATAACAAATAAGTCAACAGAATGCCAATCAGGCGGTGAGAAATGACCAAAATAGAATGCATACTGCGCCCGGACAAGATTTTGGAAGTACGCAACGTGCTCGGCAAGCTGGGCATAAGGGGGATGACCTTAACGGAAGCGATCGGCTGCGGTTTACAGAAAGGTCATACCCGGGATGACTGGAACACCGAATATAACATCAACCTGCTGCCGAAGACCAAGATAGAGATGGTCGTCTCCGACGAGGTGGTGGATAGAGTCATAGAGGCTATAGTCGGCGTTTCACGCACCGGCGAAATTGGAGACGGCAAAATCTTTACTTACCCGATTGGAAATGCTGTCCGCATTCGCACGGGGGAAACCGGCGAAAACGCCATTTGATGGAAGTGGTTCTTTATGGTTTGCGGTTCACAATGTTATCGTCTCAATAAAAGCAGCAGAAGCACGATTAAAACGGCAATGATTACCGCGCCGCCATATATCAGCAGGTTGTTCCGCTCGGTGGGAAGGACGGCTGCCAGCGGGGGGTCAGGTTCGTCTATCCATTTCAAGTCCGCATTTTCAGGAAATCGCAAATCGTTGGCCATCTGCTCGGCGGAATCATAGCGCTCCTCTTTTCGGCGCCGCAGTGCTCTGCGGATGGCGGCCCATATCCCCGGATGCAAACCCTTTAAGGACGAGAGCTGTTCGAGGTTTTTAGTCATATGCAGGTACATGACCGTCAAAGGGTTATCTCCGGTAAAAGGGGGCGACCCGCTCAGAAGATGGTAGAGAAGGCATCCGACGGCATAAATGTCGGTTTTTGCCTCACCGCGTTCGCCCTTGATCTGTTCGGGCGCCATATATTCGGGCGTCCCCATGAGACCTGAAAAGCCGCGCCAGGTAACCCGCGGCGCTCCTTCCATGAGAGCAATGCCGAAATCGAGAATTTTCAAGTGGCCGTCGGGCGCCAGCACGAGGTTTTCCGGCTTGATGTCCCTGTGATAGACTCCCCTCTCATGACAATAATGAAGCGCATCGAGCAGGTTTGCTACAATTTTTACGGCATGGTCTACCCCAAAGGGGCCTTTTTCGCTCAAAACCTTCGCCAACGACTCGCCTTCGGCGTATTTCAAAACCAGATAGGGTGGGTTCTCTTCAGAAATATCCACGGCCGTCGGCACGTCGGAATGATTCAAAAGCTTACCAATAGCCACTTCCCGCCTGAACCGTTCATAAACGGCAGGATCTCCCAACTGTGCGACATGAGGAACCTTCATGACCACCTTCCCATTGGATTGAAGGTCCTCAGCCAGAAAAGAGGCCCCAAATCCCCCATGACCCAGAGGGGCCAGAATTTT
>Ga0326728_10008238_pt1 | contig 26028 bp, 17 predicted proteins | sample MB3enrmetagenome_FD_207602 | JGI IMG/M metagenome (GOLD analysis project Ga0326728, IMG submission 207602) | Lab enriched peat soil microbial communities from McLean, Ithaca, NY, United States - MB31MN | ecosystem: Environmental > Terrestrial > Soil > Wetlands > Peat | place: USA: New York... | reverse complement strand
GCCTGCACGCCACCCGCGCCCTGCGGCGCATGCGCCGCCGCCCTTCCCTGATCGCCGCCTTTTGGAAACAGGCGGAACTATGGTGACATTGTCACTCTATTATGCAGGTGGCGGTAGTGGTTTCCACTACAGACAACCGCGAGCCTTTTTGCTTTGATTCTCATGCGAGGTTAGTTGGGTTATCAGCCGGACGCGGCAACTATGGAATCACAACTGAATGGCCCGCGATGGTCGCGGGCCGTAGGTCATATGGGAAATGTCGGAGTAAATATCAAATGTAGAAACAAACATAAGCTCATAAAGAAAGGAATGGAATATGAAGAGACTGAAAACACTTGCAGTGGTGGCGGGTGCAGTTTTGATGTTCACCCCACGGGCGGCCTATGCGGACATGGCCAACGGCAGTTATTCTGTTGACGTTGGCACCGACGTTCCCCTGTGGGACCTGTCGGAATCTTACGACTCTGATGTCGGTATTGGCGGACTGGAATTTACCATCGCTCAAGAACCTTCGGGAACATTCACCGGCACCGGGGATCTCTATGTCGATGACTTGGGGGTCAGCCTTGATTTGTCTGGGAATGTCAGCGGGAACTCAACTGGTTCCAGCACAGATCCAAAAATCTCAATGAAAGTTTTTGTTTCCGATTCCGATGATGATGAAAGCACCGTTTACATCAACTATCTGGATGTGGCGATGTCGCTGGCAATGCAGGTTGACAGTGCTGATGATCAGCTTGCCGGCAAGGGGTCTGGTGCCGTGAAGTATTCGATTCAAAATGAATCCACTGGAAAAACAGAAAAAGGAAGCCGGTCTGCGCCAACGGGAAGCGTAACCGTCCCGCTGCCAGACGATGTGACCGGAGACTGGAACCTGACGTTGAATTTGACTCCCAATGGAACCAAATATACTGGCACGGCAGAAGTGGTGACTTCGGTGGGCGACTCGGTGGATTTCAACGTGACTGGAACTTACTCGGCCAAGAAGGACGTTTCGGATTTAACTCTTAAGGGCACCGGTTGGGGCGCCGGCACCGGATTGAGTCTGGTAATCTCAACTTCCGGCTCGACCATCAACATCAAAAGCGTGGAAGGCAAGTTGTTCGGTCAAAGCCTGAATTACAAAACGCCGTAAGCACAGGTTCAAAACTCGCGACAAAACAGCCGGCCAGCGGAATTTTCAATTGTCCGCTCGGCGGTTTCAGCCTGACCAGCGGCACGATAGGCGACGGCAAGGCCGATTACACCGTCCCCGGCAACACGAGCACCAGCGAGCGTGTCGGCACGATCACCATCGCGGGCGAGACGTTCACCATAACGCAGGCGGGGGCGAGGTAACCGGGCCGGCACAGCATTCGGCATGGGCGGAGATACGTGGTAAAGGGTTTTCCAGCACAACTGATATTGGTTTCCACGATAGACAAACGCGAACCTTCTTGCTTTAATTCTGCTGGAGTCAGCGCGCGAATAAGTAGCCAGCAGGGGAGAGCCGTGATCAATGATACGCGAGTAGCGAGTACGATGGATCTTGCGTACTTGGCTTGTCCAAGCGGGAACGGCGGGGGAGATTGGGTCAGAGCTGATACGATGATTGGTCAATGAGACTGAATGGCCCGCGATGGTCGCGGGGCGCTGGTCATATGGGAAATGTCGGTCAAATTACAAAGGAGAATCAGAATATGCGAACTGAATTGAAACGAACGATGCGCATGTTGAATGGACCTGTGTTTTTAACTGTAATTGCCGCTTCACTTTGCCTGGTCGGGCCAGCGGCGCAGGCGGGCCCTCTGTTGCAGCAGTACTTCCCGCTGCAAAACGGAGACCAAAAAACGTTCATCGCCACCGTGGACGGCACCCCCGTCCAACAAACGCAAACCTTCACCAACGTGATGTTCAATGGAAACGACACGGTTGCCGGGGCCGCCATGGACACGTGGTACGGCGGGTCAGGCGCGACATCGTATCTGAACTATTCCGGCGACCAGTTGCTGTGGTACGGCTCCTGGCTCGCTGCCTGCGGCTATTGCTCGGACAACGGCGCTACGCTGACCTTCAACCCGCCGGTGGTCCTTCTCGACGAGCAATCCCTGGCCAAAGGCGGCACGCACAGCCTGAGCAGCACCGGAACCGTCACAGGCCATGGATCGGGCGCGATGTCGTTCCCATTCACCTACTCCTATTCGGTGAAGTCCGCCGGCAACCTGACGGTGCCCGCAGGAACGTTCTCCAACTGCATGGAACTGGTTGTCAAAGCCGCCGTCAAGACCGGCAACGGGACGCGATCGCTGACCGTGACCGACGTGATCCTCGCGCCCGACGTCGGCGTCATCCAGGAACCGATCGGCTACCCCTACAAAACCCCCAGCCAGGTCGGCCTGTACCAGTTGTCGCAGTGGTCGCAGGTCCTGCCCTACACGTACACGACCAACAACAGCGCGATCACCATCGCCGGTTACGACTGTTCCGAAAGCGATGTGACCATCCCCGACACGATTGGCGGCTTGCCGGTCACCGGCATCGGGCCTGAAGCGTTTTCCGGCTGCACAGACCTGGTTAGCGTCACGATTCCCGCCAGCGTCACCGAGATCGGCTCCAACGCCTTCTATGATTGCACCGGGCTGACCGGGGTCTATTTCGATGGGAACGCGCCCACCCTCGACGGCTCGAACGTGTTTGCCACGGCCACGGGCTATGACCCCGCCACCGTCTATTATTTGTCCAGTGCCACGGGCTTCGGCTCCACGTTTGGCGGGCTCCCGACCGCCCTGTTGAACCCCTGCACGTACAAGCTAAGCGCCACCACGGTCAAGTTCGCCTCCAAAGGCGGGCCCGAAACCATCAAAGTCACCTCCCACGGCACCAACTGCATCTGGACCACCGTCAGCAGCAACTCCTTCATCACGGTCACCTCCGGCGCCAGCGGCACCAACAACGCCAGCGTCGTCCTGTCCATCGCGGCCAACCCCGACGCCGTGGCCCGCACCGGCGCCGTCACCATCGCCGAGCAGACCGTCACCATCGCCCAGGCCGCCGCCAAATGCGCCTTCACGCTGGCCACCAACAGCGCCAGCTTCGCCTCCACCGGCGGCCCCGGCAGCGTCGCCGTCACCGCCAACGGAGGCGATTGCTCCTGGAAAGTGGCCGGCTCGCAAAAATTCGTCACCATCACGTCCGCCACGAGCTTCACCGGCGACGACACCGTCACCTACACGGTCGGCACCAACAGCACCGCCAATGCCCGCGCCACCACCCTGACCATCGCCGGCACGAAATATACGATCACCCAAGCGGCCGCGCCGTAGAGACCGTGTGAAAAACCAAGAAAAGAGCACTGTGAAATCATTTCACAGGACTTACAAAAGTTTATCAACGACTTACGAAAGCCGATCTGACTTTTCACACAGTCTCCATAGCTTGGATCAATTGTCGGTAGGAGCGCCCTCGCGCGAGCGCTATTTCGCGGCTTCCGGCGCGGATTCGGTTTCAAGTGGGCTTCACGGGCGAGTCGCAGATTCAGGTTGGCTACCGAGGAACGATTCCTCGATGGCAACTGTCGTCTCCCTCAAAAGACCACAACGGTTGAAATTCAGCGTCCCGCGCTGGTCACGGGAGTGAGCGATAGGAGAAATATCGGTTTAGTTGGTCGGCATGGGCGGGATGCGCGGGGCGTAGCGGTGGGGTGACAGCGTGAGCGGGGTCCCGGCGCGTGGAGACCAAGACGATTCATCTGCGCCAAGCGTCTCGTGGGGCCAACGGTAACGCTCAAACTGCGGCATTACAACGGCTCAGGATCCGGGGCGGGTTTCAGCGGGGAGCAGGCGGCGAGATCGCGGCGGGATCGCGGCGGCGGAAAAAATTGGAGAGTCGAGGCTGAACTCTCGACTTTGAACTTACCCGCACCGCTCCCAAGGGAGAAGGGAGGGGCTTTGCCCTTCGTTCTATCTGACTTGACGAGAGGATTCCTCGGCTCTCCACTACAACTTACGCCTTGGCATCAGGAATGCAACCGCCAGCGTAATCGGCGAGACAACGGACGGCGCTCTGTCTGCGTTCGGTCGAAAAACGGCGCTGAACGCAATCGAGAGCAGAAAGCATCTCCCCCGGAGTCATGAGTCCGTTCTTGGAGCCGAGGAAAGGCTTGATGGCACTGTCAGAGATGATACGATGTTTGCCAATGAGACCGAATCGCCCGAATGGTTGCGGGGCGTATGTCATAGGGGAAACGTCGGAGGAAACCTTTTAGTGCGTTGCTAAACGCAGGTTCGTGAATTGAAGATCAGAAACAACCAAAAAAATAAAGAGAGGCAGGTAATAAATGAAACAATGTAACAAAACCATCGCGCTCGCCGCCGTGCTGGCATTTCTAACTCTTGCTGCGGCCAGCCTTCAAGCGCAAACGACAAACGTTCTTACGATCACCGCGACTGCCAGTGTGCAAGGCAGCTCCAGCGACAATAACGGTGTCACTACGTATGCGGCACCGAGCAAAATGACTCTCGACACGAAACAAATCCTGGCGTTGCTGGCTATAGCTGAAAACAGCGAGTCGAATTATCCCTCTGCCACTTTTCCCGCCGGCGCAAAACTGGTGGTCCTAAGTGACTCCAGCAATGATTTTATGGTTTTGGATAAGAACAACAACTTTCTCGTTAATGTTTCGGACATCTTATCCGCCACCAGTTCGGGGACTTACGGAAGCGAGGTTACCAGCGGCAAAGTAAACGACACCACTGGTTTGGCAAGCACGACTGTAACAAAGCAAGAAATTGTCACAGTCGCTTATGACGATACGGGGGCAGGCGGAAGTCTTCAGTTTTATCTGACTGGCTTGATGACAAGCACGACCACCGACACCGTCCCCAACGCTACTACAGGAAATTATAAGGAAACCGAATCGCGCACAATGACCGCCGGAGCGGGCGATGGAAATTCTCTTGGCAATCCTTTGGTCATCACTGGCGGCTTTAGCGGTTCCGGAAGTGGCACTCTTTCGCAGTGACGGAAGTTTCACGCGCGTTTGGTTCGACACGGATCAATCCGTGTCGAACCAAATTCTTTAATAAGCCACAGTTGCCATTCCATGAGACCCAAGGTTGTCGCCGCAATTTTATTGCTGGCGGTTGGCGTCTTGGGAGTCGCGGTTTTAATTTCGAGAGCGTTCCACCACGAGTGGGGTGGCGAAGTGCCGGGGAATCTGCCTGTGGCGCAAACGGAGACAAACATTTCGCCTGAAAAAGAATTTTCCGCTCCCGCGCCGCTTTCCGTCGCAAACGACAAGGCGACAGTCGCCGTTCCGCCGGTCATTCAAGAAACGAATCACGCGGATTATGTCCGCGAGCGCGTCGCCGACCTGATGGCGTTGGCGATGAACGATGATTCAAATTCGCTGAACACCATTTGGTCTGAACTTTCCAACCCGGACAGACAAATCCGTGAAGGAGCACTCGCGGCGATCGTTCAATTTGGGGATCGTTCTGTAGTCCCGCATTTGCGCGAACGCGCCGCGCAAGTGGAGGACCCCGTTGAAAAAGCCGATATACTTGCGGCAGCCGATCATCTGGAACTGCCGCCACTCACCGAGTTGCGCCGCGTGCCGCACTAATCCCGCTGACAGTGTTTGTCACGGCTTTTGGCTTTAATGCTGGCAAAACGATTTCCCAAACGATTGAGCTGCGTCAGTTGTGTTTCATTTTTCAGATTCAAAACTTCACCGTCGCACCCGGGGATCTCAGGTCTGGATGGTTCCCGTCCAGCATCCCGACGATCCCGTTGCGCCCTGCGCGCCGCAAGGCGGTTGCGCTCAGGTTGGCCGCTACGCACACGGCAGCTATCGCAACAGGGGTTCGGCAGCTTGGCGTAGACGGTAACGCTCAAACTGCGGCATTACAAGGGATCAGGATCAGTGGCGGGTTTCAGCGGGGATCAGGCGGCGGAACCGCGGCGGAACCGCGGCGGGACCGCGGAGGGCGAAAAAATTGGAGAGTCGAGGCTGAACCCTCTGCTTTGAACTACCCCGAGCCGCTCCTAAAGGAGGGGCTTCACCCTTCATTCTATCTGACTTGACGAGAGGGTTGCCCGGCTCTCCACTACAACTTACGCCCTGGCATCAGGAATGCAACCGCCAGCATCATCGGCGAGACAACTGACGGCGCTCTGCCTGCGTTCGGTCGAAAAACGGCGCCGAACGCAATCGAGAACAGAAGTCATCTCCCCCGGAGTCATGAGTCCGCTCTTGGAGCCGAGAAAAGGCTTGATGGCACTGTCAGAGATGATACGATGTTGGCCAATGAGACCGAATCGCCCGAATGGTCGCGGGGCGTATGTCATATGGGAAACGTCGGTCAAGCCCGGTATGCCGCACATCTGGCGGAGGCAAGGTTCTTCAAGCGATTTGTGCTCCGATGGCGAATCGCGCGTGAGCATCGGCGCGAGCGCAGCCGCATCGAGCCATCCTTGCATTCATTTATTTGAGTCACATCACTGCGGGCGAAAATGAAGGGGAACAAACTGTCTCAACAATCATCCTGTTGAAAGGAGTTGGCCATGGAAACATCGCAAGCGTCCGAAAAGAAATGTTGCTGTCCCTGTCACAAAATGATTGGGTTGTTCATCGCGTTAATCGGTCTCACGTTCCTGTTGGGCGCGTTCAATGTGTTAAGCCCACGGGTCGTCCAAGTCACGTGGCCGATTCTCCTGGTGCTTATCGGAGTCAAGATGGTGTGTGGCGGCACGTGCAAGTGCTGCGACAAGGCGTAGATCAAGGGAACGATCCTGGGGTAGGTAGTCGCCGCTTTCAAGCACAAGGGGGACGGTGTAAGCTTGCCCTCGATGGGCAGCAACCTACGCCGGGAAAAGGTTCGCCGTCGTAACATGGGAACACGGCGAGCGGCTGGAGATACGGGTTGATCCGCCGAAGAAGAAGGCCACAAGGGAATGAACCCCGCACCGAACAGGCTGGCCGTCGTATGGCGCGTCCGTCGCAAGATCGTGGATTCTCTCAGGACCGCGTCCCGCGAACCCCATGCATACCTTCAGGCGGCGTTGCGTGGCGTGGACCTCGTGCTGGTCGCGGCTTTCAAACACAGGCTTGGCGGTGTAATGTCATCTGCGACGCGCTGCGTGACTCGCGGCGGCTGAGCTTTGGCGTTCGCTACAACAACTTTGGAATCAAGAAAGGCACGGGTTGAGCCAAAAAAATGTCGAAGAATGTCGAAATCAAGTGGTTGAGCGAACCAGAAGAACAGGACTGTCCATCAGCTTTGTCGTATTTGTCTCTGCTCTACGATAAACAGACAGCCACCACCTATGTGAATAAATTGAAACGCGCACCGATGGCAGAGTTCAAAGCAAAGGATATTTTCAGGGCGTCCGGTTTGTCATTGCTCGGGATCAGCAATTCTCATGTCGAAAAAGACCGACAAAAAATACAGGCGGGGCACGAGTTGTCGCCGCTCCTTTTGATAAGAGATTCAGTCCATGGGAAAGTCGTCATTGCGGACGGATACCATCGATTATGCGCGGTCTACTCTTATGATGAAGATGCTGTAGTTCCCTGTAAAATCGCGTAGTGCCACCATCATGTGTGGGCGATTCACACTGACGGCGGAAGCGAAGGAATTGGCAAAGCGGTTTGGCATCGAGGTTTCGGCCAGCTTCTACAAGACCGTCGCGCCACGTTACAACATCGCGCCGACTCAACCCGTCGTTGTGCTTGCCGCTGATGGGAAGCGATACCTGACGCAGATGCGGTGGGGACTGATCCCGTCGTGGGCGAAAGACCCGGCCATCGGCAACCGGATGATAAACGCCCGCGCTGAAACGTTGATTACCAGACCAGCTTTCCGCGTGGCAATCCGCAAACGCCGCTGCTTGATCGTGGCCGACGGGTTTTACGAGTGGAAGAAGACCGGCAACGTCAAGCAACCTGTCCGCATCGTGCTGAAGAACCGCGAGCCGTTCGGGTTCGCCGGGCTGTGGGAAACGTGGAAACCCCCCGAGGGCGAGGAAATCAAATCCTGTGCGATCATCACCACCGAAGCGAACGATTTATTGAAGGACGTTCACGACCGGATGCCGGTCATACTGTCCCGCGAGAAGGAAACCCAGTGGCTCGATCCCGATGCCGAGCTTGCCCACCTAATGAGGTTGCTCAAGCCCTACGACAGTGCCGAGATGGAATACTATCTGGTGAGCCGGGCCGTGAACTCGCCGAGCCACAACGCCGCCGACTGCATCGTGCCGATTTGAAGTGAGCTACTCGCCGATGTGCGGTTCGTTAGCAGTCGGCGTCCGAGTTTCGCTGACCGGGGGGACAGACTGATCTTGTAATGGTTTCCACTGCAAAATCATCAGTCGAAATGTCTTGCCTGCCTGATACCAACAGGCGTATAAGCCCAATATCACCCGGTTTGCGGGGCCGCTACCCGGTTCCAACGCGTCCCGTCTGCGCGAGGCTGGGAGCAGATGCGAGTCGCCTCGTAAGGCATTCTATGAAGAAGCGGGATTTTCTTGGATCGGCCAAACCATCGGTTCACGGCGCGATCTTTACCGTTTCCTGCGGCACGTTGTTGCTTCTTTTCGCAACGGCTGCAAAGGCAGCGGAAAGACAGGTGCTGCACGGTCACGTACCCGCGGTCGTGACAAAGTTGAATCTGCAGCCAGTGGGCCGGCTTCCAAGCACGAATCGCTTGCATCTGGCGATTGGGTTGCCGTTGCGCAATCAGGAAGCACTCGACAACTTGCTCCAGCAGATCTACGACCCGGGCAGTCCCGTTTACCACCAGTATCTGACGCCGGAACAGTTCACGGAGAAGTTTGGTCCGACCAAAGGGGATTACCAGACGCTCATCGACTTCGCAAAGGCGAACGGACTCACCGTGACCACCATGCATCCAAATCGCGTGCTGCTGGATGTGGCAGGCACGGTCACGGACATCGAGAAAACATTCCATGTGACAATGCGTGTGTACCAGCACCCGACGGAAGCGCGCACGTTCTATGCACCGGATACCGATCCGTCGATCGACCTGGCTGTCCCGTTGTCGGGCATCAGCGGGCTCGACAACTATGCCATACCGCATCCGGCGCTGCACGTGAGACCCGCCACAGGAAACGCAACCCCCGCTTCGGGTTCCGGACCGAATGGCAATTACATGGGCAGCGATTTCAGAAATGCATACGCTCCAAACGTCACGCTAAACGGCTCAAATCAGATGGTCGGTCTCTTGGAATTTGACGGGTATTACACGAATGACATCACAACCTACGAAGATCAAGCCGGGCTGCCCCATGTCCCGTTGCAGAACGTCCTGGTGGATGGCGTCTCCGGGGTTCCGTCGACCTGTACGGACTGCGTGGCCGAAGTGTCGTTGGATATTGAAATGGCAGTTTCAATGGCAACCAATCTGGCCAGGGTGGTGGTCTTCGAAGGGGACAATTGGAACGACATATTGAACAGCATGGCCGCCAACAATCAAATCAAGCAATTCAGTGTTTCCTGGCTTTTGTGGCTTCCAGACCCGACCGCGGATCAGATCTACCAGCAAATGATCGCTCAAGGTCAGTCGGTCTTCCAAGCATCTGGCGACGAAGATGCGTACTGCGGTTCGATCCTGTGGCCAGCCGATGATCCCTATGTCACCAGCGTCGGCGGAACGACGTTGGGGATGAACGGCTCGGGCAGTTCGTACGCCTGGGAAACCGTCTGGAATTGGGGGTATGATCCGCCGGGGTGGGCCGGCTCAGACTATGTCGGCAGTAGCGGCGGCGTTAGCACCTATTACTCGATTCCCACCTGGCAACAAGGTGTCAACGTGACGGCCGTCGGAGGATCGACAACCATGCGGAACATCCCGGATGTCGCGTTGACCGCCGACAACATCTGGGTCATCTATTACGATGGTTTTGCGGGCGGGTTCGGCGGGACTAGTTGCGCGGCGCCGTTGTGGGCGGCTTTCACCGCACTGGTCAACCAGCAAGCGGCGGCCAATGGCCAACCCTCGGTCGGTTTCCTCAACCCGGCCATTTACACAATCGGTACGGGGACGACCTACACCGCTTGTTTCCACGACATCACGACCGGAAACAACACGAATTCGTGCAGTCCGACGGAACACTTCGCCACGAACGGCTATGACCTTTGTACCGGCTGGGGCGCGCCCAACGGGAGCGTGTTGATCAATGCCCTTGCCCCGATCATGTACACTTACACGACCAATAACGGCGCGATCACCATCACCGGATACACCGGGTCCGGCGGGGCGGTGAGCATCCCCAGCACGATCAATGGCCTGCCGGTCACCAGCATCGGGGACTCTGCGTTCCAATCCAACACCAATCTCACCAGTGTCACGATCCCCGCCAGCGTCACCGCGATCGGGGACGATGCGTTCTATGACTGCACCAGCCTGACCGCGATCACGGTGGCTGCGCTCAATCCGGTCTATAGCAGTGTGGCTGGGGTTTTGTTTGACAAGAGCCAGACCACGCTCATTGCATACCCGGGGGGCATAACCGGCAGCTACACGATCCCCGCCGGCGTCACCAGCATCGGAGACTCTGCGTTCCAATCCAACACCAATCTCACCAGCGTGACGATCCCCGCCAGCGTCACCAGCATCGGGAGCTATGCGTTCGCAACCTGCACTGGCCTGACCAGTGTCTATTTCACAGGCAACGCCCCCAGCGCTGATTCGACTGTGTTCTCTGGTGACAGCAATGCGACCGTCTATTACTTGCCGGGGACCACGGGCTGGGGCACGACATTTGGCGGTCTTCCGACCGCACTGTGGATCCAATATACTTACACGACCAATAACGGCGCGATCACCATCACTGGATACACTGGTACCAACGGTGCGGTGGCCATCCCCAGCACGATCAATGGCCTGCCGGTCACCAGCATCGGGGACTCTGCGTTCCAATACAACTGGAACCTGACCAGCGTGACGATCCCCACAAGCGTCACCAACATCGGTGTTAATGCGTTCTGGGACTGCGCCAGCCTGACCAGTGTCATGATCCCTGCCAGCGTCACCAGCATCGGGGCGTGGGCGTTCTCCGTGTGCCCCAGCCTGACCGCGATCACGGTGGATCCAAGCAACACCGTTTACAGCACTGTGGCTGGGATCTTGTTCGACAAGAGCCAGACCACGCTCATCCAATACCCGGGGGGCATAGCCGGCAGCTACACGATCCCCAGCAGCGTCACCAGCATTGGGAACGGCGCGTTCGAAGGCTGCAGCGGCCTGACCAGTGTCACGATCCCCAACAGCGTTACCAGTATCGGCGACTCTGCGTTCACATTCTGCTCTGATCTGACCAGCGTGACGATCCCCGCCAGCGTCACCAACATCGGGTACTCTGCGTTCTGGGACTGCGCTAGCCTGACCGCGATCACGGTGGCTACCAACAATCCCGCCTATAGCAGTGTGGACGGGGTCTTGTTCAACAACAGTCAGACCACGCTCATCCAGTGTCCGGAGCGCAAAGCCGGCAGTTACACCGTCACCAACAGTGTCACCAGCATCGGGGATTATGCTTTCTGGGGCTGTGGCAACCTGACCAGCGTCACCATCCCCACGAGCGTCATTAACATCGGTTACGGGGCGTTCTTTTACTGCACCGGTCTGACCAACGTCATGATCCCCGCCAGCGTCACCAGCATTGGTAGCTTTGAGTTCTTGGGCTGCTCCAGCCTGACGGCAATCACGGTGGATCCCAGCAACACAGTCTATAGCAGTGTGGCTGGGGTCTTGTTCGACAAAGGCCAGACCACGCTCATCCAATACCCGGGTGGCATCGCCGGCAGCTACACGATTCCCGACAGTGTCACCAGCATCGGGTACAATGCGTTCAATGGTTGCACCGGCCTGACCAGTGTCACAATCCCCAACAGCGTCACCACCATCGGGGCCGCGGCATTCGCAAACTGCACCGGCCTGACCGGCGTCTATTTCACAGGCAACGCCCCCAGCGGTGGCTCTGATTCGTCTGTGTTCTCCGGTGACAGCAATGCGACCGTCTATTACATGCCGGTGACCACGGGCTGGGGCACAACGTTTGACGGTCTTCCGACCGTGCTCTGGAATCCGCAGATGCAGAACCTCGGCGTCCAGTCGAATCAATTCGGGTTCAACATCACCGGGCCCAGCAACCTGGTCATCGTGGTGGAGGCGTGCACGAATCTGGTCAATGCCATCTGGGTTCCGCTGGCAACCAACACGCTGACCGGCGGCTCCTCGCATTTCAGCGATCCCGGGTGGACGAATTATCCCGCTCGTGTCTACCGCCTCCGCTCGCCGTGAGGGGGTGGGGCCGTCGAGGCCCGCGATCGGTGAACTGCTGCGTATCCGGCTGACGAACCACGTATGTTGAGGCCGGGGTTACTGCTGCTCCTCTTGTGAAACCTTGGCCCGGACACTGCACAAGCAGGCCAAAGCGCAATCAAACTGCGCCAGGAATTGTAGGGCGCCTGCCTGCGCAGTCAGGCGAAGCCCGCAGGGTTTCGCGCCGAAAACCTTGTCGAACGCGCGGTCGCATACTTGGTTGCACACTGGTGAGCGTTTACCGGTAGCATTCAGTAAGCGCCGGATTACATAAGCACACTCGTTCAAAAACAAGCCCCTGACTTCAAAGCCACGGCCGTCGTCAACGGCCAATTCAAGGCAGTCAGCTTCAGCGCCTGCCGCGGTGAGAAATACGTCGTCTATTTCTATCCGCTCGACTTCACCTTCGTCTGCCCGACCGAGATCATCGCGTTCAACGAACAGCCTCCCACCGGCCATGGGAGATCCAGGCCGCTCACCGTCCGGTTGGCTTGACTGTGGAACGCACTTCGCACAAGATAAGGTTTCGTAAGAAATGAAATTGCGCACACGAGAGAGCTTGGCAAGCGTTGCAAACGCTTCGAGCCGTCAGCGGAGGTTCGAGTCTCCCTTTTATCCCCCTGCTGGCGCCGATGCCGAACCCCTTGAAAAAGCAATTTCCCAACAGTTTAAGTCTGGAACACGATTGGAGGGAATATGACGACCGAAAGTAAATGCCCGGTGATGAGCGGGGCTCACAAACACACGGCCTCTGGGGCACAGTCGAATCGAGACTGGTGGCCGAATCAGCTGAACCTGCAGATACTCCGCCAAAACTCTCCCCTGTCCAACCCCATGGGTGAGGAGTCCAACTACGCCGAGGAGTTCAAGAAACTCGACCTGGATGCCCTGAGGAAGGACATCGAAGCGGTGATGACGACGTCGCAGGACTGGTGGCCGGCCGACTACGGCCACTACGGGCCGCTCTTCATTCGAATGGCATGGCACAGCGCGGGCACGTACCGCATCAGCGACGGTCGCGGCGGCGCGGGGGCCGGCATGCAGCGCTTTGCGCCCCTCAACAGCTGGCCCGACAACGTGAGCCTCGACAAGGCGCGCCGGCTGCTCTGGCCGATTAAGCAGAAGTACGGCCGGAAGATCTCGTGGGCCGACCTGATGATCTTTGCCGGCAACTGTGCGCTGGAGTCGATGGGCTTCAAGACCTTCGGCTTTGCCGGCGGACGTGCGGATGGCTGGGAACCCGAGGAGTTGTACTGGGGGTCCGAGCGCACGTGGCTCGGCGACGAGCGCTACAGCGGCGACCGGAACCTCGAGAATCCTCTCGCCGCCGTTCAGATGGGCCTCATCTACGTGAATCCGGAAGGGCCGAACGGCAAACCGGATCCGCTGGCCGCGGCCAAAGACATTCGCGAGACGTTCCGCCGCATGGCGATGAACGACGAGGAGACGGTGGCGCTCATCGCCGGCGGACACTCATTCGGCAAGACCCATGGCGCGGGCCCTGCAAGCAATGTCGGTCCGGAACCTGAGGCTGCCCCCATCGAGGAGCAGGGCCTCGGCTGGAAGAACAGCTACGGCACCGGCAAGGGTGGCGACGCCATCACCAGCGGCCTCGAGGTCACCTGGACCACGACACCTACGAAGTGGAGCAACGATTTCTTCTCGAACCTCTTTGGCTACGAGTGGGAGCTGACCAGGAGCCCGGCTGGTGCGCAGCAGTGGAAGCCGAAGAATGGCGCTGGCGAGGGCACGGTCCCCGATGCCCACGACCCGTCGAAGCGCCACGCGCCGGCTATGCTGACCACCGACCTCGCGCTCCGGTTCGACCCGATCTACGAGAAGATCTCCCGGCGCTTCCACGAGCACCCACAGGAGTTCGCCACCGCCTTCGCCAAGGCGTGGTTCAAGCTGACGCACCGCGACATGGGCCCTTTCTCCCGGTACCTGGGCCCGCTGGTGCCGAAGCAGCCGCAGCTGTGGCAGGACCCCGTCCCGCCGGTGACGCACAAACTGATTGGCGCGAAGGACATCGCCGCCCTCAAGAACAAGCTCCTCGCGTCGGGACTGTCCATCTCACAGCTCGTCTCGACCGCCTGGGCGTCGGCGGCCACGTTCCGCGGCACCGACAAGCGCGGTGGCGCCAACGGGGCGCGCATTCGCCTCGCGCCGCAGAAGGATTGGGAAGTTAACAATCCCGCCGAGTTGGCGAAGGTGCTAAAGACCCTGGAGCGGATCCGGAAGGATTTCAAGAAGCCGGTCTCGCTTGCCGACCTGATCGTGCTGGGCGGCTGCGCGGCCGTCGAGCGAGCCGCGAAGAACGCCGGGCACAACATTCAGGTCCCCTTCTCGCCCGGACGTACGGATGCGTCACAGAAGCAGACCGATGTCGAGTCGTTCGCCGTGCTCGAGCCGACGGCGGATGGGTTCCGCAACTATTCCGCACACGGACCCCGATGTCCGGCGGAGCATCTGCTGATCGATCGAGCAGCCCTGCTGACGCTGAGCGCTCCCGAAATGACCGTACTCGTCGGCGGGATGCGTGTCCTGAACGCGAACTATCAGCAGTCCCCGCTCGGCGTCTTCACCAAGCGGCCCGAGACGTTGACCAACGACTTCTTCGTGAACCTGCTCGACATGGGCACCACGTGGAAGGCGACATCCGACACCGGGGAGACCTTCGAGGGACGCGATCGCAAGACGGGCGCGCTCAAGTGGACCGGCAGCCGCGTCGACCTCGTCTTCGGCTCGAACTCGGAGCTCCGTGCCCTCGCGGAGGTCTACGCGTGCAACGACGCACAGCGGAAGTTCGTGCAGGACTTCGTTGCCGCGTGGGCCAAGGTCATGAATCTCGATCGCTTCGACCTTGCCTGATCTTCGCGGAATGGTTTACCCCCTGCTGGCGCCGATGCCGAGCCCCTTGGAGAAACAATTTCCTGCCATGAGGCCGCGTCAACTCGGTTGTGACGGTCGGTTGGTTGCCGGTCTGTAGCGTCAGACTCCTGGGATGATGGGACCGAGGGAAACCGGTTAAAATAAAACCATGCTCCGCCTTGGTGCAGTCACAGATATATCGCGATATACCAAGCTATTGCCCGGCGTGGGCTTGCGTTGAGGCATGGAAAAGCTTGTAAGCGTAAAGACGACGTTGCTCTGGGGTAAATACCATACCATGGCGAACAAGCTCGCTCTCACTGCCGACCCCAAAAAGCGCAAACTTCTCGAACGTGACTTGCGCGACATCGGCAGTTTGCTGCGCGAATCAATCGCCGAAGATGCCGCGCTCTAGACCGCCCCGCCTTGGCGTTGAACGTATCCGACTGACGGACACGTACCGCTCTGTAAGTTCACGTTTCACCTCGATAAACTAGCCCGGATATTGCACAAGCAGGCCAAAGCGCAATCAAACTGCGCCAAGAATTGTAGGGCGCCTGCCTTCCAGCAGGCAAGGCGAAGCCCGCAGGGTTTCGCGCTGAAGACCTTGTCGAACAACGGCTGGCGACCCTTCGGGCTGCCAGCCCACAATGGTTTCCTGCAAAATGCGGAATATACACGCGCCAGCGCAACGTGGCCAACTCCACCTTCTCCAACAGCCCCGGCTTGCCGTTTTACGCGCTGGACGTGGCGGCGGTGGGGCAGGGGACTATAAAAACATCGCCAGGGCTGGCCGCTGGTGCGCGTGGAGCCGGTTCTGCCGTTGGCAGCGGCGTGAAGCGCAGAAGTTCGGGATGGTCGCAATGCGCGGGGCCTAGCGGCAGAGCAGGGGACTAAACAAACATCGCCAAGGCTGGCAGTGTGCGCCGCCCCAAACGGACATTTCGCGCATTCGGAATTTCCGCATGATCGCGCACACCGATCACGGCAAGACGACGCTGTCGGGTCGGTTGCCGGAACTCGACATGGGCGCCTCCGGGATTGACTGCTGCGGGGCGCTCCTCTACAAGTGTTTCCGCCACCCTGCATGCACAGCGCCTCCACGATAGAAGCGGCAGTCAGACGAAAGATTGAGTGGCTGCTATTTGCAGCGGCTTTCCTTGCCTATGGCTATTTCTGCCAGGGTGGCGGCTGGGCGCAGAACGCCCGTTTCGCCATGGTGCGCGCGATTGTCGAGGAAGGCCACTACTGGATGGATCACTATTTGATTTATTTGCGCGCAGGGACAACAGACGATGATACGCGTTTGGTGCGTGTGCCCGTTACCGACGCGACAATCGAAGTGGACGGAGCAACTTGCGCGTTGACATCGACTGACCGCAGTGGTCGGGAGAGAGCCATCAACGACCGCGCCGATCCGGGGGCGCGACCAGTCCACATCGAAGCGGTGGCGGCAACGGGAGATTTCTCCTACGCGCGCGGCCATTTTCATCCGAACAAGGCGCCGGGAGCTTCGTTGCTCGTCGCGCTGCCGTATTTCGTCATTTATCGGCTGGAACGCTTGTTCGGGGCGAATCCCGACGAGTGGTGGACGCTGACCGTGAATGCTTGGTTGACCACGGTTTTCAGCGCCGGACTGATCTCTGCCTTCGGCTGCGTGCTCGTGTTTCGGTTGGCGCTCGCGTTTGCCGAGGGCAAGGCCGTGCCGAGCTTGCTGACGGCGATTGGGTTTGCGTTTGGCACAATGTTCTTTCCGCTGGCGACAATGCTGCAGGACCAGAACATTGCGGCAGTTCTGCTGTTGGCGTCATTTTATCTGCTGCATGGTGTCAGGGAAGCGGGGCCGGCGGCCGGACAGATGGATGACAAGCCAGCGGAGCGTCCGGGCGGGCGGATTGCGCTTGGCGGATTCTGTGCCGGTTATGCAGCGATTACCAATTACATCGCCGCGGTGGCCGTGGTCGCTTTGGGCGCTTATCTGGTTTGGCGTGTGCGGCGCAAAGACGGATGGAAATGGTTTGCGCTGGGCGTTCTGGGGCCGCTGTCGCTTCTCTGCGCGTACAACCTCGCCTGCTTTGGGACGGTTTTCACGACCAACTACCGTTACATGAACCTTGCGATGAGCCGTGACAGCGGTGTGGACGCAGGGATGCTTGACGCGCCGCGATGGGATGTGTTGCTCACCATTTTGTTTTCGCCCTTTCGCGGATTGTTTTTCACCGCGCCGGTTTTGCTGGTCGGCGTATACGGGCTGGTCTCGCTTTTTCTTGATGGCCGATGGAAAGCGGAAGCCAGACTGTTCGTGTTCCTCATCGGGTTGTACATGGCGTTTAATGCCGGCTACTGGTCCTGGCACGGTGGTTGGACGGCGGTGCCGCGTTTTCTGGGCCCGGCCATACCGTTTCTGGCGGCGCCGGTGGTTTTTGGATTCGTCCGCCTCCCGCGAGCGAGTTGCGTCCTCGCTGCCGTCTCCATCGCGATCAACCTGCTGTTTACCGCTGTTGACCCGCAAGTGCCCACTGAGTTTGACGCGACAGCGAACGCACCGGTGTGGCCCCAGTGGCGTCGCGTTCCGTTGTGCGAGTACACACTGCCGATGTTTCTCACGGGCCGCGCCGGACCGTTCCTGGATTTCGAGTTGAATAAAACCATGCGCGAGTATGCGGCACAATTGGACGCTGCAGGCACCCGGCCACCGGAGCGGAACCGTCTGTTGGCCGCGAAACGTCAGGAATGGGAGGCCAGAATCCAGGAACGAAAGATGCCGGGATCAAACGGCCCGGTCTCCGGCAACCCGACCGGGGTTTACGAAGGTTGGTATCATTCTCTTTTCCCGGAGGCCTCTCGACAGACCGAATGGAATTCCTTCAATGTGGGCGAGTTTATCTTCCCGCAGAGCCGCTTGAGTTTGTTGCCGCTGGCGCTCGTTTGCGGCACCTTGCTGTCCGGCGCGCTGCGTATCGCTTATAAAAAGCGTGTATGACTGCTCTTGATTCCTCATCGCTGAGATTTTAGGAAACGGTGTCTGAGGTCGGATGTTGTCTCGTTTTCGTCGGTGTCCTACGAGGACAGTCTGCTGTCCTTGTTCTCGGGAAATACGGATTTTAATTCTTGTTTCATGGCTGGACATATCGGGCAAAGGGGTCAGCCATTGAGTCTTGACAGTTTTGTTGGTTGTTCCAGTTTTTTCGCAAGGCTCCTGTTCCTGGCCGCGCGCGGTCCCAAACGCTTGAGTACTTGCGTCACCCCGCTGCTGTTGGCATGATAAACGGCCAACAGATTGTTTGCCATCATCGCCTGCGTGCTCTATCCTCTCGAACGCGAAGTCATCAGATCAAACACAGCCAGAGGGAGAAACCATGTCTACTGTCAATCAAACCATTCGTGAACTACAGATTCAGCGTAATCGAGGGCAGCGTCACCTCGAAAAATTGAGTCTCGCAATCAAGGCGCTCGAACAACTCGGTGGGAGCATCGCAGGAGAAACCGAGCCGAAACGGAAGTTGTCGGCTGCCGCTCGTGCCAAGATCGTAGCCGCGCAGAAGGCTCGCTGGGCGAAGTACAATGCTGAGATGGCGAAGGCGGGGAAGAAATAACCAGCGTCGGATGGTGTATTGGTTGTCCACGCGCTTCAACGAACGGAGGCTTTTATAAATGGAATCGACCGGGTCGTCGTTGCCGCCATGAAACAAACACTCGCATGGGCTTGCGTCGCGTCCGCTTTCGTTTTGACCTCGTGCGCCACTCACATGGCGTACGCCCCTCGAACGCCGCAGGCCGACCTTGAACACAAAGCCCGCACGGAGCAGGAATACATCGCCTTTGACCCGCGCTATCAGGAGGATAAGGCGGAGCGGATTGCCAAGGTATCCCAGCCCCACGCCTTCTACGCCAAAGTCAGAGAGCGCGAAGCAGCGGGTCAGGACACCTCGTGTTCCAAGGAGATCCTTTGGGAATTCAAGGCGCTCATCACACAAACGGCCAATTTCAAGTTGATGGACCAGCGGCTGGCGGATTTGGAGTCAAGTCTCGCCCATCCGGAGTTGGAAGCGGGCGCTGGCGAACAAAACCCCGACGATGGCAGTTGGGGTCGATGCTACACCGAATGGTACTGCAAACTCGACGCGCTCTGTGATTACCTGGGAAAGGAGGCGAATAAGAAGCGCGAGCCGAAATATCCCCCGCGCTTTCTCGACCGGGTGAATTCACCCGAGAAACTCGCGGAGTTCCTCACGTCCGTCTCCGTATCCGATATTCCGCGCACGGGTGTCGATAATCTCTTGGAGTTCAACTTGTCGCTTTCCAACCTGATGCGCTTGATTCTGAGAGACCGCCCGAAGGGTTATCCTTGGAATCCGGGACTGAAAGATGTCATGATGGACCTGGTCCTGCATCGCTTTCGCAACCCGAACACGGGCTGGTGGGGCGAACGCTACGTCCGTGACGGCCAAACCGTCTTTGTGGACGATCTGAGCACGACGTTTCACATCGTAGAGTATCTCGAGGGAAATGTCCCCGATATGCCGCGCGTAATCGACACGACGCTCGCCGTGAAGGATCTCGACTACCCCGTCGGCTGGCTCTGGAAAGGGCGGTACTGGAATCATAACAACATGGATGTCGCCGCGCTTTTCAAAGCGGGTTGGCCGCACGCCAGCGCGGAGCAGAAACAGGTCGTGACGGCTGAAATTGAGAAGATGCTTCACTGGTGTCTGACCGAGTCGCTACAAGCGGACGGTTCATTCAAATCACACGTCGCCGACGGCTCGCTCGAAGAAGGCGAGTACTATGCCACCTCCTTCCTCGCTCGTATCGGTTTCTTCGACAAGAAGGAGCGGTTCTGGACGGACCGGGAATTCCCCGAAGCCGCCGCCATCCGCGAAAAAATCCTCGCCTACGTCCTCGCCCATCAGACAACCGGCGGCTCGGGCGGGTCTTACTACGAGAGCATCCTCGAGGATTGTCTCAACGTATCCGGCTGATGTCTCTCAGGAAAGGCGCCTTGGGTCAGGTTAAGGGGTAGAACGAGTGTGAGCGCGCAATACTTGATTAGCCGAACCAAATCTGCCTTGCTCGCGGAACGTCAAAAGCAAATTCCTATCAATAATTAACTGGAGCTTCCCATCATGAAGAGATTCTTTTTCCTCGTCCTTCCAGTCCTGGTTGCCATGCCATGCCATGCCCAGTTGAACTATCCCCCGACAAAAACCGTCGATGCCTCGGACACCTACTTCGGGAAGACGTACAACGATCCTTACCGCTGGCTGGAGAACACGAAGGATACGGATGTCGAAGCCTGGTTCAAAGCCCAGGCGGAATTGACGGATGGCCTGCTCGCAAAGATTCCGGGAAGGAATGCGCTGGTGCAGGAATGGCTGGCGTTGGACAAGCTCAAACCTGCGGCTTACTCGGCAATCAGGTATGAACACGGGCGGGTCTTTTACAAAAAGACTCTGGGTGGCGAAAACGTGGGCAAACTTTATTTTCGTCAAGGTTGGAACGGGGCGGAAAAACTGCTCTTCGATCCAGCCACGTATAAAGCCGGTGTGACCACGACCATCGAAAGCATTCGCCCTTCGTGGGACGGGAAATACGTCGCCATGGGGCTTTCTTCGGGCGGCGCTGAATGGTCAGAGATCCGGGTATTGGACGTGGAACGGGGAACCCTGCTGCCCGACAGTATCTACCCTTCCTATGGGCCCTACGGGTGGATGAAGGACAACAAGTCTTTATTCTATGACGCTGGCAAGGTTGCTGACATCAAGAGTCTCGAAATCGAACTGAACCGCAAAACCAAGGTGCACAAGCTCGGCACCAAGGTCTCCGCTGACATCGATATCTTCAGCAACGAGAGCAACCCTGAACTGGGGATCACAGCAAAGGAGATTCCGGGTGCTTCCGTTGATGAATCATACCCAGACTACATCGTCGGACCCGTGGAAACCGTACAAAGCGAGATGCGGATTTTCTATGCTCCCATCTCCGAGCTGATGCACAAGAAAATCAAATGGGATGTCCTGTGTAAACGCTCGGACAACCTGGTCCGGGCGTTCGCGTTCCACAGGGATTACGTCTACGCCGTTACCCATGCCGGTGCGCCAAAGTACAAAGTTGTTCGGACGAACGTGAAGCATCCTGACTGGGAACACGCCGAGACGGTGATTCCCGAGGGGGCCGACCCAATCAAGTACATCGCGAAGAGCAAGCACTACCTCCTCATCGTGTACTCAAATGGGGTTGTCGGCCGCCTCCTGAAATACGACCTGACGACCGGCAAGACCGCAGAGATCAAACTTCCGTCATCCGGGACCGTGAACGTCAGTTGTCCGGATTGGAAAACGGATCGTTGCTTGGTGTATATCACCTCCTGGACCTCTCCCTTGACAATCTATGATTTCGATGCGCAGAAGGACACCTTCGCGAAGAGCATTTTCAACACGGACGTGTCGTATCCAGGCTTCGAGAACCTGGTCTCCGAAGAAGTCGAAGCGCCCGGGCACGACGGCACAATGATCCCGCTCTCCATCATTTACAAGAAGGGTGTTCCGCTGGACGGGTCAAACTGCTGCATACTCACTGGCTATGGCGCTTATGGGACCAGTATCACTCCATACTTCAGTATTCTCAATTCGGTGGCACTCCGAGGTGTGGTGCTTGCCATTGCGCACCCCAGGGGCGGTGGCGAAAAGGGCGAGGCATGGTACAAGGCCGGTTACAAGACGACCAAGCCCAACACCTGGAAGGACTTCATTTCCTGCGCGGAGTACCTCGTAAAGAAGGGATATACCAGTCCCCAGAAGCTCTCAGGAACCGGCACCAGCGCTGGTGGAATCCTGATCAGCCGTGCCATCACGGAACGCCCGGATTTATTTGCTGCCGCAGTTTGCAATGTCGGGTGCGCGAACGCGCTGCGACTGGAGTTCTCGCCCAATGGTCCGGTCAACACGCCGGAATTTGGCACAGTGAAAGACCCTGTTGAGTGCCAGGCTCTGTTCGAGATGGATGGGGTTCAGCACGTCCAGAAAGGTGTGAAGTACCCTGCAGTTATGGGTGTGGCTGGCTGGAATGATCCCCGAGTCACAGCCTGGGAACCTGGCAAGTTCGTGGCTGCCTTGCAGGCGGCAACAGCCTCGGGCAATCCCATTCTGATGAAGGTGAACTACGATAACGGCCACTTCACGGAGGAGAAGATTGTCACCTTCAATAACTTCGCGGGCCAGTTCGCCTTTCTCCTGTGGCAGACGGGGCACAAAGACTTCCAGCCTGTGAAGTAGACAAGGAGAGCCTTGGATTCACGCGTTTGCTCACGGGCCGTCAAAGCAAGGTATCCGGCTGGGGGAACACGGATGCCGGTCCGGCCCGGAACTTGAAAGCTGGAGGTTGGACTCGACCGGGTGCCGACTTGTTCAAGCGGCCTGAGCGATCCATTTCTCCTTCGCTTTTGCTCTGGCCCATGCTCGCGGTGTGAACACAAACAGATGACCCGACGGGGGATTCTCTTTGAGTTGTTCGACGACCAGACTGTACAGCCGGTTGAAACTGCCGCGCAAATCCACCGTATGCGGATGAGGGAGCACATCTGGATCTCTTACGTTGCGCTTCATCTCCGTCCCCGTGCGGCATGTGGTTCGTCAGTCGGATACGATTTTCTGTCACCTCTCGGCCCTTTTCCAGCCCTTATAGCGTGATATGATGACAACCGAAGCGATGCGCAGGATGGAAACCACCGATGCCGATCTGGTAGCCGAAAGCCTGGACGGAAGCCGAGATGCCTTCCGGCAGATTGTTGAGCGGTATCAAACCTTGATCTGTTCCCTGGCGTATAGTGCCACTGGCAATGTGAGTCAGAGCGAGGACGTGGCCCAGGAAACGTTCCTTACCGCGTGGACAGACCTCCGGTCTTTGCGCGAACCGGACAAACTCCGTGCGTGGTTGTGCGGCATCGTCCGCAACCGGATCCATAAGAGCCTGCAGCGGGAGGGACGCGAGCCGGTGCATGACGCGATTCCTCTGGAAGACGCCCACGACTCACCGGCGCGCGAGGCCCTGCCGTCGGAGCAAGCCATCAGCCGGGAGGAAGAGGCGATTCTGTGGCGGTCGCTGGAGAGAATCCCCGAAATCTACCGCGAACCGTTCATCCTGTTTTATCGCGAACACCAATCCATCGAGTACGTGGCGGACGCATTGGAATTGTCCGAAGACGCCGTGAAGCAACGGCTGTCGCGCGGTCGCAAACTATTGCAGGAGGAAGTGCAGGCCTTCGTGGAAGACACTTTGCGCCGGACGGCGCCGGGGGAGGCATTTTCGGGCGCGGTGCTTGCGGCGATGCCGTTGACAGCAGGCTCGGCGGCAACCGCTGGTATGGGCGCGGGAGCGAAGGGCACGGCGGCGGCCAAGTCGGGTTTTCTGGCCGCGTGGCTTGCGCCGCTCACCCCCTTTATCGGACTTTTTGCCGGCATCATGGCAAATTGGCTGATTGTTCGGGCAGCTCCGACCGCTCGCGAACGCCGGGTCAAAAAGTCTATGTTCACCGCTTTTTGGGTTTTCGTGCTGGCTTGGTGCGTGGCCGGGCAATACGCAGTGCGGGCTTTGGTCCGACACCAGGGGTGGAGTGACCGGACGCTTTTTGCCGTGATGGCGGCCTTTTGGTGGATCTACACCATCATCACCGCAACATGGATCATATTGATGTTTCGGCAGATCCTGGCCATTCGCCAGCAAAGCGAGGAAAAAGTCGGCAGTCCCCAGACCGCCGGAACGCCACTGAAGTTGGGGATACGCCTTGCCGTGGTTACCGGCCTATATCTGTCGTGTTTTTCGTGGCTGATTTTTCTGGCGTGGAAGGCGCATGACCAGTTGTGGGTCGCAATCATTACCGGAACGATGGTGGTGCTGGGCGTTTGGCATTTCTTTCAGTTCCGGGGCCGGAACGGAATGGCGGCAATGCGGGCGGGTTTCGGGCGTCTGACTTTGGCTTGGGGAGTGATTCTCGTCGTTCTGAATCTGCGATTGGAGGTGTGGCTGGCGGCCAGGCGTGAAGTGAGCCTTGCCGAAATGCACCGCCTGTTGCCTCCGTGGCTCATTCCGGTGCTCACACTGGCCCTGATGACCTGGATTGGAATTTTATTGGCCATAACAAAACCAAAACGCTCCGCTTCCCGGCACGCAGGGGGCGGAAATGGTCGCGGAAACAAAGCGAAAGGGCTTTTTTTGTTAATGCTCCTGGCGGGTTGTCTTCCAACGTTCATCTGTCCGATGCCGGGGCAGAGCCAGACGCCGTTGGCCGAGAAATAGACGCAGACAGATGACGCGATACCGGATCAGTTTCGCCCGTTATACCGGGAGTTGGATGAAACTCTCCGCCAAGCCAGACAAACCTATCCTTTCAATAAAGGAAATGCCCGTCCTCTGGTTGCTCCCAACCTCTTCATGGCATCAAGCGGGTACGGTCCTGCCGCGGTCGATTCACAACGCTGGAAGGATCTGCTCGCCACACTCGACGCATTCAAGGCCGCGAGAATGAACGCGGTGTCAGTGATGATTGCGGCTCCGGATCTGACCCTCGGCGATCCGGGACCTCTCATCAATTTCTATCAACGCCTCGCGAGGGAAATCCACTCGCGCAACATGAAGATTTACGTGGAACATTTTGACAACCCGCCGTTGAGCCCGCACGCCCACAAAGGCTGGCAGGATACTCCCCAGGGAAGGCAGGACTTTCTGAAAATGCGAGAGAAGGAGGTGACACTCATTTATCGGGAAATCAAACCCGATTTTCTAAGCCTCGTTACCGAACCGGGAACGATGATCCGATGGTCGCATCTCTCTCTTTCGGCGGACGAACTTGCGAATTGGATTGGGGAAGTCACCACGCATCTGAAGAGCACAGGAGCAAGTCCGAACACCTTATTGGGTGCTGGAGCGGGAACCTGGGAGTCGGACGATTTTGTCCTCAAATTCGCCCAACAGACGAACTTGGATTACGTGGACATTCACCTGTATGCCTTGAAATTGAACGCCGAAGACAACGTGGCGAAGTTGGCAACTTTGGTTCGTAAGGTCCGGGAGGCAAGACCGAATACGAGGGTAACGATTGGTGAAACGTGGCTCTACAAGCACGGCGCAGAGGAGCCAGGGATGTTCAGCAGGGAAGCGTTTTTTCGGGACAATTTCAGTTTCTGGAGCCTGCTGGATGAACAATTTTTAAACCTCCTGATGGGAATAGCGCAAAAGGAGAACATCTCCGTCGTTGCTCCCTTTTTCAGCCAGTATTTGTTTACCTACTATACTTTCGAAGATGCAGAGTCCAGCATGCTGCCTCCGTGGCCCGGCAGCATTCCTGTCTCTTGGAATAAGGCCCTCGAATCAATACGCAGCCACCAGCTCTCGTCAACCGGCAAGGCCATGAGCGCAATGCTGGAGGACGGCGGAAAGTGACGATTCCGCCGGTCGAATCGCCTCAGACGGCAGTGCGGGTTGCGAGAGCGAGCAGGGCGCAAAGTGAATCGCACCCAAATACTGATTTGCATTTGGGGGCTGGTGCTCTGCCTTGGGTTTTTCGAGATTATTACACCCAAAGCCGGAAGTGCAGCCCAGATACAACACCAGAGAATAAAAGATCTGTCTCCTCATAAGCGACCCCACGCCGTTAGCCCCAAATCTGAAACAGAGGCGTCATCGCGGGGTTCGCTGCATCCGGCTTGTTAGAACTCATCCGGAAACCTTCTTCAAGGTCACCAAGGCACAAGCCAAATGCACCAGTCCAATGAACACATCCGCGCGGTATTCGTAGCGCACCACCATCCGCCGGAACCATTGCAGCCACGCATTA
>Ga0326728_10008237_pt1 | contig 26028 bp, 17 predicted proteins | sample MB3enrmetagenome_FD_207602 | JGI IMG/M metagenome (GOLD analysis project Ga0326728, IMG submission 207602) | Lab enriched peat soil microbial communities from McLean, Ithaca, NY, United States - MB31MN | ecosystem: Environmental > Terrestrial > Soil > Wetlands > Peat | place: USA: New York... | reverse complement strand
CCTGGGCGCTGAGCGAGGGCGTGTTAGACGATGAAGCCTTTCTCAAGCAGTGTTATCTCATTCATGACGAGCGCGAGCGGATGTTCTTCGACGCGCTCGAAAAAACGCCGCGCGGCCTGTGCGCCTGCGTGTTTGACGCCACGGACCGCATCCAGCACATGTTCTGGCGCTACCTTGATCCGAACCACCCTGCCGTGAGTTCTGAAGCTGATCGCCGCCGCTTCGGAGGGACGATCGAAGATCTCTACCGGCGCATGGACGATTTGGTCGGCCGGATTCTCGAGCGGCTGGGTGATGAGGGCGTTCTGATCGTGGTCTCGGACCATGGGTTCAATTCTTTCGCGCGGGGAGTGAATGTGAATAGCTGGCTGTGGCGCAACGGATACCTCGGCCTGAAAGACGGGGCGGCGAGAAGCGGCGAGTGGTTCGAGAATGTGGATTGGGAACGTACGCGTGCCTATGCACTGGGTCTTAACGGACTCTACATCAACCAGCGCGGGCGGGAGCATGGCGGGATCGTGTCGCCCGGAGAAGAGGCGCGATCCCTGAAACGTGAACTGCAGGAGAGACTGCAGGCGTTCACCGATCCGGGCACCGGCCACGCGCCCATCACGCACGTCAGGGACAGGGACGCCATCTACAAAGGGCCATTCCGGGAAAATGCCCCGGACCTGATCATTGGTTATGCCAAAGGCTATCGGGTGGGTTGGGATTCGGCAAAGGGCAAGGTTACAGAAGCCGTGCTGGAAGATAATTGCAAGGCCTGGAGTGGCGACCACTGCATCGATCCTCTCCTGGTGCCCGGAGTGCTCTTCTCGAACCGAAAACTGGGTTGTGAAGATCCAGCGATCATGGACGTAGCCCCTAGCGTACTCTCCTGGTTTGGGCTCCCGGCGCCGCCTCAGATGGACGGTAAAGCGTGGACACTGCGATGAAAATCGTGGCGCGGGCGTCCCGCCCGCGGGCGCGGGAGCGTCCCGCTCCCGCGCACGGGCAGGATGCCCGTGCCACAGCGGGCGGGACGCCCGCACCACATCCGTCCACTGTCGGCCGATTTTCATGGTTTCTGGGTGCCGGTCAGCGGAAGAACATGAGCGACTGCTATGAAAATCTGCGTACTGGGACTTGATTGTGCGGCGCCTGAGATCGTCTTCGGTGACGAGCGCCTCAAGAATATCCGGCGGCTGATGCAGAGAGGCCTGTGGGGCCGCTTGGAGAGCGTCATTCCTCCCATCACCGTGCCGGCATGGATGTGCATGTGTACCAGCCAGGACCCGGGATCGTTGGGCGTTTATGGTTTTCGCAATCGCAGGGATTACTCTTATGCGGGCCTCGGCAGGACCGACTCGCGAGCCATCCGCGCTCTGGCCATCTGGGATTACCTGGCGCTGGAGGGGAAGAAATCCATTGTGTATGCAGTTCCGCCGAATTATCCGCCGCGCAAGCTCAATGGAATAAGTATCGGCTGCTTTCTTACTCCCAACGCACAGAAGAATGAGTTTACTGATCCAGCCGACATCAAGACAAAAATCAACGAATTAGTGGGCGACTACTCGGCAGACGTGGAAGGTTTTCGGACCGATGACAAAGAGTGGCTGAAGCGGCAGATATTTGAGCTCAGCCGAAAGCACTGGAAAGTGGTGCACTGGCTGCTCGCCCATCAGGAGTGGGACTACTTTCACTATGTGGACATCGGGCTGGACCGGGTGCACCACGGCTTCTGGAGTTTTTCCGACAAGCTTCATCGGCATTACCAGGCCGGCAATCCCTACGAAAGTGTAATTCCGGAGTATTACCAATGGCTCGACGAACAGATCGGGATCGTTCTCGAGTCACTGCCCTCCGACACCCTAGTGCTGGTGGTTTCCGACCACGGCGCGCAGCGCCTGGACGGCGGCTTCGTCGTGAATGAGTGGTTGGTGAAGGAGGGTCTGCTCGTGCTCGACGAGCTTCCCACCCAAGTGACGGAGTTTGCGAAGCTCAAGGTGAACTGGGCAAAGACGCGAGTCTGGAGCGAGGGAGGCTACTACGCCCGTGTATTTTTCAACGTACAGGGACGCGAGCCTCAAGGTATCATCCCGCCCGGCGATTACGAGTCCTTCCGGGACGAGATCAAGTCGCGCTTCGAGGCGTTGACGGATGACGAGGGACGTCCGCTCAACTCGCCCGTGTTCAAGCCCCAGGAGATCTATCGCAACGTGCGCAACGTGGCCCCCGATCTGATCGTGCATTTTGGCCGGCTGTTTTGGAGGTCGATAGGCAGCGTGGGGCACGGCCGGTTGCACGTCCAGGAGAACGATACGGGGCCGGACGCGTGCAATCACGCGCAGTTCGGGATGTTTGTGCTGGCGGCGCCGAACTGCCCGCTGCACGGCGAATACAGCGGCGCACGTCTGCTGGATATCGCCCCAACCCTGCTCGACCTGGCCGGTTGCCCGATCCCGAAAACGATGCAGGGACGGTCGTGGGTGGCGGCCGGTCGGTAGTGCCTGACGCCCTGGACCCCCGAGTGCGCGCTGACGAAAGTCCGCGTCATATTGCAGAGTGCCCGGAAGGGCGGGGCTTTAGCCCCGCCATGGAAAGCCGCCCATCATTGGGGGCTTTAGCCCCTGAACCAAATTCGCTTCAGGGCCTAAAGGCCCAACTCGTTAGGCTCCCGGAGGCGGCGGGGCTGAAGCCCCGCCCTTCCAAAGTGCCTAGTTACGACGGCGATTTCAGTCATTGAGTACTAACGGGAAACGGCTGAGGTCCCGAAGACTGCGGGTCTGGTGTGCCAGCCACTAGCCACTCGGCACTAGCCACTGCTCTTATCAAACTTCGAATTTGTTCCCGTAATGCCAATCCGCCGGCAATAAGACCGGAGAGGCGGGGCGACGGATTGTTGAAAGTCGGCGGCGACGCGTCGAGGCACTCTACAAACCCGCCTCCTGCCGTGACCAGTGCGACTCCGGCCGCAACATCCCATTCGTGCTTGGGGGTCAACGTCCAGGTCGCGTCGGCAAGACCCGCTGCGACCAGCGCAAGCTTGTAAGCTACCGATCCCGTGCGGCGGATTATTATGGGCGCATTCCTAAAAGGTTCCCATTCGCCCCTCTTCACTTCACTGCGGCTGGCCAAGACGACTGCCCCCTCAAGCTTGGTCAGGGCACTGGCATGGGTCCGCTTGCCGTTGTAGGTTAACCCGTTCGCCAAGGAACCAAGAAACGTCTCGCCCGTCGCCGGATTCGAAATCCCGCCGGCAATGACCTCACCTTTTTCCACCAAGGCTACTGAGACGCACCACTCTGGAATTCCCGCCACGAACTCGAGCGTCCCATCCAGCGGGTCGACCACCCAGACACGCTGCTTGTCCAGACGGGTAGGGTCATCAGTGCTTTCTTCGGAAAGCCATCCTTCTCCTTCACGCAGGAGCACCTCTCGCAAAACCCGGTCCGCGGTTCGGTCAGCCTCGGTGATCGGGCCGCGGCCCGAGGGTTTCTGATCGGCCTTCACCGCTCCTGGGACGAACGAAGAAATGGCGGCTACAGCTTGTTGCAACGCTTCGTGAATACGTTCTAGATCGTCCATATCAGGTCAGGTCACGCACGTTCACCGCAAGCTCACAATCAGCCGGAGCGATGTTAGTTCGCCGGCGGTTTGTCGGTGTCTTTCGTTTCCGGCTTCGCCTGTTCCTTGTCGTCAGGGGGCTTGGAGAGATGGAGTTTGCGTATCTCTTTGGCTCCCTTATCGGGATCCACGGGCGTGACCTTGATATCGGTTGCCGCGACTCCAGCAGTCCATTTGAAGTAATAGGTCTGGCCCGCCTCCGCCTCAAACCGGGCCCGCTCGTGTTCTTTCTGCCTGGCTTGATTGGCGGCCGCCATGGCGGACATGATAGCGCTTCCGTAGTACTCCTTGGGGAATCCGGCGATCACAACAGTCCCCGGCGCCACTTCCGTGAATTCGTATTCGCTGTTGAGGAGTTTGCCGAGATGAACGCCGTTGACAAAAATCTCGTCGTGTGAAGACGAGCCGGTAAATCTGTACGTGCGGTAGATACAGATGATGGCTTTGCCGCTGGATGGGGCGGGCAGCACGGTTTCACCTTTGTCCTTTGCAACTGAGACGGACCCGGCGAAGAGAACCGCCATCGCGCCGAATGCGAGTAGAAGGCTTGCGAGTGACCTGCAAGCTCCCCTGAGGCAAAACGCTGTGACGCTACTGAAAACAGTGTTACGCATGGAAGCACTCCTTTGTTTGGGTTCGGAATCTTGCGAGCAGCATGGGCCGGAATTTCCATTATGATCTCCGGCCCGACCGGCACTATAGACCTAGCGGCTCCCGAATGCAATGGCCAGTCGGGTTTTCGACGTTCAGAGCCTCCAGCACCCATGGAGGGGGCCATGATTGTCTGGCGGCCAAGCTGAGGCCGGGCAACGTGCACAGCGCTCTGCTGGAAAAGGAGGGGGGAAGGGGGCATCGGATGGACTGCGGACGCCCCAGTCCCCCAACCTAGCACCCAGCTCTAGTCGTCTGTCCCTCCGTTAAATACCAGGATGGTCGGGTAAGAACTGCTCGGCCCGTCCACCTGGATGAGCTGGGTACCGGAAATGATCACGCCCGCGACGATCCCGGGATAGAGCGAGGAGCTGAAAGTTCCGTCGGCATTGACCGTCAGCGTGGCGTCGAGGGGTATGCCTCCCTTCTGGACTGAACCGACTGCCGTGCTGTCGCCGGTGCCCGTCACGGTGCCGCTGCTGGTAATTGTGACCTCGCCGGTCAGCGTTTCAATGACAGCCTGGTTGACCACCTCTTGCATGCCGATGTCATAAGTGCCCGCGGTGATCGAGGTCGCCGACTGCGGTGTGAGCTGTCCGAGTAGGACCCCAGGGTCGTCCGTCGAGAGCATGACGCCCGTGTTATTCCCGGTCAAGTAGAAGACCGGAGGATAGTGCCAGCTCGTTCCATCAAAGTACACTCCGCAACCGGCGCCGCTGGTCGCAACCCTGCCATACGTGTCGATTGTGTAGTCGCAACTCGCCGTGCTCGGACTGGGCGATGTCCAACTCCCTTCGACATCGTGGTAGACGTTGGCGGAGAGGGAGCCGGAACCGGTAATAGAGACCACGGCAAACTCAACATTTTCCCGCCCCGTTACATAGAAGACGAGATGCTGGCCGTTAGTTAAGGTGAAGGAGTTGGCCTGTACTTGGCCGGTTCCGGACGCCACGAAGGTATCGGTAGCCAAAGGGTCCGCCGTGACCGAGATGAGGTATGTACTGGACACCAGGTAGTGCACCCCGTGCGAAGTCACGCCGTTCAGCGTGATCGTCGAGGTAACACGGCCGGTCGTCGGATCGAGGTTGGAATAACCTCCTGTGACACCGGTGTAACTAAAGTGGTGTCCCTCCACGTTCAAGTCATATTCCCCACTCGCGAACTGCCCTGCGCTGCCCGAGCCTGCTCCCACGCCCCCCGCCCAGTATTGATGTGTCACGTCGTATATCCCGCTCTCCTGGAGAACGTAGGTGCCGCTGGGAAGGACGCTGGGAACCGATTGTAAGAGAATCTGCCCCGACGCGATATACGGAGTCGAGCCAGACTCCCATTCCTCGACACTGCCTGCCGCCGCCGCGCCCGAGGTAGGAGCAAGAGCGAAGCGGGTCGTGTAAGTGTAGAACGGCGTTTCGATGGTGGCGCAACCGCGGCCATCCGAGCCAACGGAATAGGAACTGCCGGTGGCGGTGACGCTGCCCGAGTTGACACCCGGTGAGACGCCGTTGGAATCCACCATGCCGGCGGTAATGTGCCCTGCCCCGTCCGCTGTGAATGATCCGATGGTAGCCTGGAAGCCCGAAGAGTTAAAGCCAACAAGCCTGAAAGCGTACTGGCCTTTCAGGACCTTCTCGTTCCCCGTGCCGCAGGCGGCTGACGGCGCAACGATGGTGATGCTCAATGCTGCAGTCTTGCTCTGGGCTGGCGAGCTTGAATCTGTCACCGTGAGCGAGAAGTTCGCGGTCCCGGCTGCCGTGGGAATCCCCGTGAGGTTCCCAGAACCGCTCAGAGTCAACCACCCTGGAAGCGTTGAACCGCTGGCCACGGTCCAGGTGTAGGGCGACGTACCCCCAGACGCTTGGAGCGACGCGCTGTAAGCCGCGCCCACCGTAGCGTTGGGCAAGCTCGTCGTGGTGATGCTGAGACCTACGTTATTGATGACGAGCGTGAACTGCTGGTTGACACTCTGCGTCGGACTGCTCGAGTCTGTCGCCGTGACGGTGAAAGTGGTGCTGCCGTAGGCAGTGGGCGTCCCGGAAATTACCCCCACGCCGCTGGCGTTGCCTGCCAGCGTCAATCCTGCCGGCAAGGTCCCCGCCGTGACGTTCCAAGTGATTGGAAGTGTGCCACCGCTGGTCTGAATGTTTTGGCTGTAGGTGGTCGCCACGGTGCCGGCGGGGAGTGACGTGGTGGTGATGCTCAGCGCTGGATTGATGGTGATGCTCAGTGCTTGGGTCTTGGTCTGCGGCGGAGTGCTGGAATCGCTGGCCGAAACGGTGAAATTCGAGGTGCCCGCCGCGGTTGGCGTTCCGGAAATCGTCCCGGAAGCGCTCAGATTCAGACCGGTTGGCAAGCTGCCTTGGCTAATGCTCCAGGTGATAGTGCCTGTTCCGCCGACGCTCTTGAGCGTGGCGCTGTAAGTGGAATTCACTGTGCCGTTGGGCAAGGAGGTGGTGGAGATCGTCAAGCCCGTGTAGACCGCGATACTGAGCGCTTGCTGCACGGACTGCTGGGGAGTGCCTGAATCTTTGGCCTGGACGGTGAAACTCGCAGTTCCGGCCGTGGTAGGCGTGCCGGAAATCGCGCCTGAATTGCTCATCGCCAACCCTGCCGGCAAGCTGCCGGAAAAGACCGTCCAAGTGACGGTTCCCACACCGCCGCTGGACTGGAGGGTGGCGGTATATGCTGCGCTGACCACACCGGAGGGCAGGGTCGTGGTAGTAATGACCAGTTTGGGATTGATGGTGATGGTCAATGCCTGCTTTGCGGTCTGGGGTGGGGTGCTGGAATCTGTGGCGGTGACGGTGAAATTCGTCGTGCCAGCAGCCGTGGGCGTGCCGGAGATGCCGCCTGAACCGCTCAGAGTCAACCCTCCTGGCAGGCTTCCGGTGGTCACGCTCCAACTGATGGAACCTGTGCCGCCCGTAGCCGCCAGCGAGGCGCTGTAGCTGGCACCCACTACGCCGTCGGACAAGGATGTTGTGGTGATGGTCAGCGCAATGGGATTGATCGTAGCACTCAACTTTTGTGTCGCCGAGAGTGGCCCGCCTTGCGCTCCCGAGGAATCGGTGACCTTGACCGTAAAGGTTGTGCTCGCCGCCGCGGTGGGCGTGCCGGAAATCGTTCCCGTGCCGCTCAACGAAAGGCCCGCGGGCAACGACGAGCCGGAGGCCAGGCTCCAGGTTAGCGTGCCCGCGCCGCCGCTGGCTTGCAACGTGGCACTGTAGGCTGAGCCGACGGTACCGCTGGTGAGCGAGGTGGTGGTAATGCTGGGCGGCGGGGTAACGACCACTGTCGAGGTCACGGACTTTGTTGTGTCCTTGGCAGAAGTTGCCATGACCGTTACGGTCATATTGGCGGAAACGGTTGTGGGTGCATTAAAGGTGGCCGCGGTCGCGGTTTTATTCGTGAAGGTCCCGCAAGCGGTCCCGCTGCACGATGTTCCAGACATGCTCCAAGTTACCCCACTGCCGCTGGTGTCATTGGCCACCGTGGCGGTGAAATTCAAGCTCTGCCCCTGATCGATGGTTGTCTGAGCGGACGGCGAAAGGGAAACAGAGATCACGGATGCAGGCTGGTTGTTCCCACCGCAAGCACAATAGAGAAATATGGCGGATAATATCAAAACAAGCTTTTTCATGATTAGGTCACTCTCCCATTCTCGATTTCACTCAGACTGCGTAAACCGGAGGAAAAATGACTCAAAGTTTTTTCGGGCGGCGGGGTGGCCGGGCTCTAGCGGTTCTGGGCAGGTCATTTCAGCGCCAAATTGCCCACATAGCTCTCGAGTAGTACTACCGAGTGCCGGTACTAACGAGTGATGTAACTGGTAGGAGAACGTGGTATGCTGTCGCGGAAATAGCGCGCCGATGGAGGCAGATTTGGAACTCGTGAAGGGAGAGATCACTATACTCTTGGCAAAATGGAAGGGCGGCGATCTATCTGCCTTTGAGGAGTTAATGCCCCTTGTCTACCCCCACCTTCGGGAGGTGGCCGCAGCCTACATTCGTCGCGAACGGAATCCGGACGTCCTTCAGGCCACGGCTTTGGTCCACGAGCTTTACCTCCGGCTGTTGAAACAGAAGAAGACTGAGTGGGGCGATCGGCAGCATTTCTACACCTTCGCTGCCAAGGTAATGCGGATGATCCTGATCGACCATGCGCGCGAGAACCAAGCCCAGATGCGAGGCGGCACTTTTGAGCGCATGCCTCTCAGCGACGACCTGACGTGGGTTAATATCGGCAGCCCGGAATTGCTGGACTTGAATCACGCCCTCGACGAACTGAACGTGCTCGACGCATACAAGGTGCAACTCATCGAGTTGCGCTATTTTCTTGGTTGTACGGCTGAGGAGACAGCGGCACTGATGCAGGTCTCGAAGGCGACGGTAGACCGCGACTTAAGGTTCACCAAAAGCTGGTTGTACCGGCGCATCCACCCCGGCATGGTTGAGAACGTGGCCTGATGAACCCAACCCCGGAACGCTTTCTACAGATTGAGGCGATCTTCGACGAGGTCCTCGAAGCTCCCAATGAAGCACGAGCGGGATTAATTGATACCCGATGCCACGGGGACTGCGATCTCGCAGCCGAGGTGCGTTCGCTGCTTCGGGCCTGCAAGGCTCAAGAGCATTTGAGCGCATCCCGGCAGCCGCAACCGGAAGGCGGCCAGGACGATCAGCGCAGTCGCAAGAGGATCGGGCCTTACGAGTTGGACCGCTTGCTTGGACGCGGCGGCATGGGCGCCGTCTACCTGGCGCATCGAGCCGATGGCCAGTTCGAGCAGCAGGTCGCCATCAAACTCATCGACCTTCCCCTGGCCACTGGTCTGTTTCGGGAGAGGTTCCGCCAGGAACGGCAGATTCTGGCTGAACTCCAGCATCCCTATGTCGCCCGGCTGCTCGATGGCGGCGTCACTCCGCAGGGCGATTTGTATCTGGTGATGGAGTACGTGGATGGGGTTCCCATTCATCGCTTCTGCGAAGAGCAGCGCCTTTCGACGACCCGACGGATTGCGCTCTTCATTCGCGTTTGCGAGGCCGTCCAGTTTGCTCATCAGCATTTCGTCGTCCACCGCGACTTGAAGCCGGATAACATCCTGGTGGCTGCAGACGGTACTCCCCGCTTACTGGACTTCGGAACCGCCAAGCTCCTTTCTCCCTCTCGATTAGGGCCCGACAGCAAACTTACTCGCGAAGGATATCAATCGTTTACGCCGCAGTACGCGAGCCCGGAACAGGTGCTCGGCAATCCTATTACGACTGCCTCGGACACTTACTCGCTCGGCGTTCTCCTGTACCTGCTGCTGACTGGAACCCTGCCCTATGAGCTGAAGGAGCTGACGACCGGCGAGATGCTGCGCGTGATTTGCCAGGAGCCTCCTCGCAAACCGGCTCGGGAAGAGGCCTTGAAGGCGCGGCTCGACGCGGATCTCGAGGCGATCCTCCTGAAGGCACTGCGCAAGGAGCCGCAGGAGCGCTATCTCAGCACTGAGCAACTCGCCTCTGATCTTCGCGCCTATCTCGAGGGCCTGCCGGTGGCCGCGCGCCGCGGCACGCTGCGGTATCGAGCCGCCAAGTTCATCCGCCGCCGCCGGTTCAGCGTGGCGGCAGCGGCCCTGCTGGCTGCCTCTCTAATCGCGGGCCTCGTCGGCGTGTTATGGCAGGCCAGGGTGGCGAATGCCGAGCGGCGCAAAGCTGAGGCACGCTCCGCAGACCTGCGCCAGTTAAGCAACAGCCTGCTCTCCGAGTTGGATGAAGCTATTAAGGAACTTCCCGGCTCGACTGGGGTGCAGAAATTACTCGTCACGCGCGTGCTCGAACACCTGGACCGCATGGCGAATGATGCGAGGGGCGACCGCCAAACCCAATTGGATCTTGTAAACGCCTACACGCGATTGGGGAATATTCAAGGCAATGCCTACGATCAGAACTTGGGCGATCCGGCGGGCGCGCTGGTCAGTCTCAGTAAGGCTCTGGCCATTGCGCAGCCGCTCGCGGCCTCCAATTCGCAGGATCGCGAAGCCATTCGGGGGCTGGCGTTGGTCCAGCAATCGCGCAGCGAGATTCTTTGGCAGACCGACAGGACCCCGGAAGCAATTCCCGTCATGCGGGAAGCCGTGAAGAATTTCGACGCGCTGATTCGAGACCCGCATGCCCCCGCCGCGCTGGTCTGCGACGTTGCTTCAGCCTATGGCACACTCGGCGACGAATTAGGGCAGAGCGGTACCGCCAGCCTCGCGGATTCCGCCGGCGCGATTTCCGCCTACCGGCAATCTGTGGCGTTGGACAATCGCGTGCTCAGCGTCGATCCCAATTTCATACGCGCCAAGCGGGGTCTCTCCATCAACGGACTCAAAATCGGCAGCGTGGAAATGGAGACCGATGCGGCGGAAGCGCTGAAGGAGTTCCAGTTTGCTTTGCAGCGGGCCGAAACAATGCCCAGGTCCGACCAGGACAGCCTTTCCAACGTGCGAATTCGCCACATGCTGCTTCGCAAGGAGGCAAACGCTCTGGAGCGATTGGGTGAGTTTGCGCAGGCTGTGCCGCTTTTCGAGCAGGCCCTTGTGCTCGTCACACGCATTGCCGCCCAGGACCCGAAGGATAGCCGGGCTCTTTTCGATTTAGTCACCGTGCTGGACGATGAAGCGAAGTGTTATGAAGATGCGGCCGATCCGGTCTTGGCTTCGAACCCTGGCGATCGGCGCGCGAACCTGGTCCTTGCTGAGAAGAAACTGGTAGAGGCGGCGGATGCTATGGAGCGTTTGCTGAAACAAGATCCGGCAAACGATGTCTGGATCGCGTTTCACGCCAGCGCGGTGGTGCGAATCTCCGTAATCGAAAGCAGCCTGCACACTGCTGGAGCTTGGCAGGAATCAGGGAGAAAGGCGCTCGGCGTCTTGAGGGATGTGGCTGCGAAGCCTCAGGCATCCCCCATGGTGCTCGACCAGGCGGCAAATGCCTTTATAACCGTCCAACCTGCGGCCCTTCGGGATCCACGGCTGGCCGTCTCCTGCGCCGAGCGCGAGGCGGCCAGGAGCCGCGCAAAGACTCCTTCGAGACTGCTGACGCTTGCCCAAGCCTACCGTGCCTCTAGCCAGATCGAAAGTAGCCGCGCAGCCGCAAGGGAAGGGCTGGCGCTGCTACCCCCGCCACAACCCGGAAGTGTGAAACCGAACATCCGCAAGCTGCTTGAAAAAGCGAGCGAGTAACCTATCTCGCAGCGGTTTCCCTCGGAGTCGCCCAAGGCGGCCACACGGGCCAGCCTACCCTGGCGGCGGGGTCCATCGGTTGCGGCGAACTAAGAGTCCCAACGGAGGGGCAGCCTCGGTTGCCGTCCTGCGTCTCCCCCTCCATGCTCGAGGGCGCTGTGGCTCAGGTCGAGCGTTTGCACGGCGGGCTCCGGCTCTTCCTCGAACACAATCGGATTTCCCTCTCTCACGAAACGGCGGTTGTAGACCCTCAGCCACCCCAGTCCCGCGAGAAGAATGGCCAGCGAAACCACAAGTTCTGCGGGATGCCCCAGAATCCAGTCTTCCAGGCGCGCCAGCGAGTAGGCGTAACTCGAAAACATCAGCCAGCACCCAAACCAGACGACGAAGTTCCTGGACTTGCTGGCGAGGTACGAGCACGTAAACGGTACTTTCCGATAGCGGAGCAGCAGGAGTTCGATGAGGATCAGGGTTAGGACGCAATCCAGCAGGCAAGCGGCGGCTGCCTCTCCAAAACTCAGGTGCAGGGCGTAAATCGGAAAGGCGAGCGTCAAGATTGGAAGCGTCCCCAAGACAATCATGGCCTTGCGGACGCCAGAGAAAAGTGCGGGGTTGGTTTGCCTCTCGGTCAGTCGGAAAATCCAATTCGCGCGAACCTCCGCCGGAATTTCAAAGATCAGCCGAGTTCCGGACAGCACGAAAAAGGAGATGATGAGTGGGATAGACAGGAAAATTGCGGCGTGGCCTGACGCGGTGGCCACAGCGTTGCGCGACAGCAGTGCGGCAGCGCTTTCCAGCGCCAGCGCCACGCCCACGCCTGTGTAAGAGGCAAAGAGGAGCCGATGGCGGCGGTCGCCGAGTATGGTCTTGAATACAAAGCTGAACGTGACGCGCTCCGACGTCTCCCGCAGGAAGACGCTCTGTACGAGCCGGCTCAGGCCTCGCCCCGCAGGCCAAGGTTCCCGTGGAAGTGTCTCCCCGGCCTCCAGCGAGCGCCTCAAGTGCCTGCGGTAGCTCGCCAGGTAAGTTGCGATTGAAATCACCAGCACCACGGCAACGCCCAGCACCGCTTTCCGCGCCAGCGGGAGGTAGGCAGGGTCGGGATAACGAAGCATCGCCCGGTAAAGTCCCAAGAACCACAAGGGAGGGAGCCAGCGGGCGAGAGGGCCATGGGAGTGAAGCAGCACGGAAAGATCACCGATGACCTTTGGCAGGAGCAGGGAAAACATCAGCACCGAGGCGATCAACACTCCCTGGACGTAAGCGGACGCTTTCTCGAACCAGCGATAACTCAGCACCGAAAGCAGCACCCCTTCGAGTGCCACGAAAAAGAGAAAACTGAAAGCGCTCGCCGCAGCCATGGTCAGCCCGTGAACAAGGGACCACCGGCAAAGGCCGCCGAAAGTGACATGCGTTCCCCCGGACGCGGCCAGCGGAAACCCGAACGTACCTGGGGCGCCGACAGCCGTAGCAAACAGAAAAAGGAACAAGATCAGAGCCGAAGCTTTAGCAAGAAAGATGCTCCCGGCCCGGATGGGCAGCGGTACGAGTGTAAGGAAGTCCAGGCGGTCGGGAAAGAAGGAGTCCCACTCGAGGACAGCCAGTAGTCCGATCACCAACATGGACAGGCACACATAGATGAACTCATCCCGCATCGAGGTAGGGTCAAAGAGGGCGGGAGCGAGTTCCGCCATTTGTGAATAGGCCGTATACAGAAAGAAGAAATAGATGAAACCCGGCGCTGCCAAGAGGACGACGAAGTGTGCAACACCGAGCTCCGATTCTCCCTTTTGCGAAACGAACTCGTTGTCGAAGAATCGTCCGAAGAAGTGCCTGGTTAGCTCGACCAGGTGCGTTTCGTCGTCCCGGGCGAGGCGGCGAAGGGCGTCGAATTGGGGCATGGCGGTCCTAATAATCAAGCTTCATGGCTTCGACCATCTGCTGCGCCGCGGCTTCCGAATCACCCTGTGGGACGAGCTGTGAAAAGATGCCCTCCAGAGTGGGGACTTGAGTCAGGTCCCGTAAGCGCTCGACGGTGTCGGAAGCGACAACCCGCCCTTTGTGCAGGATGATCACGCGCGTAGCGACCCGCTCCACAACTTCCAGCAGATGCGAACTGTAAAGGATAGTTTTCCCCTGGCGCGCCAGGAGTCTTAGCAGGTCACGGAAAATCTGCGCCGCGCCGACGTCCAAACCGGAGAGCGGTTCATCGAAAATTACCACCTCGGGGTCATGGAGCAGCGCGGCGGATATCAGGATCTTCTGCCTCATCCCGCGGGAGTAGGAAGAACTGAGAGCATGGCGGTGCCGGTGCATCGAGAAGAGACGCAGCATGCGATCGACCTTCTCCTCCAGTGCGCCTTCAGGAATGGAGCGCAGGCGACCCACAAGGTGAAGGTAATCCCATCCCGAGAGGTAAGGATACAGGTAGGGCTCCTCGGGGACGTATCCGAGCCGGCGTTTGAAGTCCAGGAACTGGGTGCGAACGTCACGGCCGTTGTAGAGGATGCTGCCGTGTGTGGGCTCGAGCAAGCCCACGATCATCTTCATGGTGGTGGTTTTGCCGGACCCGTTAGGGCCCAGGTAGGCGGTGACATCGCCCGGCGACACCGAAAACGTGACGGCATCCACCGCCGGCAGGCGTGTGTAACACTTCGTCAGCCCTCGTACTTCCAGCATGGGCGCGGCCCTTAGGCAAGAATTCCAATTGGCGGGTCGTGGTACCGCTTGATGCAGCCGCGGCTTAACGCCGCCCACACCAGCGACTTGCTCCGGCGCCAAATGGCGAATCCCCGTCAAGTGTACAACGTTTGATGAGCGTGTACGCTCTCAAGTTGTACATTCCCAACACTCGCCTTCGCGAAGCATCTTGCTCGGGGTTCGTTCAGGGCCGAAAATCAGGGCGAGATTCCTCGCTCGGAATGACGGTAAGCAACTGAGCTGCGGAAAGCGCTGAGCCGGCCAGCGCTGTCCGTCTTTCTACTGCTTCGTGTGCTCTGCATCGTACCGCTTTCTTTGTTCTTCCTGCGTGGCTTGAGAGGGTACGCCCAGATTGCGGCGCAGAGCGTCGGGGACCAAGCCGCGGTTGTAAGGGTCCTGAGTCGTCGGCTCATCGGGCTTGAAGTTGAACTGCGTGCCGTAAATCTGCGGTTGGTGAATGGAATTCAGATACCGGTCGAGCGTGGCGGCTTCGATCCACAAAGCACCGCTTTGCCCCCGTGCTACGGCGACCATAGCCAGCGTGTGGGCTAAGAGGTAGTCGTCCGGCGTATCGCCGTGCTGGAATACAAACGCAGCTCTCTCGAAGTCTTGCCCCGTATGAAGTTTTCCGTCTGAGAGAAGTTTGCGGGTTTCCTCGCGGCGGGCCGCGTCGGCTTTCTCAACCACCCCCCAGTCGATCTTCCCCACGCCAGGCTGCCGGTCTTTCTGGTCCGCCTCAAAGATCCGTTGCATCTCCGGATTCGAAATGTCGGAGTCATCCAGGAAATAACTGCGCGTGCTGTCCCAATCGGTCGCGATGACCAAGGGGCGCTTTTCCCTGGCCACTGGCCATGGCTCGAAACCGGAGAGGTCGATTTGCAGGCTTCCACGCCCTTGCCGATCGGTACAAAGCTGGAAGTCATCCTTTTCGTTATGGTTTGCGGGGTTTTGAATTGTGAAGGCGACGCAATTCGCCTTGCTACTGCTGTGGACGATCGGGTAACGAACGGCCGGCCCCTTAATACCGGAAAAGAACGCACCATTGGCGACTGAAACGTGCTTTGGGCGGGCCAGCGAGCCGGTGAAATGGCCTTCGCTCCCCGGAATTGGCGATAGAGTCACGACGATGAAAATGCGATTTCCAAGTCTTAAGACCCAGTTTCCAGCAAACCCGGGGATTTCCTGTGCAGGGCTATTGACGGTGAACACAACGCCGAGGAAAAGCAACAAACTTGACAAGCGTGTAGAATGTTGGCGGCTCATGCAGTGATTATACAGTCGAAAGCCGAAAATCCAGGAGTCGAGAAGTCAAGGAATCGACACTGAGGAGAGACGACTATGTTCGGCAGAACTGAATTGAAGTGTTGCCTGATGGGCTTGGTCATCTCATCAACAGCCTTAGCAGTGCCGCGCGAGGTTGTTTTCTCGCCGGGGGCCAAAACTGTGGAAGCCTACGACTTTGTCGAAGTCACCATAAACGTGGCGGCACCGGATGCACCCAATCCCTTTACGGATGTCACACTACTTGGATCCTTCGCCAAGGCAGGTACGAGCGAGCGCACAAACGTGGAAGGCTTCTGCGACTCGCCTGACGGCAGTGTGTTTCGGATTCGATTCATGCCCTCTGTACCGGGCGATTACACCTATTCGATTACCTTTCGTCAGGGTGGTTTCGAAAAGACCTCGACGGGCGCCTTCCGTGCCACCGAAGGGCGACGGCGAGGTCCGATTCGTGTTGACCCCAAATACCCTTGGCACTTCATCTGGCAGGGAACCGGCGAGCACTATTTCTTCAATGGCACGACGGCGTACTGGCTGCCCGGCTGGCACGATGAGCGGATCATCGACGACAGCCTGGAGCGCCTTCACCGGCTCAAGGTGAACCGCCTGCGGGTGCTGCTGGCGGGGGCGGCGAACCAGTTCTGGGGCGAACCGGTAACGACCGGCGACAACTTCACGATGTTCCTGCGGCCATGGTTGGCAGAGGCGCCGGAGAGTTTCGACCATCCAGGGATAGATTTCACTCGCTTCAACATTCCGTACTGGCAGAAATGGGAGCGCATGCTGCGCTTTGCCCGCGAGCGCGACATGATCATCTCCGTGGTGCTGGACATTCCCACGCACCATGCCCAAGCGCCTGCCGGCAGTCCGGATGAGCGGCGCTACTTCCGCTATGCGGTGGCGCGTTTGAGCGCGTTTTCAAACATCACCTACGACTTGGGAGACGATCTCGACAGCTTTCGCGACGAAAATTGGGCGCACGAGACGGGAACTCTCATTGAAAGCTGGGACCCCTATGAACACCTGGCCACCAGCCATCCGGTGAATCCCGTGCACCAGGATCGCGCGGCGGCCTGGTTTGGGTTTACTTCCATCCAGGAGTGGTCGCGGCGGCAGCACGCCTTGATGCTCGAACAGCGCCAAATCCAATTGAAGACGGGGCGTATCATCCCTCAAACCAACGAAGAATACGGGTATGAGGACCATTACCCGCGCTGGGCTCCTCCCCCTCCGGGAGACTCCGCAGAGACCCTGCGCCACACGGCCTGGGAGATCGCGATGGCAGGCGCCTACGGAACTACTGGAGAATCCTGCCGTCGGGGCACCAACATCTGGCCGGACACCGGCGGGGGCTGGATTAACGGACGAGGCGACGACAGCATGGTGATGCTCAACGGTTACGCCCACATGGTGGATTTCTTCACCAGTTTCGAATGGTGGAAGACTGAGCCGCACGATGAACTCGTAAATAACGGAGCCTACTGCCTGGCCCAACCCGGAGAAATCTATGCGGTCTATCTGCCGAACGGTGGGACCGTGTCGATCCAACTCGTGCCAGGAAGCTACGAAGCGAAGTGGTTTAACGCCTACACCGGCGACACCGCGCCACTGCCTGTCGTCCAGGGGCCGACCTGGACGTCGCCAGAAGCCCCGGGCTGGCTGGATTGGGCGTTGCTCTTGCAGCGGCGGCCGGCGTCGGGCAGGTAGGCAGATGGGCAGGTCGGCAGGTAGGCAGATTGGAAGTGTGCACCCAAGGAATGACAGTTTCCTTTACGTTGACTTCCTGCCGCGCAGACCGGATAATCCCGTTGATTCAATCGATACAATCGGGATCGCGAGGAGGTGCGGGATGTCTCCAGTATCTGACCCAGGCACGGGGAACGCGTACCGGAAGTTAATGTACAGGATCATGTTCTTTCTGGCGGCCTTGGTTATCGCCCGCTTTGTGTTAGAGGTGACCGGCACGCCTCAGGCGGTGGCCCGCTACGTCTCGGCCACCGTCGGCTTGGTGTTGGCCGGTATGTACCTTGCGGCGATCGGGCCACTGAAGCGAAGGCCCTTTAGTTACTCTCAGCTCCTTCTGCCTGCCTTGATTCTGCCCGCCTGGACTGTGGGGTGGGTGATTCTCGCAACCATCGTATCCGCGGTATTCCGCCTGGAGCGGAGCCACTATGCAGAGCGCGAGGACTACGGGAACTGGGGCCACTTGGGCACCCATGTCGCCGGACACCTGATCGGAATCGTTGCTCTGTTCGTGGTGCTGCTCCTGCTCATGGCTCTCGTTCAGCTTTTGTGGCGCTGGCCAGTGACCGTCGGGCCCGGAGTCGTAATAGGGGCACTGGTCGTCATCCGGTTCTGGCTCGAGGCGATGGGCGTGCCAGGATCGAATACCGCGGCCTGGAGCTCCACCGTCGCGGTTTTGATCGCCGGCTTCTATCTTGGGGGCGTGGGACCGCTCCTGGGATTGCGCGGCGGCCGGCAGCTTTTAGCTCCGGCGCTGGTGCTCGGTTGGACGTGGAGGCTCTGGGTCTACATCGCCACGCTGATGGGCGCTATTCCTACCCCGTTCAGGACTCACTTCTTCGATCGCTCGCAGGGCAACGTGCCGGCCCGGCTGGCGCAAGCACTGGCCGGCACGGCGGTGGAAGGCTTTATAGCGGGATTGATTCTGTGGGGAATTGCAGTCTGGATTGCTTCTGCCACGCGGCGCGAGGAAGCAGCGTAGCAAGGCGGAAAGCAGAAGGCAGAGAGCAGAAAGCAGCAGGCACCGCACAGCCCACTGCCTACTGCCCATCTGCCCACTGCCTACAGCGGAGGTTTGGCGATGAATTGTGTTCTGGTGACTGGGGGAGCTGGGTTCATCGGTTCGCACTTGTGCGAGCATCTTCTCCGCACCGGAAGGCAGGTTGTGATTGTGGATGTCTTGGACGATTTCTATGACCCGCAACTCAAGCGCGCCAACCTTGAGGTGGTGAAAACCGCCGGCGACTTCGAGTTCTACGCCGTGGACATTCGCGATTCCAGCCGGCTCGAGGAAGTGTTTCAAAAGACTCGGCCCGATGCGGTGGTCCACCTGGCGGCGCGTGCGGGCGTGCGGGCTTCAGTGCTCGATCCGGCACTCTACGCTTCAGTGAATATTGACGGGACGCTTTGCCTGCTGGAACTCAGCCGGAAGTATCAAGTGCAGCAGTTTGTTTTTGCCTCCTCGAGTTCGGTTTACGGCCAGTACAGTCGTGTGCCATTCTCCGAAGACGACTCCATCAGCAAGCCGCTTTCCGTATACGCCGCCACCAAAGCCGCCGGTGAAATGCTCGCCTTTACGTACTCGCACATCTATTCGCTGCCCGTCATCTGTCTTCGTATATTCACTGTCTTCGGTCCTCGACAACGTCCCGACCTGGCAATCCGCAAATTTGCCCAGCTCATTCAAGAAGGAAAGGAACTGCCGGTTTTTGGTGACGGCAGTATGAGCCGCGATTACACCTATGTCAGCGACGCGGTGGCCGCCATCGAGCAGGCTTTGGTTTGCAGCTATCCCTTCGAAATCTTTAACCTCGGTAATTCCCGCCCGATCCGCCTCGATTACATGATCGATGTTTTAGAACGTGCTTTGGGTAAGGCCGCAACGAAATCGTACCAACCCGCGGGCCCCGTAGAAATGCCCACAACTTTCGCCAGCCTCGAGAAGTCGCGAAAGCTGCTGGGTTTCAGCCCCGAGGTTTCGTTCGAAGAAGGCATCCGGTTGTTTGTGGAATGGTTTAGAAAGCAGGGGCTGGGGACTGGGGGCTAGGGGCTAGGGAAAAGCAGAAATCAGAAATTAGAAGGCAGAAGGGAGAGATCCTTCGCTTCGCTCAGGATGACAGGCGGTTAACGCTCACCGCCCTACTTCCGACTGCCCACTACCTACTGCCTACTGCCCGCTGCCCGCTGTCCATCTGCCAACTGCCCACTGCCCATCTGCCGTCTGCCCATCTGCCGTCTGCCCATCTGCCCATCTGCCCACTGCCTTTTCCCTGCTACGTGTTAGAATGCACTTCTATGCCTCTGAGCCTTTTCGGATCCAGTGATAAAGAGAAAAAGCCTGGCTTTTTCGAGCGACTGAAACAGGCCGTTGCTTCCACCAAGTCCCAACTGGTGGAACGCATCGAGGAAATCGTTGAAGGGAAACAGACCGTCGACCAATCGGTCCTCGACGACCTCGAAGCCACGCTCATTACGGCCGACCTGGGAGTAAAGACGACGGGCGAGATTCTCGACCGTCTTAAGGAGCAGGTGAGCTACAAGAAACTCACCGAGCCGCGGCAGCTTCGCGCCGCCGTCGAGCAGGAGATTCTCAAGATACTCGAGAACCCCGCGCTCGGCCCGCAAGCGGGCGTCCCCGCGGCGAAGCAGCCCCCGGCCGGAATGCCTGCGGTGATCTTCGTGGTGGGCGTCAACGGGGTGGGAAAGACCACCAGTATTGCCAAGCTGGCGAACCTCCAACTCCAACAAGGCCGCAAGCCGCTGCTCTGCGCGGCGGACACGTTTCGCGCCGCCGCCACCGAACAGCTTGAAGTGTGGGCAGGCCGGCTGAACGTAGATATCGTCAAGCAGAAGTCGGGCGCCGATCCCGCCGCGGTCCTTTTCGACGCCCTGAGCGCCGCACGTACCCGCCATTACGACATGGTGATCGTGGACACAGCCGGCCGCCTTCACACGAAGGACAACCTGATGGCGGAGCTTCAGAAGATGTGCCGCATCGCGGCGCGCGAAATTCCCAATGCCCCGCACGAGGTTCTGCTGGTCATGGATGCAACCACGGGCCAGAACGGCCTCGCGCAGGCTCGCCAGTTCATTGATCACGGCGGCGCCACCGGAATAATCTTGACCAAGCTGGACGGCACTGCCAAGGGCGGGGTGGTCATTGCCATCGCGCGCGAGCTTGGATTGCCTATCCAGTATGTGGGTGTCGGTGAAAAGGTGGATGACCTTCTTCCCTTTGACCCGCGCGATTTCGTGAATTCACTTTTCGAATCGTGATGGCGTATAGGAACGGCCGGACATTCGTTGTCATTCCGAGCGGTCATGGGCCTGCGGCCCAACCGTCGAAATGAAAGTCGGCCATCGTCACCCCCGCGGAAGCGGGGGTCCATCGTCGGCGGGGAGGCCAATGGATTCCCGCTTTCGCGGGAATGACGTATTTCTCGAGGAGAGCGCAGCGAAGAATGACCGGCTGCCGGGCTAGTTTCCATTTTGAACAGACGGACATGAACATCACCACGGTGATTTTTGATTTCGGTTATGTCTTGAGCCTTCCCCCGCGGGTGTCAGACTATCAGAACCTGGCGAAACTGGCGGGGATAGGTGGTGACGCATTCGAGGGGATCTATTGGAGCCAGCGCGCCGACTATGACCGGGGAACCATCGCCGGTCCCGCTTATTGGCATCGCGTTGCGGAAGTGGCGGGCGTGGACATCACGCCGGCCCAAATCGACAGCCTCATTGCCGCCGACATTGACATCTGGATGCGCGCCAACCCCGTCATGATGGAGTGGGTCCGCGCGTTGAAGAATCACGGCCTGAAGATTTCTGTCCTCTCCAACATGCCCATTGAAATCTCCACCCACATGCGGCGGTACGCTCCCTGGTTCAGAGATTTCGACTACGTGTGCTTCTCCGCGGAAGTGCAACTCGCCAAGCCGGAAGCCGCCATTTTCTATGCCTGCCTGAAAGTAGTGGGCTCGAAGCCTGAAGAGTGTCTTTTCATCGACGATCGCGCCGATAACGTGGAGGCGGCGCGGGCCCTGGGCATGTGTGCGGTGAGGTTTGTTTCCGTCGAGGAGTTAGCGGCCGACGTGAAGCCCTACAATCTTCTTGCGCCCTTGAGCGCTTCTTAATTCAGTTCCGTCTATTCGCCGCCAGCCGCATCATCGAACTTCGCAACGTAGAGATAGATGACGATTCCGCAGATGACCATGAGCGCTGCCAGCCATTCAATCTCCGTCCGGTCTACGTTCTTGAGCCAGTCGGCAGGCAGCATCGGCCCATGCGCATCCGCGTCGTGAATCTCAAGGTAAATGCGGGCGGAGAAGTAGCAACTGACGAGAAGAGCCAGCAGTCCCGTCAATTCCCGCATCAAGGGAAGGACGCGCTGCTGCTGCGCGGGTGAATAGCGGCTGAGGCGCCACGAGCCGAAGTGGATGGATTGAGGGGCAAGGTAAGGGGCGCCGAGCAACAACGCGGCAATAAAGACCTGCAAGAACCAACTGATGTGCACCCCTAAGCTCAGCACTTGACTGACCGGGACGGTCGCGCCCCTATGGGTCGTGATGTGCGCGGTCAGCAAAGGCAGGCCCGTCTTGATCTCGAAGTAGGAGTAAACGGCCAGTGCCGCTGTCAGCACCGCCAGCACAAGTCGTGACATTGGAAATTCGGAATGTGTCATCCTGAGCGGCGCGAAGGATCTCTGCAGTTCTTCGTAAGTCGCTAAATCGCGGGAAACTGCGGAGATCCTTCGCGGAGTAAATCCCGAGCGAACTACGGAGATTCTTCGCTTCGCTCAGAATGACAAGCCAAGGACTCAGGATGACGGGCGCCTGATTTTTCCACACTTTCTTAGCCGTGCGTCGGTGTGGCTCTAGCCCAACGACTCGCCCACTTCGCGCAGCCATTCGGGGCGCTTCAGGACCTCGCGCGGCCTGGAACCGTCCGGGGCGCTGACGATGCCGTCCTTCTGCATCATGTCGATGAGCCGCGCGGCGCGCCCGTAGCCGAGGCGCAGGCGGCGCTGGAGAAGGGAAGTGGAGGCCTTTCCGGATTCCACCACGATGCGCACAGCGTCGTCGTAAACGGCGTCGAGTTCCGCTGCCTCTTCCTCGTCATCGACTTCAGCGGCTTCGTCGCCGTCCCGGTCCTTCACGGGTTTCAGGAACTCCTCGTTGTATTGCGGCTGCGACTGGGACTTCCAGAAATCAACGACCTTGCTTATCTCCTGCTCGGTCACCAGCGGCCCGTGCAATCGCTGCAGGCGGGCGCTGGCGGGGGGCAGGAACAGCATATCGCCGCGGCCCAGCAACGCTTCCGCGCCGTTGGCATCGAGAATGGTTCGGGAGTCCACCTTGGAGGCCACACGGAATGAGATACGTGCCGGCAGGTTGGCTTTGATCAGTCCCGTGATGACGTCCACGGAGGGGCGTTGCGTAGCAAGGATCAAATGGATGCCCACGGCGCGAGCCATTTGAGCCAGGCGGGTGATGGATTCTTCCACTCCCTGGGGCTCTACCATCATGAGATCAGCCAACTCGTCGATGATGATCACGATGTAGGGCAACGGCCGCTCGGGTTTGCCGTCGTTGTCAAACAAGTTCATCGTCGAATCCGGAGCGAAGATGTCGTTGTACTGTTCGATGTTGCGCACTCCGTGCGCGGCCAGCTTCTTCAGGCGTTCTTCCATCTCGAAGGTGGCGCGGCGCAGTACGTTGGCGGCCTGCTTGGGCTCCGTGACGATAGGCGTCATCAGGTGCGGTGTGCCCTGGTAAAGCCCCAATTCTAGCCGCTTGGGATCGATCATAATGAGCTTCACTTCGTCAGGGTTCGCCTTATACAAAATGGACACGATCATGGAGTTGAGCGAAACGCTCTTGCCCGACCCGGTCGAACCCGCAAGCAGCAGATGCGGCATCTGCGTGAGGTCCGCGATTTTGATCTTTCCGGTGATGACCTTGCCCAGGCAGAGGCTCAGCTTGGACGGCGATGCCAGAAACTCCGTGGACTCGATCCCTTCGCGCAAATGGATGATCTCGCGGTGCAGGTTGGGCACCTCGATGCCCACCGTGGATTTGCCGGGGAGACGGTCGATCAGAATGGACTCAGCCTTCATCGCCAGGCAGAGGTCGTCCACCAGGTTGGTGATCCGGCTGTACTTGATCCCAGCCTCCGGCTTGAACTCGTAGGTGGTGACGACCGGCCCGGGATGAATTTGGGTGATGGTTCCGGTGACCCCAAACTCGCCGAACTTCGCCGTGAGGCGCGCGGCGCGGTCTTTGAGTTCGTCTTCGTCGATGCCTTCCGAATCGTCAGGCGGACGCAAGAGAGCGGGGCTGGGGTACTTGTAAGAGGGCGATTCGCGGCCCACAATCTTGGGCGACCCCGCAGTCTCCGCTTCGGCGTGGCGCGCCCGAGCCGCGCGGACGGCCGCCGCAGTCACCGGGATCTCGACATCCAGGCCAGGTACTTCGTCGGGATTAGCGAGTTCAGCCGCGGCCTCTTCGGCCGCCGCTGCTTCCTGCGGAGGCGCTGCGGGCTCAGGTGGAGTGATGAGGTGCGTGGCCGGGCTCGGCGTCGGCTTCTGCGAGACGACGATCAACTTGCGGCGTGACCGCATCTCCTCAGCGCGACGGCGGCGCCGCGCTTCGGCAGCCTCTGCCCGGGCTTCCTGCCACTTCTGCCAGCGCGCCACGATCGGCCGTGCTATTGCCTGCCATCGCGCCTTCAGGAAAGCCGCCGCCCAGGAAAACGAAAAGCGTGTGACCAGGAAGAGCGACGAGAGGAACACGGTGGCGGCAACAATCCCCGCCCCAAGGTGATTGAAAGTATGTACCAGCCCAGCCGCCGCCAGATAACCCAGCATGCCGCTGCCGTGGATCAGCCCTCGAACCGCCGGGGTGTAAGGGAAAAGCTCGAGCAAGGCGCTCAGGGAGGTGACCAGCAAGGCCGCGCCCAGCGCTTTGGTCTTGGGCGTTGCAAAAGGCCGCACCAGCAGCAGGCGCGAGCCGACCACCAGCAGGAGCACGGGAATCAGGTAAGCCACCCAGCCGAGTCCCTGGAAGAGCAGGTCCGCAGTGTAGGCGCCGACCGGCCCGACCCAATTCTGAGTCGCGGCCGCAGGACCGGCAGACGTATTGAGAGAAGGATCTTCAGGCAGGTAAGATGCCAGGCTTAGCAGGATGAGCAACCCGGCAACCGCAACCAGGAAGCCCAGCAACTCCGAACGGCGGCGGGAGTCGAGGAGAGGTTGCTTCTGATTCTTCCCGCCCGCCTCTTTGGATTTGGACGGTACGGCAGCGGATGAGTCGCCCATGGTTACCTTCCTGCAGCGGTGAACCTCGATCTCTGATCTCTGTCATTCTGAGCGCAGCGAAGAATCTCTGTAGTTCAAGAGCAGATCAACTGCCGGGATTCTTCGCTCCGCTCAGAATGACAGACCCGCCGACGTCTTAACCTAAGCGTGGGCGGAGTCCGCCGCTACACCAGCTTTCAGGCGCGCGGGAGTGGTTGCTGGCGCGCAACCCTTGCTCCCTCGCCTAGCCGTGAAACGATCCCCATCCGAGCGCCAATAGTATCACGCCCAGCGCAAGGCGGTAAATAACGAAAGCTTTGAAGGTGCGCCGCTCCAGATAGCGGATCAGCACGGCGATGACCAGGTAGCCGACCAGGCCCGAGACGAGGATTCCGCAAAGAAACGGGAGGCGCATCTCCGGGGGTAAGCCCTCATGGCGGATCTCCAACCCTTTCTTCATGGCCGCTCCGGCGATGAGGGGCGTCGAGAGGAGGAACGAGAAGCGCGCCGCAGTCTCTCGCTTCATCTTCTGAAAGAGCCCGGCGGTCATGGTAACACCGGAACGGGAGACGCCCGGGATGACGGCGAAGGCTTGCGCCACTCCGACCAGAAAAGAATCGAGAAACCCCACCTGGCCGAGGTCGCGCTCGCGCTTTCCCCACAAGTCTCCCGCACCCATCAGCAACCCCACGACAATCAGTGCCACGCCGGCGACCATCGGCGACCGTAACTGCTCCTCTGCGGCGCGCTCGAACCGCCAGCCGGCCAGTGCCCCCGGGATCGTGGCCACCACCATATACCAGAGCAACCGGGGATTCTGCCGCAGGTCCTCGCGCGCGGAATGGCTTGCCGCGCCGGCACTCTGCGGTGCTGAGCCGCCGCTCAAACCAAACCCAAGGAGTATTATCTCCACCCAATAGCGCCAGAAGTATGCCAGCACCGCCAGCAGCGTGCCGGCATGCAAGGCCACATCAAAGGTGAGGCCGGGATCTTTCCACTTCAATAACCACGGCACGAGCCAGAGATGCGCTGTACTGGATATGGGAAGAAATTCTGTGAGGCCTTGAACAACTGCGAGGACGATAGCTTGGTACAACGGCATTGGTGTTTTCGCTCCGCCTTAGTCGTCTGTAAAGTAATATTCAAATACATAATACTTATCTGTAAAATGAGCACGGCTGGCACGGGCCTGCGTTCCCTGCAGGTCTGCGGTGGGGATCGCAAATTACAAATCGCTAATCGCAAATGTCGCGGACCGACCCCTCACCCGTCTCGCTCCGGCTGATGAAAACGCCGGCGCGAGACACCCTCTCCCCAAGGGAGAGGGCGATTCATTGATCTCGCGCCCTCGCAGGCCATCCTCTCGCCAAGCAGGACGGCTGTTTTCTTACAGCGCAGTCCATCACAAATCACAAATCGCAAATCAGTGCTGTCCCAAGAAAGTTGGGGCGCTTCACCGTAACTGCTTGATCGAACCGAAGTAAGAGGTCGGGATGTTACTTTTCGATTTCAATTTTCTGCGGCCCATTTGGCATCATTTTGCTGT
>Ga0326728_10008234_pt1 | contig 26035 bp, 25 predicted proteins | sample MB3enrmetagenome_FD_207602 | JGI IMG/M metagenome (GOLD analysis project Ga0326728, IMG submission 207602) | Lab enriched peat soil microbial communities from McLean, Ithaca, NY, United States - MB31MN | ecosystem: Environmental > Terrestrial > Soil > Wetlands > Peat | place: USA: New York... | reverse complement strand
ATCGGCTTGGGCGCGCGCTGGCGCGTGAGTTTCACGCGCGATGCGTGAAAATTTTACGCGCAACAGCGTTTTGATTTCAGAAGAATTCAATTTCCGGGCGGTTTTGCAAAAAATTCCGTTTGGCACCGTCAGTGCTAAGAAAATTTCCAGAAAATGTGTTGACAGCCGGTGCGATTTCGATAAGGTCAGCCAATCGTCACCCAAATGAACAAAAAAAGCTATTGAACGTATGAAAAGAATTCTGAAACAAAGAAAGGCTTTCACGCTGATTGAACTGCTCGTGGTGATTGCCATCATTGCCATCTTGGCAGCCATGTTGTTGCCGGCGCTCGCCGCCGCCAGACGCAAGGCACAACAAATCAGCTGTGTCAGCAATCTCAAACAAATAGGCGACGCTTTCCGAATGTGGGCGGATGACCATAGTGGTTCTTATTCCATGACTGTTGTTATCGCTCAAGGCGGCGCTGAGGAATACGTTTATAGCGCTACAGCAAGTCCGTCCGTGCCAAGTACAACGAGTACGCCGCCGGCTCCTTATTCTTCCACATATTGTGAGGCGGCACCCTTTGTGACTATGTCAAATGAAATAGCTAACCCGGGAGTGCTGAATTGCCCGTCGGATTCTACGCCCCGCCCCGCTTCTGGGCCAGCCACGAACTGGGCCGAGTTTTTTACTGACCCTCGGGGAACTGTTCATTCCGATCCCATCATAGACGACAACGTAAGTTATTTCGTGTGTGGAGATGCCACTGATGTTCAGCCTCAGTCAGTCCTGGGTGGTGACCGGAATATTGGCGATAACACAACTGGCAATGCGACAACCCCGGCTCAGACCATGTTCTCATGGTATAATCCGGGGATAAGCACTGCGACTGCGACGGATGGTCCTGGTAATAATGGACAAGGCACTAAGGGTGTGCCTTTTAACCGGTGGGCATGGTCTGCCAATGACATGCACTTGGGACAGGGCAACCTTTTGCTGGCTGATGGCAGCGCCCACCAAACGCCGATTGGGGATTTGCAATCGGACTTGTATGCTGCCACGAATAGTTTCGCACCGTCCACCATTTTATCAAAAACCTATTACTATCCGTTTTTTAATTTTCCGTAATATCGTATCCAGGTTTCAACTGTTACACGCGAGGCACTCATTTAGAGTGCCTCGTCTTTTTTCGCGACAGAGATATGCAGCGCAGCCACGTTTGGCAGACATTCTTCTCAAACATTTTCAGGAACATCGTTGCCGTTTCGCCTTTTCTGCTTTTCCAAAAGCCGTTGCGCCGTGAAAAAATGCTGCAACAACGCGCGGCATTCCGGCTCGCGCACGCCGCGGGTGATTTCACAACGATGGTTCAGGGTCGGAAACTGCAGCAAGTTTATCGAACTTCCCGCCGCGCCGGCCTTGGGGTCACTCGCACCGAATACCACGCGCGTTAGCCGGGTGTGCACCACCGCCCCGGCGCACATCGGGCACGGCTCCTTGGTCACGTAAAGCGTGCAATCCGTCAACCGCCAGTCGCCCACGGCCTCTTCCGCCTGCGTAAGGGCGAGCATTTCGGCGTGCGCGGTAGCGTCCCTGAGCAGTTCGACTTGATTGAATGCCCGCGCGATGACGCGCCCTTCGCGCACAACGGCGGCGCCGACCGGGACCTCACCTGCTGCATACGCCTTGGCCGCCTGGCGCAGCGCTTCACCCATGAAATAATCGTCGCTGTGCAAATCAATGACGGGTTCGTCCATGAGGCAAATTTCAAATGCCGAGTTCCGAATGTCGAATGAAATCCATGCGTGAATTCGTCATTCGTCATTCGCCATTCGGAATTCTGCCAGCGTCCATTCGTTGTGCCCGTCCGGATGGCAATAGCAATGCGCCGCGAAGAAGCCGCCGCGAAACCGCCAGAACCACGGCCAGATTCGTTCGCGGTCGGTTTGCGGAATTTTCAAACCGGCCAGCGCCGGGCGCGGGAAAAATTGAAACCGCCCTTCAGCGTGCGCCGGAGGCAGCGTTTTCAACCTCACTTTCATTTCAAACAAAAACATCAGCCAATGCGTCCGGCCTTGATAGCCGTGTTCGCTGACCAGGCCGGTCAAATGCAGGTCCGTCGGGCCGATTTTCAAGTCGAGTTCTTCCGAGGCTTCGCGGCAGGCGCAAGCATAAGGTGATTCACCGATATCCATTTTCAGCTTGCCGCCACACGGGCTCCAGAAGCCGCGATTCGGCTCCTGTGCGCGTTCGAGCAACAGCACATCGTCATGCTCATTGAAACAATAAAGCAGCGCTGCAACTTTGTAAGGCAATGCCATCGCGCAAAATTTCAAATTTCGAACGACGAATGTCGAATGCAAAATTCCGTTGTCACCGTGCGGCAAATTGCTAGCATGACCGGCCTTGTTTCGATGGCAGGGAAAATAACAAATGAAAACTTACGATATTGCGGTTATTGGCGGTGATGGGACGGGACCGGAGGTGACCCGCGAGGCGCTCAAGGTTTCCGAAGCGGCTGCCAAGAAATTCGGCTTCAAACTCAATTGGCATCACTACGACTTCGGCGGTGACCGCTACTTGAAGACGGGTGAGGTGCTCCCCGACGGCGCGGTGGATGAACTTCGCAAGTTCAAGGCGATTTTTCTTGGCGCCGTGGGCCATCCGCAGGTCAAGCCGGGCATCTTGGAAAAAGGCATTTTGCTCCGATTGCGTTTTGAACTGGAACAATACATTAATCTCCGTCCCGTAAAGCTTTATCGCGCCGCCGATTGTCCGCTGAAGGACAAGGGGCCGGAACACGTTGATTTTGTCGTGGTGCGCGAAAACAACGAGGGCATTTACACCGGCTCGGGCGGTTTTATCTTCAAAGGCACGCCGCACGAAGTTGCGATTCAGGAATCAGTGAACACGCGCCGTGGCGTGGACCGCTGTTTGAAATACGCCTTCGATCTGGCCAAGAAACGCCGCGATGGTCAGCCGTGGAAGGGCCTCAAGCCCGAGGACATCAAGGCGGGCAAAACCGCGCAACTGACGCTTTGCGGCAAAACCAACGTGCTCACGTTTGCCTTCGATCTGTGGGAACGCGCCTTCTATGAACTCGGTGCGGAATATCCGACCGTGAAACGCGATTACGCCCACGTGGATGCCACCTGCATGTGGTTCGTGAAAAATCCGGAATGGTTCGATGTGATCGTCACCGACAACATGTTCGGCGATATCATCACCGACCTGGCCGCGATGATTCAGGGCGGGCTCGGCGTCGCCGCCGGCGGCAACCTCAATCCCGAAGGCACGAGCATGTTTGAGCCAATGGGCGGCAGCGCGCCCAAATATACCGGCCAAAACGTCATTAATCCCATCGCCGCCGTCAATGCCGCCAGCCTGATGCTCGATTTTCTCGGTGAAGCCAAAGCCGGGGCGGCTATCGAAAATGCGGTGATTCAGGTCATCAACACGAAAATCAAATCGCTGGCCGCCGGCAAGATGGGCTATGGCACGCGGGAAGTGGGTGATCTTATTGCGGCAGCGGTTTGATGGGCACGTGTCGCGGTCTGGTAATTCGCATGAAAAGTTTGACCGAGCATCTTTGGTTTGAAGTTCCGAATCGCCGGGGTTTCGTCAACATCACCGGCACAGTTGAGGAATTGGTCAGGAAAAGCGGGGTCAAGGAAGGCCTCTGTCTGGTGAACGCCATGCACATCACCGCCAGCGTTTATATCAATGACGCCGAGGACGGGCTGTTGCACGATTACGATGATTGGCTGGAAAAACTCGCGCCGCATGAGCCGACATCGCAATACCGTCACAACCGCACCGGCGAGGACAACGCCGACGCCCATCTCAAACGGCAGGTCATGGGCCGTGAGGTCGTCATCGCCATCACAAACGGCCGGCTCGACTTCGGTCCGTGGGAACAGATTTTTTATGGTGAATTTGACGGTCGCCGCCGCAAGCGCGTGCTGGTAAAAATCATCGGCGAATAATTCGATTGCGATTGAACGGGTTTCGCGCGCAATATGACCAAAGCCAATATGATGAAACCTGTCCTGATTTTGCTGATGGTGTCCGCGCTGGGGCTGCACGCGGCGGACATGACCAAAACCAATTCTCCTGCCGAAGAGACCAATGCGCCTGCCGCGAAAAAACCGGAGGTCGCCGCCATTCCCGACGCGTCGCACAAACCGGTGTTCACCACCAACACGGTAACGATTGCCGGGAAACACGTGACCTACATGGCCGAAACCGGCATGTTGCCGATTCTCAAACCGGATGGCACGTCGCGCGCGTCGGTTTTTTACGTCGCTTACACGCGCTTTGGCGAAACCAATGCCGCCACGCGGCCCGTTACGTTTTGTTTCAATGGCGGTCCCGGCTCCTCGTCCGTATGGCTGCATCTCGGCGCGCTCGGTCCGCGCCGCGTGAACATGAACGAGAACGGCACGTTGCCCAAACCGCCGTTCAGCCTTGTGGACAACTCGTACTCAATTCTGGACGGCAGTGACCTGGTTTTCATTGATCCGGTGGCTACCGGTTTCAGCCGCGCCACGAAGGACGAGCAGGCCAAGCAATTCTTCAGCCAGTCCGGCGACCTGGAGTCCGTCGGCGAATTCATCCGGTTGTGGACGACGCGTCACGAGCGCTGGCTTTCGCCAAAATATCTTTGCGGCGAAAGCTATGGCGTCTTCCGCGCGGCAGGGCTGGCGGAGTATTTGCGCTCGCGCTACGGCATGTATCTCAACGGCTTGATTCTCGTGTCGGGCGTTTTGGATTTTGCCACTATCGATGGTGGACCGGGCAACGATTTGCCGTATGAACTTTTTCTGCCCGATTACACCGCCACGGCGTATTATTTTAAAAAACTGCCGCCGGATCTGCAAGCGGACCTGCCCAAAGCGCTGGCCGAGGCGCGTGAATTTGCGAAGGGCGAGTACGCCTCCGCCCTGCAGCAAGGCGCGGCACTGCCCGCCGTGGAACGAAAAAAAGTGGTCGCCGAACTCGCGCGGCTCACCGGCCTGAAACCGCAGGTGATCGAGGACCACCATCTGCGAATTGACAGCTATGTCTTCCGTAAACAGTTGCTGCACGACGAAGACTTGATTCTCGGTGCCTATGACGCGCGCATCACCGGGCGCGACGACGACCCGGCCTCGCCATACCCCGATTTTGATCCGTCCTACGCGGCAACCTACGGGCCGTTTGCGGCGGCGATGAACGCCTATGTGCGCCAGGAATTGAAATTCGAGGACGATTTGCCTTACGAAATCTTGCCCGGGGCGCCGACGTGGGATTATGGCGCGCACGACGATTATCCCAGCGTCAGCGCCAAGCTCGCGTCCGTGATGAACCAGAATCCTTACCTGCGCGTGCTGGTGCTCAACGGCATGAGAGACCTCGTGTGCCCTCCGGACACGATGCGTTACGCGCTCGACCACATGCGACTTGACCCGGCGTACCGCACGAACATCACGTACGCCACTTTCGAAGCCGGCCACATGATGTATGTGAACCTGCCGGACTTGAGGAAAATGCACAACATTTTGGAGAATTTTCTAAAGCCGTAGTAGGAAGAAGGCAGAAGGCAGAAATTTTTAGCGAACGAGCGGGCTGGAAATTTCTCCATTCTTCATTCTGCCTTTCATTCATGTACTTTAATCAGCGTCTTGATGGCATGATGCCCCTCTGCCATTGTCTTGAACAATTCCGGCAACCGGCTTAATGGGCATTCGCCATCCACAAAATCCCGCGCACGAATCGCGCCGGCCTCGATGAATTCCAGCGCGCGCCGGACCGCGCGCGGCGTGTGATGAAAACTCGCCAGTAGAGTCAGATGGGAATAATGAATCAGTTCCGTGTCGAATGACACTTTGGCGCCGGACGGACAGCCGCCGAAAAAGTTTACTGTGCCGCCTTTGCGCACGAGTTGCACGGCAGCCTCCCAGGTTTCAGGTTGGCCGACCGCTTCAATCACTATATCGAAATTCCCCCTGGTTGCTTTGCGAACTTTCGTAACCAATTCCCGGTCGTCGCCGACGTCTATCACCTGCTCCGCACCCAGCCGTCGAGCGGCTGCCAGCCGCGCGGCACGCCGTCCAGCCACCGTCACGTTGCCACCAAGATTTTTTGCCAACGCAACAAACATCAAGCCAATCGGGCCGGCGCCAATGACCAGTACGTTTTGTCCGGTACGCAATTTCGTGTCCTCCACTCCCTGCACAACACAAGCGAGCGGTTCAACGAGCGCGGCGTCGCAAAAATCGGTTCCCGGTTTGAGGCGCAGCAGGTTTTTCCGGACGAGCCGCGCAGGGACAACAATGGATTCAGCGTAGGCGCCGTTCAGGAACTGCAAATCTTCGCAAAGATTTTCCTGGCCATTGCGGCAATAAAAACATTCGCCGCACGGCGCAGAATTGGCCGCCACGACCCGGTCGCCGATTTTCCAATTCCAATTTTTGACTTTGGACTTTGGACTTTGGACTTCACAGATGACGCCCGCCAGTTCATGGCCGAAGACGGCGGGCGGTACGATCATTTTGGCGTGGTAACCACGTTTGAAAACCTTCAAGTCGGTGCCGCAGGTGAGCGCCACCTCGATGCGGACGCGGACTTCGCCGGGTTTGAGCGGCGGCGGCGCAACGTCCTCAATTTGAATGTCTTCCTTGCCGTGAAGAATGGCGGCTTTCACGGACGCAGTGTATGACTGCGCGTGGTCCGGCGGAAGAAAAGTTTTGCTTCTTCGCCGTTCTAAATCAATAGACGCTCCATCCCTGGCGGACCAAGGCCTTGGCCTGCGGCGTCAACGCCGGGAGCTGATTTTGACTCTTGAAATTGAGATCAAATCCCCAATTGCGGATCGGAATGTTGTAGTAATTACCGGGTCCTTGCCAATGGTTCGTAGCGTAGAGGCTGTTGAACATGACGACAATGGAGCCATTATAAGTCAACGTGTCGCCGGTCCAGCTTTCCAACAAACGCAGGAAATTTTCCACGCCGCCGCTGTAGTATTTTGTGCCGCTAATGTTGGTGGAAACAACAATGCCTTCCAAGGTCGCGGCATTAATCGTGGTGTTGGTGGCGATTCGCGAAGTAAGCGCTGTGTTCGAGGTGTAGCTATTGTTCCAATTGCCGGAAAGAAGAGTGATGGCATCTGCCATGAAGGCGGCCGGCGCGGTGTTGGCGACGTTGGTTGTACCAAGATTCGAACCACTGGCATTATAATTGCCCAGCACATAAAGTGGAAATGGCGTGGCGACCGAAAGGCCCTGGGTTGGCAGGGTAGCTCCATTGGCCACTTGTACCGCCGGAAGATTTGTGTTGGAGGCAGGGAAATTGTTATAGATATAGACAGAGTCAATGTAATGCCCCGAGTCAGTGTTAAGTTGTGAGTTGTCGGCGCTGCCGGCGCCGTTGATCCAGGAATTCAAGGCACCGACGTTGAGCTGGACGGCTTGAACGGTTTTCCCCTCGCGGTAATCATAGAAGGTGGTGTTGGTTGCAAATGTATACGCAATATTGGTAGAGTAATTGGTGGTTTTTACGCTGCCGTTTGTGAACACTGTTTTTATAGTATTCGTGAAATTGTTGGCGATGGGAGTAAGCCGGGTGGCATTGTTGGTATCTTGGAAATAGGCGGTAATCAGGCTGCCGATTCCGGAATTGGTTCCGATTGCGAAAGAGGCGTTGGAAATGACGAGGTCGGCGTCATTGTAAAGATATGTCTGGCCCTGGGACGAGCTGGCGACGACATTCGTCGGCGGCAGATTAAGAATGGATTCCACGCTGCTGGCGCTGTTGGTTCCCGCATAGTTGGTGGCGCCGAATTGAAAGCTGTTGGTTCCCACCGGCAAAACCAAAGCGGGGGCATTGGTTGTCGGCTGGTTTGTAACGGAATAGATGACGGTAGGATTCGCCGTAACGGTTTGAGTATCGTCGTTGGTATTGCGCGTATAGAACACCGCCGGCATCGTTGTGTCCACCGTGTCGCCGAAGGTCAGCTTATACGACGGGTCGGCCCAGATTTGCCCGTTCACATAGGTTTTGCCATTGACCGTCATATTTGTGCCAGGGCAGATTTCCATGGTCATGTTGTAGAAGATGGCGAATTGAAAGAGCGGGATGGAAGCCAGTTGAAATTGTTCCTTGACGGTGGCGGGCACACTGTAAGGCTCGTTCGTGGCGGTGGCGGTGGAGATTACGGTGCATTGCGCTACCGCAGCCCACAAGTTGGCATATTGATTGCCCAGCACCACCCAGTTGGTACTCCAATTGCTCGGCAGGGTACTCACGCTAGTTTGGTTGGTTACTCCGTTAGCGTCGCAGAACACGAACTTGACCGGCCAGTTGGCCTGGTCGGAAGCCGTAGGACAGGGATTATAAGTATCATGGCTATAGGTATAGTTGGTAGCGGGCTGAAAGGTCTGGGCGTAAAAGTCGCGCGTCATTTGCGCGATGACACGTTCGGCCCCAGCTTCAGCCGCGGCCGAGTTCATACTGAACAAATTGTTCCGCTCCGTCTGCCTGGCGGTCGAGTTGCTCCAGTTCATCACGCTGCCCAGCAACAGCAGCGCGATGCCGATAAATACAACGGTGATCAACAAGGCATAGCCTTTGTTGCTTCGTTGGGATGGTTTACGCGTTCTTTTCATAACTGCTCCGCTATCTCGGTTTTCGTCTTTTAATTCTGGTCAAATTGCGCGCGCGGCGTGGCGCGGGACTCCAAGCGATAGGTGTCATAGGCGTTAGACGGTATCGCATAAAGCCAGTTGCTGAATTGCAACGTAATTTTAACGGTGTAATGTCCCGGCGCGCCCGCCACAATGGTGTTGCCATTATAGTCTTCCGCTTGGAAAGGCTGCCTATTGATAAGATTGTGAGCCAGGGTCGTAAATTGCTTGTTAACCACCGCGGGGTTATTAGTGCCATATTCGCAAAGGGTGAATGTGTTGGTGGTAAATCCGCTGGTGTTAACTATGTTGGTGTTAACAAAAAAAACGACGAAACTGGTCGGGTTGTTGGTAATGAGCACCGCACCGCCAATGGCCGAGCCGCCGTTAGTAACGGCTGTAAATGTATTATTGCCGGTATTGAAGTTTCCAATCAGAACGCCATTTGTGGCCCCTCGGATTAGATTCCGGACTTGATCCAGAACTGCAAGGCTGTCAGCGGTGGATCTCATTTTATTTGACGTGAGCGAGTTGATTTTGAATCCAAAAATCTGCAGCGAAACCATTGCGATCACAACCAGGGCGAAGACCGCTATGCTGGTCATCATTTCCGTCAAGGTGAAAGCCCTGACAGCCGTTGCCCAGACCGACGACCGGTACGGTGAATGATTTGACGGCAGTTTCATTTGTTTATTCATCCGGTGCGCGCCAGGTTACCACGGTGTTGGAAAACCAGGTTCCATTTGTTGTGGGGGGACATCGCCACCAGCAAGTCGCAAGGTATTGCCGAAGTGGTATATTGAGATTGGTAATGACATTACTGATCCAGACTTGATTTGTAATCACCACTGATTGGCCGGTTGAAGGAATGAGCAACGTGTTTGTCCGGCTATAGGTTGTTGGTTGCAGCGGATCGTCTTGGGTTACATGGACATCAAATGGCGCCGCGCGTGCCTGTTCGATTGCCTCAACGGCCGAAGATTGGGCCGCCAGCGACATGGAACTCCATTCGGCCCGATAGTTGGTTTGGACATAGCCATAAATCATCCCCGCCATAGCCAAGGCCAAAACGGCCATGGACATCACTACTTCCATCAAAGTCCATGCCGTGTCTGCCTTCCGCTTGTCGGTTTGACCAAAAGGGGCCACCATATACTAAATAGGTTATTGTTGGTTACGAGACGTTTCGCCCGCTGCCAGTTGATTGTAGGTATAGCAAAGGACATACCATTTTAGGTCCGATTTCAGGCAGGGAAAGGTGAGAGGATAAAACGCACGACCAGCGAGGAAAGGCAGTTTGTCCCGTAATTTGACAAATCTGTCCTGCCGAGGTTGTTCTGGCAAAACGCTGCGATTTGCCGCGTTCAAAACACAATCGGATTGGGTGGCGGCGCTTTGACGAACTTAGCCTCCCGCAGGTAAATCGGCGCTAACTGGTCACCCCTCACGAAATCACCCCGTCTGGCCGCGAGTTGTCCCAATGTCGCCGCCGACGGGAACAGGATTTTTCCCTTCGGCAGCCACCGCGTCACCTCCGGGCCGACCCAGATTTCACCCGTGTTGGCGCGTGATTGCAGCTCGAACAAGGACACAATCCGCAACGACTCCATTTCCTTGCAGCCGTTCGGAGAGACTTCATGCGATGCCCGGTAAAATTCATTTCGCTGCGCGTCAATCACCACGTTCACGCGGCCAAAAATTTTCTCCGCCTGGGCCTGCGCCGCCAGACATTCGGCGCTGTTGACACCCAGCAATTTTATGCCGCGCGCCAGTTGCCAGCCCTGCGCAATCGAAAGCGCCACCCGAATGCCGGTGTAGGAACCGGGGCCTAATCCGACGTCAATCACCTCAATTTGTTCGCGCGCGGTTCCTGACTCGGCCAGGACTTTTTCAATCAGGCTGAACGCGTTCGTTCCGCGCCCGCCGGTCTCGATGGCTTCTGTCACGCCACCCGCGCGTACGACGGCTACGCTCCGCTGCGGCGAGGAAAATTCAAGCGCCAAAATCGTCATAAATGATTTTCCGTTCCGTCTCGCCGACAATTTCAATATTCACCCGCAGCCACTTTTCCCCGGCGGTCGACCCTCGACCCTCGACCTTCGACAACTTTTCCGCCCATTCAATTACCGTCACGCCGTCCGGCTGCAAAAATTCCTCCAGCCCGGCGGACAAAATCTGCCCACGCGTTTCCAGCCGGTACAGGTCCAGATGGAACAATCGCAGCCGGCCGCCGTCATATTCGTTCACCAGCGTGAAGGTCGGCGAATGCACGCGCACGGTGGCGCCAAGTCCACGCGCGAGGCCCTTTACCAGTTCCGTTTTGCCGGCGCCAAGTTCGCCGGACAGGCCGATGACCAGACCACTTTGCGCCGCCCGGCCCAAACGCTCACCGAGCCATTGAGTTTCGGCTGAACTATGCGAAATGAACGTAGCCATGGGCGTCGAGTTTTTGCGAGCCGCTTTTGTCCCGGATGGTCAGGCCTTCGCCCGCGACGATTTTCCCGATGCAGCTTAATTTCAGTTTCGGGAATTGTTTTTCCCAGGCGTCCAACAATTTCACCGCGTCGCCGGCGGCCACCGTGAACAACAATTCAAAATCCTCACCGTCCGTGAGCGCGGCGGCCAACGCCGTCTTCGCGAAGGGATTTTTGCGCGCCATTTCCTTCGCCGCGCGGCTGAGGGGAATTGCCGCTTTCAGCAACTCCGCGCCAACGCCGCTGGCTTTCAAAATGTGGCGCAAATCGCCGGCCAGCCCGTCGCTTAAATCAATCAGCGCGTGAATGGAAAAACACTCCGCCAACCAGCGCGCCTCGGCCAGTCGCGGTTCAAAATCAAAATGTTTGCCAGCGGACGAGCCGCCGAGTTCGCCAGTCACAAAAATCGCATCGCCGGCCTTGGCCGTCGAGCGGAGGACTTGTTTTCCCCGGCTAACGGTTCCCAGCAGGGCGACGGAAATAAAAATGCGTTCCGGGTTCGTCGCCGTTTCGCCGCCAACAATGGCCACGCCGTGTTTTTTGGCGAGGACGCTCATGCCATCATAGATTTTGCCAACGGCCTCCGGCTTGAAATCTTCCGGCAGGCCGATGGTCACCACGGCGGCAACCGGCGTTCCGGCCATGGCCGCGATGTCGCTCAGGCAGCGCGCCAGCGCCTTGCGCCCGATTTTTTCCGGCGGCGAACCTTTCTCGAAATGAACGCCTTCCACCACCGCGTCGGTTTTGAATAGAATCAATTTGTCCGACAGGCCGAAATCCAGCACCGCGCAATCGTCGCCGGCGCCGACCACGACCGTTTGGTTGACTGGCAGCGCCTTCGTCAGTCTTGCGATGAGTTCAAATTCATTCACGACTGGCCCGGTTTGAGTTCATATTGGAAAACACAGAGCAGGACAAGATTCGCCGCGTTGAACAGCGCGTGCGCCGTGATGGGCGCAAGCAAAGTGTCGGTCGTTTCGTACAGCCACGTCAGCACGAGCGCCAGCAGGAACAATGGCACAAACGCCGCCGCGTCCCAATGAACCAGGGCGAACAGGAAACTGACGCTGAACCAAGCGAGAATTCGCCAAGCGCGCTGTCTGAAAAACCACGCGAGTTTTGGCCAGCCGAGTTGCCGGACAAACCGCACAAGTTCTGGCCAGCGAAACTGTTTGACGAATGGGAAAAGCATACCGCGAAAAATAAATTCCTCGGCCACCGGCCCGATGATCACGGTGAACATGCCCAGATAAATGCGCAGCCACCACGCCTGGGCGCTGGTCAGCACTGTCACGGCGGCTTCGTTTTCGGGCGGCCAGCCGGCCTTTGTGAGCGTGTACACGGACGTGTATTGCAACAGCCACGCCACCGGCAAAAATGCGATCACGACTGGTACGGCCGGAAACCAGGCGCGGTTCAGTGCCATTCGGCGCAGGCCAAAGACATCACGCCAGTCTGTCTGATGCTGCCGTAAAAAAAACGGAATCAACACCCACGTTGCGCCCTGAAACGTCAGCGTGCCGACCAGCACCGCGCCGGCGCCGGCCGGCGGTTGAAACGCGGCGAACCCGGCCTTTTGCAACAGGCCCATGATGGTCAACCCGACGCAAAGGCTGACCAATTGGGCCGCGCAAAACCAGAGGACAACTTCCGTTCGCCAGGGTTTGGCGGATAACATGTCGCCAGCCTAGCGCAGCGGAGAATGGTTTTGAATTTTTAATTTTTGGTTTTGAGTTTTGCAGCCGCCGGCCTTGCGCGTATCAACTTAAAATTAAAAACTCAAAACTCAGAACTTTCTAAAATCGCCATTACGCATATCTTTGTGGGGTGAGTTTCACCAATCGCCTCGCTCGCGAAAAATCGCCTTATCTGCTCCAGCACGCCCACAATCCGGTGGACTGGTTCGCGTGGGGCGACGAGGCCTTTGCCAAGGCGCGCCGGGAGAACAAGCCGGTTTTCCTCAGCATCGGCTACTCGACCTGCCACTGGTGCCACGTGATGGAACGCGAGTCGTTCGAGGACGAAAAGGTCGGCGCCTTTCTCAATGAACATTTCGTCAACATCAAGGTGGACCGCGAGGAACGCCCCGACGTGGACAAGATTTACATGACGTTCGTCCAGGCCACGACCGGCGGTGGCGGCTGGCCGATGAGCGTTTTTCTCACGCCGGATTTGAAGCCGTTTTTCGGCGGCACCTATTTCCCGCCGGACAACCGGCATGGCCGTCTGGGCTTTTTGCCATTGCTCCGGCAAATTGCCGCGCTCTGGCAGGAACATCGCGACGAACTCACGCATTCCGCCGCCGAAATCCATGCGCGGCTCGCCGCGGCCACCGCCGGCTCCACGGCGTCGAATCTCCTGCTGACGCCGGATGTGTTGCGCCACGCCACGGCGGTTTTTAAGTCGGCTTACGACCCGCGCCACGGCGGTTTTGGCAGCGCGCCGAAATTTCCACAACCGAGCGTTCCGTTGTTTTTGTTCCGTTGCGCCAGACGTTTTCACGACGAGGAAGCCATGCGGATGGTTTTGCATGCCTGCGAACGCATGGCCGCCGGCGGCATTCACGACCAGCTTGGCGGCGGGTTCGCGCGCTATTCGGTGGACGCCGAATGGCGCGTGCCGCATTTCGAGAAAATGCTCTACGACAACGCGCAACTGGCGCAACTTTACCTCGACGCCTTTCTCGTCAGCGGCGATGCCCGTCATGCGGAGGTCGTCCGCGACATTCTTGATTATGTTTTGCGCGATATGACCCATCCTGCCGGCGGCTTCTACTCCGCTGAAGACGCCGACAGCGAAGGCCATGAGGGAAAATTTTACTGCTGGACGAAGGATGAACTCTCAAAGCTGCTGACCGTCGAGGAATTCAATGTGATCGTTCGCTGCTTCGGCATCACGGAAACCGGGAATTTCATTGACCACAGCCATCCCCATCCATTGCCGGGACAAAATGTTTTAAGCATTTCGGATTCGAACATGCCCGCCAAAGACCAGCCGCTGTTTGTTTCTGCCAAAAGGAAAATGTTCGACGCGCGCAGCCAACGCGTCCGCCCGCAGCTCGACGATAAAATTCTTGCGTCCTGGAACGGCTTGATGCTTGGCGCGATGACGCGCGCTGCGGTCGTGCTCGGCGGGGAAAACTATCGGGCGGCGGCGGAAAAAAATCTGGCGTTCATTCGGGAAAAATTATGGGACGAAAAATCAGGAACGCTGTCTCACCGCTGGCGCGACGGAGAGCGTGACAACGTTCAATTGCTTGAAGCTCATGCCTTTATGCTTGCCGGCGCCCTTGAGCTTTACGAAGCCACACTCGTCCCCCAACACCTCGACTTTGCCGTTGTCCTTGCCGAAGCCATGATCGCAAAATTTTACGACCCGGAAAACGGCGGTTTCTGGCAAAGCGCTGTGGACTCGAGGGATTTGATTCTGCGTGTGAAGGACGATTACGACGGCGCGGAACCGTCCGGCAATTCCGCCGCCACCTTGGCGTTGTTGAAACTTGCCGCCATCACCGGCCGGGAAGATTTGCGAAGTCCCGCCGAAACCACGCTGCGATTATTCGCGCACCGGCTGCAAAATTTTCCACAAGCCATGCCGTTCATGCTGCACGCGGTGGACTTTTGGCTTGAAGAACCCCGCCGCGTCGTCATCGCCGGTAATCCCGACTCACCCGTGGCGCGCGAACTTTTGCGCGCGGCGCATTCGGTTTATCAACCGAATAAAATTGTTCTGGGCAACGTCGGCGCAGTCGAAGCATTTGCCCGCACTTTGCCGGCGAAGGATGGCCCGCTCGCTTATCTTTGCACCGGCCAGGCGTGCCAGCCGCCCACAAAGCAGCCGGCGGAATTACGCCAACTCCTTCGCTGACCCGCCGGAATCGTACTGCAGCTGAATTGTTTTGGGACAGTTCGCCGGTTCATACCCGCGCCAATTCAGTCCGGATTTTCGTTTAACCCACGAATTTTCACTGAAAACTCTCTTCGCGGATTTTTTCAAGGCCGGCACGGAATTTGCGCCAGCGTCAAAGCACAAGACGTACATCTATGAAGTTCAAGTTTGAGGTAGGCGAATTGGAAAAACACCAGGTCGAATTTAGTTTCAACCAGCTCTGCGGCACCCTGCTTATCCGCGTGGACAACAAACCCGTTTATCAGTTCACTCGCCTTTTGAATGAGCCGGTCCGTGAGGTTTTCGACTTCATGGTCGGCGACAACGAGCGCTCGCCCGTGCGGATTGAGAAGCGGCGCAAACCATTGTTCGGCTCCCGCAACGTCCTCTACGTGAACCATCGCCTGGCGCGAGTGGTTGAGGGATTTTAGTCGTTGCCGCGATCCGGCGGTGTATCTTTGTGGCCGCGCGGCGATTGAATCCGCCGCAACGCCCGGCGCAACGATTCGATTTCGCGTTCGTCGGCGGATTTCTGGCGTTCCGCCCGCTCGACAATTTCCCGCACTTCTTCTATTTGCTCCAGGACCTGCTCCAACGACTCGACAATCTGCCGCACTTCGTCGATGGCCTGGCTGATGGCGGAAGCATCCTTCGCGCCGGGAGCGGCGGCTGAAGTTTCCAGGGGAGGCGCGACCACCTCTCCGGCAGGTGCGCCGGCGGGCTGATCCGTCGGCGCAGTTTGCAGGGATTGGCGCAGACCACGTCCGCGACCGCGTCCGCCGCGCCGTCCCCGCCGCCGTGCGCCGCCCGAATTCCGCGGTGGCGCGGATTGGTTTGATTCCGTCTGTTGTTCTTCCGGTGAAACCATTTATGCTGCGAGCATGGCGTGGCGGTGGGCAAAAGCAATGGCGAAGTGCAATTACTTTTTCACAAACAATGCCAGCGAGGCGGTGTAGCCATGCAGAAAGTTTTTTTGGCCAACCGGGCCGATCTCGCCGTTGCAGAAAAATCCGGCGAGACCGAACGGACCGAGCCGTTGCTGCACCATTTCGGCGTCGTGATTCGGCCGCCCGAAAAGGTTTTGGCCGCGCCCATTGCAGGAACAAAGGCAGCCGCCGTAAATCGTCGTCGCGGCGAGCTGCTTTTTGGCGCGGGACAGCAATTCGTTCATGTCCTCGGTCGCCGCCGCCGCGTCGCGCCGTTGAAATTGCATTGTTTGCCCCGCGCGCGGCATCGCGCCGACGGCCAGCACGCCCGAGTTCGGGTCACCGCCGATGAGATTGCGCACGAGAAAATCGCCGCGATGAAAATCTTCGAGGTATTCGTTGACCACCAGGCCGATGAACAGATTGCCGCGAGCCTTCAGTTGTTCGGCGGGCGGAAGTTTTTGAAACGTCTCCGCGAGCACGGAATAAGCGGGGCGGTTGGCGATTTGGCGGATTAAATTGTGTTCGACGCGCGTCAGCGTCCAAGTCTGGCCGATGGGTGTGCAGCCCTGGGAAATGACGCTCGCCAGTTTCACGTCGCCGCCGATGGAAACAGCCACGCCGCCGTCCTCAAACACGTCGCCATTCAAATAGACCTGCGTCGTCTGATCGGAGAAAACACCGCTGGCCAGGCCGCCGAGTGCGGGCAGCGGCACGTAGGCCTCGTTCCAGGAACGGAGCCAGCTTTCCGCGTCGAGATGAAACGGGTCAATGAACACGAGCCAGCCGTTGGTGTGTTTCGGCTCGACGCCGGTTTCCAAATGCCAGTAGGCCCCGCCGTTGGCTTCTTCCACCTGTTTCTGCGTGAAACGGAAACCTTTCAGTTCTGCTCCCGGCAGGGAATAAAGTGCCAGGACAAAGCCGGACGCACCTTCGATTTCGTTCGCACCGGCAATCAATCCGGCGCCCGAACAGCCCGCCAGCAGGGGAATCCGGGCGTGCACGCGCAAAATTTCCAGCGTCTGCCGCGCGTGCGGAAAAAATTTCGGCGACATGAAAACGAGGCCCAGCGAAACCTGTGGCGAAAGCAATTGCGCCCGCAAATTCTCCGCCCATTGCCGTAGGTCAGTTTCGTTGAAACCGCCCGGCCAATGCGCGGCGACGGAAAATTCGGTGTTCATAATACTACTTTAACCATGCCACAACTTTCTCATCCGACCAAATTGCTTGGACTGGCTGACGTTGCCGGGCCAGAGCGGCGCGCCGGCCGTTCACCAGAACCTCGGCGGCCAGCGAGCGCGTATTATAGTTTGACGCCATTACAAACCCATAGGCGCCGGCGCTCAACAACGCCAGATAATCTCCCTCCCCCACTTTCGGCAGCAGGCGGTTCTTGCAAAAATAATCGCCGGATTCACAAACGCCACCCACGATATCAGCGTTCATGGTCCCGCCCGCTTTGCGGCTGAGCGGCACGATTTCGTGGTAGGCGTCGTAAAACGCCGGGCGAATCAAATCGTTCATCGCGGCGTCCACGATGACGAAGTTCTTCTGGCCCGTGCGCTTCACGTATTCGACGCGGGTGACGAGAATGCCGGCGTTGCCGACGATGAAACGGCCCGGTTCGAGTAGGATTTTCAGGCCGAGCGGCTCGAGCAAGGGCAGCAATCTGGCGGCGTAACTTGCCGGCGTCAAAATGTGTCGGGCATGGGCGGACTTCCACCAAGCGGCCGAACCGCTGGCGAGCGCGGGATCATAAACGATGCCCAGGCCGCCGCCGATGCTGAAGAATTCCAGCGCGTATTTTGCCGCCAGCCGCCGCACGAGCGGCAGGACTTTGCGCACGGCCTGCTCGAAGGGCGCCACACTGGTCAGTTGCGAGCCGATGTGCATTTGCACGCCGCGCAACCGCAGGTTCTTCAACCGGGCCGCGCGGGCATAGACACCCTCGATTTGCTCGAACGCAATGCCGAATTTGTTTTCGTAAGTGCCGGTGGTGATTTTGGCGTGCGTGTGCGCCTCGACATCAGGGTTCACGCGCACGGCTACCGGCGCGGTTTTTTTCATGTGCGCGGCCACACGATTGAGGCGTTGCAACTCTGCCTCGCTCTCGGCGGTGAACGAATAGACGTTCCGCCGTAGCGCGAATTCAATTTCCGTCTCCGTTTTCCCTACCCCGGCGAAGACGCATTTGCGCGGATCGCCACCCGCCGCGAGGACACGTTGCAACTCGCCGCCGCTCACGATGTCGAAGCCGCCGCCGAGACGGACGAGCGCGCACAACACAGACAGATTGGAGTTGGCCTTGACGGAATAGCAAACGAGGTGTTCCACCGGCGCCATCGCGCGGTCGAGCTTTTGAAAATGGTCCGTCAGCGTGTGCTGCGAATAGACATAAAGCGGCGTGCCGAATCGGCGCGCGAGTGTTTCCACGGCGACGCCTTCGCAAAACAACTTTTTGCCGACGTAATGAAAATCATGCATAGGCGCACCAAGTCTAAGGTTGACGGTTCAGGCTGGCAAAGAAAAAGCCCGCCGATGCCAACCGGCGGGCAGAAAGCGGCCGCAGCTCAATGAGGTTCGGCCAGAATTTTCGCGCGCTCGATTTGATATTGCTCCGGCGTGATGACGTTGGCGTCATACTTTTCGAGCAAAGCCTGGAGTTGCGCCTGTTGCATGGGAGAAATCGGCAACGGCGGCGCCACAATCGGTTTCAGCCCCAGTTCCTTCCCGGGAAAATTTACGTTGACGTTCTGTGATGGCTCCCTGGAGAGGGATGGGACTGCGGCGGGTACCGGGGTTTGGGCGGCAGCGGGTGCGACGGATGCCGTGGATGGCGGCATACTCTCCTCCGGAGCCGTTCCCGCTGAGATACTGCCCGAGGGCGGCGGCACCGGCGCGAATAAACCGTGATCCGAACTCGCAGTTGCTGGCGTGGCCGGCTTTGGTGTTTTGGCAGGAGCAACACTGGGTACCGTGGTCATAGCCGGCTTTTCCGCCGGGGGCGGTGTCGAAAACATTGTTGTTGTCGCCGCGGGCGGCGGATTAGTTGATTCCTGCGCCACCGCGCCGGAAGGAGTGACTACCACCGGTGGCGGAGTGGCGGCGGGTACGCTCGTCGCAGCACCAGGTTGTACGGACTGTGTCGGCATCGCAGAAGCAGCCACTGGCGGATTTTCCGCTGGCGGCGGAGTCGCTGCCGGTGCGCTTGTCACGGCGGCAGGCTGAGCTGGTTGCGCTGACGCCACAGGAGTGGCTGCTTGTGGGCTTTCCGTCGTCGTCGGTGTCGAAGTCACTGTTACCGTCTCCGCCGGCGGTAGGTTGGTCGGTCCCGGTACGGCTGCTCCGGAGGGAGTGACTGCAACTGCTGGCGGAGTCGCCGCAGATGCGTTTGTCGCAGCGCCAGGCTGCGCCGGCTGCGCTGGCATCGCAGGAGTGACTGCTTGTGGACTTTCCGCCGGGGGCGGGGTCGAGGGCATTGTGCCTGCCGGCGGCAGGTTGGTCGGTCCCGGCACGGCTGCACCGGAGGGAGTGACTGCACCCGGCGGTGGAGTCGCCGCAGATGCGTTCGTCGCGGCGGCAGACTGCGCCGGCTGTGCTGGCATCGCAGGAGCGACTGCTGGTGGATGTTCCGCTGGGGGCAAAGTTGTCGGGGCGCTTGTCGCGGCAGCGGGCTGAACTGGCGGTTTTGGCATCGCAGCCGCCGGGGCCATCGGGGGTGTGGTTACGGCAGCAGCGGGTTGCGTTCGTTGTTTTGGCATCGCTGGGGCGGATTTTGGAACGTTCGTAAGTGCCGATTGCATGTCCAACTCGCGCATTTTTTCTTCCAACACAGCCCGGGCGGCGGCTTGATCCGGGTTGTCATCGGCGCGGACGGTCGTGCCACTCGCGCAAAGGGCTGCTGCGCAAACCGCAAGGTACAACTTGGAAATTCGCATGACTTTTCCTTACCCTAATTTAGGGCTGGATGCAACAGCTTTCCGGTTGACAACAAATTGCTTCTGCCACGCGGTTTGCAGCGGATAAAGCAGCACCGAAAGCAGCATAATCCCGCGAACTTCGCCCCGGGAAATTTTCACGCCTTGTCGCAGTTCCAGCACGTTGGCGGCGCGCAACCGTTGAATCGTTTTGGCGCCGATTAAAATTGGCCACGCGCAGGCCAGCCGCACGCGTACCTGTCCGCGCGGCAACGCATTCGTGTAATTCCAGCCGGCCTGCAAATGCGATTCCGCCACGTCGAGGTGATGGTGGTAAAGCGGGCGGAACCTGGATTCATTTACGGGCGACAGCAAAACTGACGGCATCAATCCAGCTTGTTCCAGTTCCAGCGACGGCAAATAACAGCGGCCCTTGCGCAAATCCGCCGGCAAATCGCGCAGGATGTTGACCAGTTGCAGGCCCTTGCCGAAACGAATGCTGTCGCCGAACAGTTGCGCGTCCTCCAGTTCCGCGCGCGGAAACAGATGCGCACGGCATACTTGGGTCCAAAACTCGCCGACACAGCCGGCGACGCGATACGTGTAGTCATCGAGTTCGATGGCGGATTTAAGCGCGACGATGTTTTCGGCGGAGGCATCGGCGAATCGCTGCAAGTCCAGTTCCTGGCCGCCGGTGATGATGTCCAGCACGCCGCGGACGCGCTGCAAGTCGGCAGACGAAAGTTTTTGCAGCAGCGCGAGGCTGTCCTCGACTTTTTCCAGCAGCCGGCGTTCGGCGGGCGAGGCTTGTTGTTTGGCGAATTCCCCAAAATTCAGTGGCGCGGAGCTTCGGCCCAGAATCCGCTCGCGCAACTTTTGCAGCGCATCGAGCCGTTGCGCCAGTGGAACGATTTCTGTATCGGCGATGGTATCGGTCGTACGCGCGAGCAGGTAGGCAAGGCCGATTTGGGGGCGCACCCGCGCCGGCAGCACGCGCAACGTCAGGTAAAACGAGCGCGAGGTTGCCTTGAGCAGAGTTTTTAATTCGGCGGCCATTTACCACCACAGCATAAAACTTTCCGCCTTCTTCGCCAGCTAAACTCGTGCCGCCTTCTTGCCAAGTTGCCGACACAAATACGCTTGCGTTTTGGACTGCGGCAGCCCTCTGCCGCTTTGACATTTACATAACCACTTTTCGACTTCCATTATACTTTCGGCGGCTGCATCGTCGTCTCATGGCCGAACCCAGAACACCTTGGCCGCACGCTCCCACACACCGACTTACCGAACGCGGAACTTACTTTGTCACCGCTTCGACTTATCAAAAAGCACACCACTTTCGCGGGGCAAAGCGATTGCGGGTTTTACATCGCGGTTTGCTGACTGTGACGGAAAAATTCGGCTGGCAACTGGAAGCGTGGGCGGTGTTTTCAAATCACTATCATTTCGTTGCCCATTCGCCTGCTGACACTGCCTCCGCTGCCGGTTTGAGCGATATGTTAAGCGTGTTGCATGTTAAAATGGCAGAGTGGGTGAACAAACTGGATGGCGCACTGGGTCGGCAGATTTGGTTCAATTTTTGGGACACCAGATTGACGCATCAGCGATCCTATTTGGCACGGCTCAACTATGTTCATCAGAATGCGGTGAAACACGGACTGGTGCCGGTGGCCTGCCAATATCCGTGGTGTTCGGCGGCGTGGTTTGAACGCACAGCTTCGTCGGCGATGGTAAAGGCGATTTACCGATTCAAGACGGATCGGATTTCGGTGATGGATGAGTTTGAGGTAAGTACGGATTGGTGAATGATGGGAAAGCGCCAGAGGGCTGGCGCAGTCCAAAAGCTGGCGCGAATTTCTGCGGCTCCCTGTACTACGCGAAGCGTCTTGGACTGCGGTAGCCCTCTACCGCTTTCTATCCGGACGGTTTTCAGAATTCAATTTGCGCTGTAAACCTGCCAGCGACTTTCAATAATCGAAAGTGAAATAAATGTCGTCACTTGCGCGAACAATTCTAGCCCAATATTGTGGTTGTGGGTCAATTCTTTTGTCATTAACTGATATGCAGACCCCCCAATGGTTTTCAAAACCGCCCCAGTCCACATAAACTATGTTGTCGCGTTCAACGACAGCTTCACATTGCGCAAGAAAAGTATATTTTTCTTTCAAGCCTGTCTTGGGTAAGTCATCATTTTTGAGTATATTCCAGTAAAGTTTTGTACGTCCATCTACATCGTTCTTTGGAATTTTGGGAAGTTTGTCGAAATCGCGCGCAAAGTGTCGCATCTCGTCAAGACCATAATTCCGTAACATCCCATCTCGCATGCCATAAAGAATTAAATCGTCGTGCCAATGCAATACGTATTTAAGACCCCACAAAGCGAGCAGCCCTGCCAACACTGTAGTTGTCCAAACACGTTGTTGCCTTTGAATCAGGGAAACAATCCAAGCGGCAAAAGCTACGAGGATTAAACAGAACCCCAGAAATCCCAGAAGTAGTGTTTGAAAAACTATTGGAGAAAACGATTTCTGATAATAACCGCAACGGTAATACAAAACATATTGGCTTATTAAACAAATGATCTCCAAAATGAACACGAAGACTGAAATCCATTTTGTGATTGATCTCATACTATCACGAAAGTTGTTCTCTCCATCTTATCAATTGCTTCGCAACTTCCTTCGTTCCCGGCGCGCCCGTCAGATTTCGTTTCGCCATCGCGGTTTTTAAGTTAAACACGCCGAGCGCGTCGCGGCCAAAGGTCTTGTCCACGGATTGCAATTCCGCCAGCGTGAGCCGGTTCAATGGTTTGCCGGATTTTTCCGCCAGCGCCACCACTGCGCCGACGACGTGATGGGCCTGCCGGAACGACATTCCTTTTTTCACCAAATAATCCGCGAGGTCGGTCGCCAACAAACTCGGATCACTCACGGCAATGGCGCAGGCGGCGTGATTCACCTTTGTGTTCCGCAACATCGCAGCCATGAGCCGCGTGGTGGCGCGCACGGTGTCGGCGGTGTCGAACAGCCGTTCCTTGTCCTCCTGCAAATCGCGGTTGTAAGTCATCGGCAGGCCTTTGAGCAACGTGAGCAAAGCAACAAGGTTGCCAATGACGCGGCCGGATTTACCGCGCGCCAGTTCGGCAACGTCAGGATTTTTCTTCTGCGGCATCAATGACGAGCCGGTGGTGTAGGCGTCGGCGATTTTGATGAAACTAAATTCCGCACTCGTCCAAAGAATTAAATCCTCAGCGAGCCGCGATAAATGCACGGCCAGCAGCGCGGCGGCGGCGCAAAATTCGACGGCGAAATCCCGGTCGCTCACGGCGTCCATGGAATTCTGCGTCAGTTGCGGTCGGCCACCGGCGTCCACGAAGCCAAGCAATTTGGCGACGAACACGCGGTCGAGCGGCAACGTGCAGCCGGCGATGGCGCCACTGCCGAGCGGACAGACGTTCACGCGCGAGTAACAATCCCAGAACCGTTCGCAGTCGCGTTCCAGCATTTCGACATAGGCGAGCAGATGGTGCGCGAGATAAACCGGTTGCGCCCGTTGCAGGTGCGTGTAACCGGGAATCAGCACGTCGGCGTTCTTTTCGCCAAGACCGACGAGCACGCGTTGCAGGCCGACGACTTCGCCGAGCAACAGGACAATTTCATCGCGCAACCAGAGGCGCACGTCGAGGGCAATCTGGTCATTGCGCGACCGGGCAGTATGCAGTTTTGCACCGGCGGGTACGCGCCGGGTGAGTTCCGCCTCAATGTTCATGTGAACGTCTTCGAGTTCGGGTTTCCACCGGAACTTTCCTTGCTCGATTTCGCGGGCGATGGTTTTGAGGCCATGCACGATGGCGTTACGTTCGGTGCGGGAGAGCACGCCAATTTTCCGGAGCATGTCGGCATGGACGAGCGAGCCGAGGATGTCGTGCCGCCAGAGCCGCCGGTCGAACGAGACGGATTCGGTGAATTGCGCCACGTCCGCCGCCGGGCCACCGGCGAAACGTCCACTGCGGGAAACGGGAGAGATTTTTTTCATGCGCTTTGATTAAACCGCGTGCTGGACGCGGATAAACACAGATTTTGAGATGCAGCGGCAAAATTCAATCCCAAAGACGGATTAAAATTGCTTAAAAAAGCTCATTGACCACCCCGGCGTGAATATGAAATGTTTCCGGCGTCACCCATGAGCGAGTTCAAATTTGCCTGCCCGGTTTGCGGCCAACGCATGGCGGTGGATTCGAGTGCGAGCGGCGCGCAGGTGGAATGTCCGACCTGTTTCCAAATCATTGTCGTGCCCAAGGCGCCGGCAGTGGGGTCGAAATATCAATTATCCGCGACGCAATACCTCAAGCCAATCATGCTCCCGCCGCCGCCGAAACCGGCGGCGCCCGTCGCGCCGCAAAGAAAATACGCGGTATTAATCTTTGTATTGATTCTGGCGTTTGCCGTTGTCACGGCGCTGTTCGTTCGGGCAGAAATTGCCCGGTCACGGCAGGAGCAGGCGAGGGCCGGTTCAACCAACGCAGTTCCACCGCCCGCCAGCCCGCTTTGGACTTTGGATTTGACGAGCGCGACTTTTCCCGACCAGGCCGCCGCGGGCGAAATTCATGGCAAGGATTTTGTCTGCCGGCAGGCGGTTTTGCTGCAAAACGGCGTGCTGATGCTCCGGTCCGAACGCGGGTGGCAGGCCTTGATATCAGCGACTATTTTTGTTTCCTCCAACGCCTTTTCCACGAACGCCCCCGAAGTCCTGAGCGGCCGGAATTTTGAAATCACCACCAATCACACCGGTTTTGTGCCCAACGTCACGCTGTCCTGGCAGGAAGGCGATTTGCGGATCATGGAAATGTTCACCAACAACTTCGCCATGAAACTGGAATTCGGAAATCTTTCCAGCAACCAACTGCCGGGGAAAATTTATTTTTGCCTGCCGGACGACCTGAAGAGTTACGTGGCAGGCTCGTTCACCGCGGAAGTCCAGAGATTTCCGAGACCGCGCTCCTCGCGGTGAAGCGCCATCGTTCTGCCATGTTCAAACCGCTTGCCGGAAAGAAAATCGGCGCTAAAACGGACCTTGGGCTGGAAACGCAGGTTCTCCGGCTGCTCGCGGAACGCAAACAAACGCTTGCCTTGGCCGAATCCTGCACCGGCGGTTGCCTGGCGCAGCGGCTCACCAATGTGCCGGGCGCTTCGGCGGTTTTCCTGGGCGGCGTGGTGGCCTACAGCAATGCGGCGAAACAGAAATTCCTGGGTGTCCGGTCGAAAACGCTCGCGGCGCACGGTGCGGTGAGCGCCGCCGTTGCGCGCGAAATGGCCGAGGGCGCGCGAAAGGAATTCGACGCGGATTTCGCGCTGGCGATCACCGGCATCGCCGGGCCAACCGGCGGGACGAGAGTCAAGCCGGTGGGAACCGTTTTCGTGGCCCTGGCCGGCGCACTCGGAATAATTGTGGAGCGCAGATTAAATGTTTGTGGACGCAGGAAATTCAAGGAAGTTACGGCCCGGCAGGCGCTCGCTCTGTTGCATTCGCGACTGTTAAAATCTGGCACGCTTTGCGCTTGAGAGTAAGGGCATTTTGGGTAAACTGGCATGATTAGACGTTTTCAGTGGCATTAAACCGAGCAACTCCATTTTGAATATGATCTCGACCATTGATTCATTGGCGGAGAGGGGCACTGCCGTCGCCGAAGCGGTCGAACCGGCACCTGCAAAGCGGCGCGGACTGTTACTGATTGTGGACGACGAGGACGGGCCGCGGCAATCGTTGCGCGTCATTTTCAAGGATGAATATGATTTGCTGATGGCCGAGGACGGGCCGACGGCGATTGAGCTGGCGCAAAAACATCCGATTGACGTGGCGGTGTTGGACATCCGCATGGCGGGCATGTCGGGCATTGAAGTTTTGGAACGCCTCAAATATGTGAACCCGGAAATCGAGGCGATCATGATCACGGCATTCGAGACGACGGACACCATCCGGCAGGCATTGCGGCTGCGGGCGTGCGATTACATCAACAAGCCGTTCGACATCGCGACCATTCGCGCCGCCGTCGCCCAGGCGATGCAGCGCCGGATGCTCGAAGGCGAAATCCACAGCAGCGCGGAAAAAGTCCAGGAGTTGCTGACCGAATTGCAGAACCAGCGCATTGAAGAACAGATTGCCAAGACGCGCGGCGACATTTACG
>Ga0326728_10008233_pt1 | contig 26037 bp, 22 predicted proteins | sample MB3enrmetagenome_FD_207602 | JGI IMG/M metagenome (GOLD analysis project Ga0326728, IMG submission 207602) | Lab enriched peat soil microbial communities from McLean, Ithaca, NY, United States - MB31MN | ecosystem: Environmental > Terrestrial > Soil > Wetlands > Peat | place: USA: New York... | reverse complement strand
AAAATCCTCGCATCGTTCAAGGTAGCCGTTTTCGATCAGAAAAGCCGGCTGCCGTTCGGCGGGAGCCATGCGGCACCAGACTTCGGCAATGAGGAGGCTGACGTCGTGATCGACCCGCACCTTGGGCCCGATGTAACCCGCCGAGGAAATGAAGACGTCGTAGCCGGTCAGGGCGCAGGAAACCAGGGCGGCGTTCAAATCAATGATGGGCGGCAGGGCGTTGAAGGGGCCTTTGGTCAAGGCCCCTTCGGAACCGGCCCCGGTGGTGGAGGGGGATTTGCCGGTCATGCTGGAGATCCATTCCATGAACAGCTCGGGCAATTCCAGGTAATGGATGGGATTGAAAACGGCCAGCGGCCGGATATGGGAAACGGGGTCGGGCGGATTGTTGCGGCGGCCGGGCATGACGGCGTTGACGGGCGTATAGACGGGGGCATCGAGGGGAAGGCGCCGTTGCAGGCGGGCGGCCATTTCGGCCAGGTAAGTCTCGCGCGGATGGGCCAAATCCGGCCGCATTTGCAGGTAGCGCGGGTTTTTGGAGGGCTGGCCATTGATGAGTCTGGGGTGGGAGGACGACGCGAAATAATCGGCCCCGCCGTTCCCGGCCGCTTCCAGGATCAGCCGCCGCATCGGCTCGGTATATTTGACAAAGCCGATGGCATCCTCGGCCAGCGCCCGCGCGTCCGCCTGCCGCAACGGCTCGAAATTGGACAGGAAATTGCCCGGTTCCGACAAGTCCTGTTCGGTCTGCTTGTCGTAGCCGGGATGAATGGCCTCATCGGGGCGCTGGAAGAGCCGGGCCTCGCAATTATGGACAAACTTGACGGAGGGATTGGAGTAATCCGGGTTCAAATGCGGCAGCCTATCAGCCGGAACAACGACCGACGCCGTGATGTCGTCCTCCATTTGCACCTTGGCGGCGGGATGATAATCCTTGCGCAACCCGAACACCCGCCAGGAACCGTCGGCGTCATAACCGACGCGCAGGAAATTGGAGATGAGTTTGCGGTTGTGGAATTTCAATTCGTTGCCGGGGGTGCCATTGATGATATCGACGCTGAAATGTTCCCGCCAATTGTCGCCCCAGTCGGGTTTGTAAAAGCGTTTCACGACGAACATCAATTCGAGGATGTATTGCGGAATGGAGCGGAGCCATTGGTTGAATGAGTCCGAGTAATCCCGGTCCGACGGGGTGAACAGCTTGATGACCGAGCCGAGGGAGCGGTCCGGACTGAGGACCGGGCGCCGGTCCGAACCGGTTTTGGACGGGTCCTTGAAACGATCCGAGTAATCCCGGTGGAGGAGGGCCGCCACCTGGTCGAAGTCCTTTTTAAAATCCGCCGTGAAGACCGGCCCGTGGATGATGGCGTCGCTGATGGACTTTGAAATCTCGGATTTGCCGCCGCCGGACACGGTACAGGGCTTGTGGCAGAGGGTGCCTTCGGCCACCGTGCCGATCAGGCGCCAGGCGCGGATGCCGGAGGGCGGCTCCATTTGCACCTTGTAGCCGGAGGGCCGCACGTAAATTTTGCCGGCCAGCAACTTGACAGACTGCCGTCCGCCGGCGGAGGACCAGCTCACGGTTTGTTTCTGCAAGTCAAAGTGAACATCGCGCGGCACGTAAATGATGTCGGGGTGTTGCTTGTCAATGGCATGGCCTTCGGGCTGCAACTCCATGGCCGCGCCGGCCAGTTGGAGGACTTCCTCGAAGGAATGGCCGCGAAAGCGCACATGCTTGTCGGAATAAAATTCCTCGCCCAAATCGTAGCTTGGATAGACCAGAGCGCCCCCGGCGTGTTCCTCCTCGCAAAGGCCGTAGAGATTGGCCGCGTAACTGATCTGCGTCTTGACCTCCTTCTTGCAATAGCCGAAGTAATTGTCGGCGATCACCGTCAGAATCACGCCCCGCCCGTCGCGCGCCGTGACCTTGAAGGCCGCGCCGTTGTTGTAAAGATCCTGCTCCCCTTTCCAGCACATCCCATCCCGGCGCTGGCGTTCGGTGGCCTGGTCCCAATGGGGCAGGCCGAGGCTTTTTTTGGACAACAGCTTGACCAGGTGAGGCGCCAGGATGACGCAGCCGGTGTGCCCGGTCCAATGCAAGGCATCCAAGCCCGCGTCATTCTCCGGCAGGAAGGGATCGCCGGCGTTGCCAAAAATCGATTCGATAAAATCCAGATTGGACACGAGGCTGCCCGGGGCGAAGAAGCGGATTTCCATTGATTTCTCCGCGATGAAACCCGGGACGGCGGGACAAACCACCGGCCTGAGCAGGAGCGAAACGAAACATTCGGCCTGGGCCGCCTGGCTGGAGGTGAAAGGCAGCCGCAACAACTCCGGGGGCGCCTGCAAGGCCAGGTCCAACAACCGGGCAAAAACCGTTTTGGGCACGGCGATCTTGTCATCCGGTATCGGCAATCCGCCCTCGGCCACATGAAAAACGCCCTGGGTCGTGCGACGGTCATTGACCGGATTATGCAACACGCCCTGCCGCAGGCGATAAGAGCGGACCAGGTCGGAAAGGAACTCATCGCGGTCGGGCGGCAGGGACAACTCCCGCGCCAGTCCGGGGCTGTCCAAAATAAAAGTGCGGGCGGGCCATTTAATGGACAGGCCGGTGTCGTAGAGATAATCGCGCAGGAAATGGTCAATGCGCCAATCGGCCGGGCAGAGATAGTCGGCCAGCAGGCGCATGGTTTCCTGCTGACGGGAAAACATCGGCGCGGCCAGGCTGGGGAACCGGCTCATCGCGCCATCGCCAAAGGTGGGACATCCGGTCATCGCCAGCCGCAGATTGATCCCTTCGATCAGCGTCTCATTGAGCCGGCGTTGCAACGTCGTCCCCTGCCCTGAAAAAGAAGCGTCGGAACTCATCGCCGCGGCTATTTTAAGGGAAAAATCCCGCCCGCGCAACCGCCAAAGTTCGGGTTAAAGTTCAGCCGGTTTTCCGCCGATGGGAGGATGGTGATGATGAAACTTGAAGACATGGGGCTGGTGTTCCCGCAGGAATATCTGCGGGCGGCCCTGATGGTTTCCCTGCTGAGCGTGTGGGTGCTGGTGGGACTTTTCTTCTACCTCAACCGTTACACTCGGCGCGAGTATTTCACCATCTGGACGGCCGCCTGGCTGTTTTATGCGCTGTGGCTGACCTTGAGCCTGCGCATGGGGGATGGAAGCGCAGGGAGCGCGCTGTTCGCCATCAAGCAATGTTGTGTGTCAATTTCGGCGGTTTTCCTTTTGTGGGGCAGCCTTCGTTTTCTCGGCATTCCGGTCCCGCAACGGCTGCTGGGCGGGTTCATGTTATTCCTGGTGGTGTGGACCTTCGTCAGTCCGGAGGCCATCACCGGCGTGCTGCAAATCCAATTGCCCGTGTTCATTTTGCTGGGCTTGAGCAGCCTGTTTGCCGGAGTGTGTTTTTTCCGGTTGCGGAAGCAAAAGGCGTTCGTGGGGGCGGGGATGTTGTCCCTGGGCTTTTTGCTGTGGGGCGTTTACCTGGGGAGCTACCCGTTCTCGCAACAATACGGGAACCTCTACAGCGCCGGTTTTTTCATCGCGGCGGTGCTGCAACTCTTCATCGCCGTCAGCATGATCGTGCTCGTTTTGGAAGAGGTGCGTTACAACGCGGAACAGGCGCATGCGGAAATCGCGGCCGTCCGCCGGGAAAAGGAGGCATTGCAGGCCAAAGTCATCACCACCGAGGAAGAATGCCAGAATCTGTATAATCAGGCGCGCCTGACGGAAGGAACCCAGCAAGCCTACGATGAGTTGCGCCGGACCCAGCAAGCCGTGGTGCAGCAGGAGCGCCTCCGCGCCTTGGGCCAGATGGCCAGCGGGGTGGCCCACGACATCAATAACGCGCTGTCCCCGATCACCGCCTACTCGGAACTGTTGCTGAGCACGCTGCCGGATTTGGCGGACGGCCCGCGGGAGCGCCTGAAGAAAATCAGCCAAGCCGCCCAGGACGTGGCCCAAATCGTGGCGCGGATGCGGGAGTTCTACCGCCGCGACCTGGATACCGACCAGTTGGAAAAAGTCAACGTCAACAAGGCCGTCGAAGAGGTGGTCGAACTGACCCGCCCGCGCTGGCGCGCTCTGGCGCAGCGCCAGGGCATTTCCATTCGCGTCAATATTGAACCGGAAGCCAATCCACCCCTGCTGGTGTGCAATCCCAGTGAACTGCGCGAGGCGCTGACCAATGTCATCTTCAATTCCGTGGAGGCGCTCCCGCAAGGAGGCGTCATCACGCTCATCACCCGCTCGGCAGCCAGACCCGATCCGCTGGAGGGCGGGAAGGCGCAGCAGGAGATTCAGATCGAGATCCGGGACAACGGCATCGGCATGGATGACAGGGTCCGGGAACACTGCCTGGAACCGTTCTTCTCCACCAAGCTCCAGACCGGCGGGACCGGATTGGGCCTGGCGATGGTGTATGGAATGGTCCGGCGGCACGACGGCAGCATTGAAATTGAGAGCACCCCGAACCAGGGCACCTCGGTGCGTCTGATTTTCCCCATCCGGGAGCGGGCGATTTCAGCCGCCCGCCTCCAGCCGGCCCACCCGGAACAGTGCCGCTCCCTGCGCATCCTGTGCATCGACGACGAACCGGAACTGAGGCAACTGATGCATGATTTGCTGGAAATCTTTCACCACAAGGTGACGGTCGCTCCAGGCGGGAGGGAGGGAGTTGAAATCTTCCAATCCAGCCTCCGGGGACGCCAGCCCTTTGAGGTCGTCATCACGGATTTGGGCATGCCGGACATGGACGGGCACCATGTGGCGCGCGCGATCAAGGCGGAATCGCCCCACACACCCATCATTATGTTGACAGGGTGGGGCACGATCATGAAGACCGAGGGGGAAACCGCCCCGGAAGTGGATGCCGTGCTGAGCAAGCCGCCGCGGATGCAGGAGTTGAACAACCTCCTCATCAAAATGACCGCCAGACGCAATTAGCTTCCGCGGGGAAGGATTTGCCGCGTCAGGCCCGGGGCGCGGGCGCGATGGCGACATCCTCCAGCCGGGCGTATTGGACGAGCAGATCCACCACCTTCTCGTTCAAGAGCTGGCTGTAAACGCCCGCCACTCCTCCCCTCTTTTCCAGTTCCTTGACCAGCTTGTCCACCGGCATTTTGTATTGCGCCGCCATGTCCTGAAGACGCCGGGTGATTTCCACCTGATCGACCCGCACGCCCTCCTTTTCCGCCACGCGCTGGAAGGCAAAGGTGGCCTTGATGCGATCCCGGGCCGTGCCGCTGGCCGTGGCATAAATCTGGTCCTTTTGCGCGTCGAGCGTCTCCTTGGAGACGCCGCGCTGCTGATTCTCGTTGACAATCGAATAAACAATTTCCCGCGTCTCCTGTTCGAGGAGGGACTCGGGCAGATCGCACTGGATTCTGCCCAGGAGGTTTTGCACGACTTGGTGGCGGATGCTGCGGCTCTGCTTGAGGTTCCATTCGTTCTGCAAATCGGCCCGCACGCCCTCGCGCAATTTTTCCATGCTTTCCGCCCCGTACGATTTGGCAAAGGCCTCGTTGAGCTCCGGCGCCACCTTCTCTTTGGCCTCGACCAGCTCCACTTCATAAACGCCCTTTTTCCCGGCCAGTTGCGGGGTGACGAAATCGGCCGGAAACTCCACCGTGATGGTCCGCTTGTCGCCCGCTTTCATGCCGGCCAGTTGCGCGCCGAATCCGGGAATAAAGGAGGCCTTGTCCACCGTGATCCAGAAGCCCTTCTTTTCGGCCAGGCCGCGGGCGGTCGGGGCTGTTTCCGTGATGGGTTTGCCGTCGCAGGTTCCGGTATAGTTGACAACGGCGATGTCGCCCTCCTTGAGTTCGCGCGCGACGGTTTGAAATTGAGTCTGGCGCTCGCCCAGCAGGCGCAACGCCCGTTCGACGTCCTCGGGCGTGACCGAGCCGGGTTCGCGGCGGGCGGTCAGCCCCTTGTATTCGGGCAACTGGAATTCGGGCGCGATTTCCAGCGTGGCGGTGAACTGGCATTTCTGGCCGCGCTCAAATTCAATCTCCCCGATGTCCGGCGGGCCGATCACGTCAAGTTTCTGATCGGCAACGGCCTGGCGGTAGGAATCGGCAATGAGTTGTCGTTTGGCTTCGTCCTGGATCTCCGTTTCGTAGCGTTTGGCCACCATGTCCTTGGGCGCCTTGCCGGGACGGAAGCCGGGCAGGCGGGCCTCGCGCTGAAATTTGCGCGTTGTTTCCGCGAAGGCTTCATCCACCTTCGCCGCTTCGACTTCCACGCGCATCAACCTTTTGCACGAACCCAAAATTTCCACCGATACATTCACAAACAGCCTTTCAATTCAAATGGGCGAACCGCGCCGGGCGCCAGGAGCGCCGTCAGGAGCGCCCTTTGTCGTGGGATTGGCCCGGCCGCGAGTTGGGTAACTTAAGGAATGCGCCGCCCGCCGTCAAGTTCTTCCAAATCAGCACAAAGCTGGCGGCAAAATCCTGCGGCCTCCGCTCCACCCAATCCGTCACCTGGCCGCGCCCAAACCATTGCCCGCGCTCGATTTCCTCCGGATGCAGCGCAAAAGGCCCGTCTGATTCCAATTGATACACCCAGACAAATTCCTGCCCGGTCCCGGCGCAGGCGGCGATTTTGAAAAGCCGGCGCGGAGGCGCGGTTGCAATCAGGCCCAATTCCTCCTTCAATTCCCGCACAGCACAGGCGTCGTAATCCTCGCCGCTGTCCACATGGCCGGAGGCCGAGGAATCCCATGCGCCTGGAAAGGTGTCCTTGGTCATCGAGCGTTTTTGCAGGAAGATGCGCCCGTCCGAGCCGAAGACCAGCACATGCACCGCGCGATGTTTGTGGCCCTCGCGGTGGACCTGGCGGCGCGGCAGCCGGCCAATGACCTCATCCCGTTCGTCAACGATGTCAAGTATTTCTTCGCTCATTTTTCCGCGGTCAGAATTTCCGTCAGCGCCACAAATTGTTCCAAGCCCAGTTTCTCCGCGCGTTCCTGCGGCGGGATTTTTAATTCCGCAAATGCGCCCGCCAGTTTGTCCGCCGCCCAATCCTGTTTCAACAATTTCAGCATCATCTTCCGCCGCTGCGAAAAAGCGCGCTTCACAATTTTCACGAACGCGGCGCGCTGTTCCCCGGCGGGGAGCGGCCGGGCGCGGCGTTGCAAGACCACGCACATCGAATCCACCTTCGGCGCGGGGAAAAAACAGTTTGCCGGAATCTTGAAGCTGCCGCGCGGTTCGTAATCAAGCTGAACGAGCAGCGTCAGCACGCCGTAATCATTGTCGCCGGCCTGCGCCATCAAACGTTGCGCGACTTCGAGTTGCAGCGTCGCGACCATGCGTTCCGGCCTTTTGGGCGATAGCGCCAGCTCCACCAAAATCGGCGAGGCGACCGAATAGGGCAAATTGGCCACCAATTTCCAACCGGCCCACTCCCGGTTCTTCTCCGCGTAACGCAACGCGTCGTCATGGATGAGTTTGACGTGCGGCGCGCCGCTGAATTTCTCCCGCAGAAAATCAAAGAGCCGCCGGTCCTTTTCCACCGCCAAAACTTCGCCCGCCCGCGCGGCCAGCAATTCCGTCAGCGCGCCAAGCCCCGGCCCGATTTCCAGGACCTTGTCCGCCGCTCCCAATTCGGCCGCCGCCACAATCCGCCGGAGCTGGTTCTGATCGTGCAGAAAATTCTGGCCGAGCGACTTGGTCAGCTTCCACCCGCGTCCGGACAGGATTTGTTTGATCTCGGAAAGTTTCATCCTAAAGAAGGCAATTGAGGGAAGGCAAACCACGGATGGACACGGATGAACACGGATAAAAATGCCATCGGAGAGCATCACCTTTTGGGTGAAAGCACCCAGCCTCGCAGGCCGTTCTCAATCCGTTTCTATCTGTGTTCATCCGTGGTTAAATTGCTTTTCCCGAATTCATTTCATTTTGGCGGCCGTACCGGACAAGACCTCGCGCAAAGCCGCCACCGCCGCCGCAAGCTGGGCCTTGGTGATGATCAACGGCGGGGTGAAACTGATCACGTTGCCAAATTCGCCTTCCGGCAGGAGAATGAAACCGCGCCGCAACATCTTCTTGACAGTTTCCAAAACGAGCGCCGTGGCCGGCCCGCCGCCGGCTTTCCTGATCTCCAGGCCCGCCATCAAACCGCGGCCCCGGATTTCGACGGAGTGCCCCGGCGCGGAAATTTCCGCCCGCAACCGTTGCATCAGATACGCGCCCAGAGCGGCGCTCCGTTCCGGCAAAGAATGTATTTCGATTTCCTTGATCTGGGCCAACGCCATGGCGCATCCGACCGGATGACCTTGAAAGGTGCTGGTGTGGATGGCCTCGCCCGTGGAAGGCGGCCAGGCGGCGTCCATTAATGCCGCCCGCCCGACGCACGCCGAGAGCGGAAAGCCGCCCGTCAAGGCCTTGCCCAGACAAATCAAGTCCGGCACGGTCCGGCTCTGCTCGCAGGCGAACCACGTTCCCGTCCGGCCAAAGCCGGTGTAAATCTCGTCCAAAACCAGCAACGCACCGAACTGGTCGCAGAGGGACCTCAACAGCGGCAGGAAACCCGGCGGCGGAACATTGACGCCCCCGCGTCCCTGAATCGGCTCGGTCAAAATCGCGCCGAATTGTTCGCTCCGCAAAAGTTTGATGATTCGCGACTTTGTCCGGGCCAGATCGTCCGCTTCCTTTGGAAACGGCACGAAGCGGCCGAATTTCCCCAATTGCGCCACAAACGGGCCGCGGAAATAAGCGCGATGCGTCGCGTTGAGCGCGCCGTAACCGAGGCCGTGATACGCGCCGGTGAAGGCCAGAATCCTCCGTTTGCCCGTGGCCAGCAGGGCGGTTTTGAGCGCGGTTTCGACGGCTTCGAAACCGGAATTGGCAAAGATTGTTTTGCCCGCCATCGCGCCAGAGGTCCAGCGCTCGAACGTAATGCGGCTCAGTTCCCGGGCCAATTGCGCTTTCAAGGGGTGCGGGTGAACGTCGCCCATGGCGTGCAGCAGTTTTCCCATCTGCCGCTGCCCCGCCGCGACGACGCGCCCGCAGCCATGCCCCGCCGCGGCCACGCCAAATGCCGCTGTCAAGTCGATGTATTTCCGGCCCTCCGCGTCCCACACGTTCGTTCCCCCGGCCCGCGTCCAGACGATCGGCCACGAGCCGTCCGGCGCGATCCAGAGCATGTTGGCCGCCTCGCAAGCGCGCAGAAGATCGAGGACCTTTTTTGACCGGGTTTTCACGCGGGGAAACCTCAGACGCCCCTCCGGTCCGGCGGCCAGATGAACTTGTGCATCTGGAGTTGAAAGCGGACCGGCAGCGCGTCGGCCATGATTTTTTCGGCCAGCGCCTGGCGCGAGATGGGCGTCTGCCCCTCCGGCACTTTGCGCAGGGATTCATCCTGCTGCTGCGGCAACAGCGGGAAAACCCACGAAAAGAGAATCGGACAGATGCCGGCCAAATGCCGCGCCGCGATCATTTCCGCGGCCCATTCATAATCCTGGAGTGTGCCGATGACGAATTTGATTTCGTCGCCAGCCTTGAGATGGGCCAGGTTTTCCCATCGGTTCCGTTCGCATTCGCCGCTGCTGGGGCATTTCAAATCCATGATGCGCCGGACCCGCGCATCCACCGGCGCAACATCCAGCGCGCCGCTGGTTTCGAGCAACACGGTGAAACCGGCATCGCACAAGGCTTTCATCAACGGCAGTGAATTCTTCTGCAACAGCGGTTCGCCGCCGGTCAATTCGACCAGGGGCAGGCGCAGGGCAACCGGACTTTTGGCAAAGCCGCGGGCCAATTCCCCGACCCGGTCCATGATTGCCGGCAGCGTCATCTTGAGTCCTTCGGTGAAGGCGTAAGCCGTGTCGCAATACGAGCAGCGCAAATTGCAGGCGGTCAACCGCACAAAAATGCACGGCCAGCCCGCGAACGAGCTTTCGCCCTGCAAGCTCAGATAGATTTCATTGATGACCAAAGAGTCGGACACAGCCTTCAGGATATGCGGGATTAAAGCAGCATTGCCTTGAAGCCAGCCTGTTCAAAATGCCGGTCGGTCGTAAATGCCTCCGTGATCTGTTCGTCCGCCATAACCAGAAATGAAGCGCAATCCACAAGGCCCCACTGCTTGTCTGTCCGCTCGCGATACAAGTCCAATGCCCGGCGCGCCAAGCCCGGAGTCACGAAGATGACCCGGCAACGAGGGTCGCTGAGAATGCTCCCGGCAACTGTGGCGAACCGTTCCCGAACCGGGGTTCGCGCCAAGCCGTTACCCGTTTCGGCGACAACCCAATCAGTCAATGCCATCGAATAGCCTTGGTCTCCGAGGTCCCGCCAAAGAGCGTCAGCCCGCTGGTGCAGTTGATCGGAGGCATTCATCAACGCCAGCCAACCGTTCGTGTCGAGAAACACCAAGTTAGCCGGCATTTTTTACCTTGGGATGGCCGTAAAGATAATGGTCCGCATTCATGGCAAGATCGGGAATGCCGGTTTCCATCGCCAGTTCGCCCATTCGAAACAAATCGTCGCCTCCGGCCAACGAACCGTTGCCGCCAAGCGCCCCGGTTTCAACGTGAACAGGTGTGCCGTCCGGGAGATCCGCTCCCGGCTCCAGCACAACGACGTTGCCTTTGACTGTTCCGCGATAAATCATGGCTGAATTGTTTCGTCCTTTGACGAGGGACAACTCAAAACTAGCACAATGTCGGTTTCTTGCAAAGCACGATTCCCACCGTTTTCCCGCCGACTTGTCGCGCCATAGTCCCGCCACCAGAGGGACGACGGCGGAAGTCTTGGCGAAGGCGGAATGGGCACCAACTCACTTTGCTTTGACAAGCGTAATGCCAACCTACACAATTGCCACAACCTCAACAGGATCAACATTATGCTTATAGAAAGCTCGGACTCTCCGGAACAAGAAACCCGGAGACTGCAGCTTTATCAGATTGAAAGCTCACACCCGGACTGGTGGTTCTTTCCTCCAGAACCTCGGAGTAAAGTGCAGGGTTTTCGCGGCACTGGAAAGATATTCATTGTGGGTGATCAACCATCGCCCGCTCGTTTCGAGCATAACGATAAAAGTCGGCGTCTATTTTATGATCTTCTCGCGGACGTGAATGCTGGAGATTGTCACTTGACCGATCTCTACAAGCGCCGAGGCGCCCGTGGCGAATTGGAATATGCGATTACACAAGGAATAGACCCGAAAAAACACCCAGATTTTGCCGAGCACCTAAAAGTTTTCCTCTGGGAAGTGAATCTTCTAGCCCCATCAACGGTCTTGGCTCTGGGAGAGCGTGCTTTTAAACTGCTGTCGAAGTACACACCCGAGTTGATAGAACGTGGCATTGTTCTCAAGCAGGTATGGCATTTCGCTGTAGTGGGGTACGGGCGGGATGAAGATGAGAAGTCTCAAAGACGTTCAGAGTTTGGAAATCGTTTAAGAAGTGCCATAAGAGCAGCGCGATAAACCGCAATTTTGATGTCCAGCGCACCTGCGGGCTGCAAAAATGGTTTCTTGCCCGCCGACACCCGAGGAGGCATCTTGACCCCGTGAAAACAGCAAGCGTTCAGCAAGTGCCAGAGCGATGGCCGGACATCTTAAAAATGGGTGGCGTCGGGGGAGGAAGTACAAATGACCGATCACGACAAGGTGGTTGCCACACTTGTGCCGGCCGAGGTGCCGCAGCCGGATTTCCTCCGCCGGGCCAAAGCGATTTGGGGTGAGAATCCTCCGGGCAAATCCCTGAGCGCGATCGTGTCCGACGCGCGCGGAGGCGAACAGTGATCTGCCTGGATACCGGGTGTCTGGTAAAACATTCTCCACGAAGAGGCGTCTGAGTTTTGCCTTTCGCACCGGGGCGTTAAGGGCTACCACTTCTCCCGTGAGCTGGCTTTACAACGGCATTGTCCGCCCGGTTCTTTTTGCGCAGGATGCCGAGAAAATTCATGACCGGACTCTGCGCGCACTGGGCTGTGTCAGCCGCAGCCCGCTGCTCCATCGCCTGGTCCGGTCGCTTTGCGGCGCGCCGGAATTGCCGGTCGAATTGTTCGGCCTGAAATTTCCGAACCCGGTCGGCCTGGCCGCCGGCATGGACAAGTTTGGCCAGGCTGTGCCGGCATGGTCCGCTTTGGGATTTGGTTTTAGTGAATTGGGCGCCGTCACTTGGCAGGCGCAACCCGGCAATCCCGCCCCGCGCCTTTTCCGCGCGATCAAAGACGAGGCCATTGTCAATTCCATGGGCTTCAACAATCCCGGCGCCGACGCCCTGGCCGGAGCCTTGGCCGAATGGAGGCGGCGCGGCCTCTGGCCCGGCCATCCGGTCGGCATCAACCTCGGCAAATCCAAAGCCACTCCGCTGGACAAGGCGGTCGAAGATTACGCCTGTTCCTTTCGCGTTCTTCGTCCGCTCGCCGATTTTTTTGTGGTCAACGTCAGTTCGCCCAACACGCCCGATTTGCGCCGGCTTCAGGACAAGGCGGCCCTGGACGAGATCCTCGCCGCGCTCCAGCAAATCAACACCGGCCCGATCCCCGCGCCCATTCTCGTCAAGGTCGCCCCCGATCTCTCGTTCGAGGCGCTGGATGAAATACTGGAACTGGCGACGCCGCGCCGCCTGGCCGGAATTGTCGCCACCAACACCACCCTCGCCCGCCCGCCGGCGGCCGATGACGCCCTGCGGCGCGTCTATGCGCAGCCCGGCGGGTTGAGCGGACGCCCGTTGCGCCAGCGGAGCACGGAGGTGATCCGGCATCTCCACCGTCAATCCCGGGGCGCGCTGCCGATCATCGGCGTCGGCGGCATTTTTGACGCGGCCGATGCCTGGGAAAAAATCACCGCGGGCGCGTCGTTGCTGCAAATTTACACCAGCCTGATTTACAAAGGGCCGGGCGTCGTGCGGGAAATTGTCGGCGGGCTGCAAACCCGCCTGGCGGAACAGGGCTTTACCCGATTGTCGCAAGCTGTGGGAATAACATGATTCGCCGCGATTACATTTTGAATGCGATCGAAGAGTTTGCCGCGGTCCTGGCGAAGATTCTCGGCTTCACCAAAGAGGCGGACTGGCAGAGCGCGTTCGCTGCCGCCACTCAGGAGTTTCAACGGCTGGCCGGCGTGGACGCGTCCCAAACCTTGGGAATGTCCGATACGGAGTTGTTCGCCCGGTTGGTGCAAGGCGGACCGACCCATGTTGCGGAAAGCAAGGCTTTCATGGTCGCCACCCTCTTTAAAGCGACCGGTGACATCATGGCCGGCCAAGGCCGGACCGAGGAGGGACGGCTGCATTACCTGAAGGGACTGCACCTGCTGCTCGACACTTTGGACCGCGCGGCAATCGGCGAGCGGCCGGACTTCGTGCCCACGGTCGAGGCATTTTTGACCGGCTTGGGCGACTCACCCCTTCCCACGCAGACTAATGCAATGCTGATGCGCCACCATGAGCGGGCGGGAGAATTCGCCAAGGCGGAAGACGCGTTGTTCGCCATCGCGGCAGTCGAACCCCCCGGCGCCGATCTGCTCGAGTTTGGCGCGGCTTTTTATCAGCGCCTGTTGAGCCGGAGCGACGCCGCCCTGACCGCCGGGAATCTGTCCCGCGCGGAGGCGCAGGCGGGGCTGGCCGATTTCCGCGAGAAATTGAAAGTTCCACGGAACTGATTTGTGAAAATGGTTCGCGCACATGCCGCCTGTGCTTGCCTGGTGCTGTTGTGTTCCTGCGCGACACAAAATGCCATGCGCCCAAAGCCGCCTGCTGAAGTGCCGCTCAACAAGGACGCCGGCCGGGGAGACTGCCTGCGAGTGAAACTCCGCCTGGAGGACGGAGAAGAATTGTTGTTCATGCTGGACACAGGGCGTCCCAACACGATTTTGGACAAATCGCTGGAACCGAAATTGGGAAAGCGTCTGGGCACGAGCTGGTGTTGGGAATCGTTCGAAGGGGGACTGATGAAAGTCGGTTTATACCCTGCGCCCAAACTTTATCTCGGCGACACATTATTGTTGACCAGCTCCCGGGTTTACACGCATGACTTGCAGAAACTGGCCCATGGACTCATGGGGGTTTTAGGCATGGACTGCTTGAGGCATTATTGCGTCCAATTGGATTTTACCCGCGATAAAATGCGTTTCCTCGATCCCGACCAGCCGGGAAGCCAGGATTTGGGCAAGCCCTTTCCGCTGACGATTCTTTCTGGCCTTCTCATTGCCCGCGCGGATTATTTTGGAATGGGCAACGTCTGGTTCTGCCCCGACACAGGTCTTGTCGGCCCTGACGCCGAGATGAGGCCGGGATTGTTCCGACGGGAATTGCGGCAACACCCAACGGTTTGGACCGCACAAGTCACAATGTCCGGAGGCAGGCAGGCCAGCATGGCCGGGTTTTCAAGCGGCGTGTTCGGCGGCCAGGCCTATTCCAATCTGATCTATGAGAAATGGGCGGGCTGCTGGCCTTATGGAGACTTGCTTGGGCTGCCATTCCTGGCGCGAAACCTGGTCACGTTCAATTTTCCAAAACGAACGATGTATCTCAAGCAAGTGAGCGTCGATCCCATTGATCCAGGCTGTTTTCTAATCGTGGACGCGGCAGAATTCCTGGGCAGCCTGAAGGAAAAAGGCCGGCTGCCCGGCTTGTCAAAAGGTGAAAAAGCAGAGGGATCGGTTCAAACGCCGGAGAAAACCATGCCCACAACCTATCCTGTCTCTTTCACCTTCAGCCTCCAAAAGAAGGGCGACGCATCGAGTTGTCATTATGCCGTGGTTCAAGCAACCAGAGACGGCGACTGGAAATTGAAAAGAGCCTGGCGGACTGACGCGAGTGGACACATTCTCAAGGAGTATCCCGTTCCAGAAGGGGCCAAGGACGAGTGGGAGACCGCCTCTCCCGGCGACGTGGGCCTCGACACCAATCTGCTTGCGGAATTGTTCGGACGAATCAACGACCATACCTATAAAAACATTCACAGTGTGCTTATTGTCAAGAACGGCAAACTCTTGGTCGAAAAGTATTATCCCGGCCAGAACAGCGAAGGACGGCCTCAGGCGTTCACGCGGGACACGCTCCATGAGATGCATTCGGCAACGAAAAGCGTGAACTCCATCCTGGTCGGGATTGCGATTGATCAGCATTTGATTCGCGGCGTTGATGAAAAGATTTCCAACTTTTTCCCGGAATATTCCGACCTCTTCACGAATAAGGAAAAGGACTTGATTCGCCTGAAGGATTTGCTCTCCATGACGGCAGGATTGTCGTGGGACGAGTGGACACATCCATACACTGATCCTCGCAATGATGCCGCTGCGATGGCCGGCAGGGCCGATTTTTTCCGATATGTTCTGGACAGACCGATGGAGACACCGCCAGGCACGAGGTTCGTCTATAACAGCGGCATTTCTCTCATGCTCGGTGAAATCCTTTACAAAGCCTCTGGATTGAAGGCGGATCAATTTGCCGGGCGCCATCTTTTTGAGCCGCTGGGCATCACAAATTATTATTGGCAGAAAGCTCCCAATGGCGTCGTTAACACTTTGGGAGGCCTTTCCTTGCGGCCGCGGGACATGGCGAAGATTGGTTGTCTCATTTTGAACGGCGGACGCTGGCAGGGAAAACAAATCGTGAGCGAAAAATGGGTTGCAGCATCGACCAGACGGCAAGTGGGCGCCGGTCAACTGCCGGCGCGGTTTTTAGCCGACAACTACGGTTACCAATGGTGGCTCGGTTCGTTTCATGTGGCCGGCCAGGTTGTCGAGTCATTTAGCGCGCGAGGCAGAGGCGGGCAGTTCATTATTGTTTTTCCGACCCTGCAAATCGTCGCTGTATTTACGGGGTGGAATGATAATGATTTGATGCGCCAACCACTTGATATGCTCCAGCGGTACATCCTTCCGGCGGCGATGCCAGCTTCCGCGCGAAAATGAAAGTTCCCAGGAACTGATGACAGGTGACAAAGAAAGGATGTGCCGGTAATAATGCGGTAACAATCGAGTGTCAGATTTTTGCCCATGAAAACAAAACATGTTCTCTTACGTCGCAGGGCAAAAACAATTCTGCTCCTGCTTTCCACCGCAACCCTGCTCGCGGCCGCGCCGGCGGCCCGGGCCGATTCCGCCTCGGATCTCATGGAACAGGGCATTTATTCCGAGGAAACCAAAGGCGACCTCGACAGCGCCGTGCAGCTCTATAAAAAAGTCATCGCGCAGGCCAAGGCGGACCAGGCGCTGGCCGCCCAGGCCCAATACCATCTGGGGCTTTGCTATTACAAGCAAAAGAACTACACCGACGCCAACACCGCCTTCGAAACGCTGGTCAAGGATTATCCGGATCAAAAGGACACGGTCGCCCTGGCCCGCAAATACCTGGCCGGCGCTCATCCTTTGCAACCGGCGCCATGGAGCGATGGCGAGGACATGCGGCTGGAGGTCAAACTCGCGGGCGGGTTGAAAATCGGCGTGGCCGATTACAGGATGAACTCGGGCCAGACAACGAACGGCCAAAAAATCTGGCGTTGCAGCTCGCATGTCGTCGCCGCAGGCAACCAATCCGTCAGCCATGCGGAAGTTGACGCGGACACGTTCAGTCCGATTCACAGCGTTTGGAAACATACGCTGCTGGGAGAAGTCAATGCGGTTTATTATCCGGACCACGCGGACTTGAAAACGACTGGCAAAGAGGAGGTCAGGAAGCTCGATTTTAACGCGCCGGTCATCGATAACGAGGAAACAATCGAATGGATGAGGCGGCTGCCCATGGCGGACGGCTTCAAAATCGATCAGCCCATTTTGGCCAGCCTGTCATCGCTGGTTGTCCCCATAAAATTGGAAGTGAGCGGTCCGGAAAAAGTCGAGGTTCCGGCTGGCACGTACAATTGCTATAAGGTGGAATTGAGCATCGCCCAGACCTTTTGGTATTCCAGTGACACCAACCGGTATCTGGTCAAGGTTGAAGCCGGTGGCGCCATCATGGAGTTGACCGGAGTCACCCACTGCCCTCCGGGCGAAAAAGCCGCCTATGCGGATGTCACCAATGGTTTTTCGCTGACGGCGCCGGCAGGATGGTTTTTCGACCCTCAGGAAGGCGATACCAAGGGCACAACGAAGGTGAGAATTATCGATCCTCAGGGATTGACCGACAGCTTTTTGATGGTTCGAACTTTGGACAGCCTTAAGCCGGAGGAAAAGAAGTCGCTCCGGGACGCCGCCAATCTTAGGATTGCGCAGGCGGAAGAGGCCAAAACCCTCAAAGACTTGCAAATTCGTCCCAATAGCTGGAAGGATCGGACGATTGCGGGCAAACCGGCCATCAGCTATATCGGCGATTATACAGCGGGAAAGTCAAAAAATATTACATACGGCGTTTCCAGCTTCGGCGAAAGCAATGAGGTGGTTTTTGTCATGCACACTGCCGCGAGGGATTTTGACGCGCTCCAGCCGCAGATGGACGCGATTATCGATTCGTACAAGACCCGGTGAGAACGATTCTGCGCCAGCTTTCCATCATGACCAGCCGCCCGGGCAGCCGGTGGCTGACGCTGATGTTGTTGCTGGCCGTGCTTGTTCCTTCGGCCTGCCTGATCTGGTTTATGAATCAGGCCGTGCGCAACGAGCGGCTGGCGGTCCGCCAGGAATTGATGGAAGTCTATCGCGGCAATCTCGCCCTGGCGCAGAGCCGTCTCGATGCTTGGCGCGCGCAAATTGTTCACGACGCGGAAACCAACGATCTGCCCGCTCCGGCCTTGTTTGCGGCGGCCATTCGCGCCGGAATGGCCGACTCGGTCATCTGCTTCGATCCGGCGGGCAAAGTGGTTTATCCCGCGCCCGAACACGCCGCCAACGCCAGCCCCGCCGCCCGGGCGCTGCAAGCCGAAGCCAGGGATTTGCGCCAGGCGGGAAAGAAGAGGGAGACGATTGACTTGATTCTTGACTCAATGGCTCAGGGCCGTCTGGCCAAAGCGGCCGATGAGCAGGGACGCCTCATCCTGCCCAGCCTGGAGTTGATGGCCCTCGAATTGACCAATGCGCCAACCCTGTTCAAAAGCCTGCAAGCTGCATTGAACGATTATGACAACGCCATGCCCGCTCCTCAGCGGCGTTTTCTGATGCGCCGGTTGACGGAACTGTTTCCCAAACAAGCCGTCTTTTCCACGCTGGCCGCGGAAGACCTTGCGGCGGCTTATCTGGAAACAGGCCCGGAACCGCCGCCCGACCCAAGGCTCAAGGCGGCTTTCCTCCCCGGCGTCTGGCAATTGTCTTCCGAACACGGACGCCTATTGCTGCTCTTCCAAACAGAAACCTTGCAAGCCCGCCTGCGCCAGGCCGCTTCGCGCCAGGCCCTGCCTTCGGCGGTCAGTTTGGCCTTCATCATGCCGGGCAGGGAATCGGGCAATTATCTTCTGGCCATGCCCGCCGGCGAACATTTTCCCGGCTGGCAACTGGGGCTGACACTCAAAGACGGGGACATTTTCGAGGCGGCGGCCAGCGAGCAAATCGCCTCCTACGTGTGGGTCGGCGTGCTGGCCATGTCCGTCGTGGTCATCCTCGCCCTGCTGGGAGCGGGTTTGATTCGGCGCCAGGCCGCCGTGGCCCAACTGAGGAATGACTTGCTGGCCAACGTGACGCACGAGTTGAAGACGCCGCTCTCTTCCATGCGGTTGCTGGTTGACACCTTGTTGCAATCCCACCCTCTTCACGAGGAAACCGCCCGGCAATATCTGCAATTGATCGCCGCGGAAAATGTCCGGCTGAGCCGGCTGATCGACAATTTCCTGGCCTTCTCGCGCATCGAACGCAAAAAACAAGTCTTCAACTTCGCGGCGGTTCCGGCCGGGGTCATCGTGGAAAGCGCGGCCGCGGCGGTGCGCGAACGCTTCGCCGCCGCCGGCTGCCGGTTCGCGCTGCAAGCGGCCCCGGGGTTGCCGCGGGTGGTGGCCGATGCCGACGCCATGGTCACCGTGCTGGTGAACTTGCTGGACAATGCCTGGAAGTATTCCGGCGATGACAAACAAATCCTCTTGTCCGCCCGGGCGGAGAATGGGAATGTGCTGTTCGCCGTCAAAGACAACGGCATTGGCTTGTCACCGCGCGAAACAAAACGAATTTTTAAACGCTTTTACCAGGTGGACCAGCGTCTGGCCCGCACGGGCGGCGGGTGCGGTTTGGGCTTGAGCATCGTCCAATACATCGTGGCCGCCCATCACGGCGCGATCCGCGTCGAAAGCCAGCCCGCCCGCGGCAGCACGTTCATCATCACCCTTCCCGCCGCCCCGGAGGCCTCGCCATGAACAGCGCCACGGTGCTCATTATCGAGGATGATCCCGCGTTGCTGCGCGGCTTGAAGGACAATTTCGAGGCGCAGGGCTACCTCGTCCGCACGGCCAACAACGGCCAGAAAGGGCTGGACGCCGCCCTGAATGAGCCGCCGGATTTGCTGCTGCTGGATTTGATGCTGCCCAAGGTCAACGGCTACGAAATCTGCCGCGCCGCCCGCGCGCGCAAACTGGACTTCCCCATCCTCATGCTCACGGCCAAGGGACAGGAGGAGGACATTGTCCGCGGCCTGGAATTGGGCGCCGACGATTATGTCACCAAGCCCTTCGGCATCCGCGAATTGCTGGCGCGGGCCAGGGCGCTCCTCCGCCGTCAGGGAACCGAAGCCGCCGAACATTGCTTCGGCGATTGCCGGCTCGATGCCGCGGCCCACAAGCTCCATCGCGCCGGCGCCGAGGTGGCGCTGACCGCCAAGGAATTCCGCCTGCTGGAATTCTTTGTCAAACGCGCGGGCCGCGCGTTGACGCGGGACAGTATTCTTGACGCCGTCTGGGGCGGGGAAGTTTTGGTGACCGACCGGAGCGTGGACCGTTGCGTGACCACGTTGCGGGCCAAAATCGAGGCCGATCCCCATAATCCCCAGTTCATTCAAACCATTCGCGACATCGGCTACCGTTTCGAGCCGGGGCCATGAGAAGCTGATGAACACGAATCCGCCAGCAGACGCGCCGCCGCTCCAATTGCGCAACGTCACCAAGTTTTACGGCGACTTCAAGGCGGTGGACGATGTCAGCTTCACCCTGGCGGCGGGTTCGATCTGCGGTTTTCTCGGGCCCAACGGCGCCGGCAAAACCACCACCCTCCGCATGATCCTGGAAATCATCCAGCCGACCCGCGGCCTCATCACCGTGCTCGGACGGCCCTCGGCTCTGGAAGTCCGGCAACGCATCGGCTATTTGCCGGAAGAAAAGGGCCTCTACAAAAAAATGAAGACTTGGTCGGTCATTGCCTACTTTGCCGCTTTGAAGGGACTGACCCGGAAAGCCGCGCGGCAGCGCGCTTTTGAGTTGCTGGAACGCTACGGCTTGAAGGATTTCGCCGCCAAGCCAACCGAGGCCCTTTCCAAGGGCATGAGCCAAAAAGTCCAAATGCTCGCCTCCATCGCCCACGACCCGGAACTGGTCATCCTGGACGAACCCTTTGTCGGGCTGGACCCCGTCAACCAGCAGGTCATGGAGGACATCATCCGCGACATGGCCGCTCGCCAGCGCACCATTCTCTTTTCCACCCACGTCATGCAGCACGCCGAACGCTTGTGCGAGCGGATTCTCCTCATCGCCAAAGGCAAAATGATTTTCGACGGCACGATCGCCGAGGCCAAACGGACCCTGCCCCGCCGCGTGCGCATTGAAACCGACGACGACATCGGGCCGCTGCGCCAGTTGAGCGGAGTGATTTCGGTGGCCCCGGTCGAAACCGCCCGCGGCGCGGCCGGCCCGAATGATTCGGCGCATTGGGAATTGCAGATTGGCGAGAACGCCGACCCGCAGGCCATCCTGCAACTCTGCTTCGCCAAGGGAATCCGCCTGCGCGGTTTCAACCAATCCGATCCCACCTTGCATGAAGTGTTCATGCGCCTGGTGGGGCCGGAAGCCAGGGAGGCCGCTTTCCGATGAAATACGCATTTCTGGTCGCCTGGCGCGAGTACGCCGAGAACGCCAAAACCAGGGGGTTTTGGATCGGCTTGTTTATGTTTCCGGTCATTATTTTCCTCTCCGTCAGCGTTTCTGTCCTGCTGGAGAAAAAAGGCACGCCCGTCCGCCATTATGTCCTGGTGGATCAATCGGGAATATTCGCAGCCGTCATCGAATCCCGCCTGGAACAACTCACACCCCGTCCCATGCCGGGCGCGCCCGCGTCCAAGGCGCCTCAGCGGCCCTTCCAACCCGCCTCTCTGCCCGCGATGATTGACACCAATGCCGATCTGGCCTCCCTCTCCCGCGATTTGAAACCCTATCTCCGCCGTGAAAAGCGCCTCCAAGCCAACGGCCGCGATGTCGATCTCTACGCCGCCATCCTGATCCCGCGCGACATCGAAAAACAAATCGTCCGCCCGCGCGCCAAGCCGGGCGGCAAGACCGCCTCTACCAACGGCATCGAATACTGGTCGGCCAACCTGGCCGACACCAGGCTGCGCGACGAAATCGAGCAGGCCGTCAATGGCGAAATCCGCCGCCGGGAATATCTGGCGCGCGGCATGGACAGCGCCGCCATCCGGGAAGTCGAGCAGACCCGCGCGCCTTTTGCCAGCCTGAACCCCAGCAAGGAAGCCGGCCAGGAAGCGGTCAGCGGGGCGGACATCCTCCGGCAATGGGCGCCCAGCGGGTTTGTTTACCTCCTGTGGGTGGCCATTTTCGGCATCTCCCAAATGCTGCTCAACAACATCATCGAGGAAAAATCCAACCGCATCATTGAAGTGCTGCTTTCCTCGGTCACACCCGGCGAATTGATGACGGGCAAATTGCTCGGCATCGCCGCCATCGGCCTGACCATGGTGGGCGTCTGGATGGCGGCCCTGTTTGGCGTTCTGACCTGGAAATCCGGCGGCGGCCCGGATTTTGCCGGCCCCCTTCTTCTGGCGTTGAAGACCTCGAAATTAATCCCGATGTTTGTGATTTACTTCCTGCTCGGATACGTGATGTATGCGGCCTTCATCCTCGCCCTGGGCAGCGTGTGCAACACGATCAAGGAAGCGCAGAATTACATGGCCGTGGTGACGATGGTCATGATAGTTCCGATGCTGACCATGCCCTTCATCCCCAAGGATCCCAACGGCACATTGGCCCGGGTGCTGTCCTGGATTCCGATTTACACTCCCTTCACCATGATGAACCGGGTCAACGCCGACCCGCCATTGGTGGATTTGATCGGCACGATGCTGCTGTTGCTGGCCTCCGCCGCCGCGGCCTTGTGGATGGCGGGCAAAATCTTTCGCATCGGCATTTTGCGGACCGGCCAGCCGCCGAAAATCGTGGAAATGCTGCGCTGGCTCAAAGGCTGAAGATCAATCCGTCTTTCAGATTTTTTGCAGTTCACCGAACAAAAATCATCATGGCGTACGCAATAAGCATACGATTGTATGGTTATTGCAGTCAATGCCTTACCTTTCCATTGGCGGCCTGCGGCACGGAGTATTCGGAATTGGTGGGGATGGGCGGCTTCGATGCAGGCGGTGAGCGAAAACGTTGAAGAAAGAACTTGCCAGGGCGCGTCTCTTGCGGCGTCATTCGTCCCTGGATGATGAACAACGGCCCGGCAGCGTTCCAACGTTACATTCCTTTGGCGTGCTGGATCGCCGTCCTGGCGACCGCCCTTCTTATCTGCCTGAAAATCATCGGCTACGGCTATTTGCCGCCGGGCGATGCCCGACGCCATGCGGCCAAACCGTTTGCCCACAAACCCTACTCGCAAATCGTGGTCATGCGCCCCGAATATGTCGTCGATCACAGTCCGGGTTGGGAATGGCTGCTGGAGGCTTTGCACCGCACACTGGGATGGGACGAAGACGCCTTGATCGGTTTTTCGATCTCAAGCCTGATCCTTTGGATTTTTTGCCTGCCGTTGATCTGGCTGCGCCGTCCCGAAGCGTGGCTGGCCGCCATTCTCGCGCAAATGGTGGCCATACCGGAGTTGATGATTCGGTGGACCCAGGCACGGCCCTATCTGGTGACAGAGGGCGTTCTCATCGCCTTGCTTTTTTCCTGGTCGAAAGACCAATCCAAAAATCCCCCCTGGTGGATACTGCTCCTGACCTGCGCCGGATTCGCCCTGGCCGTGTGGATGCACGGGATTTGGTACTTCTGGGTCCTGCTTCTGGCCGCGTTCTTCTTGGCCCAACGCTGGCGGGACGGCCTTTGGCTGGCCGCCTGTTGGGCCGCCGGAACATTGGCTGCCGCCTTCCTGACGGGAAAACCGGTTTCCTTTCTCTACGAGGCCGTGTTCCAGGCCGGCGTCATGTACCGGGAACAACTGCCGCAATGGATGCTCGTCGGCGAGCTTCAATCCAGCCAGGGCGAGTTCGCCAGTCTGGTCCTTCTGGCGTTGGTCTATCTCTGGCTCAAAGCGCAGAACAAGATGCTTCGCCCGTTGTTCCTCCAGCCCATCTTCTGGATGATCGCCATCAACTGGACCCTCGGTTTCTTCGCCGACCGCTTTTGGGCGGATTGGGGGATGCCGGCGGCTCTCGTCTGGCTGGCCACGCAATTTGACGACGCCATGCCCGCCATCGCCCCCGGCGGTTCTCTCAAACGGCTGATGGTTTGCGGCCTGATCGCCCTGCCGCTGTTCCTGGATGCGACCAATGATTTCGGCCGGCGCTATACCTTCTCCCTCGACGAAACTTTCCTCGACGGCGGCGATCCAAAACTCAAGGGCTGGCTGCCGGAGAAAAACGGGATTTTTTACGCGGCCAGCATGAAATTTTTCTTCAACACATTCTACAAAAATCCGGGGGCCGGCTGGCGTTACATTGTGGGCTTTGAGCCGGGGCTGATGCCGCCGGAGGATTTGAAAGTGTATCGCGCCATCCAACAAAACGGCCGGGCCGCCGAAGCTTATGAGCCGTGGATCAAAAAAATGCGCCCGGAAGACCGTTTCGCGATTGAGAGCCTGTCCGAGCCGGTCCTGCCGCCGCTGGAATGGAAGCGCTCCGGCGATTATTGGATCGGACGCCTCCCGCGAAAAGAAGCGCACGGCGCCAGGCATTGAACGCCGAAGTAGAATCACAAACCAGCGAATTCGCTACGACTGGCGAATGGCGCGAAGCGTCTCGGAGTGCGCCAGTCCTCTGGCGCTTTGGCGGTGGCGCTCCTTCGTCGCGCAGCCGCAAATAAAAACATGTCGGTTTTAAATTCGGGATTCTTGACGACCGGGCAATCCGCCTGCATTTTATCCATGACATCAGACGCGACATCTTATGCCGATTTACGAATTTGCCTGTCCCAAGTGCCGGAAGATTTTCAATTTCCTCTCCAAGAGGCCGCGCCCGGACCGCGCGCCCGCCTGTCCCAAATGCGGCAACCGCAAGATGACCAAACAAATCAGTTCCTTCGCCATGCCCCGCGCCGTCCGGGAGCCGTCCCCCACAGCCGACAGCGCGCCGGACCAGGGCATGCCCGACATGGACGATCCGCGCCTCATGCGGGCCATGTCCGAGATGGAACGCGACATGGAACACCTGGACGAAAACAATCCAAAGCACATGGCGCACATGATGAAAAAAATGAAAGACTTCATGCCGGCGGGCAGCGCGCCCAAGGAACTGGACATCGCCATCAAGAGATTGGAAGCGGGCGAGGACCCGGAGAAGATCGAGGCCGACATGGGCGACGTATTGGGTGATTTCATGGGCGGCGAAGAGGGTGGGCCGGAAGGCCCCGGCGGCTCCGCCGGTTACACCCACGACAGCGGCCTTTACGATTACTAAACGCGCGGCCTTGCAATCTTGTCGGTGTGCGCTATAATGAGCGTATGAAGACTCTTACCATTACCGAGGGACGCGGCCGGCTGGGCCACTGGCTCAAAAAAGCGACGCAAGGGGAGGACATCGGCTTTATAATTGACGGCAAGATTGTGGCGTTGCGTCCGGTGGAAGTGGTTTCCACGGATTACGCCCTGCAGGAATATGGTTTGACTGCAAAGGAGATGGAAGCTGCGGAAAAGCGCATCCATGCGGAACTCAAAACCGCGCGGGCGCGCGGCGAGTTGACACTTTTCACCGGGAACACAGATGATTTCCATTGAACTGTCCAGGCGGTTCAAAAAGATTGTGCGGGAGGCCGGACGGGAGGCGGAGGTTTCCGCCACACTGAAATTGGTGTTGGAAGGTTTTGGCAGGCCGCACGCCCACACCGGGCTGGGGATAAGGAAGCTGGGGAAACATCTTTACGAGTGCCGCACAAGTCTGGCATGGCGGCTGATTTTTGTGGCGCAGAAGGGCGTGCTGATTTTTGATTTTGCGGGCGATCACGACGAAGTGCAAAACTACCTGCGCAACAAAGCCTAATCTGTCCCCCAATTTATCGCGCCGTAGTCCTTACGAAGGCGGACTCGTCGCGCCAACCCGTCCGCCGTAGCTCCGCTTTCCGGAGCGGAGGTGGAAGCCGCTGCGGCGAAGGAGGAAGCCTGGCGACCGCGGATCCATGGTTGAAAGAAGTTCTTCTGTTTGGATCAGAATTTTTAACCGCGAAATGGAGGCATGAGGCCTGCACGATTCTCAACTGCCGTTTTTTGCTGAAATCCTCACCAGCAGAAATCCTCACCAGCATTGACATACTCGATAGCCGAGGCAATTCTTGTGGCAATTCGCGTATGAATTCCATTCCAAAGTATGGTGATTACTGGACGCCACTCCTTAAAGCGATGAAACTTCTGGGAGGCTCAGGAACGGTCGATGAGATCAACGCTAAAGTAATAGAGTTGATGAAACTGCCCCCTGCGGTTCTGGAGAAAATGCACGACCCAGAGGGCAGCAACATGACTGAGGTTGAATATCGTCTGGCCTGGGCTCGCACATACCTCAAAAACTATGGACTCCTGGAAAACTCCTCACGTGGTGTGTGGGCCCTCTCAAAAGACGCAGAGGGTGTTGAAAGTTTAAATCCTACAGAAGTCCGTTCAAGTTCATTCAAGTGTCAGTTCTCACTTTTTAAACTCTCGTGTTTTTTTCTTCGCTCCAGGTTTGAATCGTGGGTCCAACGGGATGAGGCGCGTTTGGCCGTTCAAGTGTCAGTTCTCACTTTTTAAACTCTC
>Ga0326728_10008232_pt1 | contig 26039 bp, 19 predicted proteins | sample MB3enrmetagenome_FD_207602 | JGI IMG/M metagenome (GOLD analysis project Ga0326728, IMG submission 207602) | Lab enriched peat soil microbial communities from McLean, Ithaca, NY, United States - MB31MN | ecosystem: Environmental > Terrestrial > Soil > Wetlands > Peat | place: USA: New York... | reverse complement strand
TCGCACCTTTACTTCTTCAAACGTTGTCCTCATGGAAGGATATGAATCACAATATGCCAATGGCCGGGAGGAGGGACCTAGAGCGGTCTTCGGTGCGAGTGCGATTGTCAAGGAATCACCATTGGCTCTGCATCCGCAAGGCGGCGAATCGCGCCAAACCCGTGCGATTCCTCATCCCATTTCACGCCGTGGACGGGCACCGTCAGTTTCGGGCGAATGGCGGCGGCGAAGGCACGCAGGTCAGCCGCCGATGCGTGGCCGCTCGTGTGGATATAGGCGATCTCGGCACCGCCGGTCCGGCACCAGGCCACGACCTCAGCGACATCCGGCTCCGACAGGTACCCGCGCCACATTGAGAAGTTAAAAGCGTCATCAGCCGTAGGCATAACTCCGGCACGCTGATAATCCGCGATCAGCCCACGACGTAGGATGGCGACGTGGTGACCCCCGACGAGTTTTTTCGCCGAAATGCCGTGCGGGACCATCCTCTCGATGAAGTTTTCTCTACCCATCCGTCGGTAGTAGTTGCCGAGTCCTCTCGTCACGACGACCTTTAGGTTTAGGAAGCCTGCACGCGGCACGCCAGTGCCCGGCGAGATCCGGTCGAGGACATCGGCAGTGTAGAGGTCGACCACGAGCGTCCGGCCGGTGCGCTTCGCGGCTCGGTAGAGGGTCACGGTACGGTCAATGTTCTGGGCTGACCACGCCACGAAGACGCGCCCCTTCGTCTGCTTGAACAAAATGACGAATTTACCCTCCAGCTCGACCTCAGTTGTGACGGGCTTGTCCGCACCGAGATTGGTGCCCTCCGTTATAAGCACGTCGATGTCGGATGGGGGGCTCGCCATCACCCGGTCAACAAGCACGGACTTGCGCCCGTGACGCCGGAAGTCGCCAGTGTAAAGGATTCGCTTCCCTGCGCCCTCTACCAACAGCATGTAGGCGTCGAACGCGGAATGGTCGGTCAGGATGGGTGTAACGGTAAACGACCCGATGGCGAAGGGTTTAGAGCGGCTGTGCCATGTTTGAAAGGTGCGAGTCAGCGGGTGGCGAGTAATGTCCGCTGTGACCGCGATCAGCTTGGCCGAGCCTGAACCCGTCCAGATCGGCCAATCGGGCGGCAGTTCCTCTACCAGGCCCCAATGGTCCTGATGCGGATGGCTGATCAAGACTGTGGCTGGGCGACTCCGGTCTAGCGATTTCGGCAGGAGGCCGGTAGCGCCATCTGGCGCGTCGAGTGGCCGGCCGGCATCGAGGATAACGCGCTCGCCACTCGGATGCTCGATTTCGATGCAGCATCCGCCAATTTGGTGCGTGCCGCGGTGGATGGTCAGTCGTAGGCACATGATTGCATCCTACGCCTCATTGCGCGCACTCACGCCCTCGAAACCTTACTCCTTTAACAAAATCCTTGGCATCGCCTTTCGTGAATACCCGCCCTTTTAGAAGCTCCTCAAGCTTCCCCTTGTGCTCTTTCCATTTCGGACCTGGCTTCTGGTCCGCATCGAATCCGAAGACTACTAGGCGTGGCTTATGCTCCAACTCAAAGGTTACGCTTTCCGTCACCTTGCTCAAGAAATTGCGACGCTCCTTCTTATCTTTGGGAATGCAAGCCGATCTCAGCATATCAGCACAGTGACGCCGGTATGCATCTACAATGTCTTTCTCGTGCTTCTTAAGCAGGTCCTCATATACTTCAATCTGTTTCACTACATGAGGTTTGCCCTTGCCCTTAGCCCTCAATTCTTGATTCCTGAAATGCTTCGCTTCGAAGAACACAAGCTTAGGCACATTACCGCTCTCTTGTACGGCCACAAAATCTATACGTGGGTTGCGCGGAGCTTGGGACCCCTCACTCCTCGGAGCAGATTCCTCATCCTCGTCAGTCCAGTCGCCGGAATCGCCAAAAGCTACCTCGACGTCAATAATATTCGGATTCGCCGCGATGATCTCGCTCACCCCGTACTTTTCTTCGCCTACGTAAGGCCTGCTCGCTCGCTTGACTGGGTCAAGGTCAGAGAAATTGGGAATGAACAAGTCGGCACAATCGGGTCGTCGGACTTGACCGTCTTCCACATTCCAATAGGTCGGCTTGAAGTTAGGGTTTAGGAGGTATTTGTAATGAACCCTTCCAATGAAGTGATTATCGTGGTATGCGAGGCTGAGCAGGCAGTTGCCACGGTAGTATACGCAGACGCAGTCCTTGCGCGGCACAACAAACGCTTCGCGGTCTTCCACGATTCGTGTCCACCAGCCGCCTTCCTGATAGAGTCTGCAAAGTGCATCGACGAGATTCTCGGGTAGTCCCCGCTTCAGGATTTCCATGTCACCTCCTCAAACCAATTGGTTTATCAATTTGTTGCCTAGCCCATCCGTCAGAACTCGGCAAAGTGATTCTTCGTCATCGACAATCAGTAGTTCCGCCATGTTAGATACCTCATATCCAAGGCCGCTGGAGACAGTTCGCGAGGCGCTGGGGCAAGTATTCCGGAGTCCGAAATCGTGAATGTCAAATCCCTAACCCCGAATCCCTAACGCGAACTGCAGTCTATGCCTTCAACCATTGAAGCGCTTCCGCCAGCACCTGTCCAGGAGAATTCGCAATCTCCTCGACGTCTTTGCCTTTGCGTGGGGCGAACCAATGGCTTCCCTGGAAATCCGAGCCCACAATCATCAAGGGCGGACTCAGTTTGGGTCGTGGCACCGCACTCATTTGCCACACGATCTCGTCCGCCAGTCCAAAACACCAGCCAATGTCGGCTGCGGCCTTCTGGGCATCCATGTACACCCCACCCCAGCCGAGTTGCAGAAATAACCGCAATTCGCCGCGGACCAGATAATAATGGATCGCATACGAATTGACACCGTGTCCGGAGTGGCACAGGATGGCGTAATCGTCCACAAGAGAGGAGTCGGACTCCTCGACGTAATGCCACAGGTCGTAAGGCGAAATCTCAATTTCACGCGTGGAAAAGAGCCACTCGCCGCGCTCCTTCAATTTCACCGCCAGTTCCTCTGGGATCTCCGGGAACGCCAACCCCGCTGTTTGGAAGAGGTGCCGGGCCTTTTCATGGTCAGTCATTCACGTCCTCTCGCGCCAATATGCGCTGACCCCTCTTTAGACGAACCTCCTCGCACTCGTGGACTATATCGTTCGCCAACTCGGCGGGTTTCAATACTTCCGCCTCTGCCCCAAAGCCGATGAGCCAGCGCTTGACTTCCCACAAGTCACCGACGTTGAGCGTCAGGATGATGCTTCCGTCTGGTTCAGTTACAATTCGCTGGCTGGGGTGCCAGGTGCGTTCCCTGATGTAGGGGGCTTGCGATGGCGAGAACCGGATTTTCACTTCCTGCGGCTCGCCCCAGATCACATTGAACGCCGTTTTCTGGAACTCGTCGAAATTGAAGTCGCGAGGAATCTCAAAGCGGCGGTTGGTCAGCTTTGCAGATTGAATGCGTTCAACGGCAAAAGTCCGCAGGTCATCTTCGCGATGGTCATGCCCGACCATGTACAGCCCGTTGCTGACATACCAAAGCTTGTAGGGGTCGACCTCGCGTTCGATGGCGTGCTCATGTTGCGGCGAACGGTGAAGGATTTGCAGCGTGAATCTGTTGAACACAGCATGCGTGAGAGTCTGGATGACTTCCCTTGAGTGGCTGTAGTCCTTCCACCCGAAGCTCGAAACGGAAATCCCCTGGTCGAGGCCGCGCAGGAACCTGAAGCTCTGCGCAGGGAGCTGCGAGCCAATCTTTTGTATGGCGGATCCAAGCGACTCGTAGATCGGAGTGCCCTGTAGAGGTTTGAAGAGTCCCTTGCTGAAATACAGTGCCATCTGCTCCGTGAGAGTGAGCGCGATGGGCGCTTCGGCGTGGAATCCCTCCATGAAATGCCAGAAGACCGTGCCATTGCGCATGTCCGAGGTAACCGGGAAACCCGCCTCGGTGAGGACTTCAATATCGCGCTGGACAGTCCGCTTGGTGACGCCGAGTTCTCCGCAAAGCTGAGCCAGAGTGCGCCCCATACGTCCGGCGAGAAGCTGGACAAGCTTCCATTGGCGTGTGAGTTGATCCCCCCGGGGCATGGTCGTACCCACTCTTCGAAATCGGGAATCTAGCGGGTCGCATTTTACCACCCTCCCCTCCCCATTGAAAGCACGCTCCGCCTCCCTAGGCTTAGAAGGGATATTGTGCGAGGTAGATCGCGTCCGCGTCGATGCCGATTCTGGCGAGCGCGCGTCGCTCCGGGTATTCCACTCGGCCGTAGCGGCGAACGTACTCTCTGGCAACTTCCACAGCTTGCTTGCGGTGCCCAAGCCGACCGTAAACAAGCATTCTGTTCTCGAGTGTCAGCATAAAATCGGAGAAGGGACGGATAGGAAGGTCGTCTGGGATTCTCGCCCTCTCGAAACACCTGCGTGCATGCTCGTACCTTTCCATGCGGTAGTAGGCCCACCCGATCTCATTCAGGCAATCGAGTGGGCAGCCTGTGGTCCGCACGACGGCGCGATATTCCTCCAGGGCCTCTTCAATTCGCCCCGCGCGCTTGAGCGCGAAGGCTAGCCAGTAGCGGGGGTTCCAGTCAAATGGTTTGCGTTCGGCCGCTTCCCGGTGCAAGGGCAAACTGCGCTCGGCATCACGCACCAACTCCAGCAACCTCTTCCGCTGTTCCACAATTTCAACGCGGTTGCTGCTCCCGGCCTCGCGGGGAAGCTGAGCCCAGGCACGGTCAAGATGAGGGATTGGGTAACCGAAATCGGTCCTGGACCAGCCGAGGCAGCAAGCGACCCTCACCTCCACCATGAGGTCCTCAACTTGTGACCGCCCTTCTACTCCCGTGTCTGCCCTAGCCGGCGAGCGCGGCGATGGCAGCAGGGCCACGGAAGCCCCGCCTAGAGTCTTCAGTAGAACTTCGCGCCTCTCCATTACCTTCACCTCCAGTTGTTCCAAATCACCGATCCGCGACCGAGCATATCAGCGGGGTGCGACAGGGTGGGTCGCACCTTCGGAGGGAAATACGGCGCCATCAGGCTGTGTGGCCGCGAGACTGGACGTAAAGCGCATCCGCATCGATGTTCAGCTTCCGCAGTGCGTGGCGCTCCGGCCACGGAAGGCGGCCAAACCGGGAGACATAATCAGCGGTAGCTGCCAACGCCTCGCTTGGCATGTGGAGCGCCACATAGACCAGAATCATGTTCTCGAAGGGGAGGGCGGATTCGCACAGGTCTCCCATGGGCCCGGCGATTCCAACTTTAGCCGCCCGCTCAAACCAGGGGAGAGCCTTGGCATATTCTTCCTTGCGGTAGAGTGACCACCCGATGTTATTCCAGCAGTCGCGCAAACAGTGCTGGCAAAGGGTCTCTGGGTGCTCCAGAGACGCGTCGTACTCCCTGGCTGCTTCCTCCTCGCGCCCCAGCCTCCAGAGCAGGTTCGCGTAGCTGAACCGCCTCTCTGAATTGTCCGGATCCTGCTCGACCGCGGCCCGCAAGGCCGGCAGCGCCTTTTCATCCTGTGCCAGGAATCCCTCGGCGTCATTCAGACTTTCAAGGACGTCGGCCAGTGCTTCTGCTTTGATATCCTCCGGCGCGGCTTCGAGCGCTTGCTGGTAGAAGTAGTGTGCCCGCTTAACCTCACCTCCGTACCGCGCCAAGCGCGCCTCCTCCAATGCCGCGCAGAATGTATCCGTGTTGGCTTTCGTCAGGCCTCGCCGGTCGTCAGCAACTCTGGCGGCTTGAATTGTTCCCATCGAGAGTTCCACCGTTTCATTGGGGGTGGCCTCTCTTCGCTCCATCAATCACCTCCTAAGGTGTGCGTGTGGTTCTGATGGATCAACAATAGCAGCGGGGTATGACAGGAGCGGTCATCACATGTGCCTGAGGCCGAGCGGAGATCGCCCAGAAAAAGCGGTTGCACAACAGACGGGAAAGCGTGCATTTTGTCTCTGCCATTGCGGTGACCATCCCTGACACACCTTGGGTGTATGCTCTTGGCAAGCGGCCGCCGCGAACCGCGTGGTCCGCCACGCAGTTGTGGTCATGCTAAACCGGAGGATCCATGGGGCTCTCAAAGTCGAGATTCATCGCCGGATTGCAGTGCCTCAAGCGTTTGTACCTGGAGGTGCACCAACCGGAATTGGCAAGCGAACCTGATGAACAATCCATGGCGCTCTTCGAGCAGGGTTGCGAAGTGGGCCGATGGGCCCAGAAGGTGTTTCCCGGCGGAGTGCTCATTTGACTGTCCATTGCCAAACCGTCCGTTCGTGGGCTCCCGGCCGGTCTTGAGCACCCTTTTGAGCACCCTTTCTTGTATCAGCCCCTCCAAACGGTTACAATGCACAGCTATCGAGACGACAATGAGCTATTCAGACCTGCTGGTTCCACGTCGAGAAGTTCTTTCTGAGGAGGGGATCGAAGGAATCATCGACCTCGACAATGCCTTATCGCAACGAAGGGGCAAGCTTGAGGCGGATCCCGTCCGGTTTTTGGCTCTCACCTATCCGACCGACGACATTCGACGAGTTCTCGGCGAACTCCAAGACCGATTCAACTCTGCACGCCAAGTGCCGGGCCTTTTCCTGCTGGAAGGTTTGAAAGGTTGCGGCAAATCGCATTTACTCCTCTTGCTATATCACCTCTTCAGGAACCCGCGCGAAGGTAGCGACTGGCTAAAGCGCCACCAAATTGAATGCCGTCTGCCCGGCGACGCAATCGTAGTGGTTAACAAGTTCACTGACATGCCGCTTGTTTCAATATGGGGCTTTATCCTCCGCGAGCTTAAAATTCCCAGCCCGCCGGACTCGCCTGTCCAGCCAAGTCGGCCGGAAATGGAAAGAATGCTCGCGGGCAAGCGTGTCTTCATTATCCTCGACGAGCTCGAACAGGGTATCCGGTGCTTACAGGAACCTTACAGATCGCAAAACATCGCTTTCCTTCAAATGCTTTCGGAATGGGCTAATCAGACGCCGGATGTGACCCTCTCCGCGAGCTTGTACGGGCAGACCGCAGAGCCTGGCGAAACGTTGAAGCGTGTGCCGTGTTGGCGTGTCCAGTTCAACCAATCGAGTGACCGGGTGCGGGTGGTTCTTCATCGCCTTTTTGGTAATTACGAGGAATTCAAAGCAGACGCTGGTGCCCCCGTCGTGGATAGTTTTATTAATGTCTGGCAGCGGCACTGCAATCTTGGACGGCGGGATTACCGAACGCTGTTCCTCAACGACTTCCCTTTCACTCCGGACCTGATTGATTTACTGGTAGAACGTGTTCCAGCTCGCGGAGGGTTCCAGAATGTGCGAGGCGCGCTCGGCTTTCTGGGAAATCTCGTGCGTCTAACCCATAAGCGCGCCGATGTCATCGCGCCTGGGCAGGCGAGCCTCAGTGACCGTGAAGTGATGATCCGCTTGGCGGACCTCGACGTGAGCGGTGATCTCCTGCGTAAAGCCCAGGGTAACTTCAATGAGCTGAAGCACATGCCTCTTGCAGACGAGATTGCCGCCACCGTGCTCTTGTACACAGTCGCTAGCTCGCCCGGCTCCCGGGATACAGGCTGCACGCGGGAAGAGCTTATCAGAAGCGTATTCAGCCCGAACTCCGACGTGAATGACTTTGAACAGACTCTTGCCAGCTTCATTCGCTTTGCGCCCAATTTCCATTCTCATGAGGGTCGCTTCTGGTTCGACGTCGAAGACCAGCCGGAGGCTAAGGTTGAGTGGAGGTCCACGAGGATCGCAGACAACGAAGCACGAACGTTTCTCCGCCAGCTGTTCCTCCAGGACATTTTTCGTGACTCCGACGCTGTGTTCTTCGACGACCCCGCAACGACGAACGAGACTGTCAACGCCCTCGCAAAAGATCGGATCCGGTACGTTCTGGGCCCCAAGCGCCTCTCCGCTGAAGACCGTCATGCCCTTTTCCACGGCCTAGAGCTCCGCAATCAGGTTCTGTTGCTGGAGCCGAAGGACCAGCAGTTCAACCTCGACACCAACCCCGACCTGCTTCACTGGGCCAAGCGTCAGATAGCAGCGGAGGCCCTTATCAAATCACCCGAACAAGCCGAGCTGCGCGAAGCTTATGAGCGGATCAAACGAAACGATCGAGATTCGTGCGTAAAGACCATCCGCAGTGCCGGGCTCGTTTACGTTCACTGGCAGCATTATGGAGCATCGTCCAGCGACGACCAAATCGAGGAAGAGGTTGTCACCACCAAAGATGGAAGTGCTTCTGAAGTTCTCCGAAACCTTGGCGAACGCTTATTTCCGGTCCGCGTGGTGGCGGAGCACTTGAGCGATCAAATTACTTCGCTCCTCGGTAAGAGCATTAAATCCATCGAGCGCGATTACAAGTCCACGCTGACTTATCCCGTCCCCTTGTTCAGCAGTGTTCCAAGAGCCATCCGCCAACTGGCCAAAGAGGCGCTCCTCAGCGTGCAGCATGGACGAGGACATTACTGCCACGAGGACCCCGACCTGAACGACGTAGAACTTATGGAAGCAACGGTGGGCGCCCCTTTCGAAAAACCTGTAAGCACACGGCCTGTGAGCGCACCTGCGCCTGTTGGTCCCTGGCCTCCCACCCCAACTGCGCCGGCGGGAACGCCTACAACACCGGTCGCCGCCCCTCCGCAACTGCCTCCGCCCCAATCCGAAGTCGAAGATATTCGTTGCCCCGATAAGCTCTCCCCAACCGAGTTGAGGCAGGAGCTTGCACTACGACTCGCCCAGCACGTGACTGCCGAAGTCGAAGAAGCAATTTTCAAGATATTCCTTAATGAAGAGTCCGGCGACCTAAGCACCTTCCCCGCCGGCCTACGCGGCGGGCTGAGCGGCCCTGGCAGGCTTATGGCGGAAATAGAAATTCACTGTCAAGGGCCGTTCACAAAGGCACAAATCGAACAGATGGCCGAGAGTCTCCCAAGCATTTCCCAGGCCCATTACCTAGCCACACTAAGAGTAGCTACGCGCAGGGAGAACGTAAGTCGCGATGGGTAAGCAACTTCAGCAACTTTATCAATTCCTCATCGAACCTGGGGAGCGATTCCCGCGGCTCGGGAACTGGCTTGTCGAGAGGATCTGGAATGCTGACTCCGCGAGCCAACGGCGTGGAGTGGATTTCCTCCTGACGGCCGAAGGCGAGGTCAATAAACTGGAAACTCTTGTGGCTTCCGCCGCGCCGCGCACTTACGATGAGCTTTGCTTTCCGCCGGAGGAATCGCGTGACCTTCTGCACTTCTTGCTTCATCGCCAGCCTTGTGCGGCGATAGTTCTTGACGGGCTTTCGCTCCGAGAAATACCAGCGATACTCGCCCTGGCCGCGCACAGCCGCCATCGGGTAGCCGAAATTGGGTACTCCCTGGCGGCTATCCCCAGCGACACTAACAGCTTTATCGCCCAGCGCCTAAGGCTTCCCAATACTTCTCCGTCCCAATTGCCGGAACGTAAACAACTACGCGGACAGGGAATTGCCGCGTATTATTATCGTGCTCCGACCGAGCAACACGCATTGGAGACCGATAAGCCGGCGCTCCTCCTCTGGTCTGCATTCCCAGACAACACTTACAGGGATAGCGGGGCCAGATTTGAGCATCATTTTGCCGACATTCAGACGCGGCTGGAGATTGCCTGGCGGTCCACGGTCCAGCAGATTCCGCGTGATCGACGGGTCGTCATTACCAGCGACCATGGCTATATTTTCTTTGGACATGGACTGAGTGCGACACGGCACAATGATGAGACTCGGCCGCTCACGCGGCTGCTAGGGGGTGAACGTTACTTGTTCCTGGAGGAAGGCGGGCCCGAGCCTGACCCCCATCCGGACCTAGTGGTGAAGCAGGCACCGGATGACGGAAAAGTGGCAATGATTCGCGGTCGCGTGCAAACTCATCCGCCGGGTGACGCCGCTAATAAGCTCTACAAGCACGGTGGCCTTTCCCTCATGGAAATGCTGACGCCATGGATTGTGCTGGAAGCTGAGGCGTAGGTATGACGAATGATCCCCCCAACTCCAATGCCAGTGCGAGCCTGGATGCTGCTGCCAAGGCCGCAATCTCAACCATCCCAACACCTCCCAAGCGAGCTATCGAAGAAGGCTTTCCGATTGTCGAAATCAACCGGCTGGCTGAGCGAGAATATGTATCGTATAAGCCCATTTACCAGATGCATAAGTGGTTCGCCCGGCGTGCTTCCTGTGTATTTCGCGCCATTCTGCTGGGCGCTATCAAGCCGGCCGGCACCGACATCCTCGAGGAGTTCTACAAGGATCACACGAACGATCCGGACACCAACGGCAAGGTCATCCTCGATCCCTTCATGGGCGGTGGCACGACCGTCGTGGAAGCGCTGCGGTTGGGCTGCAAGGTCATAGGCATTGACCTCAACCCTGTGGCCTGGTTCATCGTCAAGACCGAAGTCGAGCCGGTAGACCTCGACGAACTTCGCGCTGCGTTCGACCGCGTTGCCGTGCGGACGACGGCAGGCGGTAAGCCGGTCAGAGAAGAGTTGCTCAGCCATTACAAGACTGAATGCCCAGCCTGCGGGAATCCCGATGCGGACATCATTTACGTCTTCTGGGTGAAATCGGCCATTTGCACCGACCAGAAGTGCCGAGGGCAAGTCCCTTTATTTTCGAATTATCTAGTGGCCCAGAAAACTTCTTCCATTCGCTACCACGGTGACGTGAAGTGTCCGAAGTGTAGCAAGACCTTCGATTGGGAGATCGAGGGAGCAGCCATGGTAGGGAACCCGGCTCTAATGGTGACCAACGCTCTTGATAGCTCTGGGCGCGGCAACCGGCGGTGGGCTTATGCGCCGCTCCCTAATGCCAAAAGCAAAGGCGAGAAGGAAGCTCGCGTGTTCTGTCCCTGGTGCTCCCAGGAAGTCTCGCCCGTTCTCAGCCAGAAGAAGAGGGAGCGAAAGAAGGTAACCCTCTCTGTGCTTTACTGCCCGCATTGTGCCGAAGTCTGGCAGTATCGCGGCACTGTGCCAGACGTTGTCACATGTCCTGCCTGCCGTAACGAATATGCTTGGCAGAAGGGAAACGTTGGAGAGAAGGGAAAGTTTGTATGTGCCTGCGGCAATCGCGATAAGATTCTCGAGTCAATACGTAAGCTAGCACAGGACCAGCTTCTACCCATGCAAATGTACGCGATACAAGGTCACTGCGCACGCTGCGCGAGGGTTGCCGCGCAAGATGAAACCGAGTCCGGACCGACCAATGGCCATTTGTGGGAAGGCTCTAGCGGCGGGATTATCCCGTCAAAAGGTGCGGCGGCGGTCTCTCCGCCGCAAACTGCCGGGCTGAAGTCCGGAAATACGATTCTGGCCAAAAATAACGGGAAGTTCTTCAAGCGCGTCACTGTCGCAGACGAGGCGCGCTACCAAGAGTCCTGTGCGCGCTGGGACGCGGAGAAAAATAGCCTGCCGTTCCCCAAGCAGGAGATTCCAGGCGGGCAAGAAACGCACCGGCTGCTCGAACACCACTACCGCTATTGGCACCAGATGTTCAATCCCCGCCAGTTGCTCTGCCTTGCGACACTCTTGAAAGCCATCGGCGAGGAGCCAACTCAGGTGCTGAAGGAAATGCTCCTCAACGCGTTCTCTAACACACTTGAGGCAAACAACCTCTTCACGAGGAACATACAGCGCAGAAAGACTCCCGGGGGAACACCTCCCGGCGGAATCTTCTCGCGCCACGACTTCCAGCTTAAGAACACATCTTGCGAACAGCATGTTTTCGGGGTGGTCTCTGGAAATAACACCTGGTCTAACAGAAGGAAGGCTGTAACTGCGGGAGTGTCCTTCTCCCGAGAGGTATGGGACTACCAGGTTACGGACGATGGGAACGACATCGGGCGGACCCCTTCGCACGAACGATTCTCCCGGCCAGACTTGGCAACTTTGCGGGCTGACGATGCCCGGGCACTTCTGCCATCTCTGGCCGGTGAAGCCCACATGGTTGTAACAGATCCCCCTTACGGCGGAAACGTTAACTATGCCGAGATCTCAGAGTTCCTGTATGTCTGGCTTCGGCTCGGCTTGTGGCAAACTTACGGAGCGTTCGCTCCCGACCACACGCCCACGACTCAAGAGATTGGCGTCAATCCCTCTCGTAAGAAGACCCTTGAAGACTTCCGTATGAGCCTCACGTCGGCGTTCAGTCGGTGTAAGGATGTTCTAAAAGAGGGTGGTCTCTTGGTGTTTTCGTTTCATCACGCTGAGGAGAAGATGTGGGAAGCCCTCCTTCAAGCAATATTTGAGGCCGGGTTCGAAATCAACGGTGTCTATCCTGTCCACGGTAAGCGCGAAGAATCTCTGCACGTCTTAGAGAAGGAAGCCATCGCTTATGACCTAATCCATGTCTGCCATAAGCGGCCCGTGGAGGCAACAGTCCGGAAGCGTTCCTGGGCAGGCATTCGCCAGGAAATCCGCCGGCAGGCGCGCGCAGAGATTAAGCTCATCGAAGCAGGGCGATACGGCCGCGGCCTGAAAGGCCCCGACGTCAACCTCATCCTGATCGGAAAGTGCTTAGAGCTCTATAGCCGTCACTACGGTGCCGTCGTCACCGAGGAAAATGGCGTCGAAAGGCCTGTGCCCCTGCGCGAGGCGTTGGGCGACATCCGTCAAATGGTGGACCAACTGGTTTCGCGCGATCGCCCGCTGCCCTCTGAACTCGAGGATATCGACCGTGAGAGCTATGTCTATTTGACGGCACTCTGCGAGAAAACGGAAATCAAAAGCGATGACGTTCACAAGGCCACACGAGGCATTATCGAGGTTGACCGCCTGCTCGACGCCGGATTGATGAAGAAAGGTCGGGCCAAACGAGGCCGTACCTACGAGGTCTATTCACCGAGCGAAAGATTCAACCCACTGCGCGAAAGGTTTCGGAGTGTGTCCTCGCCCGTCACGGGCGAAAACCTTTTTGGGGAAGACTTAAGCGCTCCTCGAGACCGCGGTGCCCTCCTCATTGACAAGCTGCATTTTCTTATGGGGCTGGCCGAGGCGAAGGAAGACATCGGGCCGTGGATTAGCCGTTGGGGTGGTGATCTGCCGCAGCTTCGCGTCGCAGCGGATTACTTGGCGAAGAGGCGCGGGGAATTTGCCGTAACCCTCAAGACAGTCCTGGGCCGAATGGAAGTCGGGCCATTATTAAAGTCGATCTGATGCACGAATGGTACAGGCTGCGCCGCCTTAGACGATCGCTTGGAAAAGACCCATACGGGTCACGATCAGGTCAAAATCGGGGCATGCTCGGGTCAGGGTCGGGCTAGTAGTAAATGACAGGCCCCAACGCACGCTCCAAAGGCCGCCTGGAGTATACGGCTCTCACGGCACGACAGAAAGCGTGCTGTTATGCGCAGGTTTTATGCCAGGATACATCCTCATTGAAGAATCGCAGACAGCGCGCTCTCACGCGCAGGGCATACCCCTTCTCGCCGCTGAGCCTGTCGGTTTCCTGGACTTCTTGCGCGAGTTGGCGCAAGAAGTCTTACCGTTCAGCCGTTTCACTCAACTGGTAGTTGTGGGGCTTGAGGAGCTGCTCTTCGCCACTGAAGCGGGCCAAGAAGAACGCGAGATGGCACTCGATATTCGCCGCCGTTTAAAACATGTTTCTGGCGACCTGGAACGCCAATTGGTGACTGCGCAGATCATCCTGAAAGATAAGCTTGTTCGCGGGGACACGCTGTGGCTGGAATACCGCGGACGGCGGCTACCGCTGGACTTGGTCTTTGGCAGCCCGCTTCCTCAGACTGATGCCCAGGGCAATAGGTTTTATACTGTGAAGTTTGGGTTGACCAATGGCGGATAGCGTTCAGACCGTAGAAGTCAACCAGCGCGTGCTGATTGCCGGACGCGAGGAATTAGGCGCTGGCCAAGTTCTGCGCGTGCAGGAAGTGGGTGGGGTGTCGCAAGCAGACGTCCTGTTTGAGCGCGCTGGTGAAAGACTTTTGGAAACGGTGGAAGTCGGGCGGTTGCGGCCTGCCCTCGACCTATGGGCCCGGCTGGCTGCCGCCGATTTCGATCCGCCGCTGGATTTCCTGCTCAAGCAGTTGGCCTACCAATTTCCGCTTCAGAACTCGGGAGGTCAGCTTTCCAATAGCCGGACACAATTGCTGCCCCATCAAATTCTGCTGACTTTCAACGTAGTCAACGTGCCGCGGCGGCGCTTGCTCATTGCCGACGAAGTGGGCCTCGGGAAGACGATCGAAGCCGGGATGATCGTTCGCGAACTCATGGCACGCCAGGAGACGCAGCGTGTGCTGGTGATCTGCCCGGCTGGGCTTACTAGGAATTGGCGCGATGAACTGCGCGATTGCTTCCGGCTGCACTTCGAAATCCTAGGGGAAGACTTCAACGATTCCCAGCCTGCCGCCTGGGAGCGTCATGGCCACGCAATCGCCTCGATCGACCGACTGAAAATTGCCGCACGCCTGGATCGCTTACAGGCTGGACCCGCCTGGGACATGATCGTGGTCGATGAAGCCCACCATCTGACCCGTCGCAAGACGGGGGGAAAGCTCTGGGTGACCCAGAACTACAAGCTGGCTGATGCCTTACGGACGCGCGCGCGGGATTTTCTGTTCTTGTCAGCCACTCCCCATCAAGGCGACTCCTATCAGTTTTGGTCGCTGATTCGCCTGCTCGACGACCAGCTTTTTTCCGGCCCCGAAGCTATGCTTGACCACCGAGGGCTACTCAACCGGGTGATGGTTCGACGAACCAAGCGGGAGGTCACCGATGCGCTCGGTAACCCCATCTTTATGCGCCGGCAGGTGCATTCTCAGATCTTTACACTCGGGATGCGCGAAAGGCGGTTCTACGACACTCTAACGGAGTACCTGAAAACGGGCTATGAGGCTGCTGGGCTGGGTCAGAACAAAACCACGAGCGCGCAACGGGCCATCGGGTTCGTAATGACGACATTCCAAAAGATCATGTCGTCCAGCCCGCGCGCGATCAAGCAGGCCCTCCGCCGACGGCTTCTAGTTTTGCTGGCACGAAAACATATGGAGCTCGAAGCACGCCAATCTCGGGGAAAGACGAATTCTGTGACCGCCGAAACACTCCTGAATATGACTGAGGAAATGCGTGCCCTGGCGATAGAAACGGAGAGGATTTCGCCTTCCCCAACCCAACGGGCCGAAGCTGATGCCGTCATAGCACGCGTCAAACAGCGCATTGCCCGGCGTGCGGCAGAAGAAGTTACGGAATGGTCCCTCGATGCTTCCGACGAGGTCAGTGAAGTAATTTTCTCAGATGTGGAAATCCCCGACGAAGCACAAAAGGTGAAAGAGCTCCTCCGTCTTGTGCCTGAGGGGACCGATCGGAAGTTCGATACGCTAGTGCGCGCCATCGAGGCCATCCGCCGGGCCTCCTCTCAGGAAAAGTTTCTGATTTTCACGCAATACCGGGAAACGCTGGAATTCCTGGTCGAGGAACTGGGGAAGCTCTATGGCCTGGGGAAAATCGCTGCTCTTCACGGCGGGCCGCTCGATGACAAAATCGCCGCCATGGAGGCATTTTGGAACGCGGATGGGGCGCAGTTTTTGATCAGCACGACGGCGGGTGGAGAGGGCATCAATCTCCAGGTTTGCCACATCCTGTTCAACTACGACCTGCCTTGGAATCCCATGGCGGTTGAGCAGCGTGTGGGTCGCGTACATCGCTATGGCCAGCAGGACACTGTCCAGGTCTATAACCTTGTGGCCGAGGACACGGTGGAGCAGCGGATTTATCAGTTGCTCGAAGAGAAGCTGCTTGATATTGCGCAGACCATCGGCAAAATCGATCCCGAAACAAATCAAGTGGTGGAGGATTTCAGATCAGAGATTCTGGGCTTCCTGGGCTCTTCGCCGAACTACTTGGAACTTTACCGGAAAGCGCTCGTAGATCGGGACTATCGCCGAACTGCGCACGAGATCACGGAGGCCATTGAGAAAGCACGGCAGTCGAGCGAGGCATTGCGCAACTTGGCACAGGAACTCGAAGCTTTCAACCTAGAGCATTATCGAAAACTGGAAAGTCAGTTCACGCTGGCGGATCTGCGAGTTTTCGTCGAAAAGGCTTTGATACGGTTGGGGGGAGCCATCCTGCCGAACGGCGAAACCTTCCGGATCGAGGTCCCCCTCGCCTTGCGCAATTACCCTGGAGTCTCAGCCCGCTATGACTGTGTGACATTTGACCGCCCGGTTGCCATGCGCAAGCGACGGGCCGAACTGCTGGGCCTTGGGCACCCGCTCGTCGATGCTGTAATCGCATACCTCCGAGCACCTGCATGGAAAGGCGATGTGACCAGTTGTTCCGATGGCGATTTGAGGCCCTCGCACTCCGTTCGTTGGCTGGTGACAGCGGAACTGGAAGGCGGAAGGACCAAGCAGTTTTATTTGCACGCTCGCGTGAACCCAGCAAACGGCGTCGAGCAGGCGCCGGACCTCGCGGACCTGAAAGCTCTTGCAAATCTGATGCCGCAACAAGCCTTCGCTAACACGCGCCCCGCCGCCCTCGAGCAGACAGAAAGCATCGCACAGGCATCGCTGGATGATTGGCTTAGCCGCAACCGCGCCGAAATAGTTGGTCTACGCGGGTTCAGGGTCGAACTCGTAGGCCTGAACCTACCTTAGAGTTGCGGCTACATAGAACCCGTGGCGAACGTGGATACCAACGTGACTCATCCTCCACATCCCACTGACGCCCAAGCAAGCTTGTGGGATTCTAATCGTGAAGATACATCTCCCGCCGCGGAGTGGGACAAGGATTCCGTCCGGAGGTCGCTGGACGAACTCTTCAGCTTGGCACGCCAATACAGGTCCAGCAAGGACTACCAGGAGCTAATCCGGTTTGTGGCACGCTTTCGATGGTATGCACCGTTTAACGCGATGCTTGTGCATATCCAGATGCCCGGCGCGACATTCGTTGCGCCCCCGCACCGCTGGCTGAGTGAATACGGGCGTCGGGTCACCGCAGGAGCCCGACCACTGGTCATTTTACAGCCAATGGGACCGGTTATGTTCGTGTTCGATGTTGCAGACACAGAACCTGACCCCAAATGTGAAGAATCGTCGCTCCCAAGGGAAGTCGAACATCCCTTCGAAGTTCGGCGGGGCAAGATACGTGGAGAACTCACACAGACTATCGAGAACGCGAAACGAGACGGAGTTGCGGTCGCCGAATGTCAGGCCGGTTCACAGAGCGCAGGGCTGATCAGAGTCGCCGAAGGCAAGAAACTTAAAGTTTTCGTGAAACTAAGGCCCAAGGCTGAATTCGAATGGGTGCTGCAACGGTTCGAGCTCCTGCTGAACGAGGACCACTCTACCGAGACGATGTACGCGACACTCGTTCATGAGCTTGGCCACTTATACTGCGGCCATTTAGGCACGCCGGATGACACATGGTGGCCAGACCGGCGCGGCCTGCCGGACGACGTGTGCGAATTCGAGGCAGAGTCAATCTGTTACCTTGTATGCAGTCGATTGAGGGTTGAGAATCCTTCAGACGTCTATCTATCGCGGTACCTTGGGAATCAGGAAGAGATTCCACCGATCAGCCTTGACTGCCTAATGAAGGCCGCCGGCTTGATCGAGCAGATGGGACGCGAGCGGCTCAAACCCCGAAAGAAGACGGAGCGCTAAGTGAGAAGGCAGCGTACTGCTGAGCCTGCTTGGGTGAGCGAGTCTCGCTTGAAGTTGGTACGTGAGAGCATAAAGCCGATACTCCTCAGAGACCTCCAGCAGAGGGGTTTGGCATACGAAGGTCATGGATTTTCGTCTGAGCTCATTGGTTGGCTTGAGATCGTGTAAAGCTATCCCTTTTATTGTTGGCGCCCACCAAGTCCGCACGACCTGGGAACGCTGCTGTCAGACGATTTGAGATAGTCCACTCTGATAAAGAATTTGCGTATGCAATCCTTTTGGAACGCAGGCGAACGCCAGAAGATCCCTGGTCTAGACATCCTTGGCGTCAGGCAGCTTGACCAGGGCTTAGAGCTTCCGTGGGTTTCTGGCATCACAACCATCTCTTTTCGTGCTCGATACCTGTCTTTGCTCCCTTGGGCGCTCTCAGAGTTTTATCGAGATGCCCTTGCCAAGGGCAAAGGTGCGGCAGTGTATGACTGGCAAGGCCTTAAAAAGGCACTCGCCAGGATGGAGTTTATCGTTCTCGCCGCCTCAAAACTTGGAAAGGAGTGGGGAGAAACCGGAGATACATATGGAGTTTTTGGGTCGATCTTGTTCACTCAGGACTTATCCGTGTTCGAGGCGGAGGGCCATATCGCCTTACCTTCAGATAAAGGTGGAGCGACTTATGGAACCTACATCATGCCGTGCAGGGCGTTCGGATTGCTAAACGCACCAGCTGACACCAAAAGTCCGCCCCAGATTACGCCTCGCGGTCGGCAGATTGCCGATGCCCGTAGTGCAGCTCTTTCGCACAGTGTTCTGACGTCCCTGATCTTAAATGGCGGGACGCTGGCGAAAGACGATCTCGTCGCGAATGGTCAGCAGTTCTCAGTCAATGGTCTGTCAAGCTGTCCACAAGAGGCAAACTTGCTCAAGCATGCCTTCTTTTCACCATACGAGGCCCCTCCGCACTTTCAACCGAGTGTTGATCGAAGCTATCGGCAATTTGCAGCGACAGTATCCTGGGCACTACGAAGTCTCGAACACGGCCTTCATTCGGCGGACGAGCTGATCACAATGAATTATCGAGCGAGTGTGGAAACCGAGGGCGACAGTCTTTCAGAAGTCCAGATGGCATGGTTTGAGTACGAGCTTCGCCGAAGGGTGCACTTTGCCCTAGAACTCCTTCTCAGCGCGGTGACTGTCACACTGCTGGACCTGACGCAGGGCACTATTGAAAATGTGTTAGCTGATTGGACAGATTCAGGTCCCATGCCCAATTTGGTCACATCCGTTCTGCCCTTGCATAGCCCCTCGTTGGATCTGCCACTGAAAATCGCTATGCATGTGGTCAATCATGAGAAGTTTCTAGGCGGGCCGATTGACTCCTCTTGTCGCAATCTGGCGCCATACCCCCGTGCTTTGTACGCGCTTGCGTTAATCATCGCCTGCTCACGGCAAGCCAGCTGGCTTAGACATGGCAGAAACCTAAAAGACCGCGGGCACTATATGGAGCGGGCCTTTGCGGTGCTCACGCGCAACGAGAACGAACCGATCCGCACGGCGCTCCGGCAACTGATCATTGAGACGGTAATCGAATCCCACCTAATCACCACGTTGCGTAAGATGAGTCAAGGCCAAAAGTGCTCACTGCGCTTTTATCCTGACGGAGCACTGCTTCGGCCAACCGGAACGAGAGCGCGCGCCGGCTACAGCGGCACTCGTCTCAGTAATGTGCTTGGCCTGCTCGCTGACTTGGGGTTGTGCACAACGGGCCGCGGATCGCCATTGAGGGTGACCGATTCAGGGATGGATCTCTTGTCATCGCTGGAGTGAAAAATGAGGATTGATCTTCTCAAGTCACTCGGGGTCGAGAAGGATGTTACGAATTGCATAGTGCTCACGCACAACATCGATTTTGTGTTTCTGCAGTCAGTAGTTCTTTCTGAACTTAGAAAATGCGGTCGGCCTTCGCTGACTGTTTTCGCGGATATTCACTGCGCTGCAGACACCTTTTCACACCAATGCCCAGTCTTGAACTCTCTCGGCGTCCGCTACAGGGTTGTACCCGTCTTGATGAAACCGGGATTTCGATTTCACCCAAAGGCAGTGCTGCTGTCGGGCCTCGAAAGGGGCGTCCTTTTTGTGGGTAGTGGCAACCTCACGTTTGGCGGTTGGCGAGAGAATGCGGAGGTATGGGTTCGCTTTGAGTCCAGTGTTGACGGGGGTGCGCCATTTGCGGCGTTTTCAAGATACCTCCGCCAGATATTGGCTTCTGTTCCACTTCAGGAGGTTATTGAAGCTGAAATAGCTGAGGCATTTGATACGAAAACGCGGGCTTGGGCGGCGGACGTGGAGGGGCAAGCTGGACTCATAGGTAGGGTGAACTCCGGCGGCAGACTGGTTGACAGGATTGGAGCAGGCATCGGCTCTGAGCCGGTGGATCTGCTAACCATATGCAGCCCATATTTCGATGAGGCTGGCGCCGCGGCCAGAGAGCTCATTAACCGAATCCGACCCCGGCGGACCGAAGTCATCTTACAAGAGGCGCATTCTGGGCTTACAAAACGTGCTGCCGCCAGTCTTGGTGAGAACATCAGACTCATGCCGGTCCTCTTTCGTAAAGACGAGCTGCCGGTGAGTGACCGAGAACGATTCATCCACGCGAAGTTTTATGCGTGTCACCAGCGTGACCGAGTGATTGTTTATGCCGGAAGCGCTAATTGTTCCAGGGCCGCTCTTACCTCCGGGGGAGGCTCCGGTAATGCCGAACTACTTGCGATTCAGAGCATGTCAGGGGACGAATTTCAAGAGCAGTATCTGGGTGAGATGGAAGTCTCGGACCGAGAAGTGGAGCTATCTCAGGAAACCTCTGACCTGGAAGACACTCCCCTTCCTGTGAGGTCGATTTATGTCCTCGGGGCCAGCTTCGAATCAGGAACGTTGCACGTGGCGTACACGATCAGCCCAGGCATCACGTTGACGCGTTGTTTGGTGGACGATCTGCCATACCCATATCAGCCCGGAGCAGGAGGTATTTTGACCATAAAGCTTGACAGGCAACCTCGAACAGTCGCTCTACAGGGTACACTCGCTGGTAAGGTCGTGTTATCCAACCAGAGCTGGATTGACAATGAGCAGGAGCTTCGGTCGACCGCACGCACGCGGTGGCTTGGCGACAGCATTAGCAAGAATGTGCAGTCCGCTCGTTGGGGGATAGGGGCATGGGTTGAGCTGCTAAGGGTCTTCTACAAGTACACTCAGTATATCCCTGTTCGTTCTTCGAGCGGGGTTCGCCGCGGGCACAACAACGCCGCTGGTGCAGTCGCCACATACTCGGAAGCGGACGTTTTTTCGCAAGGCTATGGTCTGCCCCGCTTGGGCCTCATTGATCCAACCATAGCCGGCGAGGATCGTATTCAGAGCCTTCGCAAGTTGCTCCTGCGGTGGTTTGGTATGCCATTCCAAGAAGAAACTATAGACGAGTTCGAAACGGCAAATGAGGAGAGTGTACCGTCCGAATTCTCAACAGGCGATAATGATGAAGCGGAAGCCGTTGATCGGCCGGAACGTATTCCGCCTGACCAAACACCTCCACCACGTTTCATCGAACCGACCGAAGCAGATCGGCGCCAAGCACGCCATATCGTTGAGCAGCTACTTAAGGTGATGACGGCACGAGATTACCTCGAGAACCGTCAACCCGAACTTCTTGCCACCGATCTAAAGCTCGCGTCGATTCTCTTCCGAGTAGGTTTGTGTCAGGGCTGGATCTCCCCGTCTGAATATTGCGAAACAGCATACCGGATTTGGTCGGGCTTGTTCCTTAACTCTGATGTGTCAAAGAGCGGATGGCTGGAGCATAGATACCTGACGGCGGAATGTCGATCTGAGTTTGAGGGCCGGATGATCTCAGCCGAGTTGTCCGCGGCTCTAGCAGCGTGGGCTCTGACTGTATATCCGCCCGAGGCAGATCCGCAGTACGCGCGATTTATTGTGGCGTGTGCGCTAGCTATTGCACATCTTCCATGGCTGTGGTTGGGCGCCGATGCAAAGGACATTGCTATCGAGTTGACTGCGGTGCTCACACATACTTCGGATGCCTCCAGTGCTGATAAACCGTCGTGGGCCGAAATCGAAGCACGCTGGCGTGCTTTTGCGAGGCGGGGGCGTGCGTTGCAAAGTCTTGAAAGCGCCAGCTCACACTATCCACCGGTTCAACTCCGAACACTGATCAGCCAACAACGCATCTCCGTCGGAGAGCTACTGTGGCAAGGTGAGGCGGGCTTTTGCGTCGCAACTGAGGCTTGCGATAGGAGCGTAGAAAACAACGTTAAAGTCCTGCGGCTTCAGGGAATGGCAGATTCAGGCACCTTTAGGACCACCTATTTGCTCCCTGTGCGTGGGCTGTTGGGAGCGCTTGCAAGTGACCTGTGCCAAGCTGAGCTAGCAGAAATCGAAGGGTTGGATGACGAATTTGAGGCACAGTACAGCGAGAAGCTGCCCTCGAGAGTCGATTTCTAGGCGCTTTCGGCCACGGCTCAATAGCGTTTCAGCTTTCAAACTATCCGACCTGATCGGATGGCATAATGGCACTCGATAGCCTGTGCGAGGGTTTGCGCCGCTCCGCCCGTTGGCGTGACATTCCGAACACTTCCTTCTGCATCGCGACTAGCCGTTTCCGCACCGTCCGCAAACCTTGAATGCCCGCGGGAAGGCTGTCACTGTGGGCGAACGACCTGATCACCCGCACGCATGGCCTCTCGCAATGCTTGCACTCGGCAGGGGGTGCGAGCCCTGCGATCCGTAACATGAGGGCGGATCTGCATATGCCAGCATGCGCACGGTGATTTCTGACAACTCACGCCCCTTGCTGGTCGCCCATTACCACACAGCCAGCTCCGACCGAAATGATGTCGTCCGCCAGTTCCCAAACGAGGGGCGTGTGACAGATAAAAATTACCTGGTGGAACCCTCCCAGGTCCATTGCTCGACGCAGCATGCGCACGTATTCCTTGCCATTTACAGCATCCAGAGCTCCCACCGTTTCGTCCCGGAATAATGTTTCGTAACGAATGCCTTCGCCCTGCCGCATGTTGTAGATGGCGATGCCCAGGTTGACGGCTTCGTTGACCAGTACGAACTGCCCACCCGAAAGCTCATCCACGAGGCAATTGCGGTCCAGATTCTTGTTACGGACCTCGACATCAAAATCGTCTACCATCCCTCGGCCATCCGCCTTGGGGCGCTGAGTTCTGAAACGGATTTCAAACTTGTTGTCGAAGCACCCTTCCAGTAAAGCGTTGACCAAGATCGAGACCTGTGGCCCGGCAGCCTGGATCTCGCAGAGCTGGATCTCGTCCGGACCGAAGACCCCGGCGAGATAGGTGTAGTCTTCCTGTTCAGTTCTTGCCGCCCCGAGTTCAGCCTCGACCTGGGCTAGGCGAGTCCGGGCAGCTTCCAGTTGCTCGCGGTGCTGTTTGATTTGTGCCTGGCGACCAATGAGGCTGTCCCGTTCACGGTGGCAAGAGACAATCAGACGGTCCGCGTTTTCAAATTCCCGGCGTGAACTATGCGTCTTGGCGTCGAGATCAGAGAATGCAGAGAGCGCAGATTCCTTCCTCGATAGTTCCTCGCCGACTTCCGTACGGGCCTGGGCCAAGCGTTCCAAAGCCTTGAACCGTTCGTCCCTCCGCGCCTCGACGGCTCGCAATCCCTCGTAACGCTGTCGCTCCTGATCAACTTTCTTGCGATCCCGCTCGCAGCCTTCGAGTGTTCGAGTGAGCTCGGACGAGGGCGTGGCGATCTGAACCAGCGAGCCGCGCTGGACCACGACTTCAACTGAGAGTGTCGCAACCTCTCCCTCCAGTGCTGGCAACCTCTGACCTGCTTCGACGGCGCGTCGAATCTTTGGGCACGAGGCGTACACCCCCTCGCCCCGGCAGGGCACTATCGCAAGTTCTTCATGCTCCACCCGCAGACGGTCAAGTTCGGCCAGGTTGGCTCTAAGCTCGGCATTCAGAGATTGGACCGTGCGCTCAGTCTCACGATTGGACGTCTCAAGACTCTGAATCTCCCGGATCTGCCGATGGAGTTCTTCGATGCGAGTAGCAAGTGTCGCGCCTCGTTCCGTCAAATTGGCGAGGTCCTTCTTTCCCGTCAGAAAGCTCTCATCCCTCCCTATCTGGCGTTTGGTCTCTATGATCTCGGCATCGGTTTTGCGCAGCCGCTGTTTCAGAGTCTCAAGCTCAGCCAGGAGCGGCTTCCGACTGGCCTCCGCTACCTGAAGCTCCAGCAACCGCTGTTGTGCCACGCGCTTCTCGGCTTCCAGGGTTTCAAGACGAGATGACACGTCCGTAAGCCGGGCCTCGACTTCTGCAGGATCTTCAACCCCGGCCTCCACCAGTTCCCTCAGGCTTCTCGCCTGCCCTTCCAGGCCGAGTGTTGTCCTGGCCGCTTCCTCGCCTTTCTCTTTGGCTGCGGCCGCAATCAATCTCAGCCGGTCCAGCCCGAGAAGTTCTCGGATAAACAGCTCCTTCCGCTCGCTCCTTTCAAGTGAGAGAAAGTTACCCGTACGCTTCTGGCTCGAGAAGATGCTGCTGAGAAAGAAGTCGGGCGTGCCAGCGCATTTGCGGACAAGCTCCTCAAAGGGCTCCTTCTTGCCGTTGGTAAGCGGTTTCCCGTCGCCGTTGAAAAGGTAGCTCTCCATTTGGCGGGACTTGGGATCTATCTTGAGAAGGGACCGGTAGCGGGCGCCATTGACGCTGAACGTCAGGTTGATCTCGGGCTGTGAATGGGTGGCGAAGTCATAAAGCGAACGCTTCTGCCCGGGCAACTGGCGAAACAGAGCTGCGAAGATTGATCCGATCAGCGTGGACTTGCCGGCGCCGTTCTCGCCCACAAGGGCGATCAACCCCTCACCCAGAGCGTCGAAGTCAACGCACGCTTCATTTGGGAATGCCTCAGTAATTCCCCGCAGTTGCAGGCGGTGCAATCTCATGGTGTGTCCTTCCAGGGGCAGTCAGCGTTAGGGAGCGTTCTATACGGATAGGGATGATCAGCTTTCTTAAGCGAAGAGAACTGCTTTCTCAACTTCCGCCAGCTTGATAAGCAACCGCTCCTGACGGTCCACTTGCGGGGTACCTTTCATGGCCCAGTAGGCACGAAGCTTCTCTTCGGCTGAGCGAGCGGCGGCAATAGGAGCAGGCTCTGCCGGAAGCTCCGCATCGTGCTCAATCTTCACCTTTAGTTCGGCGGGGTTGGCAGCCAATAGCTTCTCCCGGAAATTCTCCTGCTGGTCGCGGTTTAGCAAGTGGTCAGGTCCGTTCGGGACCGTCACCACAACTTTCACCCGAGAGTCTTTCAAGGTGAGTGGATCCAAGTTGTCAGGTAGGCGCAGCTCGCCGTTTTCGTAGACGGCGTGAAGCTCGATCATCCGGCGGGTGGGCGACATCCTGAATTCAATATCCAGGTCCGACAAGTCCGGCCGGAGATCGGGAGCGTGTAGTGTCACCAGGTTGTAGCCTTTGTCTTCGACTTCGCTGTAATCGCAGCGGGAGAGCGACCCGGCATACCAGATGCGTGGGGCGAGTTCTTGACGGAGGTGAATGTGGCTGAGCCCGACATACTGGGCCTTCAAGCTACCCAGCGGATCAAGGGGATACTCCGCGCATCGCCCAACCAGTGGCTGACCACTGCTCACCCTGGCGCCAGCCACCCCGAAATGCCCAAAGAACAGCTTGTAGGACCCAGGGCGCTGCTGAAATCGCTGGTTGAACTCATCGAGTTGCCGGGCGAAGGTCTCACCCAGACTGTCCTCGTTTCCAGCCATCACCGCTTTGCGAGGATACGGGAAGACCGCAACAGCAGCCTCACCCAGCTCGATGAATCCGGGCTCAATGCAAAGATATATGGGGTGCTTTCCCCGAGCACGGGCATAGACGTACAGGTCTCCCTCGAGCTCCGCCCCATGATTGCCCGCGACCAGCACGACGGCCGCCTGGTTGGCCATACGCACCAATGCGTCCACCCAGAGATTCCGCTCCTTGATGGTTGCCTTGTACGTCGTAAGATCACCATCGACAACGAAGACGTTTGTGTTAGCGCGGATTGAGTCCTCGACGAACCATTCTAGACACTGGGCAGTGTCGTCGAAGTAGCGGTCATCCTCGAGATGTATATCGCCACAATGTGAAATTTTCATCCTCGTTCAACTCCTTCCGAAAGCATTTGCCGAGGCCGAATTTAGCGAATAAGAATTGCTCCCAACAAGAGCACCGCGGCCACGAGAACGTGGGCGAGAGCCAGTGATAGGGATACGGAAAACATCCGATGGGCCGAAAAGAGATTGAGCCCAACGAACAGCAAAAGAACGAGTCTGATCAACCCGGTATGATCTTGAAGCCACTTCTGAAAGAAATTCACGGAAGTCCTCTGGC
>Ga0326728_10008231_pt1 | contig 26047 bp, 16 predicted proteins | sample MB3enrmetagenome_FD_207602 | JGI IMG/M metagenome (GOLD analysis project Ga0326728, IMG submission 207602) | Lab enriched peat soil microbial communities from McLean, Ithaca, NY, United States - MB31MN | ecosystem: Environmental > Terrestrial > Soil > Wetlands > Peat | place: USA: New York... | reverse complement strand
TGGCTCCTTCAAGTATTCACCCACCGCCATGCTCGCGCCAAGTTTCTCAATCTATGAACGACGACGACAGTCGGCGCTCCCGCTCTGTGTTGAGCTCTTTGGTTGCGGCCACAGGCGGCGCTATGTTTAATTTTTTCACACGTTCTGAGTTTTCAGTTCGGGTCATGGCTTTGTTTTGGGTTTGTTCCCGGGGACTCATCCTTTGTTTTCAATGAGTCCTCGGCTTTGTTCCTTCGAAAAATGCCGTCGTCGGACCCCTCGGCGCCGGGGGACGCGGCTTCTTGGTGGTCCGACTCGGCCCCGGCTGGCTGAGCGCCGCTCGGCCCTATGCGATCTGGGCACTCGGACTCCGGGCCATGGCTTTGTTTTGGGTTTGTTCCCAGGGCCTCATCCTTTGTTTTCAACGAGTCCTCGGCTTTGTTCCTTGAAAAAATGGCGTCGTTGGATCCCTCGGCGCCAAGCGAGGGGGGTTCTTCGCTGTTCGGCTCGGGCCGAACGCCGCCCAGCCCTACATCCCTGGTCGGGTTCTCCGGCCCGGTTGGCGGAGCACCGCTCGGGGCTCGCGACGATTCTTCTTGCTCGCCACTAGCCACTCGCCACTCGCCACTTCGTTCCATTTGGTTGCGGCTCTGCCGCGCTACAGGGGACTCTTCCTCTTCCGGGTCCTGTTTCTTGAGCCGCCGCCAGGACCGGTCCTCCTTGCGCATGTATATCAAAAGGCGGGTCTTGCCATCGATCTCGCGGTCCACCAGCCAGATTTCGCGCGCCAGGTGGGGTGAAACCGCTTGGGTGGGGGCGATGGCGGCATCGCGCTTGGTTTGGGTGACGGTGACCTGCTCGCGAATGTAGAGCTGGTAGGCTTCCGAAACGTCCCGCAACTCCTTTTGCAAGTCGTTAATCAGAGAGAGGTTAGGCTTGTCGAGGACGGGGTCCCAGCCGGGCTCGCGCTTGACCCGGGCGGCATCCGGGCCCTTCCACACGTCATCCTGGGGCGGCGGCCAGGGACGGCGGTGGGCGAGGGCGTCATCGCGCTCGCGGTGGCGCCGGGTGAGGTCGAGAAAAACGTTGAAGATGCTGGCGGCGCGCAAACTGGCCTGTTTGCCGTAGAGCGCGGTGAGCAGGGGCACGGCGCAGGAATAGTCGCAGTCCTTGGCTAACTCGATGAGCGCGTTCAACTTGGTCAGGACTTCCTCGAACTTGGCGGGCGAATCGTCGATGTTGCGCAGGCCCTTCTCCAGCACTTCGGCCTGCGAAACGTCGGCCACGTCCTGGTGGAACTGGAGGTGGAGTTTCTCGCGGTTCACTTCCAGGTCGTGCACCTTTTCGGCCATCAAGGCTCCCTGGGAGCGCTCGAGCTGGCGACGGCGCCAGCGCAGGCTGGTGATGTCCTCGATAACCATTTGCTGGGCCTCGTTTTCCGGCTCGTAGGCGCGCATGAGGGCGGCCAGAATCCGCCCCTTCTCGGCAGGGTCCTCGCGCAGGATTTGCATGACGTCCAACTGCGTCTGCATGTAGCAGCCGTGCTTGAAAGCGTTGTGGGCCACCGCCTGCTTGCCGCGCTCGGTCTTTGGTCCCGTGGAATGCTGGGCGTTGGCTTGGTTAGCAGCGATTTGCTTGTCGGTCAATGTCTTACGTGGTTGTAGCATGGGTCTCGTTTCCTTCCTTGTCTTTAGTCCTTATCTTTGGTCCTTGGTCTTGACAATGGGAGAAGTGGCTAGTGGTTAGTGGCTAGTGGCTAGTGAAGACAAACTGGAAAGCTCTTCGCTAGCCACTAGCCACTCGCCACTGCCTCCATAGAATCAGCGGGCTGCAAAGAGTGGGGCGGCCAGCCGTTCGCAGTTGCCAAGAATTCAAGGCTAACACGTGGAAATGAGACAATGGGGACAAATGAGACAAATGAGACACTTTTTTTGTGCTTTGGAATCAGAGGGATAGATCCACAAAAACTGTGCTCACCCTCAAGAAGTCGAAAAAGTGTGGCATTTCGCCACACTCTGACCCTTGACTACGATTGCCGAGTAGACGGCACAAGAGGAAGGGGTAGCGGGTAGGGAGTTGTGCAGAAGCGTGTGAACAAATCCTGGGAGCGCGGGCGTCTCGCCCGCTCTTGATCTCAAAGCTCTCTGATGCAAGAGAAGAGCGGGCGAGACGCCCGCGCTCCCAGGCTTGATGCCGCCCTGAATGGCAGGCAAAGACCAGGGGCCGTCCCGCTTGAGTCGGGATCGGCCCCATGGTTGAGATTCGGCGTGTTGTAGTCCGGACCCCGCCGGGTTGAGAAACCCCGCAGGAGTCTCGGCCCCGGCTGCTACGAGCAGCCCGGGAACTTCAATGAAGCGATTTGGCTACTCCAGGTGTAGTCACCCTCCGATAAGTAGTATTCCTGCGTGTACCAGAACGTGCAATCATCCGAAGGGTCCACTCGCATGGCGGAGTAGTCGCCCCAGCGCTCGCTCGAACCGTTGTGCGCGGCGGTGCCGGCGACGATCTGGGCCTCCGTTTCCATAGTCCCCTTGGAATCGCTGGGAACGCGGCCGGTGAAGCTAATCGACGGGTACATGCTCGAGCTCGAGATACTGTAGCCGAGCGCGATGTCCCCCGCCTTGTCCATGGCGATGGAGCCCATCCAGCGGTAGTTGCTGTCGGGGGCGAAAGTGCCCTGCTGATACACCGTCAGTTTGGTGGAGTCCTTCGGCGCCCGGAACTCATACCATCGCGGGCCCACCTGGCCGCCGGTTGTGGTCACGTCGTGGGTCACCAGCCAGGTTTGATGGTCGCCAAAGTTGCGGTAAGCCAGCCGGTACATCAGTCGATCGCCCAGCGCCTCATTGACGTCGCTCGTGCCCTTCTGCGGGATGCAGTCGCTGAAGCCGCCGCAGGCCAAGGAGAACTTGGCTACCTTGATGGGCATGGTTCCGCCCACGCCCTTGAAGGTCGACTTCTTGGGATGAACAAAATCCACGTGGAACAGGTACTCGTAAACGTGGGTGCCCGGGTTGGAGTTGTCGATGGCGCCCAGGTAGACCTCCGGCTCGCCCTTGGGCGGAAGCGTCGAGGCGGAATCAATGTCGCCGGGCTGCAGGCTGGTGTCGAAGCCGTCGGTGGTGAAGCAGATCTGCTGCGCCTTGGAATTGCCTTTGACCAGCTTGGCGCTTTCGTAGGCGCAGACGTACGCATTGTATCCGCTAATGTTCTGGGTCTGGTAGTAGGCGTCCGACCACACACCCCACTTGGGATAATCGGGGAAGCCGTCGTTCTGCGGGTACTGGTAAAGATACCAACTACCCGTGGCGTCCTTAGTTTTCGAGATGGCCATGCAGGTGGTGTACGACCCCGAATAAAAAGTGTTCCAGAGCAACATCCAGCGGTGAGCGAGCTTGTCCCACTGGACGATCGGGTCGACGGAGTAGTTACCGGTGCTGGGGTCGCAATTCCCCCCGGCGCCTGTGAAGAGGTTATAACCCTGGGCGGGCGCGCTTAACAGAGGGTCGCCGGTCGACTTGTCAAACACGTCAAAGACCGAGTTAACAAACTCCGCTACCTGCGTGTCGCCCACGGCCATGTTGGTGTCGGGCGGGACCCACTGAGTGCTGTAGTCGGGGAAGCCGTATCCAAGCCCGAGGAAGTTCAGGCCGATGCTGGCACCGACGTTGGGGCCGATGGACGTTTGCAGCGCTTCATCGGTGACGGGTCGTCCCTGGTTATCGCGAGCCAACTGCTTGAGGAGTTGCAGGTGGGGGCGGTAAGGCGGGTGCACCTCATGGAAGTTGTAAGGCGGCGAAACCTCTTGCTTCGCCAATTCGCTGAGCGGCGCTGAAATGGCAAAATGAATCGGTAGGTTCACCGTCGGATTGGTGAGCACCCGAGGCTGAACCGAGCTCTCCTGCGCTGACGCCGGGAGGGCGCACATGACCGCCACGCACAATACCAACAAGGCGGGCACGCTGAAGTCTGAAATCCTCTTTCTGTTTTTTTTCATAAAACCTCCCTCTATCCTCTTCCTGTTTCTGACCAAGGTGGTCTCGTTTGCCTGAAGTGGAAATTGCCGTTTGCGGCGTTATTCTTATATCACAAATTCCCATTCGCGCGCAAGCGTTTTCAGTTCTCAGTTTTCGGTTCTCAGTCAGCCTTCAGCCATCAGCTCTCAGCTATCAGCAACCAAGCTGCCTCTAATCCTACTGACAGCTGACAACTGATAGCTGACGGCTGAAAGCCGACTGAGAACTGCTGGCAGGCGATGGAAGGACGGCGAAGAAAAACCATGGGGCCGTCCCGCTTGAGTCGGGATCGGCCCCATGGTTGAGATTCGGCGTGCTGTAGTCCAGACCCCGCAAGGTTGAGAAACCCCGAAGGAGCCTCCTCCCAAGCGGCTACTGGCAACCTGGGAACTTGAGTGAGGCGAGTTGAGTGCTCCAGTTAAACGAACCGGTGCTGGCGTAAAACTCCTGCGTGTACCAGAGGGTGCAATCGTCCGAGGGGTCGGGCACCATGTTGGAGTAGTCGCCCCAGCGATCGCTCGTGTCGGTTTGCGCACCCGAGCCGGCAACGATCTCGGCCTCAGTCTCCATGGTGCCTGAGGAATCGCTCGGCACGCGGCCGGTGTAGTAAATCGACGGGTACATGCTCGAGCTGGTTTCGCTGTAGCCCATGAGGATGTCCCCCGAGTGGTCCATGGCCAGGGAGCCCATCCAGCGATAGTTGCCGTCGGAGCCGAAAGTGCCCTCTTGATAGTCCGTCAGCGTGGTGGAGCCTTTCGGCGCCCGGAACTCATACCATCGCGGACCCACCTGGCCGCCGGATGTAGTCACGTCGTGGAGCACCAGCCAGGTTTGGTGACCGCCGATGCTGCGGTAAGACAGCCGGTACAGCAATCGATCGCCCAGCACCTCCAGGACATCGCTCGTACCCTTCTGCGGGGCGCAATCGCTGAAGCCACCACAAGCCAGGTTGTAGGAGGCCACGCTGATGGGCATGGTTCCCCCGAAACCCTTGAAAGTGGACTTCGTAGGATGGGTGAAATCCACGTGGAACAGGTATTCGTAAACGTTGCTGCCCGGGTTGGCGTTGTCGATGCTGCCCAGGTAAACCTCCGGCTCATACTTCGCGGGGAGAGACTTGGCGGAGTCGAGATCGGCGGGCAGCATGCTGTCGTCGAAGCTGGTGGGGGCCGCAAAGCAGATTTGGAGTGCCTTCTTACCTTTCAGCATGTTGACGCGGTCAAAGGCGCAAGGCTCCGACTGGAAGCCATTGGTGCCGCCGAAGCCGTTGTTGTGCTGATAATAGCCGTCGACCCAGACGCCCCACTTGGGGTAATCGGGGAAGATGCCTTCGTTCGCTGTTCCGCCGGCAGGGTACTGGTAACGGTACCACTTGCCCGTGGCGTCGTCAGTCTCCGAGATGGCCACGCAGGTATAGTACGGCGGGCCGTTGAATACGTTCTGGGCCATCAGCCAGCGGTTAGCGCGCTTGTCGTAGGTGACAATGATGTCGCCATCGTTGTTGTTTGCGCACGCCGTTCCCTTAAAGCCCGACCAGAGCGTGTTGCCCTCGATCGGCCCGGCGATAACCGCGCCGGACGACTTGTCAAACACGGCGTAGGATACGTTCACCCACTCCACGACCTGCTTGTCGCCCACCGACAGGGTGGTGTCGGGAGGGGCATCAGGAACTGAGTAGCCGTCGAAGCCGACTCCCACGCCGAGGAAGTTCAGGCCAATTCCGGCACCGACGTTGGGGAGGATCTCCGTCTGCTGCGCGGGATCCACCCACGGTCCATGGAACTGCTTGGCAGCCTGCATGAGGAGCTGCAGTTTTGGCCTCCGAACCGGCTCCGCCTCGTGGAATCCGTAACGGAGCGGGGCGCTCTTGGCCATTTCGCGTAGCGGCGGTGAAGTATCAAAGTGAATTGGTTCGCTGACGATGGGATTCGTGTCCACTTGAGCTGAACGGTCTTGTGCCGATGCCGGGAGGGCGCACATGACCGCCACACACAATACCAACAAGGCGGGTACGGTAAAGTCCAAAATCCTCTTTCTGGTTTTTTTCATAAACCTCCCTCTTCTCCTGTTTCTGACCAAAGTGGTCTGTTTTGTCTGAAGTGTAAACTGGCCTTTGCGGCGTTATCTTTATATCACACATTCCCATTCGCGCGCAAGCGTTAATTTAGTGATAGTGAGGGTAGAGGGTAGACGGTATACGGCATACTGGGGGTTTCGCTTGTGGGGGGGTCCTTTATTTCGTCTACCTCCTACCGTCTACCGCGGGGCGGAATCTGCTATAGTGATGTCTGATTCTGAAGAGGGTATAAGGTACACGGGGGCTTTCCCCTTATTCCGTCTACCTTCTACCGTCTACCCTGGAGGCGGTTTCATGCGACGAATCGGGCAGCACACTCGCCTTGAGCGGATTTGCCGGATGGTGATTCTGTGCAGCCTGCTGGGATGGATCTCAGCGCCGTGCTTTGGACAGCACACGGTGGTCCGCGACGCTGGCGGCGGCAGGAAGTTGGAACTGGTCTATGACGCCTCCGGGCAGGTGGTGGAGACGCGGACGGTGGACCAGGCCGGCAGGCTTCAGGTACGGGTGGAGCAGGAGTACCGCCCGGGCTTTTACGTGCCCCAGGAAATCATTACTTCCTACGGGCCGGACGGCAAGGCCATCCGGAGGGTCTCGCGCGAGAACTACGATGAGAACGCCAACTTCACCCAGGAAGTGATCACCGTCTTCGACGAGTCCGGGAAGCAAACCGGGGGGCACACGTTGACCCATGATCCCTTTACGGGCATCTATCACTGCGCCCGGTGGAACGCCGCCGCTCAGCAATATCAAACCGAGAAATGCCCCGCCGGGGAGAGAGAGGGTCCGGAAGCCGGCGAGTTGAAAGAGTTGACCCAGGCCGAGGCCGCGAAACAAGTGGCGCTCGCGCGGCAGGCCCGCCGCGAAGAAGAGAAGGCGCGGCGGATCGAGCGCCTGACGCCCATTCAGCCGCCCATTACGACGGTGATGAAGGAGGTGGGCGTGGTCTTGCCGGCAGCGCTTCGTCCCGGTGAGCGAGTATCAGGGAGTGTTGTCGAAGACCCCGAGAAATACGAGGGAATCGAGGACCTCAAGCTGGTCCGAATGGAGCTGCCCTTTGAGTCGCAGGGTGCGGCCGCGACCTTGGGAGGCTGGATATTCGAGGTGGCCGGCGAGAGCCCGCAGCGAGCCGATGGCCCCGTCGCCTTCACCGTCCCGCGCGGCGCTTCGGAGTTCAGCGTCACGCTGCGCCAGGTGGGAAATCCCGCCCACTCCGTTTCACGCCCGGTGAGCGTTGCGGAGGCTTCGCCAGTGGAGAAGCCGCAAAGTTCGCGAGCTTTTGAAACCTCCCCGCTGTGCCTGAAAGGCGACTTCTGCCGGGTTCGTGGGCGGTTCAGCGGAGACAGCGCCAAAACCCTGATCGCTTTCGGCAGCCGTCCAGCGCGCATCGTCGCCGAGACCGAAGATGCGGCTTACATCGGCGTTCCCGAGCTGCAGCCGACGGGTATGACCCACTTGATCGTGGCCGAAGGCTCGCTGGTAGCGGCGCTACCCGTGGTTGTCGGCGAACTCAGTTTTTCGCCCGGCTCCCGGGATTTGCACGAAGGCCAGACCCTGCTGATACACCTGACGCTGTCCGGACCGGAGGACCTGCCGGACCAGCAGTGGCAGGCGGGAACCTTCCCTCCTGGCGCTAGTCTCGAGCGGGCCCGCAGTCTGGTTCCTGGCTTCGAGCTGCCGCGGAAAGGAAGCGAGGGCGTGATCCTGCTCGTCGTTCGCAACGCGACTCCCGAAGCGATTTCTTTGCGCGGATCAAAGAACCAGACCTTTGCCTTCGAGCTGACGCCCGACTCCTTCGAGAGGGGGGAGTTCAGGTACAAGTTCGTGGTGGAGGCTGCCAAATCGGGCGGCTTTGCGTTGCGGGGAACCGTCATGCCGTTCCTGGCGCCCGTAGGAGGCCAGCAGTTCAAGAAGGGAGTAGGGAGTAGGCAGTAGGGAGTAGGCAGTCGGGAGTCGGTAAAGCCGCGGAGAGCGCATCAGTGTTTGGGTTTGGCAAGAAGAAGGGGGCTAACTGGATAGCCCTAGCCCCGGAGCCGTGGACTGCTTTCTGTCTTCTGCTTTCTGTCTTCTGCTTTCTGCCTTCTGCTTTCTGCCTTCTGCCTTCTGCTTTCTGCTTTCTGCCTTCTGCTTTCCGCCTTCTGCTTTCCGCAGCCGCCGCCCCGTCCTTGACCAGCGATCACAGGCTCCCTATAATTTTCAGAGGGAGCTGGGAGACCCCAAACCATGAAGAAGGGCATCTGGCTTATTTTGTTGTGCTGGTTTCTGGTCGGTACGCTCGCCGCCCAGGATTCCAGTAGCTCCAGCACTTCCAAGCAGACGACGACAAGCACGGCCGGCCAGAGCTCCAGCGTTACTACGATTAGAGTCCCGGTGGACCTGGTCAACGTGCTTCTGACGGTGACCGACAAGAAGAGCCACCTGGTCCTCAATCTCAATAAAGACGACCTGCGCGTTATCGAGAACAACCAGCCGCAGCAAATCCGCTTCTTCAGCCGCGAGACGGACCTGCCGCTGAGGATCGGCATGCTGATCGACTCGAGCAACAGCATCCGCGAGCGTCTTCGCTTCGAGCAGGAGGCGGCGATCGAGTTTCTGAACGACGCCGTACGTCCGGGAAAGGACCAGGCCTTCGTCCTGGGATTTGACGTGGAGCCGCAGCTTCTTCAGGATTACACCGACGACGTGGACAAGCTTTCCACCGCTATTCGCAGCATCCAGGCCGGCGGCGGCACGGGCCTCTATGACGCGGTCTTTTACGCATGCAAGCAGAAACTGCTGATCTTCCCGCCTCCCGAGCCTTATCTGCGGCGCGTCATGATTATCATCAGTGACGGCCAAGACAACCAGAGCGAGCACACGCGCGAGGAGGCCCTCTCGATGGCCCAGCGCGCCGAGGTGACGATCTTCGCCATCAGCACGAGCCAAGGCGGCAGCAAGGCCGGCACCGGACCCAACTCCCGAGGCGATAAAGTTTTGACGCGCCTGGCACAGGAGACCGGTGGCCGTGCCTTCTTCCCGTTTGAGGCCTCTGACCTGGCGGAGAACTTTGAGGAGATCGCGCGGGAATTGCGCAGCCAATACAGCCTTGCCTACGTCTCCACCAACCCGGCCCACGACGGGACTTTCCGCGCCATCAGCATCGAGGCCAAGGATAAGAACCTGCGCGTGCGCGCCAAAACCGGGTACTTCGCACCCACGCCCTAACCCGGATTTCTCATTCTCATTCTCACCACGATGGGGGAAGAGGATTGGTTCATTGAAGTCATTGGTCCATTGATCCATTGCAGAGCAAGGGCAATGAGTCAATGAACCAATGGGGCAATGAAGCAATCCTTTCCCCTAATGAGCGGGGGCGTAGTAGCCACGGCGGGCCTGGACTTTGTAGTTGCCGCTCTTCACCTGCACCCGAATCTTGCGGTAAGTGCCGTCGTGCTTGGTGTTGGTGGACGTGTAACCGAGCAGGTACTGAGTGCGCAATTCCCGTGCGATCTGCTGGAAAGCGACAGCGGTTTCCCCCGCGTTCTTCACCGGCACCACCCGTCCACCGGTCTCTTCCGAGAGTTTCCTGAGCACCGAATCGCCGCCGTAACCTATCCCTTGGGCGTGGTAAAAGCTCTGATCGCTAATCTCGACGGAGTAGATGATCACGTCCGATCTCTGCGCAGCCTCGAGCCCCGAGGTGAGTTTTTCTTTGCTCCCTTGGTCTTCCCCGTCCGTCATCAGGATCAAAACTTTGCGCCCCACTTCGTTCTTCAGCAGCTCATTGGCAGCCAGCCACACGGCATCGTAGAGGTGAGTGCCGCCAATGTTGCCGCCGGGAAACGTGCTCGGCGTGGGGCCCTGCCCGCCACCGTTGATCACCGTCTCGTCGATGGCGTGCGTCAACCGTTGCAGATCGGCCGTGAAATCCTGAAGCAACTCCACCTCCAGATCGAAGTGGAGAACAAACGCCAGGTCCTTGGGGCGCAGCACTTGATTCAGAAAAGCCTTCGCCTGCTCTTGCTCGATCGGCAGCACCCTCCCCTGGCTGGGACTGGTATCGACCATCATCCCCAGCGTCAGAGGCGTGTCCGTCTGGCGCGAAAAGTATTTGACCTCCTGGGGGACGTTGTCCTCCGTGATCTCAAAGTCGTCTTTGTTGAGGTCGGGAACCATGTGGCCGTCTTTTTCCTTCACCACGGCGTACACGTTGACCACTTCAATCGAGACTTTCAGTGTCTGACCCGGAGGCGTCGAGGTCTTTTGCTCTTGCGGTTTGGCAGGCGCTGAATCCTGGCGAGCCCAGCTCGTCGGCTGAAATCCAGCGAGCAGCGCGAGAACCAACGCCAGAGCCGCAAATCGAGTTGGCGCGTTCGTGATCATAGTCCCGGGAATGGGACAGAATACTGGAGCAGCGTCGATCATAAATTCTTAGATGCGGCCGCGGAGCGTCGCGTCCTCGCGGCTCGGCTGACGAACCCTCTCCTTGCTTTCGGCATGCCCACGCTCGAAAGCATCATACTCCAACTTCCGATGAACCCGCTCATCGCGTCGCCCGCCAAGCCGGATGAGAATCGAGGCTCAACGCATCGTGCTTCACGACACGCCAACTCAATTTCACTCGCGACGTCCATCCTGGAGTCCGGCTGGCCGTCGCGCCTCTCGCTGAAACATCGATTTCTACAGGGCCGGATGCGTGTCGGCGCGCCCTCGATTGCCCTTCTTCACCTCTCGAAATGTGAAGCTCCGTGTCTCTCATCGTCGAATTCTTTCTCTCATGATTCACTTTCCGCTTGACAATGCTCCTGCCAGTCACTATACATGAGAATGAATACGCGCTCCGTCAGTGTGAGCTGGCGGAAAATCTTCAGTTAAGAGGAGAGGAGAATAGAATGGCGGCTAAGAAGAAAGCAGCAAAAAAGAAGAGGTAAGATTCCTCCAAGACAACTTGGAACGGATCATTCGGGGATGCAGCAATGCATCCCCGAAGTGTTTTTGGAGGACCTTTTAATCGCCGCTTTCGGTGGGCACGTCAGCCGGGAATGCCAACGTTGATTCACCCGCGCTTTCTTCCTGCTCTCCCACCTCCAGTAGTCTGACCTCGGCATCAACGGGCTCGACGAGGGGAATCTCCTCGCCCGTTGCGGCGCCCATTTCTTTGAATTTCCGCGCCGAAATCAAGACGCGGCTTTCCAGCGAGCTCGCTGCCTTCCTGTAGTTCTCCAGTGCCTTCTTGAGCGAACTGCCAATCCCCGCGAAATGTCCGACGAAGGTCCGCAGCCGGTCGTACATTTCCTTCCCGAGATCGCTGATGACTTGAGCATTGTGCGCGATCTGTTCCTGCCGCCACCCATACTCGACGGCGCGAAGCAGAGCGATGAGCGTGGTCGGCGTCGCCAGGATCACCCGCTTCTCGATTCCCTCTTCCATCAGAGTCCGCTCTTGCTCCAGCGCCGCACTGAAGAAGGATTCGCCGGGAAGAAACATCACGACGATCTCGGGCTGGTCCTGGCCGAACTGGTCCCAATACTCACGCTTGGCCAGCTTGTTCATGTGATCGCGGACCAGTGCGCCATGCCTTTCGAGCTGCTGCGCCCGCTCCTCCTCCGTTGTGGCTGAGGCGGCGTCGAGGAATGCCTGCAAAGGAGCCTTGGCGTCCACCGCAATGCGCCGGCCGCCCGGCATATTCACGATCATGTCCGGACGCAAACGCCCCGCTTCACCCACCAGCGTTTCCTGCTGGCTGAAGTCGCAATACGCGGACATCCCCGCCAGTTCCGCCGCGCGCCGCAGGGTCATTTCGCCCCAACGCCCCCGGACTTGCGGTCCACCCTTCAGCGCGTTGGCGAGACTCCCCGCTTCCTTCCGTAATTCCAGGCTGGTCTCGGCAAGAGTCTTCAGTTGCTCCTTCAATCCTCCGTAGGCGCTCTGCCGTGCTCTTTCCATCTCCTGGATTTCTGTCTCGTAGCGCTGGAGGGATTCTTTCAAGGGAGCGATCAGGCCGTCGATGGCTTGCTGGCGTTTCTCCAGATCGCCTCGGGCCTGCGCCTGAATCGTTTCGAAAGTGCTCCTGGCAAGATCGATGAAGACTTGGTTGTTGCTCTTCAGCGCTTGGGCGGAAAGCGCCTCGAAGGTGTGGCCCAGTTTCACCTGCGCTTCCTCGAGCAGATGCTTTTGCTCTTCCAGCGACGCCTGCGCCTGCTTCAGTTCGGTCTGGGCCACGATTTTTTGTTCACTCTCTTGACGTACCTGCTGCTGGAGATCGGCGACGTTTCTGAGGCTCGCGTTGAGATCAGCCTGAAGAGAATCTTTCTGGGCCCGCAATTCCTGGATCAGACTTTCCGTAGCCTTGATTCTTCCCCATGCCCACAGCCAGACCGCGGCAGCGCCGAGAGCCAAGCCGACCACCAACATGATCCAGTCATTCATATCGAGAACTTCCGCCTCTCTCACCAAACAGTGGCTAGCGGTTAGTGGCTAGTGGCTAGAAAGAAGACTAAAGACTAGCCACTCGCTGCCACTAGCCACTCGCTACTCGTCACTCGCCACTGCTTCATTCGTCTTCGTGCGCCGGACAGATCGAGAAGAAATCGCAGCGCTTGCAAGCAAAGCCCGGTGTGGGGTCAAAACGCTGCTCGCGGATCCTGCCGGCGACTTCGCGGATCACTCCCTCGGCTCCCTCCAGGTCCTGCTTCGTGCGCGTTGCCGACACCGGCTGGTTGTTCGTCAGATTATAGAACGTGAGGCGCACGGGATCTAACTGGAGCTGGCGTCGCGCCGCGAGCGCGTAGACCGAAAGCTGGAGACTCTTTTCCGCGTCCGGCGGCTTCCGCGGCTTGCCGGTCTTGTAATCCACCAGCTCAACGGGGGGCATCGCCGCCGACTCCGTAACCCCGGGGGCCGCGCGCAGGCGGTCAGCCGTCGACCGCGTCCCTTCAGCGCCACCAGCCCCGTCCAATGGCCCCAGTGGATTGATCTGGTCGATGCGCCCTTCCAGCACAATGTCCCCGAGGTCAAGCGAGAAGCCCTGCTCGGTGCTGACCTCATCGGCGTCAAGCCTCAGGTTGTTCTGCCGCGCGACAAACTCTCGCAACTGTTTCAGCCCCGCCTTCCGGTAAGACTGCTCCTGGTAGGCGTCCTCGAAGCCCACGTCCTTCCAAGAGCCCAGATAGAAGTCCTCGATGTCGCTGAAGTTCACCAAGCCCGACTTCCGCAGCTCAAAGTAACGACGGACCGCCCGATGCATGACGCTGCCGAAGGTCAGCGCCGCCTGGGGGCCGGTCGGAATCCGCAGGACGTGACCGAACTTGAATTTCAGCGGGCATTCGCGATAGTCCTCGATAGCTGTGGCGCTGAGCCGGACTTTCCCGTCCAACGCGCCTCGATCCGGCATCCCGCCGATCGTAGGGGTACGGCCCACCGTACCCTCTTCGCTAGAGCCGCTTCGCGAGGCTGGGGCAAGCCCTACCCCGTTCACGGGTGCGCTCGCCCATTGCCTCAGCGGAGGACGGACGTAGTCAGATTGCGTAGCCCTCTCGAACAAGCTTCGCTGCTCGCTCGCGTACTCTCCCTTCTCGGAGAGCACCATCCGCGTACGAGTACGGCTTGCCGCACCCTCTTCGCTTCGGCCTCTTCCCAAGGATGGAGCAAGCCCCGCTCCTGCTGCCTCCGGAACCGCGATCACCTCGATGTCGCACGCCCGGACCGCCGGGTCCGAGAGCAGGTCGTCGATGAACGCTGAAGGCTTCTTGCTGCGAGGGCCTGTGACGCTCGAAAGGTAGAGGCGCTCCTTGGCGCGGGTCATCGCCACGTAGAACAGCCGTCGCTCTTCTTGCATGTGGATGTTGGGCGGCGGCGGCGGTCCTTTGCGAAGCTCGTCCGGGAACTGAATCACCGGCCGTTCCTCACGATGCGGGAATCGCTGCCGCGCCACACTCACCACGAAGACAACCGGGAATTCCAAACCCTTCGCCGCGTGCACCGTCATCATCTGCACGGCGTTCCTGGCATCCTCGGGCTCCGGCGCTTCGATCTGGCCGCCACCTTCGCGGAAATACTGGAAGTACTCCATGAAAGCTCGGAGCGTCTTCCTGTCCCGCGCCCCGCTCGTCCCGTCTTCCACCTGACTCATCACGTCTGGCGCCTCACTCATCCGGAAATTGCTCTCCCCTCTCCCTCGGGGAGAGGCGCCGGGAGTGAGGGGTTGAGCGAGTGCCACGCCCGCCTCATCTTGCAACGCCTGGGGATCGAGGGGCAGATCCTTCTCCACCCAGCTCTCAAGAAATTTCCGAAAGGTGTTCACGTACCCCTGGTCCGGATCATCCAGCAGAAAGATGAGCTCGAGCCTCGCGACGAGACGGTCGAAGAGCGAAGTTACGGGAACGTGGCGCGCGTACGCCCGCAGCTCGCTTAGCAGGTCCTTCAATTCGAACCAGCCGCCGCGCTCCAGGTCCGGCTTGAAGAGCGTCCCCTCCATCGCTTCGATGGCGGTATACAGGGAGCACCGGCGCTTCCAGGCCTGCCGCCGGGCGTCGAGCGCCAACTCCTCCGGAAAGCCCCAGTGCGGCTCGAGCAAGATGCGGGTGAGGCTGATGTTGTCGTGCGGCGAGTGGATGATGCTCAGGTAGGCTACTAAATCGCGCACGATGACGGTGTTGAGAATGGAGAGGCCGCGGATGGAGAAGGGAATCTGGCGGCGCCGGAATTCCCCCACCAGCAGGTCCCGGTACCCGTGGGCTCGGTAGAGCACGGCGATGTCACGGTAGGAGGCGCCGCCGGCGACCAGCCTTTCGATTTCATCGGCAATCCACGCCGCCTCGCTCGCGTAATCCGGCGCATTCAGCAGGAACACCTTGGCGCCGTCATCCTTCTCCGTCTTGAGCCGCGGCTTACCTTCCTCGCGGACATTCCGTGCAATCACCACGTCTGCGGCGCGCAGGATTCGCCGCGTCGACCGGTAGTTGCGGTTCAGGTAAAGCTTCTGCGCGCCCGGAAACGCCTCCCCGAACATCTCGAAAGCTCCGTGTGCGGCGCCGCGAAAGCGATAGATGGCCTGGTCGTCGTCGCCCACCGCGGTGATGTTGTAAGGAGGGCCCACCAGCCGCTTCAGCAATTGCACCTGAGTGTAGTTGGAATCCTGGAATTCGTCCACCAGCACGTAGCGGTAGCGTTGGCGATGGCGCTCGAGCAATTCCGGCTCGCGGCCCCACAGCCAGAAAGTTTCGCTAAGCAGATTGCCGAACGTGCAGCAGCCCGCCGCCTCGATCAGTTCGCGGCTGCGGCGGAAGACGCGGGCCAGCTCTTTCTTCTTCAGGATCTCTTCCAACTCCACCCGAAGTTCCGGTGACGTTTCGATTTTGGGATTTTGGATTTGCGACTGCGGAGCCGCTGAGCCAAGCGCCACATTCAAATCGGGCGGTACGCTCGATGCCGGGCTAAAGCCCGCCTCTACGAAGGCTCTTGAATCTGCCGGGCTAAAGCCCGGCGCTACACACGGCGATTCGCCCATCACACGGCGGTAGAATTCCCCCTCCAGCCTGACCACATGGGCTTCGAATTCTTCCGGGCCAACCAACTCGTCGTGGCAGCGGGAGAAAAACTCGTTCAAGTCGTGCAGGAACGCCCCCGGCTCCGCCAGCTTTTGATAGAAGTCGAGACCGAGCTGTTCCATCCGCCGCCGCAAGAAGATCCAGATATCGAGCTGGTCCAGCAGCTTCCGCTCGAAGTTCTGCTCGCGCAGCACGTGGTAACAAAAGGCGTGGAAGGTGGAAATCATGGGAAGCTTGGGAAGGTCCGGCAGCGCCTTCGCGACGCGGCGCTTCATTTCCTCCGCCGCCTTATCCGTGTAGGTGAGCGCCAGGATGTTTTCGGGGTGGACGCGTGGGACGTTTTCGAGGAGGTGAACAATCCGCTCCGTAATAACGCGGGTCTTTCCGCTGCCCGGCCCCGCGATGACCAGCAGAGGCCCCTCCCCGTGCTCCACCGCCTGGCGTTGTTCAGGATTTAGTCCGGGCATTGATATCCCACAGCCATTATAAGGTAAGGGTGCACAGGAGACGGTAGGCCTTGGAAAGCAGGTTCCCTTTGGGGCCTGCAAGAAGGGCTTGGCCGTGTCGTCTCCCACCCTGAAAGCTCTGTTCCCAGTTGCCGAACTCGAGCCTTGGTTCCCTGGAGTTTCGCGCGGCTCCCTTGACCCTCGTCCAGGGCACCACTTGAATTCCTGATCGGACGGATATTTTCCGATACTCTGATTGTACAGGAGATCGTAGCTTTGTTCGTCGATCTTCCCGCCCAGCCCGATTTGACTGTCGCGAAAGCAGCCTCGCAGTTTGATGGGCTCCCTCTTTTTCTTCTGACCTATCGCGATCAACCATTCTAGGGTTCTCCACTCAGTTCAGCAATCAGGAAGTGACCGTCGAACCAATTTTTCCCGAAAAACGGCCCTTTTTGATGCTTATCTTGTTTAGAATCATAAACTTCCATTCGTGCAGTTTGATCCGCCCAAAGGTGACTCATCCCATTGAAAAAAGGCAACTTAGCCATGTGCAGTTCGTTCCGATTAAGATGTCCCACCTTCAGGACCTGTTGGAGTTCTAACATACATCTCCCATTGCCCGCTTGCTTCAGCACCAGCCCCAGACCCTCCTCCTCGGACGAGGAGGGGACTCCCGAATCCCTGCATCGCGTCGGCTCCAATAGCGGGCTTCGAATTTTGTGTTTCGACTTTCGAACAAGCAATCGGCAATAGCACCCTGCTTCTTCTGCCGCCCGTCGATCACCTGCGACAACGGCTGGCATCCGGCGGCGCGTGCTACGCGTGAACGCCTCCACGTTCCCAAGGGATCCATTCTCCCATGGCATAATTAAATTGTCAAGTCTTGTCTTATGTACTAGACGAGCCACAGATCCGCTGAGGACCTTAAACAGGCACGACATGTTCGGCGCTTCTCAGGCTGGAAAGCGCAGGAACAATCCACGCGGAACGTCACCTTGGCTCAGGATAAACTCGCACAACGCTCTCCAACCTCGGGCGGTTACTGTAGGCGCCTGTTCGTGGACGCAGCCACCTGGCGGGGAGTTTGAATTTCACGTGCCAAAAGGCCTTCTTTGACCAGAAGGTCACGGAGTGCCTCGCGTAGAAGATCCTGTTTGCTCGGTTCCCTTTCTAATTCCTCGAACCGTTTAGCAATCAGCCTTAGTAGACCGAGGAATTCCTCTTTCGACATGCTCACGAAAACCTCATGGCTTTTTCCCGCGATTTTTCTCGGTCTTCCAGGCGCTGGCATGTTTCTAGGGTAACGCAAAAACCCCATTGACAAATAAATATTTTTACCTTAAATTAAGGTAAAACAGGACGACTGAGAGGGCGGCTGAAGAGAACGCAACCATGCTCTACCAAACCTTCATTCACATTCCGGGCATTGGCAGGCAGACTGAGATGGCGATGTGGGGTCACGGTATCCATTCTTGGGACGATGCGGACAGGTTTGAGAAGCGGTTCGGCGCTGTGGGCGCGCGCCTCCAGAGCAAACTCGACGAGTACATCCCCCTCTCGCGCGACGCGGTTCAGCGGAAGGACGCTACCTTCTTCGGGCGCCTGTCTGCGCTAGGCGAGGCATGGCGAATCTACCCGGAATTCGCCGACCAGTGCGTTTACCTCGACATCGAGACTACCGGATTGTCGTCGGTGTTTGACACGGTGACCATGGTGGGCTTGTATGACGGCCGCAAGTACAGAGTGTTTGTCGAGGGCGACAACCTGAATGAGCTTCCGGCCCACTTGCGGGGCTACTCGGTGGTGGTTACGTTCAACGGGGCGGGATTCGACTTGAGGTTTTTGAAGCTGGCTTTTCCCGATCTCTCGCTGCCGCCCATCCACATCGACTTGCGGTGGGTCGCTCGGAAATTGGGCATGAAAGGCGGGCTGAAATCAATCGAGGCAGAACTGGGGCTCACGCGAGCTGAGTCAGTCGAGACCTTGACGGGATTCGACGCCACTGTCCTCTGGGCCAAGTACCTGCGGGGTGAGAGGGACGCACTGGAACAGCTAATTCAATATAATACGGAGGACGTGGTGCACCTGAAGGCGATCATGGAAATCGCCTATGAGAGGTTATCAAAGAGCAGAGCCGCCTTCCTGAAGGACACGACCGCTCCGGTATTCAGCGGCGTGGCTGGGCTACCCCGGTCGAACAAACGCGCCGTGCTGCGGCGCGCTTCGATCCAATCCGACTCAACCGGCTTGGTGCCACGACTCTTGAACAGGTGCCCAGATTTGGAAAGATCACCTCGGATCGTAGGAATCGATTTGACCGGCAGCGAAAGGCGCGCGACGGGATGGGCCTTGCTGGAAGGCACGAGCGTAACTACCAAGAGCCTTCGCACCGATGACGAACTGATTCGAGAGACGCTGGAGGCGAATGCGGACCTCGTATCGATTGATTCGCCGCTTTCCCTTCCGGAGGGACATGGCAGCATCGCCAATGTGCCCATCTACCGGAAGTGCGAGCTCGCGCTAAAGAGAATGGGCATCTCAGTTTTCTGGTGTCTCCTGCCGAGCATGCAGACGCTCACCCAGCGCGGAATCCGGTTGGCGAACGAACTCCGCAAAGCCGGCAGCAAAGTGATCGAGAGCTATCCTGGCGCCGCGCAAGACATCCTCGGTATTCCGCGAAAAAAGGCGAGCCTGCAGGAGCTAAAGTGGGGACTATCTCGGGCGGGAATAACCGGCGACTTTCTGACCGCTGACATTACCCACGATGAAGTCGATGCGATCACTTCGGCGTTGGTCGGTCTTTTCTATCTTGCGGACGACTATATCGCTCTGGGCACACCAAAGGAGGATTACCTCATTGTCCCGAGGTCAGCGAAATTCAATTACGCCAGGCTGGCCCAAATCGTCTCGGCAACCGGACTCGATGAGGTACCGGTGAACTGCGGAACTGAGTTAGAATCCGTTGATGCCCAGTTATTCTCAGCGGTCGCGGGATGACCGGCTCGTGGTCGGTATTACCGGCCGCATCGGCGCGGGCAAGACATCGGCTGGCGGGTATCTGAGCTCAAGGCACGGCTTCCAATATCTCCGGTATAGTCAGGTGCTCTCGGAATGGTTAGCGAAGGATTCCGAGAGCAAAGCCCGCCTCCAGGACATCGGGTGGCAAGTCATGACAAAGGGCATGCAGCCCGAGCTCAATCGCCGGCTGATCGCGCAGATCAAGCCTGATTCTGACGTTGCCGTGGACGGTCTGCGCCACCCCCTTGATTACGAGAGCCTCAAGAACTCCTTCCCGGCCTCATTTCGCATGCTGTTCATAGATAGCCCCGAGGAGGTGCGGTGGGAGCGAAAGAAGGACAAGACGAAATACTCAGGTCTTCGCTCATTCAAGACTTCGGACTCGCACCCGGTCGAGCAACAGATCGAGGTGCTCCGAGCGAATGCGGCATTGGTGCTCCAAAACGAAGGCTCATTACAGGACCTCTACGCAGCTTTGGACGAAGCAGTTCGAGGGTTTAGGAAGGCAGGCTACGCATGAGTCTCTGGGTTGTTGTGGGCGGGCAGTACGGCTCCGAGGGCAAAGGCAAGATTGCCGCGTTCATCACGCAGCGGGAGCGGATGGACATTTGCATCCGGTGCGGTGGACCGAATTCCGGGCACAGCTTTGTCGGTCCTGACGGCACAACCACGTTGCTTCGGCAGATCCCCACTGGCTTTATTCGACCCAGGAGCCGTCTCCTCATTGCCGCCGGCGCGCTCATCGACCCGAAGGTCCTCAACTCAGAGATCGAGGGCCTACGCATCGACCCGCGCCGCGTCGGAGTGGATCGCAATACAATGGTAATCGAAGACGCGGACCGGCAGAACGAGGAAAGGCTGCTGCTGCGCGAGCGACTGAGCTCCACGCTTTGCGGGGTGGGTTCCGCCGTTGCGAGGCGCGCCCTCCGCGGCGCAGATGTCCGCCTCGCCAAACATGCAGCCTCACAATACCCGTGGCTAAGGGAAATGCTGACCGATGTGTCCGGCGAGGCCAACGAAGCGCTCGACGACGGCAAGAACGTACTGGTCGAGGGAACGCAAGGCTTTGGCCTGTCGCTGTATCACAGCGCCGAGTATCCGAAGGCCACGTCACGAGACACTACAGCCGCCGGATTTCTGAGCGAAGTCGGCCTCAGTCCCCGCCTGGTGACTGAGATCGTCGTAGTGTTCAGGACCTTTCCGATCCGGGTTGCTGGTGACCAGGCGGGAACACTGAGGAACGAGACCACTTGGGAGCAAATCCGCGAGGATAGCGGCTACCCGTACGAAATCGAAGAGCGGACCAGCGTAACGAACAAAGTCCGGCGCGTAGCGCGCTTTGACTGGGAGCTTGCGGAAAAGGCAGTGATGATCAACCGACCGACGCACTTAGCCATCAATGGACTGGACTACTTGAATTTCGCAAACAGGGGATTGACCGACTCAGACTCGCTATCCAGTGAAGCAAGCGACTTGGTAGCCCGACTGGAGGCGAACCTGAGCACTCCCGTCACCTTTCTGGGTACGGGACCCTCGATACGAGAAATGATCGCGCGCGAAGCGACGAAGGCCGACCTCTGCCCCGCCTAGACCGCCCACTGGAGGCAGCACTCGCCTTCGCCTGCGGCGTGAGTTGGGTGCGATGACCCACTAATTTGGGACCTGCACCTCGGAGGGTAAAAGGATGGGAAAGAGAGAACACGAGTTCGAGCGCTTGGCTTCTTACGGGTGCCCTGAGCGCGATGACCGAGCGCAAAAGCCGTGTGGTGTCTTACTCAGTGACGAAATCGAGTACTACGTCAAGCTGTGTAGGATGATCGATCCCTTCAACCCGAAGAATCTGAAGCCGGCAGCCTACGAATTAGCTGTGGGGGATCAATACTCTCTTGGCGGGGTACCCCTTCCGTTGGCAGAGGGAGAGAAGATACGGATTCCTCCGTTCCAAGTGGTGATAATCAAGATTGCTGAGACTCTGAACCTACCTCGTTTTCTGATTGCCCGTTGGAATATTCGGGTTAAGTGGGCGTACGAAGGTCTCCTGTGGGTAGGCGGTCCCCAAGTGGACCCGGGGTGGGTTGGGCCACTGTCCTGCCCGATATATAATCTATCCAACAAAGAGGTGAAGATCCCACGTGGAGAGCCCATCGCGGTGATGGATTTTGTTACGACCACACCCTACATTAAAGGCAAGAGCAAGGAGTACGAGGGCCGCCCGCCGAAGCGTCTGTTATTTGAAGATTACAATACCGATCTACAAAGCGCTTTGTTTACGGAAGCAGGACAGAAGATCAGCACCGTCGAGAACAGGATCGAGCGTCTGGAAACACTGGTGAATACATCTGTCGGCCTGGCAATTACCATTTTAACGATTCTATTCGCGGTCCTCGCGTTGTTCGTTTCTCCGGCAGACAAGGCAATTTCATGGTGGTTGATCGCGAGTGCCGTGTTTTCGGTTCTCGCCCTAATTCTATCGATTTACGTATTTTTCAAAACCAAATCGCTGAGGCACAAATGATGCGCATGACCACGGCCAGTCTTCCTGCTGCTCCAGCTTGGCTCCTCGGCTGAAAGCCGCCCCTCAGATATCCAAATTCTTCACGTTCAGCGCATTCTCTTCGATGAACTGCCGGCGTGGTTCGACCGCGTCGCCCATCAGGATGGTGAAAATCGCGTCGGCGCCGGCGGTGTCTTCGGCTTTCACTTGCAGGAGCGTGCGCTGCTCGGCGTCCATGGTGGTTTCCCAGAGTTGGGTGGGATTCATTTCGCCCAGGCCCTTGAAGCGCTGGACGGTGAAGGCCTTCTTGCCGATGGACATGACGTGCTCGAGCAGGTCCTTGCGGTCCTCGATGGTGATCTTGTCGCCGTTGGAGGCGATGACGAAGGGCGGCTTGTCGTAGTCCCGGACGCGGCGGTGCAGGTCCAGCAGGCGCCGATAGTCGGGACTGGAGAGAAGGTCCCAGTCGACGGTACGCTCGCCGAGGGTCTCGCTGGAGAAGGTGAGCGTATGGAGGTTGTGCTCCTCGTCGAGTTTCAGGCTGGTCTTGAAAGCCTCCGCCTTCAGGTCTTTCGCCACCAACTCCAGCTTGGTCTTGTCCTCGAGTTCCATCTTCTTGCCGAGCTCGGCCTTGAGGAGGGCGTCCACGGGCCGCGGGTCGCCCAGTCGCTTTTCGAGCTTATCGAAGAGCTCGATGTACTCGCCGAGCGCCATGAGGAAATTGGTGAGCTCGCCGCCCTTGAGCTGGGTTTTCTTATCGCCGTCGCCGACCTCCACCACGTGATCCTCCGTGGCGCGGCGCATCACTTCGCGGCGGAACTCCTTCTCATCGTGAATGTATTTGACGCTTTTGCCCTTGCGGATGAGGTAGAGCGGCGGCTGGGCGATGTAGACGTTGCCCCGCTCCACCAGCTCGTGCATCTGGCGGTAGAAAAAGGTGAGCAGCAGGGTGCGGATGTGGGAGCCGTCCACGTCCGCGTCGGTCATGATGATGATCTTGTTGTAGCGCAGCTTGGTGGCGTCAAAATCGTCCTTGCCGATTCCAGTGCCGAGCGCCGTGATGAGGTTGCGGATTTCCTCGTGGCCGAGCATCTTGTCGAAGCGCGCCTTCTCCACATTGAGGATTTTGCCACGCAGCGGCAGGATCGCCTGGTAGCGGCGATCGCGCCCCTGCTTGGCGGAGCCGCCGGCTGAATCGCCTTCGACGAGGAACAACTCGCAGCGCTCCGGATCGCGCTCCTGGCAATCGGCGAGCTTGCCGGGCAGGCCGCCGGAATCGAGCGCGCCCTTGCGGCGCGTCAACTCGCGGGCCTTCCGCGCGGCTTCGCGGCCGCGGGCGGCGTCGATGGCCTTAGCGCAGATCTTGCGTCCCATGGTGGGGTTCTTCTCGAACGCTTCCATGAGCTTTTCGTAGACAAAGCTCCCCACCGTGCTCTGGATATCGCTGTTGAGCTTACCCTTGGTCTGGCCTTCGAACTGGGGCTGCTGCAACTTCACGCTGATCACGCCCACCAAGCCTTCGCGCACGTCCTCACCCTGAAGGTTTTCCTTCACGTCCTTGAACAGGCCCTGGTTCTGCCCGAACTGGTTGATGGCGCGGGTGAGGGCGGAGCGGAAGCCGGAGAGGTGCGTGCCGCCGTCCACCGTGTTGATGTTGTTGGCGAAGGAGAAGACCGTCTCGGCGTAGCCGTCGTTATACTGGAGGGCGAACTCGATCGCGACGTTGTCGCGCTCAGCCTCGGCGTAGATGGGCGTGGGGTGCAGCACTTGCTTGTTCTTGTTGAGGTGCTTGATGAACTCGGAGATGCCGCCCGTGTAGTGGAACTCCGCCTGCTTGTTGCTGCGCTCGTCCTTGAGCCGGATGGTCAAGCCCTTGTTCAGGAAAGAAAGCTCGCGCAGGCGCTGCACCAGCGTGTCGTAATTGAAGTCGATGGAATCAAAGATCTTGGTGTCGGGCCGGAAGGTGATCTTGGTGCCGCGCCGCTCGGTCTTGCCGGCGCGCTTGATCGGCGCCAGGGGTTTGCCGCGCTCGTAGGATTGCTCCCAGGTGTAGCCGTCGCGCCAGATCTCAAGTTCAAGCAACTCGGAAAGCGCGTTCACTACGGAGACGCCCACGCCGTGGAGCCCGCCCGAAACCTTGTAGCTCTTGGTGTCAAACTTGCCGCCAGCATGCAGAACCGTCATCACGACCTCGGCGGCGGAGCGCTTCTCCTCCTTGTGCAGATCGACGGGGATGCCACGACCGTTGTCTTCGACGGTGACGGAATTATCGGAATGGACCGTGACAATGATGCGGTCGCAGAAGCCAGCCAGGGCCTCGTCGACGGAGTTATCGACAACTTCCCAGACGAGGTGATGAAGCCCCAGGGTGCCGGTGGAACCGATATACATGGCGGGGCGCTTGCGGACCGCCTCGATGCCTCCCAGCACCTTGATGCTGGCAGCGTCGTATTGTTCACCCTCGGGCTTATTATTCGGTACTTTGGATTCGGCCACTCTTACTTGTTACTCCTTGCCTCACGAACGCAGTAGCTAGTCGTCAGTGGCTAGTGGCTAGCCTCAAGAGTGGCACTAGCCACTAGCCACTCGCCACTAGCCGCTCGCCACTGGTCTATTTCAGATTCGCATCGGCATGACGACGTAGCGGTACTGATAGGCATCATCGTCAAGGGGGCGAAGTTGGCCGGCGCTCTGCTCGTCCTTGAGCTCGAGCTGAACCTTGGCGCTCGAACCGAGGACTCCCAGGAAATCGAGCAGGTACTGGTAGTTGAAGCCAATCTGTAGCGGGTCGCCCTCGTACTGGGCATCCAGCACTTCGTTCGCCTCTCCGTATTCAGCGCTCTGACAGAATATTTCCAGGCGACCCTTGTCAAGTTGCAGGCGAACTGCGCGTGAACGTTCGTCGGCAAGCAGCGCCACCCGGCGGATTGCCGAGGTGAACGACTCGCGCTCCAACTCGATGAACTTCTTATTGTCGCGCGGCAAAACAGCATCGTAGTTCGGAAATTGGCCGGTGAGCATCCGCGACAGCAGCAGACGATCGCCAACCGAAAAGAATAAATGGCTCTCATCTTTCGAGAACTCGACTTTCGCGTCTTCTTTCGCCTCAGAGAGAAGGCGGCGCAGTTCCCCCATAGCCTTCTTGGGAATCAGGACCTTTAACTCGTTGGAGATCCCTTCCCGCTCTGCGGGATCAACCTTGCGCTCGACCAAGGCAAGCCGATGACCATCCGTCGCCACCATGGTCACACTCTCCGGCTTAAGCAGAAGGAGAGCCCCATTCAGTGTGTACCGGGTCTCCTCGTTGGAAATCGCGAAGATGGTCCGGTCGATCAAAGTGGCAAATACACTGGCGGGAACAGCAGCCATTGCCTTGGCAGCCGCGGCCAGAACAGGGAAAGTATCCCTCGCCATTCCGACCAGCTTGAAAGAGGAGCGCTCGCAGGTGATCTGGACCCAATGGTTCTCCAGGGCTTTGAACTTGATCTCAGCCTCCGGCAGGGAACGCACAATCTCAAGAAGCCGCTTCCCCGGGATTGTTCCCGCGCCTTCCTTCTTCACCTTGGCGGCACACTGGCAGCGCACGCCGAGTTCAAGGTCGGTGGCACTGATGCGCAGACCCGAATCCATGGTCTCGAAAAGGATGTTGGAGAGAATCGGGATTGTCGTCTTCTTCTCCACAACACCCTGCGCCAAATCGAGTTCCTTCAGCAATTGCGACTTCTGTACAGAGAATTCCATATCTTTATTTTCCTATAGAACTTTTAGTAGTAGAGGCTGTGGATTTGTGGAAAACGATCAAATCTGTTTAACCGACAGCCTTTCGTGATTTACCTCTCTGTGAGTTTTCCACCCGTTTCTGTGGATGGCTGTGGAATCTTGCTCGCACCCAGTCGATTCACAATACAATTTCCCATCGATGCCCCTTCAAGAATAATCAACTTCAATTCAGCTCACCGATTAGCTTGTGGATAAGCCTGTCGAAATCTTTATTACTCTTGCGCAACTCAGCGATTTTTCGCACGGCGTGCAGGGCTGTGGTGTGATGCTTGCCGCCGAACTCTCTTCCGATCTGAGGAAGGGATGCCGCCGTAAGCTCCTTAGCCAGATACATCGCGATCTGTCTGGGATAAGCCACCGCGTGGCTATTATTCTTGGACCTCAACTGCGAGGGGCTCAACTTGAACTCCTGGCAGACGACGCGCTGGATGTTCTCAATGGAAACGCGCCGCTCATCGAGGTCCACGATGGACTTCAAGACGTACCGCGCCGTTTCGATCGAGATCGGTGTACCAGTAAGCGAGGAATAAGCAATGAGCCGGATCAGGGCGCCTTCGAGATCACGAATGCTGGCCTTGATCTTGCTGGCGATAAACACGGAAACGTCGTCGGGCAGTGTCTGGCCCTCCAACTCCGCCTTTTTTGCCAGGATCGCTATTTTCGTCTCGAGGTCCGGGGGTTGGAGGTCAGCCGTCAAGCCCCAAGCAAAG
>Ga0326728_10008229_pt1 | contig 26051 bp, 18 predicted proteins | sample MB3enrmetagenome_FD_207602 | JGI IMG/M metagenome (GOLD analysis project Ga0326728, IMG submission 207602) | Lab enriched peat soil microbial communities from McLean, Ithaca, NY, United States - MB31MN | ecosystem: Environmental > Terrestrial > Soil > Wetlands > Peat | place: USA: New York... | reverse complement strand
ATCTCGCCTTTGAAATTTGGAACTGCCGGCCCTTATGGCGGGAGCACGGCCGGTTTGCCATCTTCAATGTGCAATTCCTCGGCAAGCCGGGGCAGGTTACGGCTTAGCAATTTGCCCTGTTTCCTCTGTGCCCTCTGTGTCCTCTGTGGTGAATGTGGTGCATGCGATCACCTTCGTTTGTGAGCCAAATCACCGCCCGGACGGGCATGGACATGAGATCAATGAGATACCCCCTCCGCTTTATTCTGGCGCATACATAGTGGGGATGTGCCTGCGTTGCAGGTTGAGGAATGGCAGGAATGCGATTTGTGCGTTGCGCGGTAATAGCGATTGCAGTTTTTGGGCTGGGAACGGCGTTGATGGCCAAGCCCTCCAGGCGGAAGGGGTTGTCCACCGCGGAATGTCTGGCCTGCCACAATGATCCTTCCTTGACCAAGGACGTCAATGGCAAGCCGGTCAGCCTGTATGTCAGCGAGGAGAAATTCAAGGCCTCGATGCACGGTTCGATCTTTCAATGTGCCGATTGCCATCAGGATGTCACGGCGATTCCCCACGAGCCTGCTCCGGCAAAAGTGAGTTGTGCGACCTGCCACGCCGACCAGCAGGCGCTATACGATAACGGTTTTCACGCCAAGGCCATCAAAGAGGGCGACACGAAAGCCGCCACCTGCGTGGATTGTCATGGCAGTCCGCACGAACTGCTGGCCGCCGCCGATCCGAATTCCAAGGTCAATCACGCCAATATTCCGAAGACCTGCGGCGCCTGTCATGGCCAGAAGTTCGTTATGGATGGCAGCGGACAAAGCACGCAGCCGTTTGTGTCCTACCAGGAGAGCGTTCATGGCCGCGCCGTGGCGGCGGGCAATGCCTCGGCTGCGGTGTGTACCGATTGCCATGGCAGCCATGAGATTCTGAATGCGGCTGACCCCAAGTCGCCGATCTTCAAGTTCAATGTTCCCGAGACCTGCGCCAAGTGCCACGGCAGCATCAAAACGGAATTCATGGGCAGTATTCACGGGCAGGCGATTGCGCGTGGCAACGGGCAGGCCCCGGTGTGTACCGACTGCCATGGGATTCACCTGATCAAATCGCATATCGATCCGACTTCGTCGGTGGCGGCCCAACAATTGGCCAAGACCACCTGCGGCCGTTGCCATGAAGGCGTGCGCCTTACGCAGGAGTTCGGGATTCCGGGACGCCGGGCTACCACTTATCTGGCGAGCTATCATGGTCTGGCTACCGAGGGGGGCTCGAACATCGCCGCCAACTGCGCTTCCTGCCACGGGGTGCACAACATTCTGCCTTCTTCCGACCCGAGATCCACGATCAACAAGGCAAATCTGGTGGTAACCTGCGGCAAGTGCCATCCGGGGGCAACCGCGGGATTTACGCAGGGCCGGATTCACATTGACGTGCCGCTCTCGGCCGACATCGGCAGCAAGGCCGTGCGCTGGATTCGACGCTTCTACCTGCTCATGATCGGGGTGACCATCGGGGGGATGCTGCTCCACAACTTCCTGATCTGGCGCAAAAAGGCGATCGAAAAGCGGAATGCACATCACCGCATCGTGGTTCGCATGGATAAGACCCAGCGCTGGCAGCATCTGGTGTTGCTGGTCAGTTTCATTACGCTCGTGATCACCGGCTTTGCCCTGAAGTATCCCGACTCGTGGTTTGCCTCCATGCTGCTGATCCACGAGCATGCCCGCGGCATCATTCACCGCGTTGCCGGGGTGGTGTTAATCGGAGTCAGTTTATTCCATGCCGGTTACCTCGCCTTCCGCCGTAGCGGACGCAAGCTGCTTAAGGACATGCTGCCCGCCACCCGGGATGCCTGGGATATCGTGGATACGCTGAAGTTCTATCTGGGATTAAGCTCGCAAAAACCGCAATTTGCGCGGTTCCACTACGGCGAGAAGTTTGAGTATCTGGCCCTGGTATGGGGCATGGTGGTGATGGGCGCCACCGGTCTCGCCCTGTGGTTCAAGGTGGAAATGGGACGCATTGCGCCCCATTGGATTATCGACATCGCTACGGCCCTGCACTTTTACGAAGCCGTGCTGGCCACGCTGGCCATCGTGGTATGGCACTTCTATCAGGTGATCTTCGACCCGGATGTGTATCCCATGAACTGGGCCTGGTATGACGGACGCATGTCGATCGAGCATTACGTGGACGAGCACGGCGCAGATACCGAAACCGTTGCCGCGGCCATCGAGACCGCCGGGGAAGGCGGGGGCGAAGATGCTCCCGAGCCGAAGTAAGGGTTTCAAGGTTTCAGAGTTTCAAGGTTATGGAGCTTTCCGACGTTCCAACTGGAATGCTGGCAACAGGTGCGTGACGGAATACGGATTTTACCGATAGACTACATGGGGCTCCGATGATTTCTGAGCTTTGAAACTCTGAAACCTTGAAACTTTGAAACCTGCCTTTGTTCCAGGAGGACGTGATGGAGGATAAGGACATGAATCGGCAGGACGGGGGAACCGGTCGCCGTCTCAGTTTGCTCCGCAATCCTGTCGGTTTGGCCGGCGCGGCGCTGGCGGCCGTCAGCCTGGCCAACATCGTTTTTCTGTTCCTGCTCGATGTCATATCCGGCCAGCCGAGTCCGTATGTGGACATTCTCCTCTACATGGTTGCGCCGGCTTTCCTGATCCTGGGATTGGGCCTGATTTTCGCGGGAGCGTTGGTCGAGCGTCATCGCCGCCACCGTGAGGCGGCGGGCCAGATTCCGCTCTTTCCGCGTATCGATCTAAACCTCGCCAGACACCGCAGCGCGCTCTCCTTTTTTCTGAGTTTTGTAGTCGTATTTATGATGTTGAGCGCGGTCGGCAGTTATCGCGCTTACGAATTCACCGACTCGGTGCAGTTTTGCGGGCAACTTTGTCACCGGGTGATGAACCCGGAATTCCAGGCCTATTCGCTTTCCCCGCATGCGCGCGTGCGCTGTGTCGACTGCCATGTGGGCGCGGGCGCCGGCTGGTATGTCCGGTCCAAACTCTCCGGCGCGCGCCAGGTGTATGCCACGATCTTTAACAAATACCCGCGGCCCATCCCCACGCCGGTGGCCAACTTGCGCCCCGCGCAAGGGACCTGCGAACAGTGCCACTGGCCGCGCAAATTTGTCGGCGATCAGTTCAAGGCCATCACCCATTTCGGAACCGATGAAAAGAATACTCCCCGCCAGATCCGGCTGCTGATCAAGACCGGCGGCGGCGATCCCACGACCGGCCTCGCCACCGGCATTCACTGGCACATGAATATCAGCAATGAAGTCACTTACGCCGTTACCGATCCCACGCGCGAGAAGATCGACTGGGTGCAGGTGAAGAGCCTCGTCACCGGCGAGACCACGATTTACAAAGCCAGCGATGTCACCGAAACCGATGCGCAGCTGGCCGCCGCCCCCAAGCGCAGGATGGATTGTATCGACTGCCATAACCGCCCGACGCACATCTATGTGCCGCCCGACCGTTCCGTCGATCAGTCTTTGCTGGCCGGTCGCCTGGATCCGTCCGCGCCCTTCATGAAGCAGCAGGCAGTTGTCGCGCTGACCGGCGACTACAAAACCACCGGCGAAGCCATGCAGGGGATCGAACGCTCGTTGCGCGATTTCTATGCCAAATATCCCAGCCTGCAGCCTGCGACCTTGAGCAACGCAATCCACGAAGTGCAGCGCATTTACTCCAGCAGCATCTTCCCGGAAATGAAGGTCGATTGGCGCACCCATCCGGATAATATCGGTCACTTCTATTACCCGGGCTGCTTCCGCTGCCATGACGGCCAGCACGTCACCGCCCAGGGCAAGCCGCTGACCAACGACTGCACCACTTGCCATCTCTTTATTGGCCAGGAGACCGGCAACGCCACCGTGCAAATTGCCAGCCAGAAGTTCGATCACCCGGGCGGAGAGCTGCCCGAGGGCGTCAAATGCATGGATTGCCACAGCGGGGGCGTAGGACCATAGGGCAGGGTTCAAAGTTTCAAGGTTCAGAGGCCGGCACAAATTTCAATTCGAAGCTGAGGTTCCTGCGTGTCCAAGAAGACGGGATTGCCTCGCGGTTATCAAAACTTGAGAACCGTCCGACGCAACCTCCGAGACCTTGAAACCCTGAAACTTTGAAGCCTTGGTACTTTGTTATCGTGCCCATTGTGACTGCTATCACGCAGCCAAGTGACTAGTCTCGTTGTTGACTTTGAGGCCTGCCTCTATGTTGGAAAGAGCGAGGAGCTTTTATGAACGACAGTGCTGCCACCAAACTCCAGCCGGAAGCCGGCAAGCCGCGGCTGATCTTCTGGGAAGTCACCAAGGGCTGCAATCTGCGTTGCATCCACTGTCGCGCTACGGCCACCGAACTCAGCTCTCCCCTGGATCTGCCCACGGCCAAAGCCCGCGAAATCATTGAACAGATTGCCGCCTACTCCAATCCCATACTGGTGCTGAGTGGGGGGGAGCCGCTATATCGCCGCGATATTTTCGAATTGGCCGCGCTGGCTACCCAGCGCGGCCTGCGTGTGGCGCTGGCTACCAACGGGACGCTGGTGGATCCGGCGGTCGCCCGCAAGGTTGTAGATGCGGGCGTGAAACGCGTTTCCATCAGCCTGGACGGCGCCGATGCCGCGACGCACGACAGTTTTCGCGGCATTCCCGGCGCTTTCGACAGCGCCATTGGAGGGCTGCGCAATCTGAAGCAGCTGGGCATGTCGGTGCAGATCAACATGACCATTGCCCGCCACAACGCGGCCCAGTTGCCGCAAGTGCTGGATCTGGCCCGTGATCTGGGCGCCGATGCGCTGCACACATTCCTGCTGGTGCCGGTGGGCTGCGGAGTGGAGATCGCCGACCGGCAAATGGTTCCGCCGGACGAATACGAACGCATTCTGAACTGGTTCTATGATCGTTCGCTGGAAGGCGGGATTGAGCTGAAAGCCACCTGCGCGCCGCACTATTTCCGGGTGGTGCGGCAACGCCGCGCCCAGGAACGGCGGGAAGCGGGCTACCCGGACCATCCCACGTCGGCGGATGCCCCCGGGAAAGCCGGGATTGGTCCTGCGGAAATGTTGATGCCCTCCGGCACGGGCGTGGTGATCAGGAAAAATGCGGAACTGGCCGGTCAGCCGGCGCGCGGCGGGCATCCTGGCGGTCATCCTTCCGGCATGAATGCCATGACCAAAGGTTGCCTGGCGGGTACGGGCGTCTGTTTCGTTTCCTTTGAAGGTGGCGTTTATCCCTGCGGCTACCTGCCGGTGGAGGCTGGCAACCTGAAGCAGCAGACATTCCGGGAAGTCTGGGAAGATTCTCCGGTTTTTGCCGCGTTGCGCGATACCAGTAACTTAAAAGGGAAGTGTGGCTGCTGCGAGTTCCGCAATGTCTGCATGGGGTGCCGCGCCCGCGCCTACGCCGTCACCGGCGACATGCTCGATGAAGAACCTTTCTGCGCGTACCAGCCGAAGGCAGTAGCTGGTAGCTAGGGGATGGCAGTCAGGGTCCCGGGCGGAATTTGAGATGGCGCTTGGCTCAACCTCATCTGAAGGCAGGCTTGAGGATACAGTTCCCTGCTGATTCTCAATCAGGGGTTGCTCTGCGTCCTTTGCGTCCTCTGAGTTCGTTTTTTCCTTTCTCCGTGGCTGGCGAGCATCCTCCTGCCAGCAACCATTTACAATGATTCTCGATGCCGGAGATGAGAGAGAAGAATGGTCGTGCGGAAATCTTTGCCAAGGCGCTGATTTTTTCGGATCTGAGCGGGACGGAGTTAAGCTTCTTGGCGCGCTGCGCGGTTTCGCGCCATTTTGCTGCGGGGGAGCTGATTTTTTCCGAAGGCGATGCCTGCCCGGGACTGTACATCGTTGAATCGGGATTCGTGAGGATCTTTAAGAGTTCTCCCTCCGGGCGGGAACAGGTGCTGGCCATCGATGGGCCGGGTCAGTCCATTGCCGAGTTGCCGGTATTCGACGGTGGCAACTACCCGGCATCAGCCCAGGCGGTGCAGGATACGAACCTGCTGTTTGTCAGCCGCCAGGACTTTCATGCTTTGTGCGTGGAACATCCCCAGGTTGCGCTTAAGGTGTTGCGGATGGTGGGGCGGCGATTGCGCAATCTGGTGGCGATTATCGAGGAGTTGTCGTTTACCACCGTGCGCGCCCGGCTGGCATCGCTGCTGGTGCGGCTGGCCCGGGCCGGCAAGAAGACCGCCGCCGGCATTGAGTTTACTCTTCCCGCCAGCAACCAGGAGCTGGCGGCGCAGATTGGCACCGTGCGGGAACTGGTGTCCCGGAATTTCAGCCGCCTGCAAGCCGCCGGCATTATCCGGCTCGCCGGCCGTACCGTTATCGTTCCCGACCTCCGGGCGCTGGAGCAGGAAATGACGGAATAACCGTCTCCCGTCCCCGGTCACACGTTTCGTGTTTCACATATTCCGAAGCACAATTCCCGGAGTTTGGAGTGACCCCAACCTCCGGAACTTTGAAGCTTTGAAACCTTGAAACCTATTTCCATGTTCTGTACAGCCCCAGATAGCCGATCAGGTGCCGTTCTCCGGCTATGGTATGGCCCAACATGAACAGAATCTGGAACTGTTCGCTGAGGTGGTAGTAGCCCCCGCCGTCCAGGAAATTCGATGAACGTCCACCCTTGGTGGACGCGCCCTGGTAGTATGTCTCGCCGCCCAGGGTCCAACGTTTATTGATGTCCCGCTGCAGCAGCCAGCCGGCAAAGGGAGCACTGCGCATGCCGGGCGCCGTGTTCAGGTTGTAGCCACCTCCGCCATAGGTGGTCCACGGCCCTATGCTCTTCTGAATCCAAAGGGGAAGTCTGGCCCATGCGCGCCCATTGCCCAATCCGCGGCCGGCATCGCCTGTAGGCGCTTCCAGCAGGGGAAAAATACCCACCTGAGGGCGCCCGTTCCGTTCCTGCAGAAAACGGTATTTCACCCCCAGTTCCGTGTCGCCGACGCCGTACTCGTTGGGACCGGATGCCGGAGAGGCCAACGTCATGGGCAGGACCGCGTGCAGTTGCAGGTTGGGCGCGGCGCCCATATTGAATTCGAAGGCCGGAAGCTGCTCCTGGCTGGCTCCCGGAGTTCGATCGAGCGTCGAGAATACGTAAGCTTCAAAGTGATGAAAATCAACCGGCTCCGGATCGTCGGTCTGAAACGGCGGACCGGCCAGGGCTGTACCGGCGAATGGAATCGTGATCATGACAATACTAAGGAGCAGGTGGGACATGCGCCGCCAGGAACGTGCAGTTCTGAAAAGGAAAGCCGCCACGATCACTTAGCCTCCGAACCCCAGGAGTTTGATGTGCCTTTCTTCCCCGCGCCCAACCGGGAGCCTGGCTTCATCGTAACAATTTGGTCCGCCTGTGACTTAAGTCGTCGGCTTTCCACGAAAATGCCGATAGATTTGATGTCAGAAGCGATGGCCCTGGATGGTGGTTTCCGGCTGCATCCTGATGCCGTTCGTTTTTCGGGGCCCCGGGGGGCCCAATTTTAGAAGAGGTGAACTGCATGAGCGCGACGATGAGCAAGACGGTTCGTGAACTGGCGCTGGAGAATCCCGGAGCGACCCGGGTCTTTGAACAACTTGGAATTGATTATTGTTGCGGCGGCCAGACCCCGCTTGAGGATGCGTGTGCGGCGGCAAAAGTATCCGTCGATGAGGTGCTGGCAAAGCTGGAAGCGCAAACGCGCGCGCCCGGCTCCGGAGAGGACTGGCAAAAAGAACCGCTCGCCCGGCTGATTGAACATATCAACCGCACCCACCACGCCTTCGTGCGCAGCGAGAGCGCTCGCATTCGGGCGTTGCTGGAGAAGGTCTGCGGCGTGCATGGCGGCAATCATCCCGAGTTGCTCCAGGTGAACGCGGCCTTCCAGGCGCTGACGGAGGAACTGAGCAGCCACTTGATGAAGGAAGAACAGATTCTGTTCCCTTACATTCTGGGCGCCGAACAGGGAGCCGCGCCGCCGGCGTGTTTTGGCAGCGTGCAAAACCCCATCCGCATGATGATGTTCGAGCATGACAATGCCGGCAGCGTGCTGCGCGAATTGCGCCGGCTTACCGGTGACTACACTGCCCCCGCCGACGCGTGTATCAGTTACCAGACGCTCTTCCAGGCTTTGCTGGGATTTGAGGCGGACCTGCATCAGCATATTCATCTGGAAAACAACATCCTGTTCCCGCGCGCCATGGCGCTGGAGCAGTAATGCCGAATTATTTACCACAGAGGACACAGAGGGCACAGAGGAAAATCTAAAGGATTTTTTAAGTACTTAATCCGGTAAGCGGTTTTCCGGTTCGCGGAACCTATGCGACAGTTTTTAGTAAGGAGTTGACGGGCGCTTCTTCGATCACGCGACTGTCCGGTTGGTGATTCTCTTAATCTTCCTCTGTGCCCTCTGTGTCCTCTGTGGTAAAAGTCTGCTTCGGCTAAGATCTGGAGCGATCGTGGCGCAGCGTGAGCACGGTAAGTTCCGGCGGGCACAGGAAGCGCACGGGCACGTGGATGACGCCGACCCCGCGGTTTGTATAAAGCTGCAGAGAACCGAAATTGTAGTATCCCATGGGATATTTCCTGGCGCCTGGTGGCAGATATAAAGGGCCAATCAGGGGGAGACGAATCTGGCCGCCATGGGAGTGGCCGGAGATCTGCAGGTCAATCGGGTACCTCCGCATCCGGTCCGCACAATCGGGCTCATGCACGGCAAGCACCACGCACTCGCCTGCGGGGACTCCGCGTAACATGGCTTCCGGGTCGGGCTTGCCCTCCAGCACATTATCCATTCCCGCCAGCCAAAAACGCGCTCCCGCGGCTTCGATCGGAATGGAGCGGTTGCGCAATACCGGAATCTGATTGGCTTTCAGCGCCTCGCTCACAATGGCGGCATTGGTATCCAGATCGTGATTGCCCAACACCGCCACTTGCCCATGGCGGGCCTTGATGTCCCGCAGCACCTGGGCACAGGGCCACGCATCCTGAGCACGCTGATCGCAGTTGCCGCGATAGGTCATAGTCACATAGTCGCCGGTCAGCGCCACCAGGTCCGGCCGCTGGGCGTTCACCGCGTCGACGATGCGCCGCAGGTGGTCCTGGGTCATAAGCTCGCTGAAATGAATGTCGCTAAGCTGCACCAGGCGAAAGCCGTCGAAGGCCGCAGGCAGGCGGCGCAGGTGGATTTCCCGGGACTCGACCCTGAGTTCATTCACCTCGTGAACGCCGTCAAAGCCGAGGGCAGCCCCTGCACCTAGCAGGGCGATGCCCTTGAGGAAGTCTCGCCGGGGAAGTTCTTGGGACAAAGTGAAAAGCCTTTCTTCTATTCGATGCCGGTCCCAGGCTCGGCGCACCAATCGTAGCAGGCTACCCACCCGTACCCAGTCCTAGGATATACCGGTACCCCCAGACCGCAAAGGGAGACTTATCTGTTACCTCGCAACTGGCCGCTTTCGCTCAGAAATTTCCGGATGGCGCGATAGAACGCCTCCGGTTGTTCCAACCACGCGAAATGTCCGCACCGGTCCAGCAATACCAGGCGGGAACCCTTCAAGGCCAGGTGAATTTCATATTGTATGGCGGGGTCCATGGGATCTTGGCGCCCGGCCAGCACCAGTGCCGGCAACGAGAGCCGCTGCAAGGCCGGTCGAAGATCCATTTCCGGCGCCATTTCATCCGCCGCCAGCAATTCTCCGATATCGGCATGGAACGACTCCGGACGGTACGCCGCAATCATCGCTTGCGCCTTGCCGCGGTCGTAGAAGTATCCCGGAAGCATGGTCTGCGGCGAGGGCGTCTTCTTGGCGGCCGCGCCTTGTTCCGGAGTCAAGCGCAGGAAGACATTGTCGAAAACGGCTCCCAAGGCCGCAGATTGAACCGGACCGGAATCGGCCAGGATCAGCGCCGCGACGTGGTTGGGGAATGCAATGGCGTAATTCATCGCCAGATTCGCTCCCGCTGAGTGCCCGAGCAGAGTCCAGCGCTCGATTTTGAGGCTTTCCCGCAGCGCTTCCAGGTCGGCCAGGTACAACTTGAGATTGACGGTTTCGCGATTTACCGGGGACGGCAGCGAGCGCCCGGTCCCGCGCAATTCAACCAGGATGGTCCTGTACGAAGAGGACAATTCGCGAGCCACCGGCTCCAGATAGTCGCAATCATAGCCTGGTCCGCCGGACAACAGGAGCAACGGTTCTCCTTGTCCGGCAAGGCGGTAGTACAAATCGAAACCGCTTCGTTCGACCTTGCCCTCGCGAACATCAGCGGCCCAGGTGAAAGTCGTCATAAGAGAGCACGCAATCATTGCCAAGGTGAAAACCAACTTTTGTTTCATAGATGCCCCTGAGTTTGCCATGGAGCTGTGCGTTTGAACAAGGATGCAAGGGATTCCTCAGAATAATTCCAACTGCGGCTCGAAGAGTGGCGTCTTGGCCAGGGGCTTGAAATCCTTTCGGCTTCCCGAACTGCCGCAGCCGCCGCCCTTCTCGCTGGCCAGCTCCACCGGGCGTTTTTGGTCATAGCGCGAGCTGAAGCCATATTTGCGCCGTAGTCGCGACATCAAGTCCAAAATATGTTTGCGATAGGCGCTGGAGACAAAAGCGCGATCCTGGTAGCGCCGCCGGTAGTCGGCCACCAATGCGGGGAATTCCCTTTCCAGGAAAGGCATGAAGACACTGGCCGAGCAGGGTTTCAGAAACAGCGGATTGGCGAAGATGTGGCGGCCTCCGGCGGCGGCGGTTTCCCGGACCATGGTTTCCAGATCCTGGGGCGCGTCGGTGATTCCGGGGACGACGGGTGCGACGATTACACCGGCCCGTATGCCCGCTTCCACCAGCCGGCTGACGGTTTGCCACCGCAAATCGGGCCGGGGCGCCCGTGGCTCCAGCACGCGCGCCAGATCCGCGTTGGCCGTGGTGATCGTCAAGTTTACATGCAGCTTGTTGCGGCGGGAAATCGTTTGCAGGAGGTTCAAGTCGCGCAGCGCCAGATTCGATTTGGTCACAATCCCGAGTTCCAGGCCCTCGCATTCGGCCAGCACTTCCAGAATTGAGCGGGTAATCTCGTACCGTTTTTCCGCCGGCTGGTAAGGGTCGGTGGCGGTGCCGAGGGCGATTTCTTCGTGCGGTTTAACCCTCCGGAGTTCCCGCTGCAACAGCCATGCGGCCTGCTGTTTCACGTAGATTTTCTGTTCGAATTCCACCTCGCCCAGTTCCAGAAACTCGTGCGTGTAACGGGCATAACAGTATTTGCAGGCAAATTCACAGCCGCGATACGGGTTGATGGTCCAGGTGAAAGGCATACGCGGGGCGGTGCAGCGGTTCAGCAGGGAACGCGCCGGCAACGTGAAATATTCAACGTTGTGGCCCTCGCGGAGGGACTCGCCTTCCGCCGCCAGTTTGGCGATTCCCACCAGACGATGGCTGCTGGCATACACGCCGGGCGCGGAGGAATCCAAGTCTTGCGACGCGAACAACGGCAGGGAGGTCATGGCCCAGGGAGACGGAGAAGCCAGAGCAGCTTCGCTTTTTCTTCGCTATTCAGAGTAGGCGATGGGGGGCGAGGTGTCAAGGTGGGTTTTCAGTTTACAGTTCACAGTTTGCAGCCGGAAGTAGCGCAATGATGTGTGGAATTCGATTTTAGGGGGTCTATACTGGTCGCTTCCGAACGGAGGGATTGTGTCATACACCGATGCAATGATCGCGAGGACAATGCGAATGCTTCTGGCCGCGGGACTCTTCGTGGGCTTTGGAACTTGTGCACTTGCAATCTGTGAGTCTCCAGCCTATAGCGCGGGGCGAGTCTGGGAGGATTCAAAGTCGTGGATTTTAATGAGCATTAGTATTCATGCAAGCGACTTCGCCCCCGACAGGCTGATCTGCCTGGCGGAGACGCTCAAGCAGCAGTATTCAGATCGCGGGAATATCGGGATTCTAATGTTCAGCTCGAACGAAGCAGCGAAAATGTATCTACCAGTTTACGGGGATGGTGTCGGTGACCCATACATATGGGCTAGGCAATTTCACGCCTCTTATTCCCGCGACGCGGAGAAGCACGAGGAGTCTCTGGTTCTCATGCCAATGGGCAAGCTCGATTCCGGTGGGTTTTATGATACGAAGATCGAGCTGCCAGTGGTAAGTAATCCCCAGTGCCGATTGCAAGTCAATCGGCGGTGCCTCGTCGTGTTGGACGAGCTTTATTATCCAACGGAAGCCCTGACCTCAAGAACCTCCGGCTCGGTCACGCTGACAGGCACGATTGCCAAGGATGGCTCAGTGAATGAGATTCATGCGGGTAAGCTAGTCGTGAAAGGCGGCGGCAGGAAGATGAACGCACTGGTGAATGAGGCTCTGCAGAACTTCAAGACGTGGCGATTCGCAATCGCTGGACAGCGAGACAACGTCCGCATCACTTATCGCTTTGTCATCGAGTCCGCTAGGTCTGTCCATGGCCTGCCGATGGAGCTTGCGCTGCCGGACCAAGTAATTATTAGGGCGAATCGGGGGAACTAAAGAAAACTCGGTTCAGTTGCGGTGGGACTTGCGTCCCCCCGCCCGGTCCGTCGCCCCTACGGGGCTTCCTTTCTATTCTAACGCCTACCCACCACCGCGCTACCCCTACGGGGCACGCTTGTGGTGGGCTATTCTCGTCGCGTCCCGGTGAACCGGGACGCGTGGATTTCGCAGAAACCTTTGCAACCTCCGAAACCTCGGCACCTCTGAAACCTTGAAACCTTGAAACCTTGAAACCTTCTCCTTACTTTCCAGGCTCGGCACCAACGCCCTTTGGTGGCGGCGGAATGCTGATATCCACGTTGGTGACCGGGCCCAGGGAGCTGAGCTGCTTGCCTGCTTCTGCGTTGCCTACGACGAGCACAGCGAAGGTGCCGGGATGGACGTACTTATGCGCCACGCGGCTTACGTCCTCGATGGTCACCTTTTCGATGCCGGTGCGGAACTTCTCCATGAAATCCAGGGGATAGCCGTAAAACTCATAAGCCATGCGTTCGCCCAGCACTTTTTCCGGCGTATCGATGCGGAAAATAAAGGAGCTGAGAATGGCGTCTTTGGCGCGCTGCAATTCTTCCGGAGTAACCGGATCGTTTAACAGGCTCTCCAGCTGTAAGTTCAGCGCTTTGATGCCCTCCGCCGTGGTGGCGCTTTTGGTCCCCATGCTGAGCCGGAAAACGCCGGGATGGTCGTACCCCGAGCCGATCGCGCCGCCGACATTATAGGCCAATCCCTGTTCGGTGCGGATATGCTTGAATAATCGCGAGGCGAATCCGCCGCCGAACACGACGTTCATGACCTCCACCGCATAGTAGTCCGGGCTGTTGCGCTCAATTCCCAGCGCGACTTCGCGGATGGCGCTTTGATTCACATCTTCTTTGGCGACGTAGTAAAAGCCCGGCTTGGCGGGAGTGAACTTGATCTCCGGGCGGGGTGCGGCCGGTCCTTTGGGCCAGCTCTCAAAGGCCTGGCGCAGTTTCTTCTCCATAGCGGTAGAGTCGAAATCGCCCACGATGCCAAACAGGATGTTGTTGGGATGCACATACTGCTTGTGCCAATTCACCAGATCTTCACGCGTGACGGAGGCCACGGTGGCGTATTCCGCCTCGCGGGCATAGGGGTTGTCTTTGCCATAGGCCAGAAATGCGGCTTCGCGCGAGGCGATACCACCCATCTCGTCATTGCGGCGCGAAATTCCCGTAGACATCTCATCCTTGGCCAGCGCGATCTTGTCGTCGCGGAAGGCGGGATCGTGGAGAAGTTCGAGGAAAAGCGCGAAGACCGGGTCGAAATCCTGCTTCAGGCAATTCAGCGAAAGGGAGGTCGAATCCAGACTGCCGTCCGTTTCCAGCTTGGCGGCGCGGGCTTCCAGGAAATCGTCCATCTGGTCGCCAGTCTTGGCCTTGGTTCCGCCGGTGCGCCAGACGTCGCCGTAGATATCCACCAGCCCAACCTTAGCTGCCGGCTCCAGGAGAGCGCCGCCGCGGATGCGTGCCGTGGCGGAAATCAGCGGCAACTCATGGTCTTCCTGCAGAAACAGGACCATTCCATTGGGCAGTTCAATGCGCTTGGGCAGCGGCGCCTGGAAAGCGGGCAGCGGAGGAATGGGTATCTGCTTCCAGGGCTCCGCGCCGGCGGGCGTTTCGGGAGCCAGCGCCGAAGGCGGCTTCTCTTGAGCGAACGAGCTTGCATGTACGGCCAGCAGCAGAATGGCCGCGAGAAAACAGGGAAATCTCTTCATTGGGCTTCTCCTTGCGCGGATGCCGCGGCGGGAGCGGTTTCCAGGATGCCGACCGTGCGATTCTCCGGCACGAAAATCTTATTGGCCACGCGCCTGATATCTTCTTTGGTCACCTTGTCGTATTCGTCGAGCTGGCGAAACATTTCCCGCCAGTCGCCATATCGCAGCTGGGTGGTGGCCAGTTCCGTCGCCAGACCTTCGTTGTCCGACAAACTGCGAATCAGGTCGGCCTTGGCGCGTGTTTTGAACATCTGGAGTTCCTCGTCGGAGACGTATTCGGACTTCAAGCGGTCGATCTCCGCGTGGATGGCATCGGCCAACTCCTTGGGCGTATGGCCGGGCGTGGGCACGGCATAGAAGGCGAACAAGTGCGGATACTTGATGCCCGGCAGGCCCGTGAAACCGGCGGCCTCGGCGGCGATTTTCTTGTCGCGTACCAGGGAGCGATAGAGCCGCGAGACGCGCCCGTTGGACATGATGTCCGTGATGGCGTCGAATACGGCATCGTCCGGATCGCGATAATTGGGCCGGTGATAGCCCTCCACGTAAAACGGCTGGGCGGCTTCCCGCAGCACCACTTGGCGTTCGGAGTCCTGCGGCGGTTCCACCGTGGTGAATTCTTCCGGCTTGGGCCGGTTGGGCAGTTGTCCGAAATACTTTTCAATGATCGGCATGGCCTGTTCGGGCGAGATGTCGCCCACGATGCCGATCACCATATTCGAGGGCACGTAGTACCGGTCGAAGAACCGCTGGGCGTCGGTGGCTGAGAAGGTCAACAGATCCGAATACCATCCGATTGTCGGCTGATGGTAAGGATGCGCCATGAAGGCGGCGGCTTGGAACTGTTCGATCAACCGTCCGATTGGTTCGCTGTCGGTGCGCATCCGGCGCTCTTCCATTACCACGTCGCGTTCCTTATAGAACTCCCGCATCACCGGATGCAGAAAACGTTGCGACTCCAAATAGGCCCATAATTCCAATCGATTTACCGGAAAGGAATAGAAGTAGGCGGTATCGTCCACCTCGGTGCGCGCGTTGACCCCCACCCCGCCATTGGATTCCACGATTTCATCGAACTGGTTGGGGATTACGTACTGTTGTGCCTCCTTGATGGATGCTTTCCAGGCTGTTTCGAGCTCCGCGACTTTCTTGGGATCGCCTCCGGTCGGCTTATGCCGCTCGTAAGTGTAGTCGGCATATGCGTGCTCGACTTTCTCCAGAGCCGCCTTCTCCGCCGGCCAGTTCCGGCTGCCGATCTGGTCGGTGCCCTTGAAAGCCATGTGCTCGAACATGTGCGCCAATCCGGTCGATTCGCGCGGGTCCTGGACCGACCCTACGTCCACGATGGTAAAGAACGAAAACACCGGCGCTTCCGGCCGGCGCGACAGCACCACCGTGAGGCCGTTGGACAAGGTCTTGACCGTGGTCCGCTTCTCGAAAGAAGCCAAATCCTGCGCGGCGGCGGCCACACACAGCACCATCAGCACCACCGTCAAAAAAACTGATTTCCGCATAGTTTCTTCCCTCACAACTGCGCTCGAACCCATGGAATGGAACCTAATTGGGCGGCTGACAGGTTGTCAAATACCCCAGGGAGTAGACGTGAGACATCGCTATTCAGTAATTGAGCAATTGTGCAATTTGTAATTTTGAAATTTGTAATTTGAAATTGAAAGGCGGCAGCGTTGGAACGGCTGTGGCTGGGTGCTTCCGACCAGCCGCCGGGTTTCAATTACAAATTACCAAATTACCAATTTGAAATTTGGGCCGTTCTTCCGATTACCCAATTACCCGGTTACTCAATTGCCGGGAACCTCTCTTGCCATTCCCGCTGTGTCCGATAATGCGCATACTGGAAACATGCCGTTGCTCTCCAACGAGCGTGCCGTGGGCGCCTTTCGCGATTACCTGAAAATTGAGAAGGGATTGGCCCGGCTCAGCGTCGTCGCCTACGAGCACGACCTCGGGCAATTCGCGGAATTCCTGGCGCGGCGGCGGCGAGTGCTGGCCAGCGCCCGGCGGCAAGACGTGGGCGATTTTCTGCGCGAGCTTCTGGGCAACTGCATGGACGGACGTTCCGTGGCGCGCAAGCTTTCGGCGTTGCGCCAGTTTTACAAGTACCTTTTGCTTGACCGTCACCTGGAGCACGATCCGACGCTGAACCTGGAGACGCCCCGGCAATGGCGCGTGCTGCCGAAATCGCTGGGCCGGGAGGAAGTTACGAGCCTGCTCACCGGCGCCCGTCATCCCGAGACGCCGCTGGGCGAAGCGTTGACAGTGCGCGACCGCGCCATATTGGAAGTGCTTTATGCCGGTGGCGTGCGGGTTTCTGAAGTGGTGGATGCGAAGCTGGAAGACCTGAAGCTGGAGCTGGGCTATCTGCTGGTACGCGGAAAAGGGGACAAGGAACGCATTGTGCCTTTGGGGCGGGCCGCGCTTGATGCCGTTCGCGCCTACCTGGGCGGTCCGCGTGCCCAGTTGTGCGGCGAGCGGGCGGCGGTGAGCCTGTTTGTGGCGCGCGGCGGGCTCCGCCTAAGCCGGAAGCGCATGTGGCAGATCGTGGGCGCAGCGTCCACCGGAAGCGGCCGTCACGCCAGCCCGCATATGTTGCGCCACAGTTGCGCCACCCACATGGTGGAAAACGGCGCCGATCTGCGCACCGTCCAGACCTTACTGGGCCATGCCGATATTTCCACCACCCAGATTTATACCCACGTCGCCCTGGATCGCCTGCAGAGCGTGTATCGCTCGCATCATCCCCGGGCGAAAAAAAGCATTTCACCACATAGGGCACAGAGGAAGACACAGCCATGAAATGTCATCCTGAGCGAAGCGAAGGACCTGTTATTTTCGTGCGCGTGCAAGAGAAAGCAAAGTCTTCGCTGCGCTCAGGGTGACAATTTTAAGGTTTTCTCCGGGTCTCTGTGACTCCGTGGTGAAATGGAAAAGTTTTTGACGGACAAAAATTGAACACGAAAGTCGCCAAATCGATCGCAAAGTTTCTGCAGTCGCTCCGCGAGCAGAATGCCTCTCCGCATACCATAAAGGCTTACACCGGGGATCTGGAGGCATTTGCCGCCCATGTGGGAACGTTGGCGTGGCCGGAGATCGATCATACGCGGATTCGCGGATTTCTCTCTTACCTGTACGAGCGTGGGCTGAGCAAAACTTCCGTGGCCCGGGCGCTGGCCGCGGTGCGGTCCCTCTACCGCTGGCTGGCGCGTGAAGGCTTGGTCGAGCAAAATCCCGCGGCGCTGGTGTCTACGCCGCGCCTGCCCAAGAAATTGCCGCGTGTCCCTACCATCGAGGAAATGAACTCGGTGTTCGACGGAGACATGCCGGAGTGCGCCGCTGTGCCCGAGCGGGACCGCGCAATTTTTGAGCTGCTCTATGGCTGCGGGCTGCGCAATTCCGAGCTGACCGGCATCAACCTGGACGACATTCACTGGTCCAATGAGGCCATTCTGGTCCGTGGCAAAGGGCGCAAGGAACGGCTGGTCCCATTTGGCGAATCCGCGCATCAGGCGGTTCAAGCGTACTTGCCGGTGCGCCAGCGTTTGCTTATGGAGAGTCATCGCAAGAGTTCCGCTTTGCTGTTGAATCAGCGCGGCGGCCGTCTGACTACGCGCAGCGTCGGCCGCATCGTGAAGCGGATTGCCGTGGCCAAAGGGCTGCCGCCGGACGTGCATCCGCATACCCTGCGGCACGCCTTCGGCACGCACATGCTGGAAGAAGGCGCCGACCTGCGCGCCATCCAGGAAATGCTGGGCCACGAACGCCTTTCCACCACCCAGCGCTATACGCAGCTCTCGGTGAAGCATTTGATTCAGGTTTACGACGACACCCATCCGAGAGCGAAGTAACTCGATAACCCAGGAAGGATGTCATGCTGAGCGGAGCGCGTCCCGCCCAGCGGGACGCGCGTAGTCGAAGCATCTATGCATTCTCTGCACGCGCATGACGTCGCAGGCGCACGAAAAGTACGTAGGCCCTTCGACTCGGGGCCAAGGCCCCTCGCCCAGGGTGACAGCCGTTGGCTCTCATTGTGACACCCGCTGGGTGCCAGACAAGCCGCTAAGCTCCCCTCTCATTCGCATCGTACAGCTCTTCATGCACCTTGTCCCACATCGAGCGCACGCGTGCATGCAGAGCCTGGGTCATGACTTCGTAGCTTTGTTCGTGGTTCTCCCCGTGATTGGCCGGCAGGATGGGGTCGCCGATGACGATGCGGGTGGGAGTGAATTTCTGGAATTTCCGGTTGCGGGGCCAGGCTTCGTAGAGGCCGTCCAGCGCCACCGGGAAAACAGGAACCTTCAGGTGGGTGGACAGGATGGCGGCGCCCTTCTTGAAAACGCGCGGGACGCCGTCGATGCTGCGTTCCCCCTCGGGAAAAAGCACCAGCACCTTGCCATGGCGCAATCCGTAGGCCGCGGCTTGCATGGCGGGGACCAGATTGGCGTCGGCATCCACCGGGATCAGCTTGAGCGAGCGGGCGATGATGCGCCAGAGGCCGTCGCCAAAAATATCGCTCGTGCCCACGTAAAAGACGTCGCGAAAAACACTCCAGGGCAGGGCACTGACCAGCAGCGGCGGGTCGAGAAAACTCTGGTGGTTGGGAGCGATGATGAAGGGGCCCTGCGGCGGCAGCTTTTCCATTCCCTCCACTTTCAGGCGAAAGAGGTCGCGGGCCATCACGTTGGCCAGGCGCGTGGCCAGAAACCAGAATGCGGTCACCGGCGTAGACCGGGTGATCGCGAGTACCGCCGGATCCGTGGGCGGTTGTTGCAGGACCTCCTCCCAGGCGGGAGCGCTGGCCCGCTTGCCGGGCGCTGCGGAGTGGTCGCGCACCACGTCCACCAGTTCCCGCACGGTGTACACCTGGGAGACGATGGAATCCTCGACCGCGCCGCCCAGCTCGCGTTCCAGCGCCACCAGTAATTCCACGCGTTCCATCGAGTCCAGGCCGAGGTCCAGTTCCAGATTGTCCGCGGGATGAATCTCGTTTTTGTGCGTCTTCGCGGCACTGCGGATTATAGTCAGCGCGCGCTCGACGCCGGGCTGCGCCAGCCAGGCACGATCGTCGCCGGACAAGCTGCGTCCGGCCGATGGTTCGCCGCTGCCACTTTGGCCGGCGGCCATACGTTCGCGGGTTTGTCGCTCCACTTCAAAACGCTTAATCTTGCGCGTGGTGGTGCGGGGAAGCTCTTCTTGCCGCAGTTCATAGCTCAATAGGCGTTTGGTGCTGGGCAATTGCACCGAGAGATTCTCGATGGCATAGCGGAGCGCCTCCCGCGAATTGACAATTTTTTGCGCCTTCAATTCTTCGAAGTTGGGGACGATCACCCCGTGCAGACGTTCGGCCCGGGGCTCGCCCGGAGCGCTCTCCAGGCCGAGGACGCAAATCTCCTTGATCAGCGGAGACTTGAGGTACTGCGCCTCGATCTCTTCCGGATAAATGTTCTTGCCCGAACTGAGGACGATAATCTCCTTGGCTCTTCCCGTGAGCACCAGATTGCCGTGATGGTCGATGTATCCGAGATCGCCGGTGTACAACCAACCGTCCTTGAGCACGGCTTCGGTGGCGTCGGGGCGGTTGTAGTAGCCCTTCATGACGATGCGGCCGCGCATCAGCACTTCACCCACTGCGGGACCCTCCTGGCCTTCGAGTACCTGGGCGTCCAGGATCTTAACTTCCAGGCCCGGCAGCGGACGGCCCACCGTGGCGATGTCCACGGCGCCGGGCGGCGTGTAAATAGCGGCTCCGGTGGTTTCGGTGAGCCCGTAACCCTGAAGCAGGGTGAAGCCCAGGGCTTCAAACTCGCGCCCGATCGCCGGGTCAAAACGCGAACCGCCGGTGGCCAGGTAACGCATATGTCGCCCGAGCAGCGCGTGGATTTTGCGAAAAAACATCTTCCCAAGGTTCAGCCCGAACCGGCGGCCAAGCCATGAAGTGGCCAGCAGCAGACGGAAGATCGTTTCCGCCGCTTTGCCCCGTTCATTGACGTGTTTCCAGATACGCTCATGGATCAAATAAAAGAACTGCGGAACGCAGGCGAAGATATTCACGGACGGCAACGCGCGGATCAGGTCAGCGGTGTTCAGCGATTCCAGAAACAGCACACGGGCGCCCCCTGCCATCGGCAACAGCAGATTCACCACCAGGGCGAAGGCGTGGAACAGAGGCAGAACGCCGAGAAAGGAGTCGTCTTCTCCGATGACGAAGACTTCGAAAATGCTGTCGGTTTCGGCCGCCAGATTATCGTGCGTCAGCATTACGCCCTTGGGATCGCCGGTGGTGCCGGAGCTGTACAGGATGGCGGCGACCGCGCCGGCATTAACGTTGCGGGGCGAAAACTCGAGAGAGGCCTTTGACGTGGAAACCACGTCTTCCAGGAAGGCCAATTTGACCGGCGATCCCGCAGTGGCTTGCTCCCCTATAGCCCGGTGCCTGGCATCGACGAGCAGTAAAACACTGTCGCTGGCCTGAAGCAGCTTACGCACTTGCTCCACATTCAGTGCCGTATCCAGCGGTACCACGACGTTTCCCGCCGCCAAGATGCCCAGGAAAGCCGCCACCCAAGCCGGACCATTGCCGGCCAGCAATGCGCAATGCGCGCCGGCTTTGCCGCACTCAGCTTGCACCAGCCAATGCGCAAAACTTTCGCTCATATGCCGCATGGCCGTGAAGCTGTAACGGTCAATCGGTTGGGAAGGGTCCTGGTGCGCTACCTCGACGGCAATGCCCTCGGGCCATTGCCGTACCGATTTGAGAAAGTGGTGATAAAAATTCGCCATCTACGCGCTACAGAACCACGTTTGCCGAATATACAGAAAAATGCGGCGGAGTGCAGCCCCCATTGTCCCGGGTCTCCACCAGGCTTATGACCTGACACCCTGTGCCCAAGAGTGCGGGGACAAGGCTAGCGCTATGTTTACCGCACTGTGGCTGCGGGCGGCGAAAACATCGCTTCTGGCCGACGGCCGAGCGCCAATGGCCGAAGGGCAAATAGCCTCCCCTGATTATGTTAGGCTTTATTTTGGACTACATCCCCCGCGCTGCCCCACGCTTGCCGTTTACGGCGGGCGGAGGGTGGAGTTTGCAGGAAAAGGAATACCGCCTTGGGTTTCTTGGACAAGATTTTCGGGACGAAGAACGAGCGCGACATTAAGCGCATGGCGCCGATTGTGGAGCAGGTGGGCGCGTTTGAAGAGCAGATGACGGCGCTGAGCGACGACCAGTTGCGCGCCAAAACCGCCGAGTTTCGGCAACGCATCCAGGAGCGCACCGCCCGATTCGCCGAGGAAGCCGTTCCCGCGGCTCCCGCCGACGGCAGCGCCGAGCCTGACGATTACGACCGGGCGAAGACACTCGACGACGAGCGGCGCCGCGCGGAAAACGAAGCGCTGAACGAAATCATGCCCGAAGCCTTCGCCGTGGTGCGCGAAGCCGGCCGGCGTGTGCTGAACATGCGCCACTTCGACGTGCAACTGATCGGCGGTATGGTGTTGCACCAGGGCAAGATCGCCGAAATGAAAACCGGCGAAGGCAAAACCCTGGTGGCCACGCTGCCGGTATATTTGAATGCCCTGCCCGGGCGAGGCGTACACGTGGTGACGGTCAACGATTACCTGGCCAAGCGCGACTCCGAATGGATGGGCAAGCTGTACCGGTTTCTGGGCCTCACGGTTGGCGTCATCGTGCATGATCTGGATGACAACGAGCGCCGCGAAGCCTATGCGGCCGATGTCACCTACGGCACCAACAATGAATTCGGCTTCGATTACCTGCGCGACAATATGAAGTTCGACCTGCGCGATTGCGTCCAGCGCGGGCATAACTACTCCATCGTCGACGAAGTGGATTCCATCCTGATCGACGAAGCACGTACGCCGCTGATCATCAGCGGCGCCAGCGAGGAATCCACCGACAAGTATGCCCGGGTCAACCGGATCATTCCCAAGCTGCAGGCGGGCGAGGAGATCAAGGGCCCCGCGGGCGAGCCGCCGGAGTTGACCGGCGACTTTGTGGTCGACGAAAAACATAAGACCGTCACCGTGACCGACGAAGGTTGGGAAAAGGTCGAGGGCCTGCTGGGCATCGGCAATATTGCCGATCCCGAGAACTGGGACCTGAAGCACCATGTCGAGACCGCGCTCAAGGCGCACCATCTTTATAAGCGCGACCGCGATTACATCGTCAAAGAAGGCGAAGTCATCATCGTGGACGAGTTTACGGGCCGCCAGATGCCCGGCCGCCGCTGGTCCGACGGTTTGCATCAGTCGGTGGAAGCCAAGGAAATGGTCAAGGTCGAGCGGGAGAACCAGACGCTGGCCACCATCACCTTCCAGAACTACTTCCGCATGTACAAAAAGCTGGCGGGCATGACGGGTACGGCGGAAACCGAAGCTGCCGAATTCGACAAGATCTACAAGCTGGAAGTGACGGTCATCCCGACCAATAAAACCCTGCTCCGGGTGGAAAACCCCGATATCGTGTATCGAACCGAGATGGAGAAGTACGCGGCCGCCGCCGGCGAGATAGCGAAACTGGCGGAGACCGGACAGCCGGTGCTGGTGGGCACCACTTCGATCGAAAAGTCCGAGCACCTATCGGCGCTGTTGAAGAAGAAAGGCATCAAGCACGACGTGCTCAACGCCAAGCAGCACGAGCGGGAAGCGGAAATTGTGGCTCAGGCCGGCCGCAAGGGCGCCATTACCATCGCCACCAACATGGCCGGCCGCGGGACCGACATCCTGCTGGGCGGCAATGCCGAGTTCATAGCCAAGCAGGAATTGGTGAGAAGCCGGAAGGCCAACGCCATTTACTGGGTCCATTATCGTGGCGACAATTACTGGGTTTTCGAGCAGGAGTGGAACAGCGCCTTACACACCTCTGAACTTCGCGCCGAGGAGACTTGCGTCCGCAAGGGCATTGCCAGCCGGGCGTTCGAGGGCCGGACCGAAGGCGCGCGGGTCATTACCTACAACGGCGACCGCTATCTGGTCAGCAAAGAACGCTTTGAAGAAGTCAACCGGGAAGTTGCCACCGAGCAACTGATCGAGCGTGGCGCAGCCAAACCCGCCCAGGAACTGGCCCGGGAAGGCGACTCGGTTTTTTACTATCAGGGGCGGGAATATAAGGTTAATGCCGAGGATTGGCAGGCCAGCCTGACCCGCGCCAGACAGGAAACCGACATCGAACATGATGAGGTCGTGGGTGCAGGCGGCCTCTTTATTCTGGGCACGGAACGCCATGAGTCGCGGCGCATCGACAATCAGCTTCGCGGCCGCGCCGGCCGCCAGGGCGATCCCGGCGCCTCGCGCTTTTATCTGTCGCTGGAAGACGACCTGATGCGCATCTTCGCCAAGGAATGGGTCTCCACCCTGCTCCAGCGACTGGGCATGGAGGAGGGCGTTCCCATCGAGTCGAAGCTCATCAGCCGGCGCATCGAGGCGGCGCAGAAGGCAGTGGAAGGCCAGAACTTCGAAGCCCGGAAACACCTGCTCGAGTACGACGACGTAATGAACAAGCAGCGCGAGGCCGTGTACAGCCTGCGCCGTCAGTTACTGGAGGGCCTGGACCAGAAGGAACTGATTCTGGAAGATTATGTCGCCGGCATCCTGGGCGACATCATGGACAAGTGCTGCGCGAAGGAAGCGCACCCCGAGAATTGGGATATTCAGGGTTTGAAGAGCGAGGTGTTCACGCGCTTTGGCGTCGATATTCTGCAGGAAGGTGTCCAGCCCGAACAACTGAACCGGCAGGAATTGGGCGACGCCGTCTTTGCCAAGCTTAAGGAACGCTACGACGCCAAAGAGCGCCTGCTCGGTCCCGACCAGATGCGCTACCACGAGCGCTGGATCATGTTGAGCGTGCTGGATTCGCAATGGAAAGATCACCTGCTCAGCATGGACCACTTGAAGGAAGGCATTGGCTTGCGTGGCTACGGCCAGCATGACCCGCTGGTGGAATATAAACGCGAATCCTTCGAGATGTTCGAGGCCATGATGTTGCGCTTCCAGGAAGAAACCACGCGCTATCTCTACCTGATGCAGATCGTGGATGCCAACGGAGAACCTCGCCGCGCGGCGCCGCCCGAACCGCGGGAAGCCGCCCCAGTTGAAACCGTGCCCGGCGACGGCGCGGATGGCGGTGGCCAGCGGCGCCAGCGGATCTCCACCTCCATGGACGATCTGGAAGAGCAATTCCAACGGCGCAAGCGGAAGGAACTTCAGGACGCCCGCATGGCCGGCACCGGCGATTACAGGCCGGTACAACAGGTCGTCCGCAACGCATCCAAAGTCGGCCGCAACGATCCCTGTCCCTGTGGATCCGGCAGAAAGTATAAGAAGTGTTGTGGTGCCTGAGAAAGTCGGTGGCCGTGGGTCTTTGGTCGTTGGCCTGAAGGCAAGAATCCCGGTTCTCTTCAGTAAGGGGTGAAGCTTCGCTACTTACAGTTTGCAGCTTGCCCCGGAAGTTAATAATGGAAGGTTCCGCAGCGTCGCTAGCGTTCTTGGCGTTCCTGTCTGGCCAACGGCCAACGACTCCCCTTACAACTTCCCTCCCGCCAAACGCAACTAACGATAGATGTTATCTCTTCGTTTAGTTCGTCTGATTGAAGATCATGCCGAAGAGCTTGCCGGCGGGTTGATTGAGCGCTTGCGGCAATCAGCGCGCAGAGCGGGTTACTTGCCCGTTCCGGAAGAAGAGTTGCGGCAGGCAACCATCGGTATTTACCGCCATCTCGGCGACTGGCTTTTGACGAAAACGGATACGGAGATCGAAAAGCGTTTCGTGCAGGCCGGGAGAACTTACGCGCAACAGGGTGTCGAGTTGGCGACCTTCGTATGGGCGCTGATCATCACCAAGGAAAATCTCTGGTCCTTTCTGCAATCGCACGCGCAAGGGGAGCGGGTTCCGGAACTGTACGGTGAGCTGGAATTCGTGCGCCTGGTGGATCGCTTTTTCGATCGCGCAATTTATTATGCCGCTCTTGGCTATCAGCATGCCGAAGACAAAACGGAGACTGCGGCATGAAAGTTCGTTGAGGTGCGAGACATGCCTGGCATTATCGGCGCCCCGGCAGCGCTCGTCCTTCACTGGGAGTAAAACAGAATCGTCATTTTGAAGGAAGAGAGCCCTTTCGTCCAACGGCCTTGAATGTCATTTCCTTCGCCGCGCTTCCGGTGCGGGCCTTCCACTCGAAGAACATGCTGGCGTAATTCTGGGTAATGTATTGGGCGCGCGAAACGCCGAGCCGCCTGGCGGTGGCATCGATCCAGCGCGGTCTGCCCTCGATCTCCGAAACGTTGCCGATGGGGGTTTCATCGATCACCACCTGCCCTTGCCCGTCCGTCCATTCGCTGCGAAACTTCTCATAACGAAACGAAGGCGCAAAGCCGAGCGCCTGCAGGATGGCGGCCATGGTTTCGCCATCGGCCATCTCCGTTTCGGTTTCGATGCGGCTTTTGTGCCGCGCGCTGACGCTCCTGCCCTTGTGGGTCAGTATCCAGAGCCGGCCGTACTTGCGGATGCGCAACAACTCGCCGCGCTTGCGCAAAGTCTGCCGCGGCGTGTCGTAGAGCGTGTTAATCTCATGCGTTCGCGGCGTAATGCGGCGAAACCCGGCGCTGCGGAGCCGCCGCTCCAGCGCGCGCAGGTCTTCGACCAGGAATTTGATTTCGACTTCTTTGGTGAGGGCCATGAATTTGCTCTCCCGCAGAGACTCCACTTTTCACCGCAGAGGACGCGGAGGACGCAGAGGAAAACCATTCAATCGAACAATCCGGTAATCGGATAACTGAGTAATCGCGTAAGTTG